>ERZ1026850.71-NODE-71-length-63054-cov-8.287925_pt1 | contig 63054 bp, 65 predicted proteins | sample MGYA00380155_ERZ1026850 | MGnify/ENA primary metagenome ERZ1026850 (study PRJEB33269, sample SAMEA4719791) | human gut metagenome | biome: human-associated habitat; feature: organic feature; material: feces | place: Cameroon | collected 2013-10 ... | reverse complement strand
TCTGCATTTGAGAACAAATAGATCTAGGGGTTGCATTTACTTTTTCAATTAACATTCACAGAATGTTCATAAAATAATTAGCACTCACCTATTTACAGTGCTAATAACATGTGTTATAGTACCAGTATAACAAAGAAAACCATAAGGGTACAGAAAGCAGTTTCGGTATCCTTTTCCTACAATATAAGGAGGAGAGCCTATGAATATCAGTAAATTTACTCAGAAATCAGTACAGGCTGTTCAGGACCTTGAGAAGGTTGCTTATGAATATGGCAATCAGGAAGTAGAACAGGAGCATCTTTTATATGCACTGTTAACGCAGGAGGACAGCCTGATTCTTAAACTGATTGAGAAGATGGATATTAATAAAGATTACTTTATTAATGTTGTGAAGAAAGCACTGGATGCCAAAGTTAAGGTATCTGGCGGTGATCTGAGATTCGGACAGTATCTGAACAAGTCTCTGGTAAATGCAGAAAATGAAGCAAAGGCAATGGGAGACGAATATGTTTCTGTTGAACATCTGTTTCTGTCTCTTCTGACACAGCCGAGTCCGAGCATGAAGAAAATTTTCAGCGAATTTGGTATTACCAGAGAAAGATTTCTCCAGGCACTTTCTACCGTGAGAGGCAACCAGAGAGTTGTCAGCGACAACCCGGAGGCAACTTATGACACCTTAAATAAATATGGTGAGGATCTTGTAGAAAAAGCAAGAAACCAGAAACTGGATCCGGTCATCGGCCGTGATGCAGAAATTCGTAACATCATCCGAATCCTTTCCCGTAAGACAAAGAACAACCCGGTACTGATCGGTGAACCTGGTGTTGGTAAAACAGCAGCTATCGAAGGTCTTGCACAGCGAATCGTTGCAGGTGATGTGCCGGAAGGACTTAAAAATAAGAAGATTTTTGCACTGGATATGGGAGCACTTGTTGCAGGTGCCAAATATCGTGGTGAATTTGAGGAACGTCTGAAAGCCGTCCTCGAAGAAGTTAAAAAAAGCGAGGGTGAGATTATCCTCTTCATCGATGAACTTCATCTGATTGTAGGTGCAGGCAAAACAGATGGTGCAATGGATGCAGGGAATATGCTGAAACCTATGCTTGCCAGAGGTGAACTGCACTGTATCGGTGCAACGACGCTGGATGAGTATCGTCAGTACATTGAGAAAGATGCTGCACTGGCACGTCGTTTCCAGCCGGTTATGGTGAATGAGCCGACAGTAGAGGATACCATTTCTATTCTTCGTGGACTGAAAGAAAGATACGAAGTATTCCATGGTGTTAAGATAACAGACAGTGCATTGGTTGCAGCAGCAACTCTTTCTCACAGATATATCACAGACAGATTTCTTCCTGACAAAGCAATTGACCTTGTCGATGAAGCATGCGCACTGATCAAGACAGAACTGGATTCCATGCCGACAGAGCTGGATGAGCAGAGACGTAAGATCATGCAGTTAGAGATTGAGGAATCTGCCCTTAAGAAAGAAACAGATAATCTGAGTAAAGAACGTCTGGCAGATCTGCAGAAAGAACTTGCAGAAATGAGAGATACCTTCAATACTCAGAAGGCACAGTGGGATAACGAGAAACATTCTGTAGAGAAGCTCCAGAAATTACGTGAGCAGATTGAAGATATCAACAAACAGATCCAGAAAGCAAAACAGAACTACGATCTGGAAAAAGCTGCCGAACTGCAGTACGGAGAACTTCCAAAACTTCAGCAGCAGCTGGAGATTGAGGAAAAACAGGTCAAAGAAAGTGACCGCAGTCTGGTACATGAGGCAGTTACTGACGATGAGATTGCAAGAATCATCTCTCGTTGGACAGGTATCCCGGTAACAAAACTTACCGAAGGTGAGAGAACAAAACTCCTTGGCCTGGAAGATGAACTGCACAAACGTGTGATTGGACAGGATGAAGGTGTACGTCTTGTTACAGATGCGATCCTTCGTTCCAAAGCCGGCATCAAAGATCCGACCAAACCAATCGGTTCCTTCTTATTCCTTGGACCTACCGGTGTTGGTAAAACTGAGCTGGCAAAAACTCTGGCGGCAACTTTGTTTGATGATGAACAGAATATGGTACGAATCGATATGAGTGAGTACATGGAGAAATATTCTGTATCTCGTCTGATCGGAGCGCCTCCGGGATATGTTGGATATGAGGAAGGCGGTCAGCTGACAGAAGCAGTTCGTCGTAAACCATACAGCGTAGTACTGTTTGATGAAATCGAAAAAGCACATCCGGATGTATTCAATGTACTTCTGCAGGTGCTGGACGATGGACGAATCACAGATTCTCAGGGCAGAACCGTAGACTTTAAGAACACGATTCTGATCATGACCTCAAACATTGGTTCACCATATCTTCTTGAGGGCATCGATGAAAAGGGTGAGATCAAACCAGAAGCTCAGGAACAGGTTATGAATGACCTGCGTGGACACTTCCGTCCGGAATTCCTGAATCGTCTGGATGAGATTATTCTCTTCAAACCATTGACAAAAGACAATATTGGTGGCATAGTCGATCTTATGGTCAAAGAACTCAGCGATCGTCTGGCAGATCAGGAGCTTTCTCTTGAACTGACAGATGCAGCCAGAACACAGGTAATTGAAAATGGATATGATCCGGTATACGGAGCGCGTCCACTGAAACGTTATCTGCAGAACTATGTGGAAACACTTGCAGCCAAGAAGATTCTTTCCGGGGATGTTCATGCAGGTGATACGCTGGTACTGGATGTCAAAGACGGAGAGTTTGTGATCAACACGAAGTAACAGGAGGTACCTATGATACCAAAGGATCCGGTGATGCTGTTGAGTTATGTTAATACACAGCTGAGAGATTATTATGATTCCCTGGACGATTTTCTTAAGGATAAGGAGTTGTCCGGGGAGGAGCTGATAAAGAAACTCGCGTCGATTGATTACGAATACGATGAGGAGCTTAATCAGTTTGTATAAAGAATTCCCGGTGATGGGAAATTGAAAGAAGAACTTCAGTAGGAAAGTGAATCTGAGCGTTATCATCTGAATATGGTTCAATTCAAAACTTCTAAGTCATCAAGGTGTACATGCCTTTGCTAAAAGCGATACAGAAAATGCTGAACTCGCATCTAGAGATGCTCAAACAGCAGCATTTTCTGCATCAACGCAAAAACCTGTACGACCTGATGCCTTCACGAAGTTTTTCAGGCGAACCAATTTCAGACGATAACTACAGATTCTGTCCCTGCTCGAGTTCTTTTTTTATTCCCCATCACCGTACTTTATACCTGGTAGTGTGACGGCGGGGAGGGATTTTCACCTAATTAGAACCGGGAATACTCTTTGGTTTAACTTATTTCTCAGCGTGGCAGCGCGGTTCGGGGTGTGGTGTCCACCGTGAACAAAAAATCAGATTAACTTTCACGCTGATAAATACAGCTCAACAGCCGAGTATAAAGACTCCTGAGCGGGAAACATCTGTAGGAATCCTTAGAAATACTCAGGATAGTATCAGACTGTGTTATGGATTCAAAAGTGCATTGTCTGAGCGAAAGCGAGTTATGCACTTTTAATCCATGCATTTAACAGGCTGAGAATATCCCTAGTATTTCTGAATTCCGAAGCCGTTTCCGCATCAGGAGTCTTTTATATCCGGCGTGAGATATAAATATCAGCGTTGAAGTCTAATTCCCATTCAGGAGTCTTTTATACCCAGCGTTAAATCTGATTTTTATGTAAAATCTACAAAAACAGTTGCATTTTCTCCACAAATGCATATAATAAACAATTAGCTGACTAATCAATAGTCGACTAACAAAAACAACAGACATCATACGGAGGTGAAGACTTGTTTACAGAAGAAGAACCAGACTTTTGTCCGCCGGAGTACAGATCCAGTATTCTGACAATGTTTATGCGGATCGACCGGCGTTTTATGGCCAAATGCTTTGGTCAGATGCAGGAACTGGGAATCTACCCGGGGCAGATACCGGTGCTCGGACTCCTGTCATACAAAGACGGACTGAGCCAGCGCGAGATCGCAGAAAAACTGCACATCAAACCACCGACTGTCAACGTAACTGTCCAGCGCCTGGAAAAAGCAGGATTCCTTTACAGAGAAGCCGATGAAAAAGATCAGCGTATCTCAAGAATCTATCTGACAGAAAAAGGCAAGCAGGCCAAAGAAAGTGGCATGAAGAAGGTGCAGGATAACGAGAAGATTCTTCTCGATGGTTTCAGCGAAGAAGATCTTTGCCTACTGCGAAGATTTCTGGACCAGATCACAGAGAATATTGAAAAAATACCGGTTGCATTCGGTAAGAACAACACCAGGAAAGAGAGGCAGCAAAAGTGATCAAACTGATGAAATTTCTGAAAAAATCAGCCGGCTATGTTGTACTGATCATAGCACTTCTGTTTCTTCAGGCTTACTGCGATCTGTCACTGCCGGATTACACATCCAAGATCGTGAATGTGGGAATCCAGCAAAGTGGTATCGAAGACAGTGTACCTGAAAAGATCAGAAAAACATCTATGGACAATCTGAAGTTGTTTATGGATGAAGAAGACAAAGAAACAGTAGATTCATTTTATGAAGAAGATGGAGACAACCTCGTACTCAAAGATGATGTAAAATCTGATGAACGGGATGAACTCAATGATATTTTAGCAAAACCGATGATGATAGCAGCAAGCTTTTCATCCGGCAGCGACGAAGTAAATGAGATGCTCGCAAAGATGGGAGTTCCGGAAGGAACAGATCCGATGCAGGCGATCGCTCAGATGCCAGAGGAAGCTCTGACATCAATGACCGAGAAGATCAGCGAGAAGATTGACAAGATGCAGCCATCCATCCTTACACAGGCAGGCGTAGCTTATGTAAAGAGTGAATACGAGGCAATGGGTGAGGATGTCGATGCGATCCAGATGCATTACATCAAAATCTCAGGCGTTAAGATGCTGGGAATGGCACTTATCACCATGCTCTGCGCAATCTGTGTGGTATTTCTTTCATCCAGAGTGGCAGCAGCACTTGGACACGATCTGAGAAATGCTGTGTACAATAAAGTTATTTCATTCTCAAGCCGTGAATATCATAAATTCTCAACAGCATCCCTGATCACCCGATGCACGAATGATATTCAGCAGGTGCAGCAGGTCATGGCAATGCTTTTCAGAATCGTACTTTATGCACCGATCCTTGGCATTGGTGGTGTGATCCGTGTATTACAGACGGATTCTTCCATGACATGGATCCTTGGTTTGGCTGTAGGCCTGATCCTTGTTGTGATCGTTGTTCTGTTCCAGGTAGCAATGCCTAAGTTTACAATACTGCAGACTCTGGTTGACAAACTGAACCTGGTAACACGTGAGATCCTGACAGGTATCCCGGTTATCCGTGCATTCAGCCGTGAGAAACACGAAGAAGAACGTTTTGAAGAGGCAAACCAGAGACTTACAAAGACAAACCTGTTTGTCAACAGATGTATGACTTTCATGATGCCGACGATGATGCTCATTATGAATGGTGTTTCTGTGCTGATCATCTACAGCGGATCTTATGCAGTAGATAACGGAAGCATGCAGGTTGGTAATGTTATGGCATTTATCCAGTATGCTATGCAGATCATCATGTCCTTCCTGATGATCACAGCAATGTCCATCATGCTTCCAAGAGCAAATGTTGCAGCACTTCGTATCAACGATGTACTCAAGACAAATGTCAGCGTAACAGATCCTGAAAATCCGGTTCTGCCTGATAAGAATGTCAAAGGAACCGTTGAATTCGATCATGTAAGCTTTGCGTATCCGGAAGCAGGCGAAAATGTTATTACCGATATTTCTTTTAAGGCAGAAAAAGGTGAAACAGTTGCCGTGATCGGAAGTACCGGAAGCGGTAAGAGTACACTTATCAATCTGATCCCTCGTTTCTATGATGTGACAGAAGGCCGTGTTCTGGTAGACGGAGTAGATGTACGTGAAATGACACAGAAAGAAGTCCGCTCCAAGCTTGGATATGTACCGCAGAAAGGAGTACTTTTCTCAGGTACAATTGATTCCAACATACGTTATGGCAAGACAGATATCTCAGAAAATGAGGTAAAAGAGGCGGCATCGGTTGCACAGGCAACAGAATTTATTGAAACGAAACCGGAAAAATATGATTCTCCGATAGCACAGGGAGGAACCAATGTATCTGGTGGACAGAAACAGAGACTTTCAATTGCAAGAGCAATTGCCAAAAAACCAGAGATATTTATTTTTGATGACAGTTTTTCTGCATTAGACTTCAAGACTGACAGTACATTACGAAAAGCTCTGAAGGAACATACCAGGGATGCGACAACAATCATTGTTGCACAGCGAATCAGTACGATTCTGAATGCAGATAAAATCATTGTTCTGGATGACGGACATATGGCAGGAATCGGTTCTCATAAGGAATTGATGAAAAATTGTGAGGTTTACCGTCAGATTGCAATGAGTCAGCTGTCAGAGGAGGAATTGGCATGAGTGAACAGAGACGACGCGGACCGATGAGAGGTCATGGACCTGGAATGCGCCCGACAGAAAAAGCAAAAGATTTTAAAGGTTCAATGGGAAAACTGTTTCGTTATATGAGCCGTTATAAATTACGTTTTGTAATGGTATTTATTTTTGCAGTTGCAGGAACCATTTTTAATATTGCAGGACCGAAGATTCTTGGAAAAGCAACGACAGAACTTTACACTGGACTGGTTGCAAAGGTAAATGGAACCGGAGGCATTGATTTCGGAAAGATTGGAACAATCCTTCTGTGGACGTTGGGGTTGTATCTGGCAAGTGCATGTTTCTCCTTTATTCAGGGATGGATCATGACAGGAATTTCGAATGATGTAACATATAATTTAAGAAAAGATATCTCAAAGAAGATCAATAAACTGCCGCTCAATTATTTTGAGAGCAGAACAAACGGTGAAATTCTTTCAAGGGTAACAAACGATGTCGATACTCTGCAGATGAGTCTTAACCAGAGTCTGACGCAGCTGATCACATCCGTAACAACACTGATCGGTGTATTTATCATGATGTTGTCCATCAACGTATGGATGACACTGGCAGCCCTTCTTATCCTGCCGGTTTCTATGTTGATCATTCAGACAGTGATGAGGCATTCTCAGAAATATTTCCAGGCACAGCAGAAGTATCTTGGTGCAGTCAATGGTCAGATCGAAGAGAACTTCGGTGGACATGATGTCGTAAGAGTATTCAACAAAGAAAAAGATGTTCTGGAGGAATTTGAAAAGGACAACAAAAAGCTTTACGAATCAGCATGGAAATCTCAGTTCTTCTCAGGAATGATGATGCCGATCATGCAGTTTGTAGGAAATCTCGGATATGTCATGGTTGCACTTCTTGGCGGTGTTTTTGTTATCAAAGGCTCCATCGAAGTTGGTGATATCCAGTCCTTCTTCCAGTATATTCGTAACTTTACACAGCCGATCCAGCAGATCGCACAGGTTACAAACCTTCTGCAGTCTTCAGCTGCGGCATCCGAGCGTGTCTTTGAATTCCTGGATGAAGAGGAAGAGGTACAGCAGCCGGAAAAACCGGATTCTATCGAAGGACTCGATGGAAATGTACAGTTTGAGCATGTAGAGTTTGGATATAATCCGGATAAAATCATTATTCATGATTTTTCAGCAGATGTACAGGATGGACAGAAGATTGCAATCGTGGGTCCGACCGGAGCTGGTAAGACCACAATGGTGAAACTGCTGATGCGTTTTTATGATGTCAATAAAGGTGCGATTAAGGTTGACGGACACGATGTCAGAAACTTTAACAGAAGTGAGCTTCACGAGATGTTTGGAATGGTGCTTCAGGATACATGGCTGTTTTCCGGGACGATTATGGAAAACATCCGTTATGGACGTCTGGATGCGACAGACGAGGAGGTTATTGCAGCTGCAAAAGCGGCACATATCCACAACTTTATTATGCAGCAGCCTGGCGGATACCAGATGGTGCTGGATGAAGAAACAAGCAATATTTCGCAGGGACAGAAGCAGCTTCTTACGATTGCAAGAGCAATTCTTGCCGATAATAAGATTCTGATCCTTGATGAGGCAACTTCATCTGTTGATACCAGAACAGAGATGCAGATTCAGAAAGCTATGGATAATCTGATGAAGGGAAGAACAAGTTTTGTCATTGCGCACAGACTTTCCACGATCAAAGATGCAGACCTGATACTGGTTATGAAAGACGGAGATATCATTGAACAGGGTAACCACGAAGAACTGTTGGCTGCAAAAGGCTTCTATGCGGATCTTTATAACAGTCAGTTTGATAATGGAAGCTCTGAACTTTGTTCCTGATCAGTTCAAATCGAACGAACGTGAAATTGGCGTCTGACTCTGGTCAGTGCAAATAATCGAGTAAAAAAAGAGTAAAAAAAGGCGGCTGCCTGACAGGAGAACCTCTTGCCAGCAGTGGCCTTTTTCGGTATAATAATTCCCTAAAGTCGACGATGCTCAGGTTGGAAACAGCAGGTTTACAGTCGGCAGGAGTATATATGATAAGATAACAAAGATTAAAAATGATTGGTTGATGAGTTATGACAAATACAGAAAATGGCAGAGAGCATCTGCAGCATGTGATGGACTGTCTCTGCACAAGGCTTGCGCAGATCGATCAGGCAATCCTTGATGGTGAAAAAGATGTCGAGGATATGCATGAATATTACTGGGAAAATTATACGGAGATGGACGAATATGGTTATGAGAATTATGATAACCAGCAGGCACTGTTTCAACAGATGCAGGCAAATGAAGAACAGTTTCTTCTTCGCAGGAGATTTAAGAAAATGTTGGATTCTCCGTTTTTTGGACGAGTGGATTTTATGTATTCCGGTGATGATGAAGCAGAGAAATTTTATATAGGGATAGGAAATCTTTCAGAAACAGCAGGAAGCCTTCCGCTGGTATATGACTGGAGAGCTCCGGTAAGTGGACTGTTTTACGACTATGATAAGGGACCGGCGTCTTATGAGGCACCATCAGGAACCTTTGAAGGAGAAATAGCTTCCAAATGGCAGTATAAGATTCGACGTGGAAAAATGCTCTATGAATTTGAGAGTGATGTAAAAATCGATGATGAGATTCTTGGCGCGGAACTTGGAAGCAAAGGTGAGGTTCAGCTTAAAAATATCGTTCGGACGATCCAGAAGGAACAGAATGCGATTATTCGAAATACACAGGATCGGATCATGGTGATCCAGGGGGCTGCTGGAAGTGGTAAGACATCTGTGGCACTTCACAGAATTGCGTATCTTCTTTATCATGACCGGGAAAACCTGAAATCTTCCAATGTACTGGTTCTTTCACCAAATGGGGTGTTTGCTGATTACATTTCTCATATTCTTCCGGAACTTGGGGAAGAAAATATCCGTGAGATGAGTTTTGATCTGTTTGCCTACAGAGAACTGAAAGGCATTGCAGCTGATTGTGAAGAACGTTATGATCAGATTGAACGGGCAATTCTGGCTCCGGAGTCACAGGAACTCTGTCGTGAAAAACAATCGGCAGAATTCACAGGCAGACTGGATGGCTTTATGCTGGGGCTGGAAGATGAACTGATGAATTTCAGGGATATTGAATACAAAGGATGTTGTCTCAAAGAAAAAGAAATCATAGATCTTTTTTATTTTAAGTTTCTGGATATTCCGCTCCTTTCCCGAATGGAAGCAGTTGCAGAATATTTCATTGATCAGGTGGAGACACTGAGAGATAAAGATCTTGCGGATGAAGAAAAAGAGGAACTCACAGATCGTTTTCTTCGCATGTATGAAACCAGAGACTGTTATGTACTGTACAGTCGTTTTCTGGAGCAGGAAGGATATAAGCCGCTTCCGCATGTTCCGCCCGAAAAGAGAAAGCTCCGTTATGAAGATGTTTATCCGGTACTATATCTGAAATATTCACTTTTCAAATGCGGAAATCATCATGGAATCAAGCACGTCATCGTAGATGAGATGCAGGATTATTCCTGGATACAGTTTGTACTTCTGAAAAAACTGTTTCCATGCAGGATGACGATTCTTGGAGACAAAGCGCAGACAATGGAAGAAAAGCAGCAGGATGCACTTACATTCCTTCCGGGAATTTTCGGCAGAGATATTCGTAAGATCATTATGAATCGAAGCTACCGTAATACTATGGAAATCGCACAGTATGCAAATCGTCTTACCGGAATTCAGGATATAGAACTGTTTGACCGCCATGGAGCGGCAGTAGAAGAAAGACATTTCGAAAATCTCGAAGCAGCTTTGGATATGGTTATTGAAAAATGGGAACAAAAGCGGGCAGATTATGAGACAGAGGCTTTGATCCTGTTTACAGAAGCGGAAGCCGAGCATGCATTTCTGTATCTGGAGGACAGACTTAAGAGCAGAGATCCTGACGGAGAATATGAACTTACCTACATGAACCGCGACAGTCAGAATTTCAAAAAAGGTCTGACAGTAACGACATTTTATCTGGCGAAGGGACTCGAGTTTGATCAGGTATTTGGTGTATTTGATTCTGAAGAGAACAGCGGTCTTGCGATACAGGCAAAATATATTACTGCGACAAGAGCACTGCATGAACTTCATATGTATGAAACAGGAAAGCACCTGTGTTGACAAAAATGTAATAAAATTGTAAAATATAGCGAAACCATTCAGAAGAGATTAAGTATAGAATCAAGGTGACTCTTCAGATGGTTCTGAACCGTTACGAACTAAGCATAATAAGGAGGTTATTATGAGAAATAAAAGATTACCTGTAATGTCAGCAATAGCAATATCAGCGTCAGTTTTTATGACAGCCTGCAGCTTTGGAGGAGACACAAAAGCTACAGAGGAACCGGCTGCAGTAACAGAGACACCGATACCTGAAGCTACAGAAACACCGGCACCGACTCCTACAATTGCACCAAATGTGCAGAGTACTACGTATACTTCAGCAGACAAAACAATTGCAATCAATCTTCCGGACGCCACATGGGCCAATAAGACCGATGAGACAGATATGGTCAGCTTTGAGTCTCCGGATGAAGGAAATATCCTGATCCTTCATGGTCAGGGAGAGGAAACAATGGCTGCAACTGTTGTTCCAAGCACACAGGATATGGCCGTATCTCTGGAACAGGCTGATGGAGATAAAGTAAACGGAACAGACTTTGAGATCCAGGAATACACATCCAACGATGTTAATGGAATCGGTGTATACAGCTATACAACAAAGATGCTGAATACAGATAAGAGTAATGGAAATCTGTATGTAGTTCATAAGGTATTTGCAAACGACACAGAATATTATACAATTGATGCCAGTGTAAAGACAGAAGATGCACTTGCATCTGTCAAGGCAGCTGTTGAATCTTTCCAGATTCTCGGAGATTCCACACTTAAAGAAGCTGCACCGCAGCAGGCAGCAGCTAACAATCAGGCAGCTGATACAAACACTGCTGATGCCAATAATGCAGCTGCTGATCAGCAGACCGCAGAGAATGCCGGAAATACAGATGCAGCAACAGACAATACATCAGCCGATGCTGCGGAGAACGGCAGCGATAATTCTGGAAGTACAACGACAAATTCCGGAGGATTTACAGATGAGCAGTTGTCTAACACAGATGAGACAAGAACACTGTATCGTAACTCTGATGGGCATGCATTTGTTATCCAGCCGGATGGAAACGGAAACTGGGTTGACTTTGACGGTAATGTTTATACATTCACAGATGAGGTAGATGCATATGATGCCGAGGGCAACAGCTACTACTGGCATGGAGAAGCAGCAGACGTATATTATATGCCTGTACAGTAAAACAATGTAACTGTTCACAGATAATATTCCGCGAAAGAACAAAGGCAGGTGAGAGATCATCTGCCTTTTTAAACACTACAGGGAATTGCAGAAAATAAAGAAGGAGAGAAAAAATATGGGCGCATATGAGAAATTTGCACAGGTGTATGACCTGTTTATGGACAATATTGATTATGAAAACTGGGCAGATTATGTAGCTGACCGACTGAAGGAATATAGTATAACAGATGGACTGGTTCTGGAACTGGGATGTGGAACAGGCACAATGACAGGATTGCTTGCCGGCAAGGGTTATGATATGATTGGTGTGGACAATTCTGAGGAAATGCTTGCAGAAGCAATGGAGAAAAAGGTAGAATCAGGACAGGATATCCTGTATCTTTTGCAGGATATGCAGGAGTTTGAACTCTATGGTACTGTAAGGGCAGTAGTGAGCGTCTGTGACAGCCTGAATTATATTACAGACAGAGACGAACTCAGACATGTTTTTGAACTGGTCAATAATTATCTGGACCCGGAAGGTGTCTTTCTGTTTGATATGAATACCGTACATAAGTACAGAGATCTGATGGGAGACACTACAATCGCAGAAAATCGTGATGAAGGAAGCTTTATCTGGGATAACAGTTATGATGAGGAAGAAGGGCTGAATTATTATGAACTGGCAGTTTTTCTGCCAAGAGAGGATGGATTATACGAAAAATCCGAAGAAGTTCACTGTCAGAAAGCATATCCACAGAAAGAAATCGAGACACTGATCAGAGAAGCCGGAATGGATCTTCTTGCAGTGTATGATGCATATACTTTAGAAGCACCGACAGAGAACAGTGAGAGACTCTTCTTTGTGGCACGTGAAAAAGGAAAGGCACAGAACAAAAAATAACCGGAAGAAAGAAAACTGGAATAAAGATAACTAGAACAAAGAGAGGTAACAGAGTAATGAAAGATTATATAGTAAGAGCAATTGCGGCAGACAGTCAGATCAGAGCATTTGCAGCAGTTACAACAGAGACAGTAGAGACCGCCAGAAAGGATCACAATACCAGTCCGGTAGCGACAGCTGCACTTGGACGTCTTCTTACAGCAGGTACTATGATGGGTGTAATGATGAAAGGGGACAAAGATATTCTGACACTTCAGGTAAAAGGCGACGGACCAATTCAGGGAATCACAGTAACTGCAGATTCCAAGGGACGTGTAAAAGGTTATGTGATTGATCCGGAGGTGATCATTCCGGCAAATGCAAAGGGAAAACTGGATGTATCAGGAGCAGTTGGAAACGGATTTCTTCAGGTTATCAAGGATATGGGACTCAAAGAGCCATATGTAGGACAGGTCACTCTGCAGACAGGAGAAATCGCAGAGGATCTTACGTATTATTTTGCAGCCAGCGAGCAGGTTCCGTCAGCAGTAGGACTTGGTGTGCTGATGAATAAAGATAATACAGTGCGTCAGGCTGGTGGATTTATTGTACAGGTAATGCCGTTTGCCGAAGAAGCTACGATCGCCAAACTGGAAGAAAATGTTCAGAAGATCCAGTCAGTAACAACATTACTTGAGCAGGGACATACTCCGGAAAGTCTTCTGGAACAGGTGCTGGACGGATTTGATATTGAGGTTACAGATACGATTCCGACAGAATTTTACTGCAACTGCAGTAAGGAACGTGTAGAAAGAGCGCTGATCAGTATTGGCCGTAAAGAACTGAACGAGATGATTCAGGAAGGCAAGGAAGTGGAACTGAACTGCCATTTCTGTAATAAGAATTATACATTCAGTGTAGAGGAATTAAAAGAAATTCTCAGAAAGTGCAAATAGGAGGAAAAAGCGGTGAAAGACGGTTTTATAAAGGTCGCTGCCGGAACACCGGATGTTCGTGTGGCAGATTGTGAATTTAATGCATCAGAAATCATTCGTATGGTACACGATATGGAAGAACAGGGAGCAAAGGTCATGGTCTTTCCTGAACTTTGTATTACCGCTTACACCTGCGGAGATCTGTTCTGGCAGGAGAATCTTCTTGAAGAAGCAAAAGTACAGCTGGTTCGTATTGCGAAGGAGACTGCAGATGTAGATGCGATTATTTTTGTAGGACTTCCACTGGAATATAATGGAAAGCTTTATAATGTTGCAGCAGGATTAAATCACGGAGAGATTCTTGGTTTTGTACCCAAAATCCATATTCCGAATTATAATGAATTTTATGAGGCGAGATATTTTACTTCAGGTGAGAAAGTTGATGGAACTGTTCATATAGACAGCGAAGCATACAAAGTTCGTTATGGCGAAAATACGGAAGATGATATAGAAGTCGATATTGAGATGGCAGAATTCGATGAATTTGAAGAACTGGAAGAAATCGAAGAGGATGATGAGCCGGATTATATGGATGAAGACGATGATGAGGATTTTTATGAAGAAGACATCTGGATTTCTCCTAATATGATCTTTACATGTGAGAACATGCCCAAACTTCAGATCGCAGCAGAAATCTGTGAGGATCTCTGGGTTCCGAATCCACCGAGCGTTGCACATGCGTATCATGGAGCAAATCTTATCGTAAATCTGTCTGCCAGTGACGAAGTTGTAGGAAAAGATTCTTATAGAAAGAGTCTTGTAAGTGCACAGTCAGCAAGACTTCTCTGTGGATATATTTATGCGACTGCAGGTGAGGGTGAATCTACACAGGATGTGGTATATGGCGGTCAGAATCTGATTGCTGAGAATGGTACGATTCTTGCAGAGAGCAGACGATTTGTGAATGGCGTGATCTATGCAGATATTGACATTCATCGTCTGAATAATGAAAGACGAAGAATGACAACATGTCAGTTTGCACCGGATCTTGCACCGGAAGGACTGGATATCAGTTATAATGAAGAACCGTTCAGTCTTGAACAGACAGAAACAGAGCTTATAAGGAAATTTGATTCCAGACCATTCGTGCCGGGAGTTCGCGAAGAGAGAGAACGCCGATGTGATGAAATCCTGAATATTCAGGCAATGGGACTTAAAAAGCGGCTGGCACATATTCATTGCCATAATGCAGTGATCGGACTTTCAGGAGGTCTCGATTCTACACTTGCGCTTCTTGTAACGGTACGTGCATTTGATATGCTGGGCATGGACAGAAAAGAAATTACAGCAGTGACAATGCCATGTTTCGGAACCACAGACAGAACGTACAACAATGCGTGTCAGCTGAGTGAATGCCTGGGAGTAACTCTGAAAGAAGTTAATATCCGTGAGGCGGTAAATCTTCATTTCCGTGATATCGGACATGATCCGGAGGTACACGATGTTACCTATGAAAATGGACAGGCGCGTGAACGTACACAGATTCTGATGGATATTGCAAATCAGTCTGGCGGTATTGTGATCGGAACGGGAGACCTTTCTGAACTGGCACTTGGATGGGCAACTTATAACGGAGATCATATGTCAATGTATGCAGTGAATGCTTCTGTACCTAAGACACTGGTACGTCATCTGGTAAGATATTATGCAGATACCTGTGAAGATAAGACACTGGAAGAGATTCTTCTTGATATTCTGGACACACCGGTCAGCCCGGAACTTCTGCCTCCAAAAGACGGAGTGATCTCCCAGAAAACAGAAGATCTGGTCGGACCATATGAACTGCATGATTTCTTTTTGTATTATATGCTTCGATGGACATTCCCACCGAAAAAAATCTTCCGTCTGGCACAGAATGCTTTTGCAGGTGAATATGATGATGAAACGATTCTTAAATGGCTGAAAACTTTTTATCGCAGATTTTTCATGCAGCAGTTCAAACGATCCTGTCTGCCGGATGGACCGAAGGTTGGAAGCGTTGCTGTATCTCCGAGAGGAGATCTTCGTATGCCGAGTGATGCATGTGCGACGTTGTGGATGAAAGAACTGGATCAGATTCGTATCTGATATTTATAAGCCAGTTTTTAAGAAACAGGTAATGCTGCCTTGGATACGGTTTCATCAATTGCGTGGATCAGCATCAGTGCAGTATATTTCTGATCACTGGAATAGTCCAGATTATCCAGTGACTGTTTGGAATAGATCTGGCTGGAGAGAGAGTCAAGTACAGGTTCTACCAGAGGAAACATGGCAGAGGTGCTCTCGCTCAGATTGGTCAGATGAATTGCTTTTATCTGAGTCTGGTCTACAGTCACTTCCATATCAAACGTATTATTGTTCAGGTGGATAGAAGTTCGGTAAACTCCTGGAATATATTTTGAAACGGCATCGGAAGATGCCGTTTCTGATTTTCCGGAACCAAACATAAGAAACATCAGCACGCCCAGAATCACGAGAAGTAATAAAAAGATTCCTGTATAGATGACTTCTTTCATATGTAAAACGATGATTTTGGTTTTGGAACTCATGGACAGGGCCTCCTATATTATTCAGCAGAACAGTCATTCAGATTCAGTATATCTTATTACAATTCACAGAGATTTATGTTAAATTAATTGAAAGAAATGAAGGAGGGATGTTATGTCGCTTCAGTTTATCATCGGAAATTCCGGTGCCGGCAAATCATATATTGCATATCAGAATATCATACGCGAAGCAGTTGACCACCCGGGAAAGATGTATTATGTGATCGTACCGGAACAGTTTACGATGCAGACACAGAAAACACTTGTGGAAATGCATCCACAGAAGGGGATTCTGAATATTGATGTTCTGAGCTTTGAGAGACTTGCGTACCGCATTTTTGAAGAGGTTGGCGGAGATACACGCAAAGTACTGGAAGAAACCGGAAAAAACATGGTTCTCCAGAAACTGGTACAGGTAAATCAGAAGAAGTTGATATATCTGAAAAATCAGATGAAGAAGCCAGGATATCTGGATGAGGTAAAATCGTTGATTTCAGAGTTTATGCAGTATGAGATCCATGAAGAGGAAATGGACAAAATGCTTGCAGATGCAGAAGATAAACCTCTTTTGCAGATGAAACTCAGGGATGTGGCAATTCTGTATCAGGCTTTTCGGGAATATCTGTCGGATCATTTTATGACAGCAGAAGAAGTGCTGGAGGTACTGGCAAGAGAAATTCCCTTTTCGCAAAAGCTTAAGGGAAGTGTTATTGTGCTTGATGGTTATACTGGCTTTACACCGATACAGCATACGGTCATTCGTGAACTTCTTAAAGTATGTGAACGAATGTCCGTAACGGTTACAATGGATGTAAGAGAGAAACTGTCCGGAAGAGGAAAACCACATGAATTGTTCTATATGAGTCACAGGATGATTCGTTCTCTGGCAGAATTTACAAAGGATATGGATGATCCGATCTGGGTAAAACCAGGAGCGGATTCTCGTTTTGCAGAGAGGCCTGCACTTGCGTTTCTGGAGCAGAATCTGTTTCGTTATCATAGAAAAACTTATGAAGCAGAACAAAATGAGGTACAGATTTTCAGTGCCGGAAATCCACAGAAAGAACTCGAAGAGACTGCAAGAAGAATTTGTCGGCTGGTACGTGAAAAAGAATACAGGTATGGACAGATTGCAGTGATCACAGGAAATCTGGAAGAGTATGGGAGCATAGCAAGACATGTATTTGATGATGCGGGAATTCCTTTTTTTGTGGATGAAAAGCATTCGGTACTTATGAATCCGTTTGTGGAATATCTGCGTGCTGCCCTGGAGATGGTGGTGCAGGGCTTCAGTTACGAAAGTGTTTTTCGTTATCTTCGTTGTGGAATGTCAGATATTTCACGGCATGAAACGGATCTTCTGGAAAATTATGTGATTGCACTGGGGATTCGTGGATTTCAAAAATGGAAGGAGAAATGGGTAAGAATATATCGTGATATGGATCCGGCTTCTGTTATGGAAATCAACCAGATACGTGAACAGTTTACAGAAGAAGTGGGAGATTTTGCAGAAGGATTCTCAGGCAGAAAGAAGACAATAAAGGAGTACAGTAAGTGTTTATATGAGTTTATTGTCAAAAGTCATGTACAGGAAAAACTGAAACAGCAGGAATTGATTTTTAAAAATCAGGGTGATCGTGCAATGGAAAAAGAATACGCACAGATCTATGGAATTGTGATGGAACTGCTTGATAAAATGGTCAGTATTCTGGGCGAAGAAACAGTTTCTCCGGAAGAATTCCGACAGCTTTTTGAAACGGGTATGGCTCAGGCAAAGGTTGCCTTGATTCCACCTGGAATCGATCAGGTTCTGATCGGTGACATGGAAAGAACACGACTGAAAGATGTCAGAACACTGTTCTTTGTTGGTGTGAATGAAGGTTGTATACCGAAGAACACAGAATCAGGTGGTATTCTTACGGAAATGGACAGAGATTTTCTTGACAGCGAGGGAATCGAACTGGCTCCCGGACCAAAAGAACTGATGAATATGCAACGTTTTTATCTTTACCTGAATCTGACAAAACCCTGTGAAAGTCTTTGTCTTTCTTATAGTCAGTCAACTGGTAAGGGAGAAGCAGCAGGGCCGGCTTTTCTGATTCGTACGATACAGATGCTGTTTCCGAATATTCGTACAGAACGGGCAGAAGAACCGGATAATCAATTGAATCTGCTGGAAACACCGAACACCTCTGTAGATTATCTGCTGGAAAATCTGACAGATGAAGAAAAACGTAATAATAATCCGTTGTTTGCTGAGTTATACAGCTGGTATCTGAACAGTCCGAAATATCGTACAATGACAGAAAGACTAAGAGATGCAGCTTTTCTTTGTAAACCGACAGATCAGATCAGCAAAAGTGTGGCGAAAGCTCTTTATGGAGAGGTGTCACCGAATGGCGCAACGAGACTGGAACGATTCTCAGCGTGTGCATTTGCACATTTCCTGAAATATGGACTTGAAATAACAGAACGTGCAGAATATGAATTCCGGGCAATGGATATGGGGAATATCATTCATCAGGCACTGGAGGATTTCGCAGCAGAACTTAATCACAGACGTTTGAAATGGAGTGATCTTGCTGACAGAGAGCGAGATGAGATTGCGGATGCCTGTCTGGATAAAGTGGCTGCAGATTATGGAAATACGATCCTTCAGAGCAGCGCCAGAAATCATTACATGATCGAGCGTACAAGAAGAATTCTCCGAAGAACGGTATGGGCTTTGCAGGAACAGCTGAAGAACGGACAGTTTCAGCCGGAAGGGTTTGAAGTATCCATAGGGGGCGGCCGCATTGACCGTCTGGATGTCATGAAAGAAGATGATAAAGTCTATGTAAAAATCATCGATTATAAAACAGGAAATACTTCCTTTGATCTGGTCAGCATATATTATGGTTTGCAGATGCAGCTGGTTGTTTATATGGATGCAGCGATACAGGCTGAAAAGAAAAAACATGAAGGATGCGAAGTACGACCGGCGGGGATTTTTTATTATAATGTAAAAGATCCGATGCTTCAGAAAGAACTGGAAGATGATCTGGACGAGCTGAATCCGGAGATATTTAAGAAACTGAAGATGAATGGGCTGGTAATGAAGGATGATCATGTGATTGAATGTCTGGATAAAACTACAGTTTCGCTGCCATTGTCCTATACAACAAAAGGGACTCTCAGAAAGGGAGCCTCTGTAGCGGATGAGACACAGTTTGCACTTCTGGATGAGTATGTCAAAAAGAAGATTACAGATATCCGGGAATCCATAATGGATGGAAATGCGGAGGTGGCACCGTATGAAATGGGAAATCGAAATGCATGTACCTATTGCCCGTATCAGGGAACCTGTGGGTTTGATCGTAAGATTCCTGGATATGAATTCCGCAGACTGAAGCAATTTGCGGATGAGGAAATCTGGAAAGCATTTGCAGAGGAGGTAGAAGACTGATGGGAGTTATGTGGACCGAAGAGCAGCAAAAAGTTATTTCTCTTCGTGATCGGAATATTCTGGTAAGTGCTGCAGCTGGCTCAGGAAAGACTGCGGTACTTGTGCAGCGTATTTTAAGTAAAATTATGGATTCCGACAGACCGGTAGATATCGATCGTCTTTTGATCATGACTTTTACCCGTGCGGCAGCAGGAGAGATGAAAGAACGTATTTCAGCAGCAATTGATCAGATGCTGTACGAAAATCCGGACAATGAACATCTGCAGCGGCAGTCATCGCTGATCCATAATGCACAGATTACAACAATCGATGGATTCTGTGCATATATCATCCGAAACTATTTTCATATGATTGATCTGGATCCGGGATATCGTACGGCAGAAGAGGGAGAATTGAAACTTCTGCGTGAAGATGTCATGAAAGAGGTTCTTGAAGAGGCTTATGACAAAAAAGATGAAAAATTCCTGAATCTTGTGGAGTGTTATGCAACCGGTAAAACGGATGATGAGATCAGGGATATGATCTATAAACTTTATGATGCATCTATGAGCCATCCGTTTCCGGAAGAATGGATCGGGGAATGTCTTGCGGTCTACCAGGTGGATACGCTGGAAGAGCTGCGCGGAACGCAGTGGATGAAACTGATATGGGAAACGGCGCAGGAGAGTATTGTGCAGATCAGGGAACTTCTGGCCAGAGCAACCGGAATCTGCAGAGAGGAATCAGGTCCTTATTTTTATGAGGAAGCACTGCAAAAAGATTTTCTTCTGCTCCAGGCAGCCGAGGAACTGCTGAAAATTTCTGATTACAATGGTTTTTCCGAACTGATACGAAATCATAAATATGCACGCCTGTCTGCCAAAAAAGATCTGTCAGTGGATGAAGAAAAAAAAGAACAGGTAAAAAATCTTCGTGACAGCGAAAAGGAAATCTGGAAAGAACTGGCTGAAAAGTACTTTGCACAGACAGAAAAAACTATTCTTGAATATCTTCAGTATTGTCGAAAACCGATGGAAGGACTGGCTGAAGTAACACTTCGCTTCCGGGAGGCTTTTGCATCCAGAAAGAGAGAAAAAAATGTTCTGGACTTTACTGATATGGAACATTTTGCACTTGCTATTCTGATGAATAAGGAGGGGGATACAATTACCCCAAGTGCTGCAGCACGTGAATTGTCTGCGAGATATGATGAAGTTATGGTTGATGAGTATCAGGACAGCAACCTGGTTCAGGAAATGATTACGAATCTTGTATCAGGATGGATCGATGAACGTAAAAATATCTTTATGGTAGGGGATGTAAAACAAAGTATTTATCGTTTCCGTCTGGCAAGACCTGAACTTTTTATGGAAAAGTATCATACGTATTCACTGGAAGAGAGCAGAGAACAAAGAATCGATCTTCACAAAAACTTTCGAAGCCGTGGAGAAGTACTTGCTTCTGTTAATTATCTGTTCCGACAGATCATGGGAGAAGATCTTGGAGGAATTACATATGATGATGACAATGCACTTTACGCAGGTGCTTCTTTTCCGGAAAAACAGAATCAGACAGTCAGCAGTGACAGCAGAACAGAAGTGCTTCTGATTGAAAAAGATGCCGAAGAACTGGAAGAACAGGGGAATCAGACCGTGCAGGAACTTGAAGCACTTGCGATCGCACAGAGAATCCAGAATATTGTCGGGACAGAAGAGGTTCTGGATAAAGAGACAGGAGCATATCGAAAAGCAGGATATGGTGATATTGTAATTCTTCTGCGAACTTCCACCGGCTGGGCAGAACCATTCAGTCAGGTGCTTACATCGAAGGGAATTCCAGTTTACACAGCATCCAGAACGGGATATTTTTCAGCACAGGAAGTTGTCACTCTTTTGAATTATCTTCGTATATGTGATAACCCGATGCAGGATATTCCGCTGACAGGGGTGCTGCATTCTGCTATTGGCGGATGCAGTGTTCAGGAACTGGCGATGCTTAGAAGTACTTGTCCGGATGGAATGCTGTATGAAAGTCTGCTGGCATACAGAGAGACAGAAGGTCTGGAAGGTGATGCGGCGGTATTAAAAGTTAAAATTAAACAGTTTCTTGATCTTCTGGAAGAAATGCGGGATCGGGCTGTTTATACTCCGGTGCATGAAATGATTCAGCAGATTTTAAGAAAAACAGGATATGGAGATTATATAAAGGCCGTTCCGGGCGGTATACAGAGAGGTGCAAATCTTCAGATGCTGGTTGAAAAGGCAATGGATTATGAAAAGACCAGTTATCGAGGACTGTTTAATTTTGTCAGATATATAGAGAAACTTCAGAAGTATGAAGTGGATTTTGGAGAGGTAAATCTGGCTGATGCCGGTAGTGGGGCAGTTCAGATCATGACGATACACAAGAGCAAAGGACTGGAATTTCCAATCGTATTTGTTGCAGGAATGGGAAAACAGTTCAATTTTCAGGACATTAATGCACGTTTTCTGATTCATCCGGATATGGGATTTGGTGTGGATGTGATCCTTCCGGAAAAGAGACTGATACTGCCAACTGTTCACAGGCAGATCATACGGAGACAGATTAAGAGAGAAAGTCTTGGTGAAGAACTTCGAGTACTTTATGTTGCATTGACCAGAGCAAAGGAGAAACTGATCATTACCGGAACAATTGGAAAAATCTCAGATGTTCTTCAGACAGTATCCTGGCAGATGGGACGTGAAGAGACTTTACTGCCTGTCGGGGTAAGAGGAGATGCAAGAAGTTTCTGGTCTTATCTTCTCCCGGCACTTGCACGGCATGAAGCCATGCTGCCACTCTTCAGAGAGTATGGAATCACAGACAGACAGTTTCCTGTATGTCAGACGGAAGCGGCTGAATTTTACATTCATAAAGTAACGGTCGCAGAACTGGTACAGGGAGAAATTCTCGGACAGACTGACAGCCAGCTCCAGGAAAAAATATTGAAAGAGTGGGATAGCCATAAGGTATATGATGCGGAACTTCGTGAGATCCTGGAAAAGCGTTTCAGTTTTCTGTATCCATATGAATATCTCAGGGAACTTCCGGTAAAGGTAAGCGTGTCAGAACTCAAAAAACGCAGCTGGCGGAGTGAAGATGAGAAAGAAGAAGCTCTGTTTTCTGAAACAGAAGATATTGAAGACATTATTCCGGCATTTATTTCAGGACAGAAAGAAGAATACAGGGGAGCTGCACGAGGAACTGCTTATCATCGACTGATGGAGTGTCTGGATTATGCAACTGTCGAAAACTCACAACAGGTTCAGCAACAGATCTGTCGACTTACAGATGAGAAAAAAATGTCACAGGAAGAAGCAGCATGCATTCGGATTTCAGATGTTCTGAAATTTGTACAGTCAGACCTCGGACAGAGAATGAAAACAGCATTCGATAAAAAACAACTGTATCGAGAACAGCCTTTTGTTATCGCACAGAAAATGAATCGACTCGATGAGGAATGGAAGGGGGAAGAGACCGTACTGGTACAGGGAATCATAGATGCCTTTTTTATAGAGCAGGATGAGATCATACTGGTGGACTATAAAACAGACAGAGTTTACCGTGGTGGAGAGCAGCGGCTGATCGATCTGTATCGTACGCAGCTGGAGGATTATAAAGCAGCCCTGGAACGAATGCTTCGGAAGAAAGTGAAAGAAACTTATATTTATTCTTTCACTCTCAGGAAGATGATCCGTTTATAAAAACAGAATGACAGATAAAAATATCCCGCAGGACAGAGAGCTTATACTCTCCATCCGGCGGGATATTTGTTTTTGAAGGTCTGTCCGACAAGCTTACCGAATCCAATCGGATAACCTTCGACACAAAGCAGATGCCAGCCTTTGGAATGGACTGCTTCGCCAGGTTCGATGTTCAGTGTTTCGCCCTTCAGATAGCGGGTCAGACGCTGATCAGTGACAGGCAGGGAAATAACAGCCTCTGCATCGTCTTTTCGTAGTGCCAGGGCAAATGGCTGAGAAGGCTCAAAACGGTTTTTCTTGAGATCTCCGAGATAGAGGCCATTTCGAAGGAAAGTAAGTCCGTGGAAATCACCGCTTATCGGTGGAAGATAATAAACTTTGTCTTTGCGTGTTTCGACCCGGTTCCAGTCGAACGGCTGTCCGCCAAGTGTTTTCAGCCCAATTTCCTTAAGGAAAAGCTCCACCCATTTGCGTGTTTCTGCATTTGGTTTTGCTATGGAGTGCTGTACGATCAGATCCAGGCTGCCTTTTTTAATAAAGAGTGCAAGAAAATGTCCTTCGCCCTGCATTTTATGCGGAAACAGGTGGACGCTGTGGCTCAGACGGGGATCACCGTTACCCCATGCAGGAACACCGGGAGTAAAGCCTTCACAGGCAGGGAGTTTCTGAAGTTCCATATCCGGGCGGTTTTCCAGAAGAAAAGAAATAACTTCTTCATCTTCTTCAGGAGCAAATGTGCAGGTGGAATAAAGAAGTTGTCCACCCGGACGCAGCATATCTGCGGCCTCAAGAATAAGGTCTTTCTGGATGACAGACAGCTCATGGGATTTCTGCGGTGTCCAGTCTCTGGCAAGAGCTTCTTCTTTACGAAACATGCCTTCACCCGAGCAGGGAGCATCCAGAAGAATCTTGTGGAAAAACTCCGGGAAGCGTTCTGCCAGACGAGTCGGAGTTTCATTGGTTACAAATGCATTGGTGATACCAAATAATTCAATATTGCGAAGTAATGCTTTTGTACGGGAGGCGCTGATATCATTCGCAACCAGAAGGCCGTTTCCGTTCAGCATTGCCCCAAGTGCAGTTGCTTTGCCGCCTGGAGCTGCACAGAGATCCAGTACATTTTCGCCCGGGGTGACAGGCAGACAGGCAGCTGGTGTCATGGCACTTGGTTCCTGCAGGTAATAAAGACCTGCCTGATAAAGCGGACAAAAAGAAGGACGAACATCTTCCGGATAAAAATAACCATTGGAAATCCATGGAATCGGTGTGACAGGGAACGGGACAATCTGTTCAAAGTCTTCGCAGCTGATTTTGGCAGTATTTACACGAAGCCCATAGGTTCGAGGTGCTTCATAACTCTTCAGAAAATCTTCGTATTCATCTCCAAGCATGTTCTGCATTCTTTCGAGAAATGCAGGAGAGAGAAGTTCAGTAATTGTATGTTCAGACATTTAAATCTCCTTGATCAGTAAAATTAGATGATCGTGCAGAACAGTCAGGCTGACACGTATCAAAGAAAATTATAAGATAGTTGAAGAAAATAGAAAATACTATTGACAAAACTATATTATATGACGTATAGTATTACTAACAAAATAATATTATCACTATAATAGTATTATAAAAAATATGAAGGAAGTGAGGGCATGGTATTTAATACAGGTGCGGCACTTTTGGATGCAATCGTTCTGGCTGTAGTGTCAAATGAGAAAGAGGGAACTTACGGTTATAAGATCACACAGGATGTACGAAGTGTGCTGGAGGTATCTGAATCGACACTGTATCCGGTGCTGCGGAGACTGCAGAGGGATGAATGTCTGGAGACTTATGATCAGGCTTATGCAGGAAGAAACCGCAGATATTATAAGATTACAGAGAAAGGTATGGCGCAGTTGAATCTGTACAGAGTTGAATGGAATAATTACTCGATGAAAATTTCGAAGCTGTTTGAGGGAGGCATAGAAGTATGAGCAGAGCGCAGTTTATGGAACAACTAAAGAAGCTGCTTGCTGATATCTCGGAGGAAGAAAGGCAGGAAGCTCTTGCATATTATGAGAACTATTTTGATGATGCCGGAGAAGAACGGGAAGCAGAGGTGATCAGGGAACTGGGAAGCCCGGGTAAGGTGGCTGCTATCATCAAAGAGGATCTGAAAAATAGCACACAGGATTATGGAGAGTTTACAGAGCAGGGTTTTCAGGATGAAAGAACAGAAGACAACAGACAGATGCCGCAGAGCCGTGCAGAACGTGGGTACCATGCGGAACGCAAGGGTGGAAAGGCAAGTGTAATACTGGTGCTGATTCTTCTGGTATTTATTTCACCACTGATCAAAGGAGCCGTAGGAGGAATTCTTGGAATTGTTGTGACATTGATCCTTCTTCCGTTTTTGATTACTTTTGGGATCGGAGCAGCAGTCATTGGACTCTTTGTGGCAGCAGTAGGAATGATCGGCGCCGGAATCGGAATGTGTGTTTCATTACCTGCATTTGGTGTACTGGCGATCGGACTGGGACTTATTCTTCTGGCACTTGCTCTGGCCGGAGTTGTTTTTGTGGTATGGGCAGCAAGTAAGGCACTTCCGGCAGTTCTTCGGAAATTTACAGACTTCTGTGGCAGAATTGTAAATCGGGGCAGAAAGGAAGGTGGGAGAGCATGAGAAAGTTTTCCAAAGGAATGTTGATTGCAGCGGCAGTTACAGGTATTGTCGGAATTGGAATGAGCATTGGAGGTGTGGCTATGGGAGCTACGATCACCGGATTGAATTTGTCAAAATACGGATTCAGGGACGCTGTTCGGACGATGACAAAAGTTACCTGGTCAGAGGATGACAGTGACTGGGATCAGGACTGGGATGAAATCACTCTTCTTGATGCAGCTGAAAATGAGGGGGATACCAAGATTTATCTGACAGATGCAGCAGACGATCTGGATTTTTCCATCAGCGCAGGTGAACTCTTTCTGAAAGAATATGATGGAGATCAGATAAAAATCGAAGTATCCGGAGATGATAAGGATAAAATCAGAGTCGGAAAAGACGAAGATGCACTGATACTGGAAGGGATTGGGAGAGTGCAGAACCGGACGGTCAATGTATGGTATCCGAAGAATAAGGAATTTAAGGAAGTATCCGTAGAAATTGCAGCTGGTACAGTCAGTCTTGAAAATGATTTCTGTGCAAAAAAGCTTGAAGTAGAAGTTGCGGCAGGAGAATTTTCCAGTACGAATACAGTTACAGCAAATGAAGCTGAGATCACGGTCGGTACAGGAAATGCAGATATGCAGAAATTAGATGTGCAGAAACTGGATGCCGGATGTGGTGTTGGAAATATTGACCTTGCGATAGCTGGGAAAAAATCAGATTATGACTATGAAATATCCTGTGCGGCTGGCTCTGTTGACGTAGGAGACGATTCCTACAGCGGCCTGGGACATGAAAAGGAAATCAGCAATCCGGGATCATCCGGCAAGATGGAACTGGAATGTGGAGTAGGAAATATTACAGTTACTTTTGAAAAGGATTCTTAATAAGAAAGGCAGGTACATGATCATGAATAACAAAAGACTTTATAAATCCTCTGTTAATTATATGCTGTGTGGCGTTTGCGGAGGCATTGCAGAATACTTTGATATAGATCCGACACTGGTTCGTCTGGCATGGGTTGTTTTAACCTGTTTTGGCGGAGCCGGAATCTGGGCATATATCATTGCCGCAATTATTATTCCGAAGGGATGATTTTGTAAAAAGTCACGAAGAACTTACAATTCCGAAAGCAGGCGTATAGTTTTTGTAAAAACTGTTCATACTCTGAAAAACGGAGTATTTAAAGGAGTCATGGACATGAAGAAAGAAAAAGAAGTGGAAGCTTATTTAAAGGGGAAACTTCCGGAAGAGCAAAAACTGAAATATGAGCTTGCACAGGAACTGGGAGTTCTGGATAAAGTCCTGGAAAGCGGATGGAAAAGCCTCTCTGCGAAAGATACCGGGAGAATAGGCGGTCTGCTTGCCAGCAAACGAAAAGAAAAGACAATATAAACAAAGAAAAACCCAAAAAGCATTGAGTTGGAACTGTTCCGGCCAGTGCTTTTTGTGTTATAATCAGATGTATAAAATATTAACAGGAGAAGATCATGGAAAAATCTCAAAATGCATATGTGAAATTAGAAAAAGTATCGAAGATATATAAAATGGGTGAGGTTGAGATCCGTGCAGTGGACGAGATCTGTTTTGAGATTTCAAAAGGAGAATTTGTCGTGATCGTAGGACCAAGTGGAGCAGGAAAGACAACGGTGCTGAATATTCTTGGTGGAATGGATACAGCGACCAGCGGCGATGTGCTGGTGGATGGCTGTAACATTGCAGAGTATAACAGCCGTCAGCTGACTGCATATCGGCGTGATGATATCGGATTTGTTTTCCAGTTCTATAATCTGATACCGAACCTGACTGCTCTGGAGAATGTGGAACTGGCTATGCAGATATGTAAAAATCCACTTGATGCCAGAAAAGTTCTCTGTGAAGTCGGGCTGGAAGAACGTCTGGGTAATTTCCCTGCACAGCTTTCTGGTGGAGAACAGCAGAGAGTTTCCATTGCAAGAGCTCTTGCAAAGAATCCGAAGCTCCTTCTCTGTGACGAGCCTACAGGAGCACTGGATTATCAGACCGGAAAGGCAATTCTGAAGCTTTTACAGGATATGTGCAGAGAAAAGGGAATGACAGTCATTGTCATTACGCATAACTCTGCGCTGACACCAATGGCAGATCGTGTGATTCATATTAAGAATGGTACAGTGTCAGCAATGGAACTGAATGAGAATCCTACTCCGGTGGAGGAAATTGAATGGTAGGAAAGAAAAGAAAAAGAGCAATGCACAAAGATTTCTGGATGGAAGTCAGAAAGAGCAGGGCACGTTTTATATCGATTTTTTGTATCGTGGCATTGGGTGTGGCTTTTTTTTCAGGAATCCAGGCTGCTTCTCCGGATATGCGGCTCTCCGGGGACGCGTATTATAATGAATCAAAACTGATGGACCTTAAAATTGTCGGTATCATGGGGCTGACAGATACTGATGTACAGGCAATACAGGCTCTGGATGGGACTGATACAGTAGAAGGTGCATATTCTGCCGATGTGATCTGCGGAGAAACAGACGCCCAGAAGGTCCTTCATGTGGAGTCATTGAACAGAGAAGTAAATCAGCTGACGATAACAGAGGGAAGGCTTCCGGAAAAAAGCGGAGAATGCTTTCTGGATTCTGCGTTTGCATCAGGTCAGAAATATTCGATCGGAGACAAGGTGGTTATCAGACAGCCAGGAGACTCTGAACTTTTGAAAGAAGAAACCTATACGATCGTTGGTCTTGGTAAAAGTCCGCTGTATATATCTTTTAACAGAGGAAATACGACTGTAGGTTCCGGTGAAGTAAATGGATTTATGTATGTCCTTCCGGATGATTTCGATTCAGATGTGTATACACAGATTTACGTGCGTGCACATGAGGTAGATAAAGTTACCAGCTATACAGACGGCTATGATAATCTGATCGATAAGCTGGAAGATAAAGTAAAAGGCATCGAGGCAGAGCGTTGTCAGGCACGTTATGATTCGGTGACTGGTGAAGCTCAGGAAAAAATCGACGATGCTGAAAAAGAGCTTGCTGACGGCAAAAAAGAAGCGGATGAAGAACTGGCCGACGCAAAGAAAAAGCTGGATGACGGTGAAAAAGAACTGACAGACGGAGAAAAGAAATACGAGGATGGCAAGGCTCAGCTTGCGGATGCAAAGAAAGAGATTGCAGATGGAAAGGTCCAGTTCGCGGATGCAAGAAAAAAGATAGTCGATGGCAGATCTCAGATAGCATCTGCGCGGCAGCAGGTTGCGGATGGGCAGGCTCAGATCAGTACAGCACAAAAGAAACTGAATGACGGCTGGAGCCAGTATAATGACGGGAAGAAAAAATACAATGCGGGCAGGAAAAAGCTGGAGGCAGGTAAAAGACAGCTTGAAGATGGTAAAAAACAGATTGCGAAGGCAAAGGCAGAACTTGAGCAAAAGCAGCAGGAGCTGAATACAGGAATCGCCCAGGTACAGGAGGGCCAGCAGACCGTTGAAACACAGCTTGCACAGCTTCAGTCACAGATCCCGCAGTTGGAGGCGGCAATCAGTCAGCTGGAAACAGCTGCAGCAGGTCTGGAATCTGCGCAGAATGCACTGGTACAGGCGCAGGCTGCAGTTCAGGAAAAACAGAGTGCTGTAGAAAGTGCGCAGGCCGCCCGTGACGAAGCGGTACAGAAAGTCGAAAATGGAGAACTGCCAGAAGAAGAACTTATCGGATACGAGCAGGCACTGACTCAGGCACGGACAGAACTGGATGCTGCAAACAGTGTTTTAAGTCAGGCACAGACAGCAGTGGATGCCTGTCAGCAGGCAGCTGCGCAGAAGGCAGAACTGGAAAATACGCTCAGTGCTGCAAAAGATGGGGAAAAAACACTTCAGGCGCAGAAAGCAGAGCTTGCGCAGACACTAGAAGCATTAAGGGGGAATCAAGCGACAATTGACGCAGGCCGGGCTCAGCTTAAGGAAGAAGAGTCAAAGCTGGAATCAGCAGGAAAAGAAATTGAAGCAAATGAGAAAACGCTGAAAGAAAGCAAGAAGAAACTGGATGCCAGCCTGAAGCAGCTTCAAAACGGACAGGATGAGATTGATGCAAATAAAGCCAAAATGAATGCGGCTCTGGCTGAAATCGAAGCAAATGAGCAAAAACTGAATTCCGGTGAGAACGAGATTTCGGCAAATGAACAGAAACTGCTCGACGGTGAAAAAGAGATTCAGGAAAATGAGCAGAAGCTCAAAGATGCGGCGAAGGAGCTCAAGGATGCACGAAAAGAGCTTGTCGATGGCAGGAAAGAGTATGAAGATGGTAAAAAAGAAGCAGAAGATAAAATAAAAGACGGGCAGGAAAAGATTGACGATGCAAAAAAGGAACTTGCAGATCTGAAACAGCCGGAATGGATCATTACAGATCGAAACGGGCTTCCGGAATATTCGGATTATGGAGACAATGCAGACCGCATTAAAAACATAGGCAAAGTATTTCCGGTTATCTTTTTCCTGGTAGCGGCGCTTATCAGTCTCACAACTATGACAAGAATGGTTGAGGAACAGAGAACCCAGATCGGAACCATGAAGGCTCTGGGATACAGTAAATTCAATATTGCTTCGAAATATCTGAATTATGCGTTCATGGCAACGGCAGGCGGAAGTGTGGCAGGTATCCTGATCGGTGAAAAGATCATTCCGTTTGTTATCATCAAGGGTTATGGGATTATGTATCACAATGTGGAGAATACTCTTCAGATACATTACGAACTGAAATATGCATTGCTTGCCTCTGTGGCGGCACTGATTTGTACAGTTGGCGCAACAATCTTCTCATGCGCACATGCACTGGCAGAGACGCCGGCATCCCTGATGCGCCCGCCGACACCGAAAGAAGGTAAACGGATTCTGCTGGAGCGGATTCCGATTTTGTGGAACCATCTGAACTTTACCTGGAAATCCTCTCTTCGAAATCTGTTCCGATATAAGAAACGTCTGTTTATGACGATATTTGGAATTGCGGGAAGTATGGCTTTGATGCTGGTTGGATTTGGTCTTCGCGATTCTATTTCAGACATCGTACATCTTCAGTACGCAAACCTGCAGCATTATGATGCAACGGTCATTTCAGACGATGATGCGACAGATAAAGAAAAGGAGGAACTGACAGAATATCTGGATGAAAATGAATATCTGGACCATTATACGAAGATAAGACTCTCCAAGCTCACAGCGCCAAATGGAAAATCGAATCTCAGTGTATACGTGTTTGTTCCGGAGAATCTGGAAAACTTCAAAAAAGATGTAACACTTCGAAATCGTGTAACAAAAGAGCAATATGAACTGCCCGAGGATGGGGCGGCAGTCTGTGAGAAGACAGCAAGTCTTCTGGGACTGAAGATTGGTGATGAGCTGACTCTTGAAAAAGATGACAAAAAGTATCACGTAAAGATCTCTGTTATTACCGAAAACTATGCAGGTCATTATGTGTATATGACACCGCAGACATATAAAGAAACATTTGGAGAAGATCCGGTTTATGAAGACATTGTATTCATGGTAAAAGATGAATATAAGGATCGGGTTGAAAAGGTCGGACAGAAAATCATGGATTCACCGGCGGTCTTAAGCATCAGCTATACAGCGAGTACGATCGAAATGGTAAATCGTATGCTCAGATCGCTTGGTCTGGTTATAGTTGTATTGATCGTGTCTGCAGGTATGCTTGCATTTGTAGTACTTTATAATCTGAATAACATTAACATCACAGAACGCCAGAGAGAACTTGCTACATTGAAGGTTCTTGGCTTCTTTGATATTGAAGTTTCTCAGTATGTGCTGAGAGAAAATATTCTTCTGACGATCGCGGGAATTCTGTCTGGCGCGGGATTCGGTATTCTGCTGCATCGCTATATTATTGTGACAGTAGAAGTGGATGCGGTTATGTTTGGAAGAAATATCAGTCCACGCAGCTTTTTATACTGCGCGGTGATCACATGTGTTTTCTCGATCGTAGTAAATGTATTTATGCACAGGAAACTGAAAAAGATCGACATGGTAGAATCACTGAAATCAGTGGAATAACGACTTGAAGAAATAGTATAGGAAAGCAAATCTCCCAGATTCTGTGAAAAATGTACAATCCGTCTTGACAAGGCGAAAAAATGCAATTACAGTAGATGGGAGATGCTTTTTTTAGAATCAGGAGGAAATTATGAGCAAAGAACTTGCAAAAACATATGACCCAAAGGGTCTGGAAGACCGACTTTATCAGAAATGGATGGACAACGGATACTTCCATGCAAAAGTAAATCCAGATAAGAAACCATTTACCATTGTTATGCCGCCGCCGAACGTAACAGGCCAGCTTCATATGGGACATGCACTTGATGAAACTATGCAGGATATTCTGATTCGTTTCAAGAGAATGCAGGGATTCGAAGCTCTGTGGCAGCCTGGAACAGACCATGCTGCAATCGCAACAGAGGTTAAGGTTATCGATAAACTGAAAAAAGAAGGAATTGACAAACATGATATCGGCCGCGAAGAATTCCTTAAACATGCATGGGCATGGAAAGAAGAATACGGCGGAAAAATCATCAACCAGCTGAAAAAACTTGGCGCTTCTGCAGACTGGGAGAGAGAACGCTTTACAATGGACGAAGGATGCTCCAAGGCTGTACAGGAAGTATTCATTCGTTTATATGAAAAAGGATATATCTACAAAGGTTCCAGAATCATCAACTGGTGTCCGGTATGCCAGACTTCTATTTCAGATGCAGAAGTTGAGCATGAGGATCAGGAAGGATTTTTCTGGCACATCAATTATCCGATCGTAGGTGAGGAAGGCAGATTTGTAGAGATCGCTACAACTCGTCCTGAGACACTTCTTGGTGATACAGCCGTTGCTGTAAATCCGGATGATGAAAGATACAAAGACCTGATCGGCAAGATGCTGAAACTGCCTCTGACAGACCGTGAGATCCCGGTTATTGCAGATGAGTATGTTGATAAAGAATTTGGTACAGGATGCGTTAAGATCACACCGGCACACGACCCGAACGACTTTGAGGTCGGCAAACGCCACAACCTTGAAGAAATCAATATCCTGAATGATGACGCTACGATAAATTCCCTTGGCGGCAAATATGCAGGAATGGACCGCTACGAAGCACGTAAAGCAATGGTGGCAGATCTTGAAGCACAGGGACTTCTTGTAAAGGTTGTTCCACACAGTCACAATGTTGGTACTCATGACCGTTGTGGTACAACTGTAGAGCCAATGATCAAACCTCAGTGGTTTGTCCGTATGGATGAGATGGCAAAAGCAGCTATGGAATCCTTAAGACCAGGCGAACTGGAATTTGTTCCGGCAAGCTTTGGAAAAACATATCTGCACTGGCTTGAAAATATCCGTGACTGGTGTATTTCCCGTCAGCTCTGGTGGGGACACAGAATCCCGGCTTACTATTGCGATGAGTGCGGTGAAGTAGTCGTAGCAAGAGAAATGCCTGAAAAATGTCCGAAATGTGGATGCACACATTTCCACCAGGATGAGGATACTCTGGATACATGGTTCAGCTCCGCTCTGTGGCCGTTCTCCACACTTGGATGGCCGGACAAGACACCGGAACTGGAATACTTCTATCCGACAGACGTCCTTGTAACAGGATACGATATCATCTTCTTCTGGGTTATCCGTATGGTATTCTCGGCTCTTGAGCAGACAGGAGAAGTTCCGTTCCATCATGTACTGATCCACGGTCTTGTACGTGACTCTCAGGGACGTAAGATGAGTAAATCCCTTGGAAACGGTATCGATCCACTCGAAGTTATTGATAAATACGGCGCAGATGCACTTCGTCTGACTTTGATCACAGGAAATGCACCTGGAAACGACATGCGTTTCTACTGGGAGCGTGTAGAATCCAGCCGTAACTTTGCAAACAAGATCTGGAATGCATCTCGTTTTATTATGATGAACCTGGAAGGCAAAACTGTTACTGAGCCGTCAGACTTAAATGAGCTTTGCTTTGAGGATAAATGGATCCTTTCCAAACTCAATACAGTAATCCGTGAAGTTACAGATAACATGGATAAATATGAACTTGGAATTGCAGTACAGAAAGTTTATGATTTCCTGTGGGATGAACTTTGTGACTGGTATATCGAGATGGCAAAAGTACGTCTCTGGAAAGCAGAGGAAGATCCGAAGGCAGCAAACGATGCGCTCTGGACACTTCGTACAGCTCTGACAGAAGGACTGAAACTTCTGCATCCATATATGCCATTTATCACAGAAGAAATCTACTGTACACTTCTTCCGGAAGAAGAATCTATCATGATCTCTGACTGGCCGGTATACCAGGAAGCATGGTCCTTCCCGGAGGCAGAAAAAGCAGTAGAAAGCTTCAAAGAAGCAATCCGAGGTATCCGTAACACACGTACAGAAATGAACGTACCGATGAACCGCAAGACAAGCCTTTACATTGTAGGTAAGGATGCTGATACATGTGCAAGATACGAAGCATGCAAGAAATCCTTCGTGAACCTTGCATTTGCAAAAGAAATCCTTGTACAGGAAACAAAAGACGGTATCGGTGAAGATGCAGTATCTGTAGTAGTATCTGATGCAGTTGTATATATGCCGCTTGAAGATCTTGTCGACAGAGAAAAAGAAATCGAGCGACTTAAAAAAGAACAGGAGCGTCTTACAAAAGAAATCGCAAGATGCCAGGGAATGCTGAGCAATCCGAACTTTGTCAACAAAGCTCCGGAAGCAAAAGTAAATGCAGAAAAAGAAAAACTTCAGAAATATGAAGAAATGATGGAAAAGGTTAAAACACAGCTTACTCAGATGGACAAGTAATAAAGGAGCATTTGGATGAAATTGTATAAGATATGCAATAAGATATCTCTGCTGCTTCATGCACTGTGCAGTGCAGCCGGATATTTCCTTATCGAAGCGATCAGCCGTCATTCTTTTACCGAGGCGTGGACGTATATGACAGGAAAGCCTCTGGTATTTGCATACAATGCAGGCCTGATCTTTACAACGAGCCTGTTGGTGTATCTGTTCCGCCGAAGAACTTTCTGGCGAGTTCTGATATCCATATTCTGGCTGCTTCTTGGAATTATTAATGGTGTGATCCTGGCAAACAGAGTCACACCGTTCACCGGCCCGGATCTGCATCTGCTCACAGATGGTATGGCAGTGCTGAATAAATATCTACCGTCATGGGGCGTGATAATTGCATTGATCGTGCTCGGAGTATTTGTGCTGATACTTCTTTCGCTGCTGATCAAAGGTCCTAAATATCAGCGTAAAGTGAAATTTCGCTATGATCTTCTGCTGGTTGTCGTGGGAGTGGTTTCCTTCGCAGGTATCACACAGTTGGCATTGGAGAAGAGAGTGCTTTCCAATTATTTTGGAAATATAGCATTTGCATATGAAGACTATGGATATCCATACTGCCTGGGAGTTACGATTTTTAACACAGGTATCAGCTGCCCACGTGATTATTCAGAAGAAGAGATCAAGAGAATCGAGAAGACTGAGGATAATCTTCCGGAAACAAATGAAAAAAGCAAACCAAATATTTTATTTTTGCAGCTGGAATCATTCTTTGATCCGACCCTGGTCAATTATCTGAAAATATCAGAAGATCCGATTCCGACTTTCCGAAAACTGATGAAGGAATATTCGTCCGGATACTATAAAGTTCCGTCAGTCGGAGCCGGTACAGCAAATACAGAATTTGAATCAATCACTGGTATGAGTCTTCATTATTTTGGACCTGGAGAATATCCATACAAGAGTATTCTGAAAGAGACAACCTGCGAAAGCGCACCATATGTCCTGAAGAATCTTGGATACAGCACTCATGCAGTACATAATAATGAGGCAAATTTCTACGGAAGAAGATCGATCTTTCCGAACCTTGGATTTGATACGTTCACATCTGCTGAATATATGGCAGAGGAAAATGATAAGAACCCTCTGGGCTGGACAAAAGATGAAGTTCTCACTGATGAGATCATTAAGTGTCTGGATTCTACAGAAGGGTCGGATTATGTATATACGATCTCCACGCAGGGACATGGCGCATATCCGGAAGAACAGCTGATCGATGATCCTGAGATCACAGTCACAGGTGCTGCCACAGAAGAACAGAATAATCAGTGGGAGTACTACTGTAATGAGATCCATGAAATGGACAATTTTGTCAAAGAGCTGACAGATGCACTGGCAGATTATCCTGAGGATGTGATCCTGGTTATGTACGGTGATCACCTTCCGACAATGGGACTCACAGTTGAAGACCTCAAGAATAAATATCTGTTCCAGACAGAATATGTAATGTGGGATAATTTTGGCATGGAGAAAAAGGATGTTAATCTCTCTGCATATCAGATGGCAGCAGAGGTTATGGACCGTGCCGGAATTCATGAAGGAACAATTTTCCGTTATCACCAGGCCAGAAGAAATACCAGGAATTATCAGGTGGATCTGGAAACTCTGCAGTACGATCTTCTTTATGGAGAAAAGTATGCTTACAAAGAAAAAGCACAGACATTCGAAAGAACCAAAATGCGAATGGGACTTTATGATGTGAGCCTGGATTCCATGGATCTGATTTCAGAGAGTGATTTTACATATCGACTGAAGGGAACAAACTTTACACCATCGAGTCAGGTTAAGCTGAATGGGGAATGGGTTGATACCGTTTATGTGAATCCGACTACTCTGATGATATCAGGTACAGAATTAAATGATTTTGACAGGATTTCTGTGGCACAGCGAAGCAACAGTTCGACAAGAAAAGCACTGAGCAAGAGCTACGATCGTTCGGTTTATATGCTGTATTCTGAAAACAAATGGAAACTTCCGACAGATGAATCCTGATTTTGACGAATAAAAGATTACGATTAGTACTGGACATCTTTCACCACTCATATATAATGATATCGTAGCAGTTTGATTTACAGAGAATCAGATTGCTGCGAATACATTAGATGAGTGGTGATTTTTTATGAATTACGAAGAAGCAGTTGCTTATATTGAGGAAACTCCTAAATTTACAACAAAAAACAAGCTGGAGCATACAAAGGAATGTCTGCATCGACTGGGAAATCCGCAGAATAAGTTCCGCGTGGTACATGTTGCAGGAACAAACGGTAAAGGAAGTACCTGTGCATTTCTGACATCTGTATTAAGGGAAGCGGGATATTCCTGTGGGCTGTTTACATCTCCGCATCTGGTTGTGATCAATGAGCGTTTCCAGATTAATGAGAAAAATATTGATAATGATACTTTCCTGCATGCTTTCCAAAAAGTTAAGAAACTTGCAGATGAGCTGGTCGCAGAAGGCAGTTATCATCCAACGTATTTTGAGTTCCTGTTTCTGATGGGAATGGTAATATTTGCAGATGCAAATGTGGACTATGTGATTCTTGAGACGGGATTGGGAGGAAAACTGGATGCGACAACAGCTGTAGAAAATCCAATTGCATGTGTGATCACATCTATCAGCTTTGACCATATGCAGTATCTGGGAAATACGATTGAAGCAATCGCAGGAGAAAAAGCAGGGATCATTGTACCGGGAGTACCGGTTATCTATGATGGAAACAGTTCCGCGGCTGCAGGCGTGATCCGGAGCAGAGCACAGGAACTGGGAAGCCCATATTATGAAGTGAAGAAAAGTGATACTCAAATCATTCAAAATACAAGATCCGGCATTGATTTTTCTTATGAGAATGAGTATTATGGAAATACAGTTTTTTCACTGCCATTTATTGCAGAGTATCAGGTGATGAACGCTTCGCTCGCACTGAAAACAATAGAAGTATTGAAAAGTCAGATAAAGATACCGGCAGAAGCTGTTCGAAAAGGCCTTCTGGAAACACGCTGGCAGGGACGGATGGAAACAGTATTGCCGGGAGTTATTGTTGATGGTGCACACAACGAAGATGGTGTGGAGAAATTTGTTGAAACAGCGGCACATTTTCAGAATGACTGTCCATTGACACTTCTCTTTTCAGCGGTGGATGATAAGGATTATACGGATATGATCCATGCTATCGTTGATAAAATCTCTTTCCGTCATGTTATTGTGACGCAGGTTGGCGGATATCGAAAGGTTCCGGCTGAGAAGCTTGCAGAGATATTCAGAAAAGAAGGTTGTCCGTCTGCGGAAGTTGTTGAGAATGCAGAGGAAGCGTTCAGAAAGGCTCTCGATACAAAAGGTGAGGATGGAATGCTGTTCTGCGTAGGTTCCCTGTATCTGGTTGGAGAAATTAAAACAGCCATTCTGAAGGGAATCGGAAAATAAAGGAGAAAACTATGATCGATTATGAAGAGGAACTGAAGAAATTTGAACCATGTCTGGATGTTACAGATGCAGAAGGAGCAATTTATGACAGAGAGCTTACAGATATTCTTGATGTTCTTCAGGAAGTTTTAAGAGAAGCAAAAAGCAACAGACGTGTAAAATAGGATACAAGGAGAACTGAATGAATTGTGTGAACTGCGGTGCATTTCTTACAGATATGGACCTGGATTATTGTCCGAACTGTGGGTATAATGTACTGATTCAGAAAAAAGTAGATTATCTGTCAAAGTTTTTTTATAATCAGGGCCTTGAAAAAGCAAGTATTCGGGATCTGTCGGGTGCAATTGCCTGCCTGAAACAGAGTCTGATGTATGATAAACGAAATATCAATGCCAGAAATCTGCTTGGACTGGTATATTTTGAAACCGGAGAAGTGGTTTCTGCACTGAGTGAATGGGTGATCAGTAAGAATCTTAGACCGACCAGAAACCTGGCGACAGAGTATATCAACAAATTGCAGGCAAATCCAAACAGACTTGCGGCGATTAATGAAACAATCAAGAAGTATAATCATGCTCTTATGCTTTGCCGTGAAGGACATGAAGATATGGCAGCGATTCAGCTGCGTAAAATTCTCACACAGAATTCAAAACTGATAAAAGGTTATCATCTGCTTGCACTGATCCAGATGAAAAACGGTGAGTGGAACAAAGCGAGAAGAATTCTTCGAAAAGCCGCAAGAATCGATAAGACGAATACGACGACGCTTCGTTTTCTGCGTGAGGTAGATGAACAGACAGGTGTGACTACAAGGCTGGAGAAGCAAAAGAAGGGATTGTTTCATTCAAACAGTAAAGCAAAAGAAAGTCTGGATTCAGATATTCTGGGAACAGAGAAAATCATTCAGCCAACTGTTTACAGAGAACATTCCAGAATTTCACTGTTCTTTATACTTATGTCGGGGATAGCTGCCGGGGCAGTTGCCTTCTGGCTTCTTGCGGTACCGACGATTCGTCAGGGAATATATCAGGAGGCAAATCAGCAGATTGTACAATACAGTGAATCGCTGGCAAGCCAGGGAGCTGAACTTACGAAGGTACAGGGAGAAGCAAAAGAATCGGATGACACAGTAGAAAATGTTACACAGCAGCTTACAACCGAGCAGACAAAGAGTGAAAGCTATCAGGCTCTGCTCCAGGCCTATACGTATTATCAGCAGCAGAATATGGATGAAGCGGCAGTTGAAATTCAGAAAGTACATGTGGATGTACTGACGGATTCAATGAAATCTGTGTATACTACGATAAGAGATGCGACAGGCGTTGCCGGTGTTGGAGACACGGAAGGCGCACAGAAACAGGATAGTTCTTCAGACGGTGGAGAAGAGGATTATGGATATGAAGATACCTCCTATGAAGATACTGATAATGACGAAGATGATTCATGGTAACAGGAATATAATCTGACAGCCATGAGCAGCAGAAAAACCTCGGAGAAGGGGATGTACGATAATAAAAGTACATCTCCTTTTTTGCTGTAACAGGAAATTATTTTGCGAAGAATTGAAAAAAAGGGGAGTAGAAAATGAATGACAGGTTTTGGCTGGAGGGGACAACGCTTACAGTTTTTCTGCCGCATGAGCTGGATCATCCGGTTGCAGATGCGGTTCGAAAAGAAATAGAAAAAGCAGCTGGAAAAACGTATATAAGAACGATCATATTTGATTTTTCTGAAACAGAGTTTATGGACAGTTCAGGTGTCGGACTCCTGATGGGCAGATATCGTTCTCTGGGAATGCGAAAAAACTGTATACATGCGGTTGGGGTAAATCCTCATATTGAACGACTTATGCATTTGTCCGGCCTTCATCGTTATATTGATATCCGGAAAGCGGGAGAGGAGGAAAACGTATGAAAAAGAATACTAATGAAATGTTACTTGTATTTGACAGTATTCCGGCGAATGAAGGACTTGCCAGGATTACAGCGGCATCTTTCTGTACGCAGCTGAATCCGACACTGGAGGAAATTGCGGATCTGAAAACAGCTGTGTCGGAGGCGGTTACAAACTGTATCATTCATGGCTATGAGAATAAAGTCCAAAAGATTGAAATGCAGCTGTGCTACAAAGAACAGGAACTGTATGTGGATATCATAGATCATGGTGTTGGAATAAGTGATGTGGCAAAGGCAATGGAACCGATGTATACTTCAAAGCCGGATAAAGACAGATCCGGAATGGGATTCACATTTATGGAAGCATTTATGGATGAACTGTCCGTGGAATCAGAACCGGGCAAAGGAACAATAGTACACATGAAAAAAATTATTGGCAGGTAGGTTGAGAAATGACCTGGGATACAGTAGCCCTGATAGGGCGTGCGCACCAGGGGGATAAAGAGGCAAGAGAGATTTTGTTTCATGAGAATACAGGCTTGATTTACAGTGTGGCCAAAAGATTTCTGGGGAGAGGTGTTGAAATGGAAGATCTCTTTCAGATAGGCAGTATTGGTCTTCTGAAAGCAGTAGATAAGTTTGATCTTTCTTTTGAGGTAAAATTTTCAACATATGCGGTGCCAATGATTGTTGGAGAAATCCGACGTTTTCTTAGAGACGATGGTATGCTGAAAGTCAGTCGTTCCATAAAAGAGAGTCAGTATCGTATCTGGCAGATCAGAGAGGAACTTATAAGTCAGCTTTCGCGTGAGCCAACGATAGAGGAACTGGCAGCCAGAACCGAGATCCCAGTGGAAGAACTGTTAATGATACTTGAAGCCGGTTCCGAGGTAGAGTCACTTCATAAAGTGATCTATCAGAGCGATGGAACAGAAATATCACTCATGGACAGAATTCCGGAGAAAGAGAATAACGAAGATAAAATTCTGAACAGAATATTTCTGGAAGAACTTCTGGAAGGACTGGATGCAAAGGAACGGAAATTGATATATATGCGTTATTTCAGAGATATGACACAGAATGAGATTGCTGAAAATCTGGGGATTTCTCAGGTTCAGGTGTCAAGAATGGAGAAACGGATACTGGCAAAATTGCGAAAATAGCACAGAGGAGATAGCGTTTTATTATCGTGATTAAGGTTCAAAAAGAGAAAAACGGGTATACATCAGAATAGAAGTGTGAATAATGAGTTTAACGGACAAATGTTCTGAATAAACAGAAGGGATGAAAATATATGGCATCGAAAAATGTGACCCTTTATATAAAAGGAGAACGAAATGTGAAAGTAACGAAACCTGATATTTATCTGGAGGATATTGTCAGTATGGAATGCTCGGACAAAACTGTGCTTCCGGGAATCAGGAGACTGAAAATACTCAAAATATCAGGAAAAAAAGAACAAAGAAAGGTGCTTTCCGTGCTGGACATCATCACCTGTATTCATGCTGCATATCCAGAAGTCGAGGTGCAGAATCTTGGAGAAACAGATATGATCATAACCTGTGAGCAGCAGAAAAAAACATCAGTATTATTGTATGGGATAAAAGTAGTACTTGTATCTGCAATTATCTTTTTTGGTTCTGCTTTTTCAATTATGGCATTCAATAATGATGTTGGAGGTACGGAACTGTTTGGTCAGATCTACGAACAGGTAACCGGAAAGAAAAGTGATGGTTTTACCGTTTTGGAAATCACATATGCGATTGGCCTGACTGTCGGGATTCTTGTGTTCTTTAATCATTTTGGAAAGAAACGCTTTACGACGGATCCGACACCTATGGAAATTCAGATGAGAATCTATGAAAATGATATACAGACAACGCTGGTAGAAAATGCATCCAGAAAAAAAGAAATGCAAGGTGAAAAACAATGATGTGGTGGAAGTATCTTCTTCTGGCTTTTGTGGGATTGAGCGCCGGAGCAGTGGCGGCCGGAGGTGTGTTTTCATTTATTGTAGAACTGGGTGTGGTTTCAGATTTTGCAGACAGAACGCATACAGCAAAATGCAGTTTGTGTTATGAAAATATGATCGTTGCAGGCGCGGTGCTCGGAAATCTGTTTCAGCTTTTTAAGCTTCGTATACCTGGTGGCCAGATGTTTCTGGGGGCATACGGATTGTTTGCAGGCGTTTTTACAGGCTGTTGGGCAATGGCACTGGCTGAAATTCTGAATGTGTTTCCGATTTTTATGCGGCGCGCCAGACTGGTACGTTATCTTACTGTGTTTGTCCTGATGGTAGCACTGGGGAAGGGGATTGGAGAACTTTTCTTTTTCTGGAAAAGATGGTAATACAAAAAAAGCTCCGGCAGATGCGGAGCTTTTTACGTGTGATTTTAAAAACTATTCTTTCATTTTGGGGTGGAAGATCAGACTGGCCAGATAAGAAAAAATCAATGCAGAGGAAACTCCGACTGCACAGGCGGTAAAACCACCGGAGAACAGACCGAGAAAACCGTCAGAGTCAACAGATTTTTTTATGCCCAGCCAGAGAATGTTTCCGAACCCCAGAAGAGGAACACTTGCGCCTGCGCCCGCATAATCGACAAAGGGCTGGTAAATACCGACAGCACTTAATACTGCACCGGAACAGACCAGAAGCACCATGACACGGCCAGGAAGAAGTCTGGTTCTGTCCAGGAGAATCTGAACAAGTGCACAGATGAGACCGCCAACCCAGAATGCATTAAAATAGTCCATGATCATACCTCCGTTTTTCTGCTGATGTGTTCAATAACAAGTGCATGGGCAATTCCTGCGACAGGTTCTCCCTCATTGAAACTGACTTTGGAAAGCATGGCACCGGTTGGAACAAAGAGGATGCGTTTCCAGAAACCGGAAACAACTCTGGGCAGTATATATGCTGCCAGTACGGAGGCAGCACAGCCGCATCCGCTTCCGCCGGAATGTGTATCCTGACATTTGTTATCGTAGATCAGAAGTCCACAGTCCTGATGAACAGGGGTGAGATCAAAATCTGACTTGTTCATAAGATCAAGAAGAATCTGGCGGCCGATCATTCCGAGATCACCGGTGATGACAGCATCATAATCGGTGGGACTGCGCCGGAAATCATGCAGATGCTGTGAAATTGTATCGCAGGCAGCAGGAGCCATACAGCCTCCCATATTGAGGGAGTCCCGAAAACCGAAGTCTATGACTTTGCCTGTTGTAATACCGGTGATTGCAACGTATCCGAGACTGCTTTGGAGGGGCGCGGCACCAACCGTACTTTTGGGAACCGGCGGGGTGGGGCCGAGAATGCATGCACCACTTCCGGTGACGGTCCATGTGGCAGAAAGGGGACGTTGACATCCATATCCGAGAGGAAAGCGAAATTCTTTTTCGGCAGTTGCAAAATGACTGGATGTGGCACAGAGAATGTGTGAACCGTATCCGGCAGATACCATAACAGCACCAAGGGAAAGAGATTCGCCCATGGTTGAGCATGCACCGTACAGACCAAAAAAAGGAATTCCCATCTCAGCAATACCAAAAGAAGAGGCAATTGTCTGTGCAAGAAGATCACCGGCAAAAACAAATTGTATATTTTCAGGCGTAAGGCCTGCTTTTCCAATTGCAAGAGCGGCTGCCTCTTTCTGTAAGGTGCTTTCGGCGGCTTCCCATTTTTTTTCACCGAACATTGGATCTTCACAGATCATGTCAAAACAGGATTTTAATGGACCGTTTCCTTCCTTGGGGCCGACAACCGATGCGCAGCTCTGAAAATAGACCGGATGCGAAAAAGAAATACTTGCTTTTCCGGTAATTGTTCCTGGATTCATAAAAGCACCTCCGTAACAGTAAAAATAAAATAGATAAGACCGAGAAGCCAGGAACTCAAGATTCCATACAGAATAACCGGTCCGGCAATGGTGAAAATCTTACATCCAATCCCGAATACGTGCCCTTCTGCCCGATATTCAATGGCAGATGCTGCTACCGAATTGGCAAATCCGGTAATGGGAACCAGACTGCCGGCACCACCAAACTTTCCTATTTTGGAATAAATGTTAAGTCCTGTCAGGATGGCGCTGATGAGGATCAGAAACAGAGAACACCAGCTTCCGGCAGTTTCTTTGTCTGCGCCCATGGAAGAAAAGATGTTCAGAAAAATCTGTCCCAAAACACAGATAAAACCTCCGGTTATAAAGGCTTTAAGCATATTCAGTGGAAGGTTATGGACAGGAGTGATGCTTTTGACATATTCGGCATAGGCCTGCTGCTTTTTGTTTTGCTTTGTTTCTGGCATGTTTTTCATCCTTTCGTGTTTTTTGATGAGACAAAAATATTTGTAAAAAAAGTATGTTTTCTTTTGACTTTTATGTGATTTATGCATATAATGAGAAGGCTTATGGCAATTAAGAAAAGTAAAAGAAGACAATTAATGTCAGTATTATATGGAATTATGCAGAATTCATGCATCAATCATTAAAAAAGTATGAAAAACTGTACATTTTTTTGAGGGAATAGTATAATTAACTGAGGTGGGGATAGAGAAAGTTCTACAAATAAAATAATGAAAGGCAGGAGGAGGTTTGCACATGTACGATGCTTTTTCCCGGATGGAAAATCTGCTTGGGGACAGAAGTGTAGAACGTCTTTGCGGTGTGAAAATAGCAATATTTGGCATTGGCGGTATAGGTTCGTATGTGGTGGAAGCTCTGGCACGCTGCGGAGTGGGAAGCCTTACGCTTGTTGATCATGCGGACATTTCTCAGACGGATATCAACAGACAGTTATATGCACTGCAGTCGACGGTGGGTCGCAAAAAAGTTCAGGTTGCAAAAGAACACATCAGAGATATTGATGAGAATATTCTGGTACATACTTATGAAACCTGTTACAGCAGTGATACAGCGGGAATGTTTGATCTGAAAGCTTATGATTATATTGTGGATGCAATGGATTCTGTGAAATCCAAAATTATTCTGATCGAGCGGGCCAAGGCCAGTGGAATACCAGTGATATCATGCCTTGCGACGGAGAATAAACTGAATCCGGCAAGACTTGAAATTGCAGATATTTCCAGAGTCAGTAATGATCCGGTTGCGAAGACTATGCGTATGGAACTGCGAAAGAAAAACATCAGAAAAATAAAAGTGTTGTATTCTCGTGAAAGAAATCTGAAAGAAAAAAAGACGGGAAAAATCAGAAGAGAAGGTGCAGAGCTGCCGGCGAGACGAAATGGAAGTATTTCGTTTGTTCAGGGAGCGGCGGGAATGCTGGTATCTGGGGAAGTGATCAGAGATCTTCTCTGTGAGAAAACAAAAAGTAAGAGGTAAGTGACAACTGCATAATAACATTTGGAAAGATAGAGGACAGAATCTGTGAATGAAGAAATAAAACAGAAGTTTTGCCGGGAATTTGGAGAAAACAGAGTCCTTCTGGAAGAACCGATGAAACGTCATACGACATTTCGCATTGGTGGACCGGCAGAAATCTTTGTGATACCTGACAACATAGAAGATGTACGTAAAATAATCGAAATCTGCAATGCGGAAGACATTCCGTATTTTATTCTTGGAAATGGCAGTAATCTTCTTGTAAGTGACAAGGGATACAGAGGCGTTGTAATACAGATAGATCGTAATTTCGGAACAGTTGAAATTAAAGGAACGGAAATACATGCGTCTGCAGGTGCATTGCTTTCTACGATTGCGGCAGCAGCCAGAAAAGAAGCTCTGACTGGCTTTGAGTTTGCGGGAGGAATTCCGGGAACGCTGGGCGGTGCAGTAGTAATGAATGCCGGTGCATATGGTGGAGAACTTAAAGATGTTCTCAAGTCTGTTACAGTGATGGATCAAAAAGGAAATATTTTTGAAATTCCTGCGGAAGAACTTCAGATGGGATACAGAACCAGTATTATTAAAACAGCAGGATATATTGTTTTGAATGCGGTGCTTTCACTGAAAGAGGGAAATCCTGAAGAAATTAAGAAGCTTACCAGGGAATTAAGTGAGCAGCGTATTTCAAAACAGCCATTGGAGTATCCAAGTGCAGGAAGCACATTTAAACGTCCGGAAGGATATTTTGCTGGTAAACTGATTATGGACAGTGGCCTTCGCGGATATCAGGTAGGCGGTGCACAGGTTTCAGAAAAACATTGTGGCTTTGTAATCAATACGGGTGATGCTACTGCAGAAGATGTGTGCAGTCTCATGAAGAATGTGATAGAAATTGTGCATGAGAAGTTTGGAGTAACACTTGAACCGGAAGTAAAATTTCTGGGAGAATTTTAACAGGAGATAAAAAATGCGGCTTGTAATAGTTACAGGAATGTCAGGGGCAGGAAAAACTACAGCGCTCAAAATGCTGGAAGATGCCGGATATTTCTGTGTAGATAATCTTCCAATCCCGCTGGTGGGAAAATTTGTTTCCCTGATGGTGGGAGCACAGGAAGAAGAAGTGCAGAATGCAGCAATAGGGATTGACGCGCGAAGCGGAAGAGTGTTGGATGAACTCGAAGCTGTGCTGGACAGGCTGAAAGCAGAAGGGTATACGTTTGAAATCCTTTTTCTTGATGCAGATGATAAAGTCCTTGTCAAGAGATATAAGGAATCAAGAAGAAGCCATCCGCTTGCAATGACCGGCAGAGTGGACGAGGGAATCAGTCTGGAACGTAAAAAGACAGAATTTCTCAGAAAAAGAGCGGACTATATTATAGATACGACACGCCTTCTCACCAGAGAACTGAAAAATGAGTTGAATAATATTTTTGTAGACAACGGAAAATTCAGCAACATGGTGATCTCGGTCCTGTCCTTTGGGTTTAAATATGGTATACCGGAAGATGCAGATCTTGTATTTGATGTCCGTTTTCTTCCAAATCCATATTATGTAGATGAACTGAGACCGCTGACGGGAAAAGATGACAGAGTATATAATTATGTCATGGATACCGAGACAGCACGTCAGTTTGCTGCGAAACTGGAGGATATGATAAAGTTTCTTATTCCGAATTATGCTAAGGAAGGAAAGACCAGTCTTGTGATCGCGATAGGATGCACCGGAGGCAAGCATCGGTCTGTGACACTGGCAAGAGTTCTTTATGAACGCCTGACAGAAGCAAGAGAGTATGGAATCCGACTGGAACACAGAGATATAGGAAAAGATGCTTTGCTGAAGAAATAAGTATCAGAACAGGAGAAACGGAAATGTCTTTTTCGGGGATGGTGAAAGAAGAACTTTCCAGACAGATCAGCATGGCAAGGCATTGCCGGATAGCAGAAATATCGGCATTGTTGAGTGCCTGTGGGAGAATGACTCAGGATGGCAGGCTTCGCTTTCAGACAGAAAATGATGCTGTGGTGAGAAAGTACTTTACATTATTACAAAAAACATTTAATATAGAGACAGAAATAGCCATTCGTGAAAGCCGTCAGATGAAGAAAGGAAATGTATATTATGTGGAGATTGTGGCTCCGGAAGAAATACAGACAGTACTTCAGGGGACGAAGCTTTCAGTGAATGAGGATGACGGAAATACGTTGTATTCGGACAATGGACTGATTACACAGCAGAATTGCTGTAAGCGTGCATTTATCCGGGGGGCTTTTCTGGCATCGGGTTCGATCAGTGATCCGGAGAAAGGATATCACTTTGAGATTGTGAACCAGTGTGAGCAAAAGGCCCAACATCTGCAGAGCATTATTTGCAGCTTTGATATTGACGCAAAGATTGTTGTGCGTAAGAAATCATATGTGGTCTATGTGAAAGAAGGCGCGCAGATCGTAGATATGCTGGCAATCATGGAAGCGAATGTTGCTCTTATGAATCTGGAAAATATTCGGATTCTTAAGGAAATGCGTAATTCTGTTAACCGAAAAGTAAACTGTGAAACAGCAAACATTAATAAAACGGTAAATGCGGCAGTTAAGCAGATTGAAGATATCAGGCTTATTGAAAAGAAAATGGGTTTTCATAACCTGAGCAATGGGCTGTCAGAGATCGCTGAACTGAGACTGCAATATCCGGAAGCTACACTTAAAGAATTAGGAAGGATGTTAAATCCGCAGGTGGGCAAATCAGGGGTAAATCATCGGCTGAGAAAACTAAGCGAAATAGCTGATGAACTGCGGATGAACGAGGAGGATTTATTATGATTAAAAAACCGATCACTATTCACTTATCTACAGGACTCGAAGCACGACCGGTTGCTCAGTTGGTTCAGGTTGCCAGCCAGTTTAACAGTGAGATTTATGTTGAAATTGGTAGAAAAAAAGTAAATGCTAAAAGTATTATGGGGATGATGACGCTGGGACTTGACGCTGGCGAAGAGATTACACTTTCTGCAAATGGCGATGATGAAGAAGTGGCAATGCAGAGTATAGAGAATTATTTAAGTAATCAGTAATTAAAATTAATAACACATAAAAAGCATTGCCGGGAAGAAGACCGATTCCAGGGCAATGCTTTTAAAAAGGTGAACCAAAGCAAAGGAGATACCAATGTCAAGATTTTTAAAGTTTATTGTACATTTTATTGTTGTATGTACGATCGTGTGTGTTCTGGGACTGGCGTTACCGCCATTTTTTGGAATCAGAACGGTTATAATGGATACATCAGACAAAGCTACGAACTTGCCGGTGGGATCGGTGACTTATGCGATACCAGTAAAAACAGAAGAAGTTGCTGCGGGAACACCAATCCTTGTACAGGAAGATTCAAAAACATATCGTTACAATCTTGTTAGTGTGAATAAAGAAAATAATACAGGAACAGTAATTGATGTAAATGGATCCGCACAGGAATCTATTACGGTATCTGTAAAAAACTGGGTACCTAAGATAGTAGTCACAGTTCCTTTTATCGGTTATCTGCTTGTTGCAACAGAGAGCGTTGAAGGTCTGATTATTCTTGGACTTGTAATTCTTTTCCTTATTATATTGTATGTGATTGCGGAGCTGTGGAAAAAGGAGCCGGAAGATGATGAGTATGAAGATTCTTACGGAGACACACAGCGAGTAAAAACAGCAAAAGAGCTTAAGATGGAAGAAAAGGCTCGGGCAAGAAAGATGAAAGAAGAAGATAAAGAACTTCTTTATGGAGACAAAGAAAAGAAAAAACGCAGCAAGAAAGAAGAGAAGGCGAAAAGAAAGAAAATTCGTACAGGCGGCTTTGTGGATGAAATCTATGAAGATGATTTTGATGATGAAGCTGAGCCGGAAGAAATAATGCGTCCTGTGAGAAATGTTCAGACAGCAACAAGCGAAGCTCATGAACTTCTGAAAAAAGAAATTGCAGCAGCTACAGCGGATGATGCACAGGAAAGTCAGGATGAATATTATGACATGCCTGCAAGAACAACAGAGAGAACTTCTTTTGCTGACAGTGATTTTGATGAGGATGAGCTGGAAGAGGAAGAACCGGTCGAGATTAAAAAGCTTGCGATTCCGAGAAGAACAGCTACTCAGCTTGCAAACAGAGCTCGCAAAGCGGGTGATGCGCCGGATGTTGTAAGAGATTCTATTACAAAAGTAACATTATTTGATTACTCTGACATTATTGCCGGAGACAATGATGATGACGAAGAAGAGTAGAGAGTATTAATATAAGAAATAAAATTATTGCGAGCAGTAATAAAGTAAAGAGAAGTGACACTGAAATTTTCGGAGTCACTTCTTTTTTGATGTTTTAGTGAAAAAATTGTATTCATAAAAAAACAAAAATAATTTTAAAAAGTACTTGCATAAGAGAGAGGTCTTGTGTATAATAATCCTTGCTGTGACATGATAGCAATGAAGCGCGAGGTTGCCGTCAGGATATGACGGGTTTTCCGTGGAGCGAATGTCAAGTTAGGAAACTGACGACAAGTCACTGTACAAGTTCAGAAACCATCAACGGGATGGACGTGTGTAGAGAAATCGAAAGACACACACGGAGATGTGTACAGTCGCCGCTTGTCGTACTGCATAATTGAGTACGAGTAGGAGGAGACTTTTTTTATGGCAAATCAGGTAATGAGAATCACATTAAAGGCTTATGATCATCAGTTAGTAGATGCATCTGCAGCAAAAATCATCGAGACTGTTAAAAAGAACGGAGCAACAGTTAGCGGACCGGTTCCGCTTCCGACTAAGAAGGAAGTTGTTACAATCTTAAGAGCTGTTCACAAATACAAAGATTCCAGAGAACAGTTCGAACAGAGAACTCATAAGAGACTCATCGATATCATGACACCAACTCAGAAAACAGTTGATGCACTTTCCAGACTGGAAATGCCAGCAGGTGTTAACATCGATATCAAGATGAAAACAAAATAATTTAAACTCGTTTTAAATGCCCTTTCGGGCGTTTCAAAAAACTATATGATTGCCGTAATGGTAATCCGCTATAAGGAGGAAGAAAGAATGAAGAAAGCTATTTTAGCTACTAAAGTCGGAATGACTCAGATCTTCAATGAAGATGGCCAGTTAATTCCGGTAACCGTTTTACAGGCTGGTCCATGCGTTGTAACTCAGGTTAAGACAGAGGAAAACGACGGATACGCTGCAGTTCAGGTGGGCTATGGCGAGATCAGAGAAAAACTGGTTAACAAACCGGAAAAAGGTCACTTTGACAAAGCTGGTGTAGCAGTTAAGAGATTTGTAAAAGAATTCAAATTTGATAATGCTGCAGAATACACTGTAGGACAGGAAATTAAAGCTGATATCTTTGCAGACGGCGATCACATCGATGCAACTGCTGTTTCCAAAGGTAAAGGTTTTCAGGGTGCTATCAAGAGACATGGACAGTCCAGAGGACCTATGGCTCACGGCTCCAAATATCATCGTCATGCTGGTTCCAACGGTGCTTGCTCCGATCCGAGTAAAGTATTCAAAGGAAAGAACATGCCGGGTCACATGGGAAGTGTACAGGTTACTGTACAGAACCTTGAGATTGTTCGCGTTGACACAGAAAATAACTTACTGTTAGTGAAAGGTGCTATTCCAGGACCTAAGAAATCTCTTGTGACTATCAAAGAGACAGTAAAGTCTTTATAATGAGAAAGGAGGAGCATCAGAATGGCAAACGTAACAGTTTATAATATGGAAGGCAATGAAGTTGGAACAATGGAACTGAACGATGCAGTGTTCGGTGTAGAGATCAACGAACATCTTGTTCATCTTGCTGTTGTTCGTCAGCTTGCAAATAATCGCCAGGGTACTCAGAAAGCAAAAACTCGTTCTGAAGTAAGCGGCGGTGGAAGAAAACCGTGGAGACAGAAAGGAACAGGTCATGCAAGACAGGGTTCCATCCGTGCACCACAGTGGACTGGCGGCGGTGTAGTATTCGCTCCGGTACCGAGAGATTATGAAGTAAAAATGAACAAAAAAGAAAGAAGAGCAGCTCTGAAATCCGCTCTGACTTCTAAAGTTCAGGAAAATAAACTGGTTGTTGTAGACAGCCTTGCACTTGCAGAAGCAAAGACAAAAGAAATGCAGAAGGTTCTTACAAACCTGAAAGCTGACAAAGCTCTTGTTGTAACTGCTGGTGATGATCAGAACGTAGTTCTTTCTGCAAGAAATATTGCAGATGTACAGACTGCAACTGTAAGCACTATCAACGTATATGATGTTATGAAACACAATACTGTAGTGGTTACTAAAGACGCAGTTGCATCCATTGAGGAGGTATACGCATAATGGCAGATATTAAATATTATGATGTAATTCTCAAGCCTGTAATCACAGAGAAATCCATGAATGCCATGGGTGAGAAAAAATATACATTCCTGGTTCATCCGGAAGCAAATAAGTCTCAGATCAAAGAGGCTGTTGAGAAAATGTTCGAAGGAACAAAAGTTAAGAGCGTAAACACCATGAACATGGATGGAAAGAAAAAACGTCGCGGTGTTACAGTTGGTAAAACAGCTAAAACTAAAAAAGCGATCGTAGCTCTTACAGAAGAAAGCAAAGATATCGAAATCTTCGAAGGATTATAATTCCTGGCTTTCGTAAGATATATGCTGGAAAGCATGATAACTAATATTCGAAAGGAGAAACATCATGGGAATCAAAACCTATAACCCATATACACCTTCCAGAAGACATATGACTGGATCTGATTTCTCTGAGATCACAACAAGTACTCCAGAAAAATCCTTAGTCGTATCTCTGAAGAAAAACGCTGGACGTAACAACCAGGGTAAAATCACAGTTAGACACCGCGGAGGCGGAAGCAGAAGAAAATACAGAATCATCGACTTCAAGAGAAGAAAAGATGGAATTGCTGCAACTGTTAAATCTATCGAATATGATCCAAACAGAACAGCAAACATCGCTCTGATCTGCTACGCAGATGGCGAAAAAGCATACATTCTTGCACCGGAAGGACTGAAAGTCGGACAGAAAGTTATGAACGGTCCGGAAGCAGAAATCCGTGTAGGAAACTGCCTGCCACTGGAACTTATCCCGGTTGGTACTATGATCCACAACATCGAGCTGCATCCTGGAAAAGGCGGACAGATGGTTCGTTCCGCTGGTAACGGCGCACAGCTGATGGCTAAAGAAGGAAAATATGCAACATTAAGATTACCGTCTGGAGAAATGAGAATGGTTCCGCTTGTATGCCGCGCATCTATCGGTGTTGTTGGTAACGGCGATCACAACCTTATTACAGTTGGTAAAGCTGGACGTAAACGTCACATGGGAATCAGACCTACAGTTCGTGGTTCTGTAATGAACCCGAATGACCATCCGCATGGTGGTGGTGAAGGAAAGACTGGTATCGGTCGTCCTGGCCCGTGTACACCATGGGGCAAACCTGCTCTTGGTCTGAAGACAAGAAAGAAAAACAAACAGTCCAACAAGCTCATCGTAAGAAGACGCGATGGAAAAGCTTTATCAAAATAATAAGGAGGGTACAGAATGTCTCGTTCATTGAAAAAAGGACCTTTCGCAGACGCAAGCCTGCTTAAAAAGGTTGACGCTCTGAATGCTGCAAATGATAAATCTGTGATCAAAACATGGTCACGTCGTTCCACTATCTTCCCGTCCTTCGTAGGACATACAATCGCTGTACATGACGGAAGAAAACATGTGCCGGTATATGTAACAGAAGATATGGTAGGACATAAACTTGGTGAGTTCGTTGCAACAAGAACTTACAGAGGACACGGAAAAGACGAAAAGAAATCCGGCGTTCGCTAGAAATTAACTTAAAATAAACTATTCTGCCTGTTGTCCCGTAAGGGGGCAGCATGGCGGTGTTACCAAATATCGAAAAATTGGAAAGGAGGCACTTTAAAATGGCAAAGGGACATAGAAGCCAGATTAAGAGAGCCAGAAATGAGAGTAATAGAGAGACAAGACCGTCTGCAAAATTATCTTATGCAAGAATTTCTGTTCAGAAAGCCTGCTATGTATTAGATGCAATTCGTGGTAAAGACGTGCAGACAGCACTTGGTATCCTCACATATAATCCGAGATACGCTTCAAGCGTTCTGAAGAAACTGCTTGAGTCAGCAATCGCAAACGCAGAAAACAATAACGGAATGAGCGCAGATAACCTCTACGTTGCAGCGTGCTATGCAAACAAAGGACCTACAATGAAACGTATTCAGCCAAGAGCACAGGGTAGAGCTTACAGAATCGAAAAGAGAACAAGCCATATCACCATCGTGCTGGATGAAAGATAAGGAGGAAAAGCATGGGACAGAAAGTTAACCCACATGGCCTTAGAGTCGGTGTTATCAAGGATTGGGATTCCAGATGGTATGCAGAAGCAGATTTTGCAGATTACCTGGTTGAAGATTATAATATCAGAACATTTTTAAAGAAAAAACTTTACAGCGCAGGTGTTTCCAAGATTGAAATCGAAAGAGCATCTGACAGAGTTAAGATCATCATCTACACTGCTAAACCGGGTATCGTAATCGGTAAAGGCGGTTCTGAGATCGAAAAAGTTAAAGCTGAATTACAGAAATTCACAGACAAGAAACTGATCGTAGATATCAAAGAAGTTAAGAGACCTGACAGAGATGCTCAGCTCGTTGCTGAAAATATTGCACTGCAGCTTGAAAACCGTATCTCCTTCAGACGTGCTATGAAATCTACAATGCAGAGAACAATGAAAGCAGGAGCAAAAGGAATCAAAACAGCTGTATCCGGACGTCTTGGTGGAGCTGATATGGCTCGTACAGAGTTCTACAGCGAAGGAACTATTCCGCTTCAGACACTTCGTGCAGACATTGATTATGGATTTGCAGAAGCTGACACAACTTACGGAAAAGTTGGTGTAAAAGCTTGGGTATACAACGGTGAAGTACTTCCTACTAAAGGAAATAAGGAAGGGAGCGATAAATAATGTTAATGCCAAAAAGAGTAAAACGTCGTAAACAGTTCCGTGGCTCCATGAGAGGTAAAGCCCTTAGAGGTAACAAAATCAATTATGGTGAATTCGGACTTGTTGCAACCGAACCTTGTTGGATCAGATCAAATCAGATCGAAGCAGCCCGTGTTGCTATGACTCGTTATATCAAACGTGGTGGTCAGGTTTGGATTAAGATTTTCCCGGATAAACCAGTAACAGCGAAACCAGCAGAAACACGTATGGGTTCCGGAAAAGGTTCCCTTGAATACTGGGTAGCAGTTGTTAAGCCAGGACGTGTAATGTTCGAAATTGCAGGCGTTTCTGAAGAAATTGCTCGCGAAGCATTACGTCTTGCAATGCACAAGTTACCATGTAAATGTAAAATCGTTTCTCGTGCAGACTTAGAAGGCGGTGATAACAGTGAAAATTAATAAATTCGTAGAAGATTTAAAGGCAAAATCAGCTGCAGAATTAAATGAAGAATTAGTAGCTGCTAAAAAAGAACTTTTCAATCTGAGATTTCAGAATGCAACCAATCAGTTAGACAATACAAGCAGAATCAAAGAGGTTCGCAAGAATATTGCCAGAATCCAGACAGTAATCACTGAGCAGACAAACGCTGCGAAATAGTGATATATAGGAGGAAATAATCGTGGAAAGAAATCTGAGAAAGACCCGTGTGGGTAAGGTTGTCAGCAATAAGATGGACAAGACCATTGTTGTTGCTATCGAAGACCATGTAAAACATCCTCTTTACAAAAAAATCGTAAAGAGAACATATAAACTTAAAGCTCATGATGAAAACAATGAGTGCAATATCGGTGATACCGTTAAAGTTATGGAAACCAGACCGCTGTCCAAAGACAAAAGATGGAGACTGGTTGAAATTGTAGAGAAAGTGAAATAAGGAGGAAACCAGTATGATTCAGCAGGAAACAAGACTGAAAGTTGCCGACAACACTGGTGCAAAAGAAATCCTTTGTATTCGTGTTATGGGTGGCTCTACAAGAAGATATGCTAACATCGGTGATACTATCGTTGCTACTGTTAAAGATGCAACACCAGGCGGTGTTGTTAAAAAAGGTGACGTAGTTAAAGCTGTTGTAGTTCGTACAAAAAAAGGCGCTCGTCGTAAAGACGGATCTTACATCCGTTTCGATGAAAATGCAGCCGTAATCATTAAAGACGATTTAACTCCGAAAGGAACACGTATCTTTGGACCAGTTGCCAGAGAACTTCGTGAAAAGAAATTCATGAAGATCGTTTCCTTAGCTCCGGAAGTATTATAGGAGGGTGCCTAATGTCAGCTATGAAAATTAAAAAAGGCGACACTGTTAAAGTAATCGCTGGAAAAGATAAAGGCAAAGAAGGAAAAGTTCTTGCCGTTAACGTAAAAGACAACACCGTAATCGTTGAGAATGTCAACATGGTTACAAAGCACAACAAACCATCAGCTGCAAACCAGGCTGGCGGAATCACAACAAAAGAAGCTGCTCTTCATATCTCCAACGTAATGCTCGTTGTTGATGGAAAAGCTACAAGAGTTGGATTCCAGATGGATGGAGACAAAAAAGTACGTGTTGCTAAAGCAACAGGTAAAGTAATCGATTAATTAAGAGAGGAGGCATGACAGGTGAGTAGATTAAAAGACCTTTACAAAAATGAGATCATGGATGCCATGACCAAGAAATTCGAATATAAAAACGTTATGGAAGTGCCAAAACTCGATAAGATCGTTATCAACATGGGTGTTGGTGAAGCTAAAGAAAATGCTAAGCTTCTTGATGCAGCAATCGCTGATATGGAACTGATCACAGGCCAGAAAGCAATCGCAACAAAAGCTAAAAAATCTGTAGCTAACTTCAAAATCAGAGAGGGTATGCCAATCGGATGTAAGGTTACATTAAGAGGCGAGAAGATGTATGAATTCGCTGATCGTCTTATCAACCTTGCTCTTCCACGTGTACGTGACTTCCGTGGTGTAAATCCTAATGCTTTCGATGGCAGAGGAAACTACGCACTGGGAATTAAAGAGCAGCTTATCTTCCCAGAAGTTGAGTATGATAAAGTTGACAAAGTAAGAGGTATGGACATTATCTTCGTTACAACTGCTAAGACAGACGAAGAGGCTCGTGAGCTGTTAACTCAGTTCAATATGCCTTTTGCTAAATAAGGAGGAGAATTCTAATGGCTAAAACAGCAATGAAAATCAAACAGCAGCGCAAACAGAAATTCTCCACAAGAGAATACAGCCGCTGCAGAATCTGTGGACGTCCACACGCATACCTGAGAAAATACGGTATCTGCCGTATCTGCTTCCGTGAACTGGCTTACAAAGGTCAGATCCCGGGTGTTAAAAAAGCTTCTTGGTAAATTTAATTTAGAAAATATATCGACATGTAAAGTCTGAAAAATTAGGAGGAAACTAACATGACAATGAGTGATCCAATCGCAGATATGCTTACAAGAATTCGTAACGCTAACACTGCAAAACATGATACAGTAGATGTTCCGGCATCCAAAATGAAAATCGCTATCGCTAACATCCTTGTAGATGAAGGATATATTGCAAAATACGATCTGATCGAAGATGGCGTATTCAAAACAATCCATATTACACTGAAATATGGTGAAACAAAGAATGACAAGATCATCACAGGACTTAAGAGAATCTCCAAACCAGGTCTTCGTATCTACGCTGGTAAAGATGAGCTCCCGAGAGTACTTGGCGGACTTGGAATCGCTATCCTTTCCACAAACAAAGGTGTAATCACTGACAAAGAAGCTCGTAAACTTCAGGTTGGTGGAGAAGTTCTTGCCTTTGTATGGTAGACCGAAAGCAACTTAATGAGCCCTGCGTGAAAACGCACGGGCGAATTTAGTGCGAGGTCCTTCCTGAACCTTAATGAAGACAAGCGTATGCGCAGTCTGAATTTAGTTGAAGGAAGTTCCTTGATAGATACAAACTGAAAACAGAGAGAAGAATTTCTCTCCGACAATTTAAGTAAGGAGGACAATATTATGTCACGAATCGGCAGACTTCCGGTAGCTATCCCGGCAGGCGTTGATGTAAACGTAGCTGCAGGCAATGTAGTAACCGTTAAGGGCCCAAAAGGAACACTTGAAAGAGCGCTTCCAACAGAGATGGAAATCAAAGTAGAAGATGGTCACGTAGTTGTTACAAGACCAAACGATCTTAAGAAAATGAAAGCATTACACGGTCTGACCAGAAGCCTTATCCACAACATGGTTGTTGGTGTTAGCGAAGGCTATACAAAAGAGCTTGAGGTTAACGGTGTAGGTTATAGAGCACAGAAACAGGGCAAGAAACTTGTTCTTGCACTTGGATATTCTCACCCGGTAGAGATGGAAGACCCAGAAGGTCTGGAATCCAAAGTTGATGGAAACAAGATCATCGTTTCCGGTATCAGCAAAGAAAAAGTTGGCCAGTACGCAGCAGAAATCAGAGATAAGAGAAGACCGGAGCCATATAAGGGCAAAGGTATCAAGTATGCTGATGAAGTTATCAGACGTAAAGTCGGTAAGACTGGTAAGAAATAAATAAGGAGAGTGAGAATATGATTAATAAAGCATCCAGAGCGGAAATTCGCGAGAAAAAACATAGAAGAATCCGTCATCATCTCAATGGAACAGCTACTACTCCAAGACTGGCAGTATTTCGTTCCAATAAGCATATGTATGCACAGATCATTGATGACACTGTAGGAAAGACTTTAGTATCAGCTTCTACTCTTCAGAAAGATGTAAAAGCTGAACTGGAAAATACTGATGATGTAAAAGCTGCAGCATACCTTGGAACTGTAATCGGAAAGAAAGCAGTTGAAGCAGGTATCGAGAGCGTTGTCTTCGACAGAGGAGGCTATATCTATCACGGTAAAGTTAAGGCACTGGCAGACGCAGCAAGAGAAGCTGGGCTGAAATTCTAAAAGGGAGGAAAAAGACACATGAAAAATAATCTTATTGATGCTAGTCAGTTAGAATTAGAAGATAAAGTAGTGTCAATCAAACGTGTTACCAAGGTTGTTAAAGGTGGCCGTAACTTCCGTTTCACAGCTTTGGTTGTTGTAGGTGACGGCAACGGACATGTTGGTGCAGGTTTAGGAAAGGCAGCTGAAATTCCGGAAGCTATCCGCAAAGGAAAAGAAGACGCCATGAAAAAACTGGTTACAGTTGCAAGAGATGAGAACAATTCCATCACTCATGACTATGTAGGAAAATTCGGAAGTGCTGAAATGCTTCTGAAACGTGCTCCGGAAGGTACTGGTGTTATCGCTGGTGGTCCGGCCCGTGCAGTCATCGAGCTTGCAGGAATCAAAAACATCCGTACAAAATGTATGGGATCCAGAAATAAACAGAACGTAGTTCTGGCTACTATTGAAGGATTAAGCAAACTGAAAACTCCGGAAGAAGTTGCAAAACTTCGCGGAAAATCTGTAGAAGAGATTCTGGCATAAGGAGGACAAAATAATGGCAAACACATTAAAAGTTACACTTGTTAAGTCTCCAATCGGTGCAGTTCCGAAACATAAAAAAACTGTAGCTGCAATGGGACTTACAAAAATGCATAAAACAGTTGAAATGCCTGATAATGCTGCTACAAGAGGAATGATTCAGCAGATTCAGCATCTTGTAAAAGTAGAAGAAGCATAAATTTCCAGAGATTGAATAATAAAAGGAGGTGCCAAAGATGGAATTATCAAACTTAAGACCAGCAGAAGGTTCTAAACACAGTGATAACTTCAGAAGAGGCCGTGGACATGGTTCCGGAAATGGTAAAACAGCCGGAAAAGGACACAAAGGACAGTTAGCTCGTTCCGGACATAAGAAACCGGGATTTGAAGGTGGACAGATGCCTTTATACAGACGTCTTCCGAAGAGAGGTTTCAAGAATAGAAATTCTAAAGAAATCATCGCAATCAATGTAGACGTTCTTAATCGTTTTGAAGACGGAACAGATGTTACCGTTGATACTTTACTGGAGAGCCGCGCAATTTCCAAAGCCGGAGATGGTGTTAAAATTCTTGGAAACGGTGAGCTGACCAAAAAACTCAACGTAAAAGTTAATGCTGTAAGTGAAACAGCAAAAGCTAAAATCGAAGCTGCAGGTGGTACAGTAGAGGTGATCTAATGTTTGAGACTCTTAAAAGTGCTTTTAGAGTGAAAGAGATGAGACGTAAGCTTCTCTACCTGTTAGCGATGATCTTTGTCATCCGTATAGGTTCGCAGCTTCCCATCCCTGGTGTGGATGGCAGCGTATTCAAACAGTGGTTCAAGAGCAATACCGGTGATGCATTCAATTTTTTTGATGCATTCACCGGTGGTTCCTTTGAAAGTATGTCTGTGTTTGCGTTGAACATCACACCGTACATTACATCTTCCATCATTATCCAGCTCTTAACAATTGCAATTCCTGCTCTGGAGGAAATGCACAGAGATGGTGAAGAAGGAAGAAAGAAGATGACTGCAATTACCCGTTATGTTACTATTGGACTGGCTCTTTTCGAGTCAATCGCAATGACTATCGGTTTCTCCCGCGGAAATATCGTTAAAGATATGAATTTCCTGAAGGCAGTTGTTGTAGTTGTCAGCCTTACAGCCGGATCTGCTATGTTAATGTGGATCGGTGAGCGTATCACAGAAAAAGGAGTCGGAAATGGTATCTCTATCGTACTTGCGGTTAATATCATCTCCAGAATCCCAAGTGATATGACAACTCTTTATGAGAACTTTATTAAGGGAAAAACAATTGCAAAAGGAATGCTTGCAGGAGTAATCATTTTTGCGATCATTATGGTTGTAGTTGTATTTGTCCTTATTCTTAATGGAGCAGAAAGAAGGATTCCGGTTCAGTACTCCAAGAAGATGGTTGGCAGAAAGATGATGGGTGGTCAGGCCACTAACATCCCGCTGAAAGTTAACACCGCAGGTGTTATCCCGATCATCTTTGCTTCTTCTATCATGTCTTTCCCGGGTGTTATCGCTCAGTTTGCCGGCAAGGCAAATGGAACAGGCATCGGAAGTGAAATTCTGAGAGGTCTTTCTTCAAGTAACTGGTGTAATCCATCTCAGCCGCAATACAGCTGGGGATTGCTTGTATACATTTTACTTTGTGTATTTTTTGCATATTTCTACACTTCCATCACATTCAACCCGTTGGAAGTTGCAGATAATATCAAAAAGCAGGGTGGATTTATTCCTGGTATCCGTCCAGGAAAACCTACATCAGACTATTTGACTAAAATGCTTAATTATATTATATTTATAGGTGCGGTAGGCCTGATTATTGTGGCAGTAATTCCGTTCTTCTTCAATGGTGTTTTTGGAGCACATGTTTCCTTTGGTGGAACATCACTCATCATCGTAGTTGGTGTTGTTCTCGAAACACTGAAGCAGATCGAGTCTCAGTTGCTTGTCCGCAATTACAAAGGCTTTCTGAACAGCTAAAACGAAGGCTGTGGTGTGAAAGCATCACAGCTTTTTTTGTTTTTATGCTTCATAAAGAAAAGGAGGGTATTTTTTATGAGAATCATTATGTTGGGTGCACCAGGAGCTGGAAAAGGAACACAGGCAAAAAAAATTGCCGAGAAATATGGCATTCCGCATATTTCTACAGGTGATATTTTCCGTGCCAACATCAAAAATGGTACAGAGTTAGGTAAAAAAGCAAAAACTTATATGGATCAGGGACTTTTGGTACCAGATGAATTAACCTGTGATCTTGTAGTAGACAGAATTCAGCAGGATGACGCAAAGAACGGATACGTACTTGATGGTTTCCCGAGAACAATTCCGCAGGCAGAATGCCTCACAGCAGCGCTTGAGAAACTTGGAAGCAAGATTGATTATGCTATCGATGTAGATGTACCGGATGAAAATATTGTAAACCGTATGTCAGGAAGAAGAGCCTGCCTTAAATGCGGAGCTACTTATCATATCGAATATGCTGCACCGAAGGTTGAAAACGTATGCGACACTTGTGGAGAAGGTCTTGTACTTCGTGATGATGACAAACCGGAAACAGTTTCCAAACGTCTGAAGGTTTATCATGAACAGACACAGCCGTTGATCGACTACTATACGAAACAGGGTGTTTTAAAGACGGTAGACGGAACCGTTGCACTGGATAAAGTATTCCAGTCAATCGTCGAAATCTTGGGAGAATAATAAAGATGTCAGTTTCAATCAAGTCAGAACATGAAATTGAGCTTATGAGACATGCCGGTCACTTACTGGAACAGGTTCACAATGAACTTGCTTCTCATATTAAGCCGGGAATCAGCACATTAGAGCTGGATCGCATTGGTGAAGATATGATCCGTTCCATGGGCTGTATTCCGAACTTTAAAAATTATCAGGGCTTTCCTGCATCATTCTGTATCAGTCTGAATGATGAAGTAGTACATGGAATCCCGTCCAGACACAAGATCATTCAGGAAGGCGACCTTGTTAAGATCGATGCCGGACTGATCTACAAAGGATACCATTCCGATGCAGCACGTACTTATGCTGTTGGTGAGGTATCACCTGAAGCAAAACAGCTGATGGATGTCACCAAGCAAAGCTTTTTTGAAGGAATCAAATATGCAAAAGCAGGAAATCATCTGAATGATATTTCCAAAGCAATTGGTGCGTATGCTGCAAAATTCAACTATGGTATCGTACGCGATCTGGTTGGTCACGGAATCGGAACTCATCTACATGAGGATCCACAGATTCCGAATTTTCCACAGAAACGCAGAGGTATCAAACTGATGCCGGGTATGACACTTGCAATCGAGCCGATGATCAATCTTGGACGCGCTGATGTAGCGTGGGAAGATGATGAATGGACTGTTGTAACAATGGACGGATCTCTTTCTGCACATTATGAAAATACCGTTCTGATCACGGATGGAGAACCGGAAATTCTGACTCTTACAAAATGACAGATGACACAGGAGGTATATAATGTCTAAAGCAGATGTAATCGAAGTGGAAGGTACTGTATTAGAGAAGCTGCCTAATGCGATGTTCAAAGTAGAACTGGAAAACAAGCATGTAGTGCTGGCACATATCAGCGGAAAACTCCGCATGAACTTTATCCGTATTCTTCCTGGAGATAAAGTAACAATTGAACTTTCTCCATATGATCTTTCCAAAGGACGTATTATCTGGAGAGACAAATAAAGATTTGAGGGGGACAGGCTCACAGTTTCGAAGACCGCATGTCCCCCTCAAACTCCCCCTCTTGGCCACGCCGCCGGAAGGGGGAGTTTTTTCATATATTAACAAAGCCGTAGGTGGTCAGCGAACAACTACCGTCAGTGACCGCCCACGGGTTGCTATCTATACAAATACTACAGTCAGGAAGTACCATCCTTCTCATCTCCGTGACGTAATATTTCTACATAAAATCCAACAAAAAACACCAACAAAAAAATGGTGAGTTGCAAAAGTGAATTCCACTTTGCAAAGGTAAATTCTGCTTTGCAGA
>ERZ1026850.65-NODE-65-length-65639-cov-8.717751_pt1 | contig 65639 bp, 63 predicted proteins | sample MGYA00380155_ERZ1026850 | MGnify/ENA primary metagenome ERZ1026850 (study PRJEB33269, sample SAMEA4719791) | human gut metagenome | biome: human-associated habitat; feature: organic feature; material: feces | place: Cameroon | collected 2013-10 ... | reverse complement strand
AGAAATCATAACAGGGCAGAACGTTATCGCAGAGAAGGAGGAGAAATGGCAGTTTCAGGAATTGGTACAGCATACAACATACTGTACGACTATCAGAGCAGAACACAGGGAACAGAGCAGGAGAGTAAACAGAATGAGCGTTTTTCAGATGCACTCTCTGCGGATGGAAAGACAGTACCCTATGGAGCCATGGCAAAGGATGGCATCATAGAATACAAGGGTGTCATTTTTACCTGCGATTATGAAAATAACAGGATTTGCCTCGGAGATGTTTCCGACAAGAATAAGTGTATTAATATTGCACTCTCCGGTGGTGGAAGTCTTGTGGTAAACCGGGAAAATCTGGGGGATCTTTCACGTGCCATTGGCATGTTTTCGCCGGAAGATGTGAACCTGATCCTGCGTGCGCTGGCAAGAGACAAACAGATCCAGAAAATGCAGCATGAGATCGATGACATGGAAAATGGAGAAGAGGCGCAGCAGGTCATCCGGGAAAAGATGCAGGAAATCTATAAAAAGGTGACAAAGGGAGAAACAGAAGAGAAATTTCAGATCGGCGGACAGTCTTACAGCAAGAAAGAGTGGGAGAAGCTGCTGGAGGAATTTGATGATGCACAGGATGAAGTCAAAGAGGAGCAGGAAGAGCGGTTGGAAAAGCTACTGGAAGAGGAGAAGAAAAAGAAACTTCTTGAAAAACAGCAGGCTGCTGAAGATGAGGAAGAAGACGAACTGGACAAACGTATAGAAAAGCTGTTTGAGGACAGAGTGGTGGAATAAGTACGGAATCATGAAATATCGTATTTGACAGAGAAAAAAGGATGTACTATCATCCAGTTAGATGATAGTACATCCTTTTTGCGTGGAGGATAACAGATGGACCAGACGGAGAGAAAAATAACCAAGATAGCCAGAGAGGTAAGTAAATTTACGGTGCAGACCATGAAGGAAGAAGGGATCGGGACAGCGGAGTTCGACTTTATCCACCTGATCCGGCATAATCCGGGTATCACACAGGTACAGGTAAGGGAGCAGCTTAAGATTGACAAAGGTGCAGCCGCAAGGCGGGCTGCCAGCCTTGAGAGCAAAGGGTATCTGTACCGGAAGGAGAATCCGAAGGATCACAGAAGCCAGCTTCTTTATGCCACAGAGAAAGCGGAGAAGCTGAAGAATTCCAAAACTTCAATTGAGGGGATCTTCTATGAGTGGCTTCTTTCAGAGCTTCCGGAGGAAGAAAAGGAAGCATTCTGCAGGACGTTAGATACTTTGTACTGGAAATGCAAGAATCAGAGGCGGGCAGGATTTGTGGACGTAGCCAGACTGGTAGAAGAGGCGGAAATTGAGCAGGAGGATGCGAAATAGTATGCAGAAAAAAGAAAAAGGAATCGGGCAGCCTGACCGGATCCTGTCGTATTTCAAAGCTCAGTGGCCTGTGCTGCTTATTGTCACCCTGACGGGGCTGATCTACAATATAGGACTTCTTGCCGGTCCGTGGTTTGAAGGAAAAATGGCAGGTTGTCTTGTTGATGTGCTTGGTAAAATGGCAGGTTTTTCTGATATGCTGGCGCTTGTTATCAGCTATGTGGCTACGATTGCGGTGGTGCAGATCGCCAGATATTGTAAGCGCTTTTATGTGCGGCGCTTTGCCAACAATGTAAACCGGCAGATGAAGGAGATCCTGTACAGCAGTCTGGTGCAGAAAAGCCGGACGGAGCTTGAGGAGGAAGGAGCCGGCAATGTGATGACCAAGGCGATCCTGGATGTGGATGACTGCGTGGAGGGGATGCGGAAGTTTACCACGGAGGTTTTTGACACAGGAGTTGCGCTGATCGCCTATGCGGGAATGCTGCTTTTCTATGACTGGCGGCTGGCACTGCTTTGTATGCTGTTTCCGCCTATCTCCTACATAGTGGCAGAGAAGATGAAAGGGATTGTGCAGAGAACGGGAGCCATTTATAAGGAAAAATCCGGAGCATTAAGTGCAGCGACACTGGACCGGGCTTTAAATGCGATCACCTACCGGGTTTATGGATGTGAAGAAGAGCGGAAAGCAGCTTATGAAAAGGAGCTTTCTTCTTATGAAAAGGCTGCTGTGAAAGCCAATATCTGGAGCAGCACGCTTCCGCCGGTTTACCGGGTCATTTCCATGGCAGGAGTATTGTTTATCCTGTATTTTGGCAGCAGGAATGTACTGGGGACCGGCTGGAAAGTTTTTGATGTAGCAGCGTTTACCACATTTCTTTCCTGCTTTACCAGGCTGTCAGTGAAATCCTCCAGTGCGGCGAAGCTGTTCAATGCCGTGCATAAGGCGCAGGTGTCCTGGCGGCGGATCAAACCACTGATGAAGGCAACACCATTTCCGGAGACAAAAGAGGAAGTGGCCGGGGAACTGGTACTTTCCCATGTCAGCTTTGCTTACCCTGGCGGAGGTACGATTTACAGGGATGTGAGCCTGCAGGCAGAGCCGGGAGAGATCATAGGTGTTACCGGGGCGGTAGCCAGTGGAAAGTCCACCTTTGGCAAGACCTTTCTGTGCGAATATCCCTATGAAGGAAGCATTACTTTTGGCGGCAGAGAACTAAAGGAAATGACGGATGCAGAGCGCAGCGGCAGTATCGGGTATCTGGGGCATGATCCGGAGCTGTTTGATGATACGATAAGAAACAATATCCTTCTTGGAAAAGACGAGGATCCGGGTCCGCTCCTGAAAGCGGTATGCCTTTATCAGGAAGTGGAGGAAATGGAGCAGGGCATGGACACCGTAGTGGGAAATGGCGGCATCCGGCTTTCCGGCGGACAGGCAAAGCGGCTTGCCCTTGCCAGAACGCTCTGCCACAAGAGGCCGGTTCTGGTGCTGGACGATCCTTTTTCAGCGCTGGATAAAGAGACAGAAAAGCAGGTATTTGCGAGTCTGAAAAAGCTGGCGGCAGACAGCATCGTGATCCTTTTGTCCCACAGACTGTATCTGTTTCCGCAGATGGATCAGGTGATCTTTATGGAAAAGGAACGGGTCACCACTGGCAGTCATGAAAGTGTCATGAAGGAATGTCCGGAGTACAGAAGACTTTATGAGGGGCAGGAAGGAGGGGCGGACAGATGAAAAACAGAAAAAGTGTCAGCAGCATCATCTGGCGGACCATAAGGAAAAAGAGCTTTCTTTCGGCAGGGATTGTATTCGCTGTGGCAGCCTCTGTCGTGACAGCCCTGCTGCCGCCGCTGATCCTTGGTAAGGTGATTGATATGATAACGGCAGGTCAGGAGCCAGCTCTTATCCTGATCCTTTCGTATTTTGGGCTGACAGCCCTGACCGGTTTTTCTGAAAGCTTCAGGGAAGGACTTCTGACAGTATTTGGACAGAAAATTACCCATGCCCTGCGCAGCAGCCTGATGGACAAATACATTCATCTGACGGCCGATTCCCTGACGGGACAGGAGCCGGGTGCTGTAGTATCCCGGTTTGTAGGGGATGTGGACGTGGTGGAAAAGCTGTTTACCTCCGGGATCATCAGTATGTTTGCCGATGCCTTCAAGATCATCAGTATTCTTGTAGTGATCTGGGTGAAAAACAGAGGACTTGCCATTGTACTTGCTGTGATTCTGCCATTCCTGTTCTGGTTTACCAGAAGGGTTCAGAAAAGTATGCTTGCTGCAAAGGTGGAGAACAGAAGGGCAGTTGGACGGGCTTCCGGCTGCGTGCCGGAAACGTTACATAATATCAGGATGATCCACTGTCTGCAGAAAGAGAAATATATGACAGAGCGTTATGACCGGTATATCGGGGAAAGCTACCGGGCGGTGGAGCGGTCCAATTTCTGTGATGCCATTTATTCGCCGGTGATCCTGATCCTGAATGCAGTCGTAGTGGCAGTTGTCATGCTTTTGTCGGCATCTGGGAATGCACAGGTGCTGACGCTCTTTGGAATGAGTGCCGGTACAGCGGTAGCAGTGATCAATTATATTTCCCAGATCTTTGGACCGGTGGAAAGTCTTGGCATGGAGATCCAGACGATCCAGTCAGCAATAGCCGGTGTGCACAGGATCAATGAATTCCTGGGACTGGAGGAAAAGGAAGAGGTGACCGGTCGGCAGGAAGCGTTGAAGCAGAGTCAGGCGGCTGTCCGGGAAGAGGATGCAGAACAGGATGAAATCATTGCAGAATTTCAGCATGTCACCTTCGGTTACCGGGAGCAGGACATCCTGCAGGATTTCAGCTTCCAGATCAGAAAAGGTGAGCAGATCACACTGACCGGCAGAACCGGAGCAGGGAAAAGTACGATCTTCAAGCTGCTGCTTGGACTGTATGAGCCAAAGAAGGGCAGTGTATTGATAAATGGCAGAAGAGCCGGAACAGTGGAAGAAAAGGAGAAAAGGAAGCTGTTTGGCTATGTAGAGCAGACCTTCCATCAGGTTCCAGGTACGGTAAGAGACCAGATCACCTTGTTTGATCCTGCGATCACGCCGGAAATGGCAGAGGAGGCAGCCGGACTGGCAGGACTTCATGAAACGGTTATGGCACTGGAAAAAGGCTATGACACGCCCTGCACGGATGGAATTTTTTCAGAAGGACAGAGGCAGCTTCTGTCGATTGCAAGGGCAGTGGCGGCACGGCCGAAGATCCTTCTGCTGGATGAGATCACGGCAAATCTGGATGCACAGACAGAAAAAGAAGTATTACGAGCACTGCAGAGAGCAGCAGAAGGAAGAACGGTGATCTCCATTTCCCACCGTGTAAACGCCAGAATGGGAAGGGTGATCACTGTGAGAATGCTATAAACAAAGTATATTCTATGTATTACAGAAGAGGTAAAAAGCATGAAAAAGATAATATCCTTTATGAAAAAAGAAACCGTGCTGACTATCGCCACACTGCTGGCGGTAGTGTCGGCATTTTTTGTTAAGCCGGACAGGCAGTATATCGGCTATATCGATTTCCGGACACTGGGTATCCTGTTTGGCCTGATGGTGATCATGCAGGGATTTCAGCGGACGGGATTGTTTGACCGGATTGGAAAAAGCCTGCTGCAGAAGACGGGAAAGCTCTGGCAGCTGATCCTTGTGCTTGTCATGCTGTGCTTCATTTTCAGCATGCTGATCACCAATGATGTATCACTGCTTACCTTTGTACCCTTCAGTATCTTAGTCCTTAAAAAGTGTGGACAGGAACAGGCGATGATCCCGACAGTGATCCTGCAGACAGTGGCAGCTAATCTTGGCAGTATGCTGACACCGATCGGAAATCCACAGAATCTGTATCTGTACGGGCTTATGGACTGTAGTATTCCGGAATTTATGGGGATCTTGTTACCTTACACTGTGATGACATTTGTTCTTCTTCTGCTTTCCCTGTTATGTATCAGGGGAAAAGGACAGGAGATTTCCTGCAGGATGGAAGAGGGGACGGAGATAAAGCAGAGCAGGAAACACCGGAATCTGATCTATGGGCTGTTGTTTCTGCTTGCGCTGCTTGTGGTAGCCAGGATCCTTCCATATGGTGTCCTTGTGACAGCTGTGTTTTTGTACACGATCATTTTTGACAGAGAGGCTCTGAAAGGAGCGGATTATGCTCTGCTGGTTACCTTTGTCAGCTTTTTTATATTGATTGGGAATCTTGGCAGGATCAGCCTGATCCGGGAAGCACTGGAGCGTTTTGTGAGTGGACGGGAGATCCTGACAGGGGTTCTGGCAAGCCAGGTGATCAGCAATGTACCGGCAGCAGTACTTCTTTCCGGTTTTACAGAAAATTACAGAGATCTGCTGGTCGGGGTGAATCTTGGTGGTCTTGGTACCCTGATCGCATCTATGGCCAGCCTGATCTCTTTTAAGCTTTATACAAAGTGTTATAAGGAAAACAGAGGCAGATATCTCAGATGGTTTACGCTTGTGAATATCATTTATCTGTTTCTTCTGTTGACAGCAGCTCTTTACTTGTACCGATAGACGAAATATTGTATAATACACCGAAAAGAATGAAATCAGGAACGGAAGAGAATACGATGGATTTTGGCAATGTGATGAAGCTCATGGGAGCATGGAACACCTTTAAAAGGAATCATCCGAAATTCCCGGCCTTCTGCAGGGCAGTGCATGCAAAGGGACTTAGGGAAGACAGTGTGGTAGAGATCATTGTGACGACACCGGAGGGTGAGAGGATCGAGACAAGCCTTAAGGTAAAGGCTGAGGATCTGGAGCTGATCCGGAATCTGACAGGCATGGTATCGTAGATGGCAGAGAGAATGAACCAGAAGCTGAAGATCCTTTATCTGATGAAGATTCTTCTCGAAAAGACGGATGAAACGCACAGTATCACTGTACAGGAGATGATCACAGCACTGGCCTCCTATGGGATCACGGCGGAGAGGAAAAGTCTTTACAGTGATCTGGAGAGTCTGCGTACCTATGGTCTTGATGTGATCGGTGTGCAGGAAAACCGGAATTATTATTATCATGTGGGAAACCGGCAGTTTGAACTGGCAGAATTAAAGCTTCTGGTAGATTCTGTGCAGTCAGCTAGGTTTATTACGGCCCGTAAGTCAGCAGAGCTGATCCATAAGATCGAAGGACTGGCAAGCCAGTATGAGGCTTCCAAGCTGAACCGTCAGGTCTATGTGACGGAACGGGTCAAGACTATGAACGAAAGCATTTATTATAATGTAGACAGCATCCACACTGCGATCAGTGAGAATGCACAGATCCGCTTCCAGTATTTTAACTGGAATGTGGATAAAGAGATGCTTCTTCGCCGAAACGGTGGATATTATGAGATCAGCCCCTGGGCGCTGACCTGGAATGACGAGAATTACTACCTGGTAGGCTATGACAGCAGTGAAACGAAGATCAAGCATTTCCGGGTAGACAAGATGCTTCATATTGAAATGCTTCCGGAGAAACGGGAGGGCAGGGAAGTTTTTCAGGAATTTGATATGGCGGTCTATGAGCGGAAGATGTTTGGCATGTTTGACGGCAGGGAAGAAAACGTGAAGCTGCTCTGTGACAATGCCATGGCAGGGATCATGATCGACCGTTTTGGAAAAAACGTTCCCTTTTTGAAAAAGGACGCAGAGCATTTCGTGATGAATGTGAAGGTGGCGGTGAGCAGGCAGTTCTTTTCTTGGGTCATGGGTCTTGGAAGCGGTGTACAGATCATCGGTCCTGTATGGGTCGTGGATGAAATGAAGGAAGAAATACGGAGATTAGCACAGCAGTATTTACAGGAGAATCAGCATGAAAGTGGTATTACAGGATCTGACGAAAAAATTTAAGAGCCGGGATAAAAAGGGAAAGGGTGAAGTGGTTGCGGTAGATCATTTTACCTTTGAAATACCGGACGGGGAACTGGTAGGGCTCCTTGGTCCTTCCGGCTGTGGCAAGAGCACCACCCTTTTTATGATCTGCGGGCTGCAGAAGCCCACAGAAGGAAGGATCTTTTTTGGAGAAGATGATGTGACGGAGCTGCCGCCGGAAAACCGTGGTGTGGGTGTAGTATTTCAGAATTATGCACTGTATCCGCATCTGAGCGTGCTGCAGAATATCACCTTTCCACTGGAGAATCTGAAGGGTAAGGATAAGCTGACAAAGGATGAGATGAAGGAGAAGGCCATGGAAGCGGCAAGGCTTGTACAGATCGAGAAGCTGGTGGACAGAAAGCCAGGTGAGCTTTCCGGTGGTCAGCAGCAGAGAGTTGCCATCGCAAGGGCTCTTGTAAAGATGCCAAGGGTTCTTCTTTTGGATGAGCCGCTGTCCAATCTGGATGCAAGACTCCGCCTGCAGACAAGGGAGGAGATCCGCAGGATCCAGAAGGAAACAGGGATCACGACTGTGTTTGTCACCCACGATCAGGAAGAGGCTATGAGCATTTCGGACAGGATCGTTGTTATGAAAGAGGGAGTGATCCAGCAGACAGGAAGGCCTCAGGAGGTCTATGAGAACCCGGTGAATCTGTTTGTGGCAAGGTTCCTTGGAACACCACAGATCAATCTGTTTGAAGGCCGCGTGGAGAAGGGACAGCTTCTGATCGGAGAGGAAGCTGTGCTTTCTGTCAGAGGGGTGGAGGATCAGCCAGTTACTGTGGGAATCCGTCCGGAAGGCTTTCTTTTGCGGGAGGATGGTCCCTTGTCACTTGACCTTGTACGTGTAGAGGTGATGGGAAGAGATATCAGTGTGGTTTCTACAAGTGCGGTGTCCATAAATCCCACGGTGCGATCTATTATTGATGCGGAAATGCGGCTGCAGGTGAAGGAAGAGAAGGTACGCTTCGCCCTTCGCCCTTCAAAGGTGCTGCTGTTCCATAAGGAAACAGAAGAGAGGATCTATCCGGAGGAAGCTGAGTGATGGAAAATAAAAATGGAAAAGCGTTTCTGTATCTGCTGCCGGCGATTCTGTTCCTTGGCTGCTTTATGGTGTATCCGCTGATCGATGTATTTGTGTATTCTATGGAGGAGGGATACAATTTTGCCTCCCAGACCTATTTTTCTATTGGAACCTACAATTTTTCCTATGTACTTCACGATCCTTATTTTCTGCAGGCAGTGAAGAATACCCTTCTGATGGTTGTGATCACGGTACCCATTTCTACAGGGATCGCTCTGCTGATCTCACTGGCGCTCAGCTCTATCGGACCGCTGCAGAAGCTGTTCCAGACGATCTATTTCCTGCCATATGTGACGAATACACTGGCAGTTGGTCTGGTATTCATGATTTTGTTTAAAAAGACAGCCTATACAGATGGACTTGTGAACCTGATCCTGAAATGGTTTGGTGTTTCTTCGGTGGATTTCATTGACGGGCCTTACTGGGCGAAGATGTTCGTGCTGTGCTTTTATATCATCTGGGTAGTCATGCCGTTCAAGATCCTGCTGCTGACAAGTGCGCTGGCATCTGTAGACCGGAATTATTACAATGCCGCAAGAGTAGATGGGACGTCTTCTTTCCGGATCTTTTATAAGATCACACTTCCCATGATCTCACCCACCTGCTTTTATCTGATCATCACAGGCTTTATCGGAGCCTTCAAGGAATACAGTGATGCGGTGGCACTGTTTGGGACTGACCTGAATGCAGCGGAGATGAATACCATTGTAGGCTACGTGTATGACATGCTGTATGGGGACAGCGGTGGATATCCGTCCTATGCATCGGCAGCGGCGATCCTGCTGTTTGTCATTATCCTTACGATCACCTGCATTAATCTCATGGTAAGCAAAAAGCACGTATATTATTAAGGGAAAAAGAGCATGGAACCTAATACAGATTATGAAGTAATTGAAAAAAGGGCAAGGAACAGGAAACGGCTGTCACAAACGATCCTGTATATCCTGCTGACGATATGGGCAGTACTGGTATGCTTTCCTTTTTACTGGATGCTGCTGACCTCCGTAAAAGGGTACGGAGAATATAATTCCGAATATATCCCAAGGTTTTTTACCCTGTCACCTACGCTGAAGAATTATGCGGATGCCTTTACCAGTGTGCCGCTTGGCAGATATCTGCTGAATACGCTGATCTTTACAGTGATCACGACAGCGCTGATGCTGGTGGTTATTACGCTGGCAGCCTACGCCTTTGCCAGACTGGAATTTAAGGGAAAGAATCTGATCTTTACACTGTTTCTTTCTCTGATGATGATTCCGAATGAACTGGTGATCATCACGAACTTTGCTACGGTCACAAACTTAAATCTGAGAAATACCTTTGCAGGTCTGATCCTGCCGTCGGTAACCAGTGTGTTCTACATATATTTGTTGAAGGAAAATTTTGCGCAGGTACCGGATTCCCTTTATTATGCGGCCAAGGTGGACGGAACCTCTGACCTGAAATATCTGTGGAGGGTCATGATCCCCATCTGCAGACCAACGCTGGTCACAGTAGGGATCCTGAAGGTGATCGAATGCTGGAACTCCTATGTATGGCCAAGGCTGATCACAGACAATGAAAGGTATTATCTGGTGTCAAATGGTATTCAGGAGATCCGTGAGAACGGCTTTGGAAGAGAAAATATACCGGCCATGATGGCAGCAGTAGTGATCATATCATTGCCATTGATCGTACTGTTTCTGATTTTCCGGGAAAAGATCATGAGTGGGGTATCCCAGGGAGGAACCAAGGGATGAGAGCATGGAAGAACCGGCTGCAGAGAGGCCGGGAAGACCGAAAAAGAAAACTGGCAGCAGTGTCTGCCGGAGTGGCCTGTGCAGTACTTTTTCTGACAGGCTGCCATGGATCAAAGGGGCTTTCAGCCTTTGCTGTTCCGGAAAGCTTTGATGAAACAAGGAACTATGAGATCACCTTCTGGGCTAAAAATGATACCAATAAAACCCAGACAGCCATTTATCAGAAGGCCATTACGGACTTTGAAGGGATATATCCGAATATCCGGGTAAACTTACGGCTTTATACGAATTACGGTGATATTTACAATGATGTGATTACGAATATTTCCACAGGAACCACACCGAATGTCTGCATCACCTATCCGGATCATATCGCCACCTATCTGACAGGTACAAATGTGGTGGTACCGTTAGATGATCTGTTTGCAGATGCTTCCTATGGACTTGGGGGAGATCAGGTAAGGTTTGATTCTGTGAAGGAAGAGGAGATCGTTCCGCAGTTCCTGAAGGAATGCAGCTTTGATGATCATTATTATGCACTTCCTTACATGCGCTCCACAGAAGCCTGCTATGTGAATAAAACCTATGTGGAAAAGCTGGGCTACACGCTGCCGGAAACATTGACCTGGGATTTTATATGGGAGGTTTCCGAAGCGGCCATGGAAAAGGATGCAGACGGAAATTTCAAGGTAAATGGACAGAATGTCATGATCCCGTTCCTGTATAAGTCCACAGACAATATGATGATCCAGATGCTGTATCAGAAGGGTGCAGGCTATTCGGATGAAGCAGGGAATATTGAGATATTCAATGATACTACGGCAGAGCTGCTGAAGACAATTGCAGGGCATGCTGAAACCAAGGCATTTTCTACCTTTAAGATTTCCAGCTATCCCGCCAATTTCCTGAATGCCGGACAGTGTATTTTCGCTGTGGACTCCACAGCAGGGGCAACCTGGATGGGAACGGATGCACCGCTTTGCGATATCAGTGAGGATAAGCTGGTTTCTTTTGAAACAGAGGTAATGATGGTGCCCCAGTTTGATCCCGGGAACCCTAAGATGATCTCCCAGGGACCGTCTGTCTGTATTTTTAACAAGGCAGATCCGCAGGAGGTGCTGGCTTCCTGGCTGTTTACCCAGTATCTTCTGTCAGATGAGGTGCAGACAGCCTATGCAGAAACGGAAGGGTATCTTCCGGTAACTACTAGGGCACAGCAGTCGGAAGAATATCAGGATTATCTTGCCAGGATCGGAGAGGACAATAATGTCCATTATGAAGTAAAGATCAAAGCGTCAGAGCTGCTGATGGCACATCTTGATGATACCTTTGTGACACCGGTATTCAACGGATCGGCTTCCCTGCGTGATGGTGCAGGCCAGCTTATAGAGAGTACGGTAAAGTCGGTAAGAAGGGGAGAAACGGTGGATGATGCCTATATCAGTAAGCTGTACAGTGATGTAACCTCCCTGTACAGACTGAAGAGGGGAAGTACAACGACCGGTGAGAAGGAGGAGCTTGGTCCGCTTCCTGTGACAGCGAAGCTTCTTCTGGGAAGCCTGATCACAGTATGGGTGATTCTGCTGCTTATCTTCAGTCTGCAAATAATTAAAAAATACAGGGAAAATCACAAAAAAGATTGATTTATAGTTAAAACTTCATTACAATGACAGAGGATTGAAGCCCGCTGATGATAAAATTTCTTATGAGGCTTCAGAATGGAGGAAAATATGAAAAAGTATTTGGCAGTACTTCTTGCAGCAGCTATGGTATTTGCGCTGGCAGGCTGTGGCAGCAAGGATGCAGGAACAGATGAGAAGTCAGAAGGTGTTATGACCTACGAAGAGTACATGGCAGCACCGCTTGACAGTGAAGTGGTAATTGAAACCTATGTGCAGGCAAAGCAGTCCTGGTGGGATGATCAGGCAACTGTTTATTCCCAGGATAAGGATGGCGCTTACTTCCTTTACAATATGGCATGCTCCGAGGAGGATTATGAAAAGCTTGTTCCCGGAACCAAGATCAAGGTGACCGGTTACAAATCTGAGTGGTCCGGTGAAGTAGAGGTGACTGATGCTGTATTCGAGATCGAGGATGGCAGCTATGTAGCAGAGGCAGAAGATGTAACTTCTCTGCTTGGCACAGATGAACTGATCGATCATCAGAATGAGTTTGTAGCCTTCAAGGGAATGACAGTAGAGGATTCCGGTGATGGCGCAGCTTTCCTGTACAGCTGGGATGGCTCAGGCAGTGATGGGGATGATCTTTATTTCCAGGTATCCTACAATGGACAGACCTATACCTTTACCATAGAATCCTATCTTTGCGATAATACAACGGAAGTATATCAGACCGTAAAGAACCTGAAGGTTGGTGATACTGTGGATATGGAAGGCTTTCTTTACTGGTATGAGGGTGTAAATCCTCACATCACATCTGTAACTGTTAAATAACAGAACCAGATTACAGGAATTTTCTGCCGGCTGCTCATAGCACCGATTGGTGTCCTGCTTATTTCAGAAGATGGACACCCTTGTCAAGCAGGGAAAATCCTCTGTCAGCCAGTCCCTTCTGGTAACATTCTGCAGAAGAAGAGGTTCCGGAAAGGACTGGAAGTACAGAAGGGGGAAGAGCCTTTTTACAGGCTGCCTCAATAATGGACATAAACTGATCTGTGATCTCTGCACCGCCAATAACTATTTTATCCGGGTTGAGAAGACAGATTATATTGATCACGATCTGGGATAGAAGACTGGCTTTTGTCACAGCCTCAGCACAGAGCAGCTGGCTTTCCACGCTCTGCCTGTTACCGATCTGCATATAACCGGCTTCTCCGGCAAAGCTTGCAAAGCCGTGGTATAACCTGCGCCCGATGATAATACCGGCACCGAGACCGGTGCCATTTATCTGCAGATAGATCAGGTTCTGACAGTCAGATTCATCTATCTTGAGATAGCCAAGAGCTGTAGCGTTGATGTCATTGATGACGGAAACCGGAAGCGGAAACCTTTTTCGCAGTATAGCTCCTATGTCCTGATCTTCCCATTCGGGGATCTGGGAGATGGCATATACAATGCCTTTTTCTGAAACAGCGCCAGGCAGGCCGATGGATATGGCACCGGTATCAGGAGCTTCTTCCAGGAGCTTTTCGATTACTGTACAGAGCTCTTCTGTGTAGGAGGCACCATCCTGATGCTTACAGGTAAAGGAACACTCCTCTGTCAGGTTCATATCTGTTATACAGCAGGTGAAGCCGTTCATGGTCACTGTAATGCAGGCAATCGCAGACCGCTTGCTGTTCAGTGTAAAAACCTCAGCCTTTCTGCCACCGGTGGAATCAGCGCTGCCAAGAGAAAGAACGGTGTTGTCGGTCATCAGCTCACGGATGAGCTGATTTACAGTCGGCTGGCTGATCTTTGTATAATTACACAGTTCTACACGGCTTGCAGAGCCGAGTGTCTGAAGCGCATCTACGATCAGACTGATATTTATTTCTTTCATGACCGCTGGTTTACCGGTCAGTTCTTTTTTTCTTGTCAAAGCTTTTATTTCCTTTCTTTTATGTCCTGCAGGATGAACAGAGCCATTCTGACAGCACCGGTCACAGGCTTCCGGGTGGGGAGCACAGGATAAGCTGCAGGGGCAGCGGTGCGTACAGCTTCCATAAAGGGATCAAGAAGCAGAGGATCATCTGAGTGGAACAGACCGCCGATCAGAACGACAGGTACCTGTTCATTTTCCATATGAAGTCTCCGGATCACTGCAGCAGCATAGAGCCCTTCCTCATGGCCTAGGTCCTGGATCAGCATACGGCAGACAGAGTCACCGCTGTTGGCAAGCTGAAAGACAGTGATAGGAAGCTGATAGCGTTCCTTGTCGGAAAGAGGGTTCTGCTTTAAAAGCCGGCATACATCTTCCATCGTGGAAACACCGAAAATGGGAGGGACTGCTGCTTCAAGAGCTGATTTCTCATAGGTTCCTTCGTCAGAACGGAAGGCATAATGCAGTGCTTTTTCTACCAGATCACCACCGCCGCCATAGTTGCCAAGGCGGTAATCCAGGTTACGGAGCGTCAGCTCATCACCCTGTCTGTTGCGGCCGGCATGTCCGGCGCCGGTTCCACAGATGGAAACAACACCAAAGGGCTCCTTTAAGGCAGAGTACATGCCGATCCAGGCATCATGCACTACCCGGAAGGGAACGCCGGGCAGTACTTTTTCGGCAGCCGGATTTAACAGGGCAAGATCATCTTCACCGTCAGCACCTGACATACCAAGCACAGCGTAGGAGAGATCCTGAAGAGTAAGGTCTGCCTCCTTAAGGGCGGCAGAGACCGCAAGCTGCAGGTTCTTCTCTGTCTGCCTGATTCCAAACAGCTGGTGCTGGGAAGCTCCGGCAAGGCCTTCGGCAAGAATGTTTTCGTTTTCATCTGCGATCACACAGTGGGTTTTAGTTCCACCGGCATCAATACCAAGTACATACATGACAGGGCTCCTTTCTCACCGGATTACTGAAAGAAGGCGGGCAGGTAAGCCCTGTGCGCTTCTAACAGCTCATTCAGGATACCTTTGGCATCTCTGACATCATGGATAAGGGGATTGTTTAACAGGGCAATGAGTGCCTTGTTCCTGTCTCCGGTTATGGCAGCTTCAATAGTATACTCTTCATAAGCCTTGACCTGACCGATCAGACCAAGTACGGAAGCAGGAACGTCAGAAGCAAGGGGAGCGGCACCGTTTCTGCCGATACGGCAGTTTACCTCGATAACGACATCGTCAGGCAGCTGGGGGATAATTCCATTGTTGAAAACATCCACAACCTGGACATCGTTTGTATCATTGTAGATACTGTCGATCAGGCAGATGGCAGCCATGGAATACCTTGCGCCGCCACGCTTTGCCAGTGCGGCAGGCTTTTCCCTGAGGTTTATATCCTTATAGCATTCAAAGAGGTTCTTTTCCACCTCCTTTACCTGAGCTGCCCTTGTGCCGGTAAGACCGATCGCTTCCATTTTTTCATGCTGGAGAGCTTCTTTTTCGGTGTAAAAATACTGCATATAAGGAGAAAGAAGGCAGCCAAGCTCCTTAGCTACAGCATCCATTTCCGCATCCTTCTGAATATTCTTTACAACACTTTCTGTGTTTTCAACGCTGACAGCATCCAGGATCCTGTCTTTGCCCTGATAATAAGCGTGGTTCATGACGCTTAAGTGGTTCAGGCCGATGAAGCGGCAGTCAAGCTCGTCAGGGGAAACGGAAAGACGTTCTGCTGCGTCATAACGCATATTGATGGATACGTTGCAAAGTCCGATACATTTTACCTTGGTATTCTTCAGAATCGCTTCTGTAATGATACCGGATGGATTGGTGAAGTTGATAAGCCATGCATCCTTACAGACCTCTTCCATATCGCGGCAGATGGAGAGCATGACGGGAATGGTACGGAGTGCTTTGAAGAATCCACCGGGACCGGTTGTCTCCTGGCCGATCACATCATATTTAAGCGGGATCCGCTCATCCTTTTCCCTGGCATCCAGACCACCTACACGGATCTGCGCGATAACAAAGGAAGCGTCCTTAAGACCCTCTCTCCTGTCGAGTGTGTAACGGACAGAAATGGGAAGTCCGGCCTTCTCTGCCATACGCTTTGCAAAGGCTGTGTTAATGGAAACCTTTTCCTCGCCTTCAGGAATATCGATCAGGACAACTTCTGTGACAGGAAGGGAATCCTTGTGGTTGATGATGCCTTCCATTAACTCGGGTGTGTAGCTGCTTCCTCCGCCGATAACTGCAATTTTCATAGTCTTAATACCTCCTCTATTTAAACTTATTTAAGAACCTTTAATAAGTGCAATATGATACTAACACAAGACTGAAGGTTATGCAAGAGGCTTGACAAAACTTTTTTAAGAAAATTAAATAAGCAGTAGCCTGATTGATACCGTATAGGAGAACAGGAGGATCAGAAGCTGTGTCCGCCACCGCCGCCTGAGCTTCCACCGCCGCCACCGCCACCTGAGCTTCCGCCACCGCTGCCGCTGCTGGAAGGGTTATAAACCTTGGTAGTGGTTGTTTTTTTTGCAGCTGCATTGCGGAAGACAAAGGAGGCCTGACCGGCAGAAAGAAGCTCTTCATCAGAGCATTTTCGGCTGCGGGAAAGAAAGCTTACCAGGAAATAATTCAGCAGGGCAGAAAGAAGAAGAGCCAGCAGGGCATTGCTGATATATTTCATGGGCATGGCAATTTTCTGTCCCTCAAGCAGAGATGCGATCTGGTCGAAGGCATTGTCTGCGCAGGTGAAGTAGTCTCCATCTGAAGCGTAGGTGTATACATTATCGGTTATAACGTTGGCATAAGAGGTCGTAACTGTCCTGTAAACATCACCATCACTGAATATGTACAGCTCGCGGTTATCCATATCGATCAGAAACAGGGTACCATTCACCACGCCGCTGCCAAATGTTTCGTGGAAATAGGAACGGGCGTAGGAGGAGGTTGACTGTGGATTATAGTCAATGCTTTTGAAGGCCACATTGCCATAATAGCTGACACGCTCCATGGTATCGGCGAGAAGGTTCTTTTCCTCTGTAGTCAGAAGAGCTGCGTCATCCTCGATCAGGATGTCGTAGCCGGTTTCCGGATTATACCAGGAGAAGGAGGCAGATTCTTCTGCCAATACAGTGCCGGCAGGCAGAAGACCGGCAGCCAGTAGAGATAAAAGAACCGCTATTGTTACAGCTTTCAGGAGCTTTTGGAGTTTTATCAGGTATTTCATGCGTCATCCCCCTTTCGGGCAAATTGCGGAAGAGGCCTTGTAGCCAGTGTATTATATTTCAGCAGAATGGCTGCCATGGTAAACAGTGTGCACAGGAAGGTAAGAAAGCAGCCGCCATAGTACCAGATATCGGATACCGGATCCACCATAAGAACGATAATGGCGATCACAAGGGCCAGTACAGAGCCAAGAAATCCGGGAAGCTGCGTGCCGAAAACAGGAGCTTTGCTGTAAGTCCAGAATTCCCCGAAGGTCATGGTAAAGGTTGCTTTCCTTGGTTTTCTCTTTGACTTTTTTTTCGTCTGTCTGGCGGCAAGCTCCTGGTAGCCTTTATCGTCAAGCCTTGTTTCCCGGCGGTAGATCTTACGGATTTCCAGCCAGAACAGGATAAAGGTGACCACAGACAGAAGGGCAGACAGTATCAGAAGCCCGGTCGGTGTCAGGGTAAGTACCGGATTTAACAGGAAGAAAAGCAGAACTGCAAGAAGCAGTGTGCTGATCAGGTATTTTACCGGATCAATCGGAATATCTGCAGAGATCTTTCCGGTCTGTCCGTTGATGGTGGCATAGGCCACACGGTCTTTATGCCGGTAGGACATGAACCAGACAGGATACATAAGAGCTTCCGGGCGTTTTGTTTTCGTGCAGAGAGAGGTATTCTGACTGGAGAGTGTAATGCCGGGATCCGGGTGAAGGCCTTTGAAGGGCTTCATCTCCCTGATCCTCTTCATGCTGGCAGTGTTGGCGAGCTGCTTGGCGTCTTCGATATAAACATCTTCCCTGATATCAGAGATATCTGCATAGAAACCGCTTAAAAAGGCGGGGGTAAACTGCTTTTCGTCACAGGGCTGATAAGGAGCGATCTGTCTGCTGATAGTATCGTCAAGAGTAGCTGAGGCATCAAAGGAAAGATGGCTGTAGGAGGCATCGATATCGCCTGTGAGACGGTAATGATCGGTGTAATCATAGTCACCCTTGCGATATTGCTTTTTTCCTTTGAGCTGCGCAGCTCCCTTCTGTACTACATGATAGCAGTAATAAGGAATGTATATGCCGCGGAACTGGTTCAGCGCCTTTTCCTGCTTCAGCTCCTTTGGAGCGAAAAGGGCACGGCGCATCCGGCCAAGATAAGCCTTTTTACAGGAATCCTCCGTAATTTTAAAGGGAATGATACGTACAGGCCGCTTCTCATTGGAAAGGCGGCTGGACAAAATGGTAGAAGCTCCACAGAAGCTGCAGAACTCTGCCGCAGAATTATCGGTGCTCAGGATCTCTCCGCCGCACTGCGGACAGGTGAAAATAGTTGCTTCAAAGGCAAAGATTTCTTCTGCATCGTTTTCCTTTTTCAGGGAATACGGATCAAAGGTTGTCTGGCAGTAATCACATTTCATCAGCTGATCTTCAATGCTGAATTTCAGATTACCGCCACAGTTTGGGCATTCGTACATAGGATATCCTTTCTTTTCTATAACTTCTGACAAGAAAATTGAACTTGCCACTTGCGAAGATACGGGTAATCTCTTATTCTATAGTAGCGAAAACAGAGCAGATGTTCAATAAAAGAATTTGAGGAAATGTATATGAAATACAAAGCAGTGATTTTTGACATGGATGGAGTGATTTTTGATTCAGAGCGGCTGAGTCTGGCCTGCTGGGAGGAGACAGCGAAGAAATTCGGACTGACAGGCATTGAAAGATATTGTGATCTGTCAAGGGGTGTCAATGAAGCAGGGTCAGCTAAGATCTTTTACAGTCTTTATGGGGAAAACGGCCTGACCTATGAGGAATGCCGGGCGGAAAATTCAAGACTCTTTCATTCAAGGTATGATGGAGGCAGGCTGCCGATGAAGAAGGGTGTGACAGAGCTGCTTTCTTATCTGAAGGAAAAGGGATGGATCGTGGGACTGGCTTCTTCGACCAAGGAGGCTACTGTGACGCAGGAGATCCGGGATGCGGGACTGATGCCGTATTTTGATAACCTGACCTGTGGGGATATGCTTAAGAAAAGCAAGCCAGAGCCGGATATTTTCCTGATGGCATGTGAAAAGCTTGCTGTGAAGCCGAAGGAAGCCATCATCATAGAAGATTCCCATAATGGGATACGGGCAGCAAGCCGTGCCGGTGCAATGCCTGTAATGGTGCCGGATATGATGCCGGTGACAGAGGAGATGAAGGAGCTTGCCTATAAGATCTGCAAAGACCTGCTGGAGGTAAGGAGCTGGCTCGACAAAAACTTCCCAAGGGATTAAATTATAGAAATAAACTATTTGTGTGGTTGATTTTAAAGAAGGGACGGTTTGGATAGAATAGTGACTGTATTACAATGCTGAACGGTGGTGAAACAGTGACAGTCAACTATGAGGATCTGGGAAAACGGATCAGAAGGAAACGGTCTGAAAATCATATATCACAGGCGGCTCTTGCTGAAATGATCCAGGTATCGGTGCAGCATATGAGTAATGTGGAAAATGCCAAAACCAAGGCAAGCCTGGAAACAGTGATAGAGATTGCCAATGCGCTGGACTGTTCACTGGATGAGCTGGTCTGCGGAAGCCTGAAGAAACAGAGCAGGCAGATTTATCAGGATGAGGTGGCATTGCTGCTTGAGGTCATGCCGGACAGTGAACTGAAGATCATGCCGGATGTCCTGAAAAACATAGATTATATTTATCGTACCGGCGTAAAAAGTGCACAGAAAGAAAACGATTAGAGCAGTCATGTGGAGAAGTCCCATATGGCTGCTTTTCTTGTGCTATTTTTCAATGTGTGATATAGTAAATCTAACTATCAAAATGCAGGAGGTAGACAATTGAAGCTGCTCAGTGCGATTGTGCCCTGTTACAATGAAGAAGAGAATGTTCCCTATTTCTATGAGGAATTTATTAAAAATGAACCATACTTTGAGGCTCATGAGATCGGCTTTGAGCTGTGGTATATAGATGACGGTTCCAGAGATGGAACCCTTTCTGAGATCAGGAAGCTGCAGGAAAAGGATCCGCGGGTGCACTATGTATCCTTTTCAAGGAATTTTGGTAAAGAAGCAGCGCTCTATGCCGGATTTGAAAAGGCACAGGGGGATTATGTGGCATGTATGGATGCAGATCTGCAGGATCCGCCGTCACTCCTGCCGCAGATGTTTGAAGATATTGCAGCAGGCTATGATACTGTAGCCACAAGACGTGTGACAAGAAAGGGAGAACCCCCGATCAGATCACTGTTTGCCAGATTGTTCTACAGGCTGATGAACCGGTTTTCAGAGACGGAGATCGTGGATGGAGCCAGGGACTTCAGGCTGATGACAAGGCAGGTGGCAGATGCCATCCTTTCCATGAAGGAGTACAACCGCTTTACCAAGGGAATTTACGGCTTTGTGGGCTTTAAGACAAAGTGGATCGAGTTTGAAAATGTGGAGCGCAAGAAGGGAGAAACAAAGTGGTCCTTCTGGAAGCTCTTTATATATTCCCTGGAAGGGATCACCTCCTTTACTACCGCGCCGCTGGCATTCGCAGCTTTTATGGGAGTTGCTTTCTGCCTGGTTTCGTTTGGGCTGATCATCTTTACAATCATAAGGAAAGCAATTTTTGGAGATCCGACCTCCGGATGGCCATCACTCGTATGTATTATTTCGCTGATCAGTGGTGTGCAGCTGTTCTGCCTCGGAATTGTCGGCGAGTATCTTGCCAAGACGTATATGGAGGTAAAAAATCGTCCAATCTATCTTGTAAAAGAGGAACGATAGCGTATGCAGCAGAATCTGGTCAGTATTATCGTACCGGTTTATAATGCCGGAAATTATATCGAAGAAACTATACGCATGGTAGAAGCACAGACCTATCAGGACTGGGAGCTTCTGCTGATCGATGACTGCTCTGCTGACAACAGCCAGGCAGTGATCGAAGCTTATATAAAGGAACGGGGGCAGAAGCTGTCTTCTGAAGAACAGAAGAAAAAGGAGATCCGTCTGATCCGGCGTACAGAGAACGGCGGTGCTGCCAGGACAAGAAATACCGGGATAGCAGAAGCACAGGGAAGATATATTGCGTTCCTGGATGCAGATGATATCTGGATGCCGGACAAGCTGACAAGGGAAGTGGAATTCCTGCAGGAAAAGCAGGCAGCATTTGTATTTACCTCGTATGAATTCGGGGATGAACAGGCAAGGGGTACGGGGAAGATCGTACATGCCCCGGAATTCCTTACTTATAAGAAGGCACTGTCAAGAACAGTGATCTTTACGTCCACTGTGCTGATTGATACAGAAAAGACCGGCAAGGGGCTTGTTTACATGCCGCTTGTAAAGAGTGAGGATACGGCACTCTGGTGGAAGCTTCTGAAAAACGGATTTACCGCCTACGGACTGGATGAGGTACTGGTTATTTACAGAAGACCGGCAAAGTCGCTGTCATCCAACAAACTGGAAGCCATCCGCAGGATCTGGTATCTGTACCGGAAGGAAGAGAAGCTTCCGCTTGTAAAGAGCTGTGTCTGCTTTATGCTGTGGGCATACCGTGCCGCAAGGAGAAGAATGTAGTGAAACGCTTGGAATCATTAAAGAAAATCATCGTATTATGGCTTTCGTTTGCAGGACTTTTGCTGCAGACAGGCATATATGCTTATATATGGATGGAGCATTATTATCCCATCATCAGTAAGTTTACACTGAGGCTGAAGTTCAATCAGAACGGACATCTGGCTATGTTTGCCATTTATTTCGTGCTGCTCTTTTTCTTTGACAGTACCTATGGCGGACTGAAGATCGGTTATCTGAAACCCATGGATGTATTTATGTCCCAGCTGTTCGCACTGCTGTTTGTCAATGTGATCACCTATCTGCAGATCTCCCTGATGAATGGCTGGTGGCTGGAACCGAAGTATTTCCTGGCAGCAACCCTTGTGCAGCTCCTGACCGCCCTTGTCTGGAACCTGATCTGTAACTGGTTTTACCGCAGGGTGTTCCCACCGCGGGAGATGCTGCTTGTTTACGGAGAGCGGTCGATCGAGGATATCCTGCAGAAGTTTGCGTCCAGAAAGGACAAATATCATATTGCAAAGTGTATCAATATCCGGGAAGGCATGAAGGCAGTAGAAAAAGAGGCAGTAAAAGGCTACGGGGCAGTTGTCCTGTGGGATATTGCTACAGAAGACAGAAACAGGCTGCTTAAGTTCTGTTATGGTCAGTCGATCCGTGTTTACATGATGCCAAAGATCCCTGATGTACTGGTAAAGGGCTCTGATCAGCTGCATCTCTTTGATACACCGATCCTTTTAGTCAGGGAGTATGCCCTTACGGTAGAGCAGAGGCTGGCCAAGCGTCTGATCGACGTTATCTGTGCTCTGATCCTTGTAGTGATCACTTCACCGGTCATGCTGATCACGGCAATCTGTATCAAATGCTACGATGGTGGTCCTGTGCTGTACAGGCAGGTGCGCTGTACCATTGGCGGCAGGGAGTTTAAGATCATGAAGTTCCGCAGTATGAGGGTGGATGCCGAGAAGGATGGTGTGGCAAGGCTGGCAGCCAGGAATGACAGCAGGATCACTCCGGTTGGCAAATTTATCCGTGCGGTCCGCATTGATGAGCTGCCTCAGCTCTTTAACATTCTGGCAGGGGATATGTCCTTTATCGGACCAAGACCGGAGCGGCCGGAGATCATCCGCCAGTACGTGGAGGATATGCCGGAATTTGTATACAGGATGAAGGTAAAAGCCGGACTTGCCGGTTATGCGCAGGTTTATGGCAAATACAATACAACACCATATGATAAACTGAAACTGGATCTTTCTTATATAGAGAATTACAGTGTCTGGCTGGATATCAAGCTGATGCTTCTGACACTAAAGATCCTGGTCAAAGCAGAGAGTACAGAAGGAGTGGACAGCACTCAGGTAACAGCGATGAAGCAGGAGGAGAATGTGGAGGAGAAGCATGGAAAAGATGAGTGAGGATTACAGAAGAAGAGAAGTGGACCTGAAAAGACTTTATCTTTGCTCACAGGGAAAGCTATGGCTGCTTTTGCTGTTAACGATCCTGGGAGCAGTTATCGGTGGTGTGAGTTATCAGGTCATAAAAGCAACCAGAATGCCGATCACCTATGCGGCAGTGTCCAAGCTGTATATCAGCTTTGGCGTAGACGAAAGCGGCGAGGTGTATCAGTATTATAATGGATATACATGGAATGATCTGCTTGATACGGATCCGGTGCTTGACAGGATCATGGAATATGTGCCGGAAGGCTACAGCAGGAAAGAGGTACAGGAAGCTACTACAGCAGAGATCCTTTCTGATATCCGTCTTCTGACCATTACGGTAGAGGGCGGCACAGAAAAATTTGTCAGGGAGATCCAGAGTGCTGTAGAAGAGGGGCTTGTGGACTATGCAAGGGACAGTGCAGAGCTGAAGAGGATCGATGTGATCCGTACGGAGGATCCTGTGCGTGTTTACTGGGATGACAAAACTGCGACAGCGGCTGTGATCGGCGGTGTGGTCTTTGCTGTGATCTCCTGTCTGATAGCAGCATTTCTCTATCTGCTTGATGATGCGGTTTATGTACAGGAGGACATTGAGAAGAAATATTCCTGTAAGCCGCTTGGCATTTTATTGAAGAAACAGAAGGGACTGCAGCCCTATGCCAGAGAGCTGCAGGCTGATTTCTTTTATATCCTGGCAGAGCATAAATGCTTTGGTCTGATCGACATGGATGATCACTGCATAGAAGGAAAAGAAGATCTTGAACTGGTACTGAATGCTGTACCGGGTGAATTTGTAGGTGGAGACGGAGAGGCAGGCGGTCTGACCTGGACACTGCCAAAGAGTGAAGAGGAACAGGCACAGGATGTTTGGCATGCCGAAGCATTTGACGAAGGCATGCTTTCTGAAAAGAAGCTTGCGAGGATCCGGGAGCTTGGCGGGGCTGTATTACTGATCCCTTTTGGCAAGGATGTGAGCCGCAGGACAAGCCGTGTACTGACACTCCTTTCCAATCAGGACTGCCCTGTGTTTGGCATGGTGATCTCTGGTGCGGATGAGGATTTCGTAAACCGGTATTATCGATAGAAGGAAAGAGAACCAAAATGAAGCTGGAATTACTGGTATCAGCGGTGGAAAAGGATCCCCGCAGTCTGGCAGAGGCCATGAAAATAGCATCCGATGCGGTGATTGTGAACCAATGTGATCATCATGGCTATACTGCATGGAAAGAAAACGGAAGAGAGATCCGGTGTTTTTCCATGGAGGAGAGGGGTGTTGGCCTAAGCAGAAACACAGCTCTGCTGTTTGCAGAGGAGGATATTGTCCTTTTTTCAGACGAAGATATCAGGTTTGACGAAGGCTATGAGAAGAAGGTGCTGGAGGCCTTTCTGAAGAATCCGGATGCGGATGTGATCACCTTTAATTTCCGGGTGGATGAGAGAAGGGCAACATATCATAATGCAGGAGAGCGGCGGATCCGCTGGTATAACTATGGCAGATATCCGACCTACAGCGTGGCAGCAAGGCTGTCTGCCCTGCGTAAAAGCAATGTAAGCTTTTCCCTCCTGTTTGGTGGTGGTGCCAGATACAGCAATGGGGAGGACAGTCTGTTTCTTCATGACTGTCTGAAGAAGAGACTGCATTTGTATACATCAGCGGAAGAGCTTGGAGAGGAAGAATACAGGGAGTCGACCTGGTTCAAGGGCTATAATGAGAAATTCTTTGTGGACAGAGGAGTGCTTTATCCCTTTTTATATGGAAAGCTGGCGAAGGTATTTGCACTGCGCTTTCTTCTGGCACACAGACAGGAAATGTGCGGGCAGATTCCCCTGCCGGAAGCATACAGGCTTATGAAAAAGGGAATTTCGGAAGGAAAACAGCGAAGATGATATTATATATTCTGGTGGCAGTACTGACTGTCCTTCTTGGGCTGACAGTACAAAAGGCAGAAAACGGAAGAAACAGTGGGATCACGAGGCAGCAGGCTCTGAATGCTGTCAGTCTGTTTTTTATGTTCCTGATCCTGTTTGCAGTAGCTGCCAGCCGGTTAAATGTGGGAAATGATTATGCCAAATATGTTGAGTTCATGCATCTGACCTACTGCAATGCCTATGTGCCCACAGAGGTTGGCTTTAATTTGCTTACTAAAGCAATTTACGGGATCAGCGGATTTGAAAACTATCTGCTGGTCTTTGCCATTTTTGCATTCTTTACGGTGCTTCTGTTTTTACAGGCTATTTACAGGCAGGCGGAAAGCTTTGGCTTTTCCTTTTTCCTGTTCATGGCATTTGGATATTATTTTCAGAGCTTCAGTACAGTGCGGTATTACCTGGCACTGGCGGTAGCCCTGATCGCCATACCTTATCTTCTGGAAAAGGAATATGGAAGGTTTCTGGTGCTGATCCTGATCGGTGCTGCATTCCATAAGTCGGTGCTGGTGGTGCTGGTACTGTACCCTCTGGCGGTAAGGTGCTGGAAAAAATGGCAGCTTGCACTGGCTGGTGTATTCTGTCTCAGCTTTTTCTTTCTGCAGGACTTTTATCTGCGGGTTGTGGTATTTCTGTATCCGACGTATGAGGAGACGGAGTATCTGTCAGGGGGAACCAGTTATGTGAATATTGTAAGATGCTTTGGTATCCTGATCCTGTCACTGATACTGTATAAGAAGGCAGTAAAGGGGGACCGGGTGATGAATTTCTGGTTCAACTGCAATCTGGGAGCACTTGTCATGTATGTGTGTTGTTCTTTTCTGCCGATCATATCGAGAATCGGCTATTACCTGACGATCACCCATATTTTCTTCCTGCCGGCACTGATCAGGCAGATTGAAAATGAAAAGTGGAGAAAGCTGCTGACAGCGGGAGCTGTGGCAGCAGGGATATTGTACTTTGCCCTGCTCATGATGCGGGCGGCAGATCCGGGATTCAGGATCCTGCCTTACCAGACCTTTTTCTTCCATGAAATGGTGCCGATCCTGTCGGATGTTAACTAGATAGCTGGCCGGTCAGCTGTCAGAAATGATATTACAAGGAGGAGCAGATGACTCCATTTTTTTCGATATTGGTTGTCTGTCTGAATGCAGGCAGCAAGCTGGAGCAGACAATAACAAGCATTCAGGCACAGGATTTTACAGATTATGAGATTATTGTGAAGGACGGAGGATCCACGGATGGATCGTTAGATTTCCTGAAAGGGCAGCTGCGGATCCTGCAGCAGAAGGACAGCGGCATTTATGATGCCATGAATCAGGCGGCAGAGGCAGCAAGAGGCAGGTATGTGTATTTCCTGAACTGCGGAGATTTTTTTGCAGAAAGGGATGTGCTTTCGAAAATACACAGCCTGATCCTGGAAAAACCGGCAAAGCATGGTATTTATTATGGAAATATCTTTGAACGGCTGACAGGGCAGTGCGTCCCGTCTAATCCTTCCATGGATGCATTTGGGTGCTACCGGAATGTACCCTGCCATCAGGCATGCTTTTATCAGAGGGAGCTGCTCCTTGAACATCCCTTTGACGCAGGGCTTGCTGTGCGGGCAGATTATGAGCAGTTTCTTGCCTGCTTCTTTGCAGGATACCGGGGAGAAAAGGTAACATTTACCTATGGAGAAATTCTGGTCTGCGACTATGAGGGCGGTGGATTTTCGGAAACCAGGGAAAACCGGAAACGTTCTGAGAGAGAGCACAGAATTGCCGCAGAGCGGTATATGTCGAAAACACAGATCAGGAAGTACCGCTTTCTCCTGGCTGTTACGCTGGCACCTCTCCGGACATGGATTTCCCATAATGAAAAGACAGCGGGAATTTACAATGCTATCAAGAAACGAATCTACAGATAACCGGAAAGAGGACAGAATGTATGAGAAAAGTATTGTGGATCTGTAATATTATGCTTCCGGTCATTGCCAGAGAGTTTTCCCTGTCCTACAGCAACAGGGAGGGCTGGCTGTCCGGTATTTTTGAACGGGTGAAGGAGGGCGAAGCTCCTTTTACCCTATCTGTCTGCTTTCCGGTGACGCAGGAGCAGACGGAAGCGCTTCCGGCAGAAGTGCTTTCAGACGGTGTCAATGTACATGGGATCCGGTGCTTCGGCTTTCTGGAGGATCTGGCTCATCCGGAAATCTATGACAACAGTCTGGAAGAACGTTTCTGTCAGATCTTTGCAGCAGATAAGCCGGATATGATCCATATTTTCGGAACGGAATTTCCCCATACACTGGCAGCAGTCAGGGCTTTTGACAACCCGAAAAGAACACTGATCGGCATCCAGGGACTCTGCCATGAGATTGCCAAGGTTTACATGGCAGATCTGCCGGAAAAAGTACAGAACATGGTAACGCTCCGGGATTTTCTGAGGAAGGATTCACTGAAACAGCAGCAGGAAAAATTCATAAAGCGCGGGGAATATGAGATCGAAGCGATTGAAAAGACAGGCTATATTACGGGGCGTACAGCCTTTGACAGGCGGGGAACGTCCTATGTCAATGAAAGAGCGATCTATTACCGTATGAATGAGACCATGCGTGACAGCTTTTATGAAGGGGAATGGGACAGAAATGCGTGTGAGGAGCACAGTATTTTCCTGGGACAGGGAGATTATCCCTTAAAGGGGCTGCATTTTCTGTTAGAGGCGATGCCAAGGATCCTTGCCATGTATCCGGATACCAGGCTGTATGTGGCAGGAAACAGGATCACAGCACATCATACATTAAAAGAAAAAATCAAGCTGCCAGCTTACGGAAAGTATCTGCTTACCCTGATCCGAAGGTATCATCTGGAGGATAAAGTGACCTTTACAGGAAATCTGCCGGAACAGGAAATGAAAGAACGGTTTCTGAAAAGCCATGTATTTGTGTGCGCTTCTGTGCTTGAAAATTCGCCAAACACAGTAGGAGAGGCCATGCTTCTCGGAGTACCGGTGGCTGCATCATGGGCGGGGGGTATCCCGGACATGATCACAGATGGACAGGAAGGACTTCTTTTTACCAAAGGGGATCCGGAAAAGCTGGCTGAGGCAGTTCTTCGTATCTTTGGTGATGAAGTGTTCTGTGCAAATATCTCTGAAGCGGAGAAAAGAAGGGCCAGAATGGCGCACAATGGGGTATTGAACTACGAAAGACTGCTGGAAATTTATAAGGATATCTGCGAATCATGAAGCTGACTTTTTTATCCAATTATATCAATCATCATCAGATCCCCTTCTGTAATGCCTGCTATGACAGACTGAAGGAGGATTTCTGCTTTGTGCAGGCGCAGCCCATGGAGCAGGAGCGTCTTGCCATGGGATGGCATAATGAAGCGGACAGTCTCCCTTTTGTGAAATGTCTGTATGAAGAGGAGGCAGAATGCAGGGAAAGGATCCTTTCCTGTGATGTACTGCTGGCAGGATGGTCAGACCGGGAGGATCTGGTGCAGGAGAGACTTGGGGGCGGAAAGCCTGTGATCCGGATCAGTGAACGATTGTACCGGGAGGGACAGTGGAAAGCCATTTCCCCAAGGGGACTGATCCATAAATACAAAGAGCATACCAGATACCGGAAGGGAAAGGCATACCTGCTCTGCGCAGGAGCCTATGTTCCTTCGGACTTCCATCTGATCGGGGCTTATCCGGACAAGATGTTCCGTTGGGGTTATTTTCCGGAAACAGTGCATTATACAGAAGAAGAGTGGGAGCAGCTAAAGCCTGCGGACGGGATCCTGCGGATCGTCTGGGCAGGACGTTTCATTCCCTTGAAGCATGCGGAGATGATGCCAAGGCTGGCTGCCTTTTTAAAGGAGCATCTGGAGGAGATCCGGAAAGAGGGCATCTATACAGATTTTGAGATCCATATGGCAGGAAGCGGGGAGATGGAAGAAAGCCTTAAGCGTGAAACGGAAGAGCTTGGCGTAGCGGACAGGATGATATTTCATGGATTTCTGCCGCCTGAGGAGATCCGGCATATCATGGAAAGATGCCAGATCCATGTATTTACCAGTAACCGGCTGGAAGGCTGGGGGGCTGTGGTAAATGAAGCCATGAACAGTGGCTGCGCAGAGGTGGCAAGTGCAGCTGCCGGGGCGGTGCCTTATCTGATCCGTCAGGGCGTGAATGGAATTGCTTATCCGGAGGATGATTTTATGCAGATGGCGAAGGCAGTCCTTTCACTTGCCTGTAATGACGGGAAGCGGAAGGAGATGGGCAGAAAAGCTATGGAGACGATCACGGGAGCGTGGAATGCGGAGCATGCAGCCGGGGAGCTTCTCCGTTTTTCAGAAGAGCTTCTGACAGGAGAGCCAAAAGGGGCAAATGATGGACCTTTAAGCCCGGCGCCTGTGATTTCAGAAAGGAGGATGTATTCATGGATGTGCCAATAAAGATCAGTGTGATCGTACCTGTTTATAATGTGATGGCGTATCTGACAAGATGTGTGGACTCTATCAGGAAGCAGACGTACCGCAATCTGGAGATCCTCCTTGTGGATGATGGCTCCACGGATAACAGTGGGGCGCTCTGTGAGAAGTTCGCACTGGAGGATAAAAGGATCCGGGTTTTCCATAAGGAAAACGGAGGCTCTTCTTCAGCCAGAAATCTGGGGATCGAAAAGGCCACGGGTGATTTTATCGGATTCGTGGACAGTGACGATTATATAGAACCGGAAATGTATGAAAGGCTTCTTGACATGCTGCTGGAGGAAAATCTTCTGGTGGCACAGTGCTCGCGGGACGAAATTGACGAGCAGGGAAACAGGATGCCGGATGTGTGTACACCTCCGGAAGCTCAGGTGCTGGTAGAGAGTGAAGATTTTCTGCGTGAGCTTCTGATGCACCGGGGAGACTGCTCCTTCTGTACCAAGCTGATAGAGGCTTCACTCCTGAAGCAGCATCATTTCCCGGAGGGGGAGCTGAATGAGGATTTCAGGCTCCTTGTAGAGCTGCTTCCAAAGATCCCGGCGATCGGCATTCTGCCGGAGCAGGAGTATCATGTCTTTTACCGTTATGGCAGTAATACAAGGACAAGGGATCGGGAGGAATTTCCAAGGGTATTTACAGATATTGTCAATAATGCAGATCGTGTGGAAGCACTGGTGAAGGAACAATACCCGGGACTTACCGTGGAAGCGGAGCGGTTTGCCCTGATCCAGAGACTTGATTATATGCTGCATATCCCGATCTCACAGATGAAAAGGGATAATACATTTTATATGCAGGTATGCGGCTACCTGAAAAGCCACAGAAAAGAAATAAAAACAAATCCCTATCTGACAAAGAAGAACAGGCAGTATCTTCTTCTGCTTGCAGCAGCACCGGCGTTTGTGAGAAAGGTGCATGCAGGGATCAGGGGATTTCACTGATACAGGAGATTTATGGAGAAACAGAATATTTTGAAGGATGCAGAAAAAAGAAAAAGGCTTTTGTGGGGAGGAACATTTCTCCTTCTGCTGCTTCTGCAGCTTCTTTTATTAATATATTATGGAAGCCGGAAATCCGGATTCCATGAGGATGAGTTTTATTCCTATTATTCCACCAATAAGACGGCTGGCCTGTTCGTGAATGACAGGGAGTGGATTGACAGGGACAGCTACCGCAACGAGTTTGTGGTGCTGCCGGGGGAGCAGTTCCGGTATGGCATCGTGAAGCAGATGCAGTCATGGGATGTGCATCCACCACTGTACTATTATATCCTCCATACGGTATGCTCCCTGTTCCCGGGTGTGTTCAGTAAATGGCTTGGAATAGCCGTTAATCTGACCGCCTTTGTACCATGCTTTTTCCTGCTGGCAGGGATTGTATATGAAATAGCAGGAAAGGGAGAAAAGGGAGCCAGGCTTGCCTTTCTGACCTGCCTTTTATGGGGCGGCAGTGCTGCTGTGATCTCAGGGGTAATGTTTATCCGGATGTACCAGTGGATGACACTGTTTGTGCTGCTGTGTGCATGGCTTCATGTCAGGGCAGTGAGGAAACAGAAATTCGGACTGTCCTTTCTGATCCCTGTTGGGGTTACGGTATTTCTGGGATTTCTGACCCAGTATTTCTATATGGTATTTCATTTTTTCCTGGGTGCGGCATTCTGTGTATACCTGCTTTCGCGAAAAAAGATCCGGGTGCTGTTATCCTATGGTGCAGCCTGTGTCCTGGCCTTCGGACTTGCTGTGCTGTATTATCCGGCAAGTATGTCCCATATTTTCCGGGGCTACCGGGGAACGGAGGCCATGGGTGAGTTCGCCGATACCGGAAATACACTGGAAAGGCTGCAGTTCTTTACAGAGCTGTTTGACAAATATGAGGTGGCAGGCTGCCTTGCCGTGATCCTGCTGGTTATCTGCCTTCTCTGGGTGACGAGAAGCTGCCTTGGAAGAAGGGGAAAGCTGGTGGATCATCCGGCAGGCAGGAGGGCATCCGGCAGACTGCCTGCAGAGATCTGGCTGTTAGTATCTGCCTGTGCCGGATATTTCTTTATTGTGGCAAAGACAGCTCTTCTGCTGGGAGAAACCTCAAACCGGTATATGCTGCCGATTTATGGACTGCTGCTGTTTCTGCTGCTGTATTTTCTGACAGAACCTTTGACTGGATTTCTGCCGGAGGGAAAAAAGACAGGCTGGATCCTGCTTTGTGTGCTTTGTGCAGGAGTACTTCTGATGAACGGGATTTCACTGAAAGCAGGACGGGTATTTTTCCTTTATGAAGAAGAACAGGCTGCGATGGCATTTGTAAGGGAAAATAAGGATGTGCCGGTAGTTGTATTTTATAACAGCGCTTCGGAGAGTAATGTCTGGCGGCTTTCGGATGAACTGATGGAGTATCCGGAGATTTATCTGGCAAGCGAGGATAATACGGATGAGCTGATGGATGAAACGCTGAATACCAGTGACAGGGTGCTTGCCTATGTGGCTGACCACGAAAGCGGTACAGCCTGTCTTGACAGACTCCTTAAGAGTAATCCAAAGCTGACAGAGTACCGCCTGATCGCAGAGAAGGGATTGTGGAAGCTGTATGAGCTGCGATGATTGCAGTTGCTGATAAGACGGATTTATGATAAACTGAAAAAAGTAATGGCTGAAAATGCCGGAAGAATGGAAATTGCTTCCACAGGAGGAAATTATGTTATTAGATGACAAGACAATACTGATTACCGGAGGAACCGGTTCCTTTGGTAAGTGCTTTACCCAATATGTGCTGACGCATTATAATCCGAAGAAGATCATCATTTATTCCAGAGATGAGTTCAAACAGTTTCTGATGCAGAATGAGATGAAGGAGTATGCAGACAAGCTCCGTTTCTTTATCGGGGATGTGAGAGACAAGGAACGTCTCCAGAGAGCTTTTGAGGATGTGGATTATGTGATCCATGCGGCTGCCTTAAAGCAGGTGCCGGCCTGTGAATACAATCCAAACGAAGCGATCAAGACCAATATCCATGGTGCACAGAATGTCATTGACGCAGCCCTTGACAGCAATGTAAAGAAGGTAGTTGCCCTTTCTACGGATAAGGCGGTAAACCCGGTGAATCTTTACGGCGGGACCAAGCTGGTATCTGATAAGCTGTTTATCGCAGCCAATGCCTATGCAGGCAAAAAGGACATCAATTTCTCTATCGTCCGTTATGGCAACGTGGCCGGAAGCCGTGGCTCCATTATTCCGTTCTTTAACAGCATCATCAAGAACGGCGGCAGGGAGCTTCCCATCACTGACTATCGTATGACACGTTTCTGGATCAGCCTGACACAGGGCGTTGAACTGGTGATCAAGGCGCTTGAGGAGGCTACCGGTGGGGAGACCTTTATCAGTAAGATCCCTTCCTTTAAGATCACAGATCTTGCAAAGGCCATGCTGCCTGACTGTGAAATGCCGGAGGTTGGTATCAGACCCGGTGAAAAGCTCCATGAGATCATGGTAACGGTAGAAGATTCAGCAACAACCTATGAATATGACAAGCATTTTATCGTATATCCCCAGGTAACCTGGAATGATAAGCAGAAGATCAATATGAGCGGCAAAAAGGTGCCAGATGGCTTCTCCTACAGCTCAGGCAATAACAGTGAGTGGCTCAGTGTAGAGCAGATCAGAGAGCTGTTAAAGACCGTAGATCTGGAGAAATAAAACGGGATCTGAACAGCAGACAGAAGATGAGACAGTCTTTCCCTTTTGGGGAAGGCTGTTTTTTAGGTGTGCGCCTGGCGGCGCACGTTAATGGGGAGAATCGTAGTGCTATGCGCCGGACTGCATAAAAGCCGGTATCCGGAAATAAGATGAAACAGAAGAAAAGTGAAAAGGATTACATTGCATATGAAGGATATTCAGATAGAAGAAAAATACAGAAGACAGGCTGAAAAACTGCACCGTGAAAATCCGGTAGTGGATGCACACCTGGATCTGGCTGGAGAGGTGCTGATCAGAAGGCAGCTCGGGGAAAGAGATATTGTGAGACACCATTATCTGGATGACTGGAAACGGGGCGGCTTTTCCCTGATTGTTTCTTCTGTATTCGTGGAGAACAGGAATCTTCCAAATGGCTTTGAGAATGTGCTGCAGCAGATCGATGCCCTGAAAAAGGATCTGGCAGACCTGACAGAAGTCCGGCTTGTCAGCTGTGCAGACAGCTTAAGGAAAGCGATTGCAGAAAAAAAGATCTCCATTCTCCTTTATATGGAGGGACTGGAGGTGATCGGTGAGGATCCAGAACTTCTGACGGAACTGAAAAAGCAGGGGATCTCGGGAGCCTCTCTTGTATGGAGCAGAAAAGGGGCATTTGCAAATGGATGCTGCAGAGCCACAGAACACCGGCAGGTAAGAGGTGGATTGACCACACATGGCAGGAATGCTGTCAGGAGGATGGAGGAGCTTTCCCTGTTTCTGGATGTCAGCCATCTGAATGACAAAGGCTTTGAAGATATTCTTGCGATCACGGAAAGACCCTTCATCGCTACCCATTCAAACAGCAGAAGTGTTTATGACAGCTACCGGAATCTGGCTGATGAACAGCTGCGGAGGCTGGCAGGGCAGGGAGGGATCGCCGGACTGAATGCCTGTAAATATATCACGGGTTCCCTTTCCGGTAACCATCTGGAAATGCTGTGCAGGCACGTACAGAAGGAGCTGGAGATCATGGGAGAGGAGCATATCGGCTATGGGTTCGATCTTTGTGACTCCTACACCACCGCTTCCTGCAGACAGCAGGGAAAGCAAAGCTCTGAAGCAGAGGATTGCCTGAAGGATCATGGTGATGCTGTCCTTCTGACCGCAGCGCTGCTGCAGCAGGGGATTTCACAAGAGGCGGTCAGAAAGATCATAGGAGAGAATTTCCTGAATTATTTTCTGAAAATACTTCCTGAAACAGGACGGTGAAGACTGTCCTGAAAAAGGCAGTTATTTGGTCAGCGGGATACCTTTGGCGAAACGTCTGTAGATCTTCCATCCAAGTACAACAGGAATGGAAACTGTCAGATAAAGAGTTGAAAAAATGCCGGCAACACCACCGATGATCATGATTAATAAAATTCCAATATTCATAGCTTATACCTTTCTGTTTTTTTTAGATCACCTTTTACACATTGACATTCTAGCAGGAAAGAACCTCCGGATAAAAGAGAGGCAGGCTATTCTTAACGACAGTTTAACAGGTTATTAACGGAATCTTTACACAGGAAGGGATTCCAGTTCCTGCCAGAAAATGATGGAAAATAATGACAGAATGGTTAATGGTTGCATAATGGGTGGATAGTCAGTATACTGTTGGTATGTAACAAAATGTGTAAAATACAGGAGGTACGGAATGAATTATCAGGAAGCCCTTGCAAAACTGAAAAGCTATGGACAGGAGCATGTCCTTATGTATTATAACGAACTGACGAAAGAGCAGCAGGAGGCACTCCTTACTCAGATCGATGAGACTGACTTTTCTATTCTGATCAGTGGAAGGGAAGCAGCAACCGAGAATAAAAAGGGAGTGATCACCCCTTTGACAGCCATGCAGCTGCCGGAGATCGAAGCAAAGAAAGAAGAGTTCAGAGCCTGTGGTCTTCAGGTGATCAGGGAAGGAAAGGCCGGAGCAGTGCTTCTTGCGGGTGGCATGGGAACCAGGCTTGGTTCTGATGATCCGAAGGGAATGTACGATATTGGTATCACGAAAAAGGTATATATTTTCCAGAGGCTGATCGAGAACCTGATGGATGTGGTCAGGGAAGCGGAAAGCTGGATCCCATTGTATATCATGACAAGTGAGAAGAATCATGAAGCAACCTGCCAGTTCCTTTATGATCATGATTATTTTGGCTATAACAGTGACTATGTGACATTTTTTAAACAGGAAATGGCACCTGCTTCCGATTATAACGGTAAGGTTTATATGGAAGAAAAGGGCAGGATCGCCACCTCTCCCAATGGAAATGGCGGATGGTATTCTTCTATGTACAAGTGGGGAATTGCACAGAAGGCGATTGCAGATGGTGTGGAATGGCTGAATGTTTTTTCAGTGGACAATGTCCTGCAGAGAATCGCGGATCCCTGCTTTATCGGTGCCGTCCTTACTGCCGGGTGCAGTGTAGGAGCCAAGGTAGTTAAGAAATGTGCACCAGATGAAAAGGTTGGGGTTATGTGCCTGGAAGATGGCAGACCATCTATCATAGAGTATTATGAGCTGACAGAGGAGCTGGCAGCAGCGAAGGATGAAAATGGGGATCCTGCATATTATTTTGGCGTTATCCTGAATTATCTGTTCCGCGTGTCAGATCTTGAAACCATCCGGGAAAAGAAGCTTCCGCTTCATGTAGTAGAAAAGAAGATCACCTGTCTGGATGAAAATGGGGAACAGGTGAAGCCGGAGAAGCCAAACGGCTATAAATATGAGCAGCTTGTACTGGATATGATCCATGAGCTTGACAGCTGTCTTCCCTTTGAGGTAGACAGAAGAAAGGAATTTGCACCAATTAAAAATAAGACAGGCGTAGATTCCGTAGAGACCGCAAGAGAGCTGTGTAAAGAAAACGGTATTAAACTCTAGTTAACATTTTGACAGGTTTGAATAACATTACTGACTTGCCAGCTTTTAAGAAATTGAAGTACACTTTCTTTGAAACAGAGAGTGATCAGGAATCTTTCATACCTGAAAATACAGCGGGAATTTTCCGCCGGAAGAAAGGAAGTAACGAATATGACCATTTTAGTTACAGGTGGTGCCGGATATATTGGCAGCCATACAGTAGTAGAGCTTCAGAATGCAGGATATGATGTGGTAGTAGTGGACAATCTGGCAAATTCCAGTGAGAAGAGCCTTCAGAGAGTGGAAGCCATCACAGGAAAGAAGGTTCCTTTTTATAAAGCAGATATCCTTGACAGAGAGGCTATGAACGAGATCTTTGATAAAGAGAAGATAGACTGCTGTATTCATTTTGCAGGACTTAAGGCAGTTGGAGAATCCGTGCAGAAGCCATGGGAGTATTATGAAAATAATATTTCCGGTACCCTTACACTGGTAGATGTGATGAGAAAGCATGGCGTGAAGAACATCATCTTTTCCTCCTCTGCAACGGTATATGGCAATCCGGCAGTGATTCCGATCACAGAGGAATGCCCGAAAGGACAGTGCACCAACCCCTATGGCTGGACCAAGTCCATGCTGGAGCAGATCCTGACAGATATCCAGAAGGCAGATCCGGAATGGAATGTGATCCTGCTTCGTTATTTCAACCCGATCGGTGCACATAAGAGCGGTACCATGGGAGAAAATCCGAACGGTATTCCCAATAATCTGATGCCTTATATTACGCAGGTTGCTGTAGGCAAGCTGAAAGAGCTTGGTGTATTTGGCAATGACTATGATACCCCGGATGGGACAGGAGTCCGTGACTATATCCATGTAGTAGATCTGGCAAAAGGACATGTAAAAGCGCTGAAGAAGATCGAAGAGAAAACAGGACTTGAGATCTACAACCTGGGAACTGGTGTAGGCTACAGCGTTCTGGATATTGTGAAGAATTTTGAAGAGGCTACCGGCGTTAAGATCCCTTATGTGATCAAGCCCCGCCGTGCCGGAGATATTGCTACCTGCTATTCTGATGCAAGCAAGGCGAAGAGAGAGCTTGGCTGGGAAGCAGAATATGGGATTAAGGATATGTGTGCAGATTCCTGGAGATGGCAGAAGAACAATCCAAACGGATATGACGATTAAAAATAATATAAACAAAATAAAGGAGGCAGATGCGTGTGGCATCTGCCTCCTTGTGTCATTTACGCTACATAATGGTACATAAAGATAAAGTGACAGAGACTCCCGCCCATGACAAAAAGATGGAAGATCTCATGGGATCCGAAGAAGGTGTGTCTGCTGTTAAACAGCGGGAGCTTCAGCGCGTAGATCACACCGCCTATTGTATAAATGATCCCGCCTGCCAGAAGCCAGAGAAAAGCACTATGAGGCAGAGTATTCCATAAAGGACCAAAGACGAAAACACAGACCCAGCCCATGGCAATATATATAATAGAAGAAAACCATTTGGGACAGGTGACCCAGCAGGCCTTTAGCAGCATGCCCACAATGGCAATCCCCCATACTACGGCAAAAAGTGTGTAGCCCATCCTTCCGCCAAGGACAATCAGACAGACCGGCGTGTAGGAACCGGCGATCAACACAAAGATCATCATATGGTCTACCTTCCGGAAAATACGGAGCGCCCGGCCTCCGATATTCAGAGAGTGATAGGTGGCGCTGGCACCGTAAAGAAGAACCATGCTGAGTATGAATATTGTCATGGCCGGCAGCATATTGGCTGTATCGGATAAAGCGGATTTCACGAGAAGAGGTGCTGCTGCGAAAACAGTCAGCATCATTGCGATAAAGTGGGTAATGGCACTTCCTGGTTCACGAATAGTTATCTGCATAATTAATACCTCCTTAATACAATAAGTAGTAATTGAAACTACGTATGACATACATGAATACTACAACATATTATGAGACATGTCAACAGAATTATTCTTTACTTGCCTTGGAAAATCCGATATACTGAAATTCATTGAAAACGGAGGTGGCAGTATGTTCCGGATGTGGGGAAAAATATGGAAGGACAATCATCTTCTGAAGGATATTGTCATTGAAAATAATAAGGAAGACACCAGGACACATAAGGTATTTGAAGCACTGGATGAGATCTGTTATGCTTTTGATCTTGGCAAACCGATCTGGCTGGATTCCTGTGTGGCAGATTTCAGGAAGCACTCCAGGGCAAGGTTTACGCAGGACAGCTTTATCGAACAGATCGATTTTGATTATCTGGAGATCCAGATGATAGAAGAAGATTAACAGGAATAAAAATCTATTTTGCTCATATATATAAAAGTGCGGGAATTAACGGAATGTACATTACTGGCAAACTGTGTTAAAATAGAATTGCCGGGTGACAGCAGGGGGGCTGCAGAAACCTGACAGAAAACAGAAGGAATGCAGGGGGCAGAAGCAGGACGGGAAATCCCGTTAAAAATGTATAGGGGCGGATGAAAACAGAATGGAATTAGTAGTACAGAGAGACAGCGATATTGACAACTGGAAAGAGGTCATGCTGATCTACAGTTCAGCACTGAAGCAGATCTCTACCAAGCTGGAAATATTGAATGACGAGTTTCAGCATGTGCACAGGTATAATCCTATTGAGCACATCAAATCAAGGGTGAAAACACCGGAGAGCATCGTCAAGAAATTAAAGAAGCACGGCTATGAATCAACGATCCAGAATATGGTAGAATATGTCAATGATATTGCAGGGATCAGAGTAATATGTTCCTTTACTTCAGACATTTACCAGATTGCAGAGATGATCAGGAATCAGAGTGATATCAAGGTGATCTCGATCAAGGATTATATTGTGAATCCTAAGAAAAGCGGCTATAAGAGCTATCATATGCTGGTCACCATACCGGTGTATCTGTCAGACCGGATCGTAGATACCAAGGTTGAGATCCAGATCAGGACAGTTGCCATGGATTTCTGGGCAAGCCTGGAGCATAAGATCAATTACAAGTTTGAAGGAAATGCACCGGATCATATCCGGAATGAGCTGGTAGAGTGTGCCAGGATGGTATCGGAGCTGGATGAAAGGATGCTTTCCCTGAATGAGGAGATCCAGATGATCCACCAGGGCAGCCAGACAGAAGAAGCAAGGGTCTGAAGTCAGAGGCAAAAGGCTTTGTGATGAAAGCGTCAGGAATGAGAATTGAAATAAGAAGGGGCTGTGCCGGGTGGTGCAGCCCTTTTCGCAGGTGTTTCGGGGGAGCATCCGTATGTGCAGTCCATAAAATGAGGAGTGCCCGGATACATTGCTGCACCCGGGCTATTATGAAAAAATTTATCTACATTAGTCTTGCTCTTGATTTATCTATACTATACAGCATAATTATGAATAAATTATGAACGCATTGTGAAAATACGGTTAATTATAACAATGATATAAAAAGATGATGCTAAAAATTGTGCATATTGCACAAAAAGAGCTTATATTGTCAAATAGCATCAAAAATGCTACAATAAAAGCGTTATAATGTTTTTCGCGCCCGGGAGGAAGAAAACGATGGACAATTTTATGGATAAGATCACGCAGAAGCTGAATTCACAGGATATGATCAGAGCCAATGCGGCAGCCGATGCAGCAGAGCTTGAAAATCTGGAAAATCAGGTAACCGTTTTTAAGGAACAGATAGAGAAATATGATGACTGTCTGCAGGAAATGAGACAGCTGAATCTGAGAAATATTGAGAGCGCCAAGGAAGTGAAGGATCTGACCAGACAGGCAGGAGAGAGCCTTGAGAAGACAGCCGGAGAAGTAGAGAGTGCTTCTGTAAGCCGTATCAAACAGACCTCTGATCTTTCTATCGCAGGTATCAACCAGACCGTAGCGGAGAGTCTTGCCAAGATTGCGGAGATCCAGGATAATTCCGGAAAGGACAATCTGGAGAAGATGACAGAGACCGTTTCCGGGCTGAAGAATATGCAGGATGAGGCTTTTAAGTCCCTGGAGGATTTCCTCCATACTGACAATGTGAAGGTATATCGTAATGTACAGGCAGCTGTGATCGAAGAGCTGGAGAAGCAGACAAATGAACTGAAGGAAGTACAGGAAAAGACTGCAAAGGGCAGTAAGGTATTGCTTCCCTTCGTTATTATTTCCATGATTCTGACACTGGCAAATACAGGGATCCTGGTAGCACAGATCCTTGGTTTATTCTGATTATAAAGGAGATCCCCTATGGCAAAACAAAGCTGGAAGCCGGGAAATATGTTATATCCACTGCCTGCAGTGCTTGTCAGTACAGCAGACAAAAAGGGAGGCACGAATCTTTTCACAGTAGCGTGGACAGGGACAATCTGCAGTGATCCGCCAATGGTTTCGATTTCTGTCCGTCCGGAACGTTATTCCTATTCCATGATCGTGGAGACAGGAGAGTTTGTCATTAATCTGACAACAGAGGAATTGACCTATGCCACGGATTATTGCGGTGTGAAAAGCGGCAGAGATGTAGATAAATGGAAAGAGGTAAAGCTGACGCCTGTTAAGGCCGATAAGGTACAGGCTCCGCTTGTGGCAGAGAGCCCGGTAAATCTGGAGTGCAGAGTGACAAGGAGAATTCCCCTTGGAACCCACGATATGTTCCTGGCAGAGGTAGTGGCAGTCCATGCGGACGAAGCATATATGGATGAAAAGGAAAAATTTTCCCTTGCCAAAGCAAATCCAATGGTGTATTCTCATGGAACATACTATGGCCTTGGCAAAGAGCTGGGAACATTTGGATACAGTGTAAGAAAGAAATAAAGGTTTATGAAGCATTATTCAAGTTATTATAAAAGATTACATGTTAGAAGAATTAAAATTGCAGTGCTGGCAGTAATTGTCAGCATGTTTTTTCTGCCCGTGTTTGTTAAATTTGAAAGAAGCGGGGATAATATGTTTACAGTACTTCTGGATGGCGTTTCAGTAGGAACAGTTGCTTCGCCTGAAGAGGCGGAAGGATATGCCAGAGAAGCACGCAGACAGATTGCCAGCGACAGCAGTGAGCTGGTTCTGGTGGAGAGTAATATCGAACTGCAGGGACAGGAGGTTCTTTTTGGAAGGACAGATGATCCTGATGAGATCGTATCCAGGATGGCGATGGTACTGGCAGATAATGTCCGTGAGACCATGAACCGTTCCTATGTTGTCAAGATCAATGATTTTATGATCAATCTGGCCAGCAAGGAAGAAGTGACGCAGGTTCTTCAGGCAGCACTCGACAAATATGATACGGCAGAAACTGGAAGCTATAAGGCTGAGCTTTTGCTGGATCCTGCGAGAGAGCTGCCGGTACTGACAGCCAGAGTAGTATCTGAGGAAGAAGCAAAGGAACAGGAAGAAATCAAGGAGGCAGTCAGCTTAAGCGCCGGTATGGATGCGGAGCTGGATGCTGTATTTGAAGCAGTACAGCCGAAGGTGGAAAAGGATTTTGAAGATTATGATCTCGGGCTGATCTCCATGGATTTTGGAGATACCGTAGAGGTGACGGAGGCTTATCTTTTAGCTGAGGAACTGACAGATGTGGATGATGCCATCGAGATGGTAACTAAGGATCAGGAGAAAAACGAGGTCTATGAGGTACAGGCCGGAGATACGCTTTCCGGTATTTCGCTGAAAACAGACATTCCGCTGGACAAGCTGGTGGAAATGAATGCTTCACTGGAAGATGAAAATTCCATGATCCGTGCCGGGGAAGAGCTGGTGATCATGGTGCCAAGACCTGAGCTTACTGTAACCAGGCAGGAGGAGCTTTACTACGAAGAGGATTATGAAGCAGACATTATCTATATAGATAATGATGAATGGTATACGACCGAGAAGAAGACACTGCAGGAGCCTTCTGCCGGACACCGGAAGGTGGTGGCCATAGTTTCCTTTGAAAACGATCAGAAGGTAGGTACAGAGATCATCAAGGAAGAGATCACGTATCAGGCTGTGCCGAAGATCGTGGAGCGCGGAACCAAGATACCGCCTACTTATATTAAGCCCATTTCCGGTGGACGGTTAAGCTCCAATTTCGGAAGAAGAAGTGCACCAAAGCGTGGGGCGAGCACCTACCATAAGGGCGTTGACTGGGCAACACCGACAGGAACTGCAGTAGTGGCATCCTCTGGTGGTACGGTTGCCAAGGCCGGATGGGGAAGCGGTTATGGATATGTGGTATACATCAATCATCCAGATGGTAAACAGACCAGATATGGGCATCTGAGTAAGGTTCTGGTATCGGCAGGACAGACGGTGTCCCAGGGACAGAAGATCGCACTGAGCGGTAATACCGGTATCAGTACGGGACCACACCTTCACTTTGAGATCCTGATCGGTGGCAGTCAGGTGAATCCGCTGAAATATCTTAACTGACCGGAAACCATGACCGGATGTCAGAACGGCAGATGTCAGAACGGATGTTTGAGATTTACAAAATGCGGAAATATGTTATACTTAGAACAAGCGTGCAATGAGCCCAGAGGGTATCTCCGGGCTCTGACAATGAGATTTTTCGTTTGATTTTGATATAGATAGAGGGAATACGATGGAACAGTATGCAATCAAAGGCGGTAATCCTCTGGTTGGCGAGGTAGAGATCGGCGGTGCGAAGAATGCGGCACTTGCGATCCTTGCGGCAGCAGCCATGACGGAAGAAACCGTAGTGATAGAAAATGTGCCGGATCTCCGTGACACAGCGGCAATGCTGGAAGCCATGGAAAGCATAGGCATCAGAATAGAGAAGCTGGACAGACATACAGTAAAGATTAATGCAGGCATGATTGAAAGTCTGGTCGTTGAAGACGACAGTATTAAGAAGATCAGGGCCTCTTATTATTTTTTGGGAGCACTTCTTGGTAAGTTCAAGAAGGCGGAGGTGGCACTTCCCGGCGGATGCAATATCGGGCTCAGGCCCATTGACCAGCATATCAAGGGATTCCGTGCACTTGGCGCTGATGTAAGGATCGAGAGAGGACTTGTCATCACTGAAGCAGACAGACTTGTGGGAAGCCATATTTATCTGGATGTAGTTACTGTAGGCGCTACCATTAATATCATGATGGCAGCAGCAATGGCAGAAGGTCAGACGATCATTGAAAATGCGGCCAAAGAACCTCATGTAGTAGATGTGGCCAATTTCCTGAACAGTATGGGAGCTTCTATTAAAGGAGCAGGTACAGATGTGATCAGGATCAAGGGAGTAAAGGCGCTACATGGTACGGAATACGCAATTATTCCGGATCAGATCGAGGCCGGAACCTTTATGTTTGCAGCTGCAGTGACAAGAGGAGATGTTACTGTAAAGAATGTCATTCCCAAGCACCTGGAGTCCATCAGTGCAAAGCTGATAGAGATCGGCTGTGAAGTGGAGGAATCTGATGATGCGGTCAGAGTAGTTGCAAGCAAGCCCCTGACCCATACTCATGTCAAGACACTTCCCTATCCCGGATTCCCAACAGATATGCAGCCGCAGATCACCGTGGCACTTGGATTATCCAAAGGCACCAGCATCGTAACAGAGAGTATTTTTGAAAACCGTTTCAAATATGTGGATGAGCTGACCCGGATGGGAGCCAATATTAAGGTAGAGAGCAACACAGCGATCATTGATGGCGTACAGAAGTACACCGGTGCAAGCCTTACTGCACCAGATCTCCGTGCAGGCGCAGCGCTTGTGACGGCGGCACTTGCAGCAGAGGGTGTTTCTACGATTGATGATATTAAATTTATTGAAAGAGGATATGAGGATTTCCCTGAAAAGCTGCAGAGTCTTGGCGCACAGATCGAAAAGGTTGTAACAGAGAGAGAGCTGCAGAAATTCCGCCTGAAGATCGGGTGAATTCTATATCCGGAGGAACCATTTTGAAAACAGTATCTTTGATCCTTACTACCTATAACAGTGGGAAAAATCTTGCTTCAACCCTGGAGAGCATCGAGAAGCAGGATTATCCTGATATAGAGGTAAATATCAAGGACGGTGGTTCGACAGATGACACTATAAAAATGATTAAAGAATACAAAGAGAGGAGCAGATACCCGGTGAACTGGGTATCCAGATCTGATGAGGGCATTTATGATGCCATGAATCAGGGCTATGCTCTTTCTGGTGGTGATATTATTGTATTCTTTAATGATTTTTTTTTATGTCACGATGCTGTATCCAAAATGGCAGCCCTGATCGAAGAAGATACCGGCTGCGTTGGAGCACATGCAGACCTTGTTTATGCTGACGGAGAAAAAATCGTCAGATACTGGAAGATGGGTCCGCAGAAGAGCCTGTATGCCGGCTGGATGCCGGGTCATCCCACGCTCTTCCTGAAAAGGGAGATCTATGAGAGCTATGGTCTTTATAAGACCGAATACAGGATCGCTGCAGATTATGAATTCATGATCCGCTTTCTGAAGGATGGCAGGAACCGTCTTGCCTATCTTCCGGAGAATATCATCCGCATGTACTACGGAGGAACCAGCACCTCCAGTACGGGCAGCTACCTGGCATCCCTGAAGGAGGGACACCGGGCACTGAAGGAGAACGGTCTCCGGTTTGCTTTCGTGATCGACGTGCTCCGCACCCTGCGGGTGCTGCTTCAGTTTGTGAAGCGGCCTTCGTGAAGTCTCCCAGCAGACGATTTCTGACAGAGTATGTCAAAATAAAACAAACCATCATACCAGGTGGTAGGTTTCTTTTAAATAGGGAATAATATCTGAGATGCAGGAATAAATGCGGAATGCTTTTTCCTGCATTTCTTTATCGGGGGCAATCTGATCCGGAATCATAATCGGAATAAAGTTATCATTGTATTGTCGATCGCTACAGGCGGCAGCTTTGCTAAGATCGGTCAGTTTCAGCTGATTGCTTATCTGTTTCCTGAAATGGGTGTGCTTGCCCTTGGCATGATGCTCGCCATGGTCAGTGGAGGTATTGACCTGACAGTTATTGCAGTAGCCGATCTTGCCGGGATATTGAGCTGTCTTTTGATGAAGGCGATCATGCCGGCAGATGCTTCTATGCCGGTTCAGATCCTGGTACTGCTTGTGACACTGGCCTTTGCCCTTCTGATCGGTGCGGTCTGCGGATTGTTTACCGGAACCCTGATCGCAAGAGTTGGTGTTCCTGCCATGGTGGCTACTCTGGGCGCTTCGGATATTATTCTGGGAATTGCAGTAGGCATTACGAATGGATCCTCTATTAAGGAGCTGCCGTCTATTTTATACAAGGTAGTCAATTTTGAACTGTTCGGGCTGATCCCGGGTACAACGATCGTATTTATTATCTGTGCTGCACTGGTAGCATTTTTTCTGAATAAGACCGCAACCGGATTCAAGATCTATATGATCGGATCCAATGCGACAGCTTCCGAATATTCCGGAAGTGATAACAAGAAGATCCTGACACTTACCTATATGATCAGCGGCATGCTTTCAGCAGTATCCGGCCTTCTGATGTGCGGGCATTTCAATTCAGCCCGTTCTGACTTTGGAAAGTCCTACCTGACACCGGCGATTCTGATCTGTGTACTGGCAGGCGTGAATCCTAATGGCGGTGTGGGTAAGGTCAGCGGAATTGTACTGGCAGTTATTATCCTGCAGTCTCTTTCTTCAGGATTTGCCATGTTCCCGTCCATTTCTGATTATTACAAGAACCTGATCTGGGGACTTGTACTGATTGGAATTATGATCATCAACGTAGTAACAGCAACAAGGAAGAAGAAATCATAAATTTGACAACATCTTAATTCCCCTTATTATATCAGTGTTTATTTCACACAGCAGGATCCCGGGCTTCCTCCCGGGATTCTGCATGTTCTCCTGCATGTCTGCAGTGACTTTTCTTGTAACATTTACACCGCTTAAATGTCGTTTTATACCAAGTCTATTGTAAACAAAAACGGGAGTGTTTATGATAGAAAAAATGACAATCAGAGAGTAGGATAAAAAAGGTAAAAGGGTTTAAAACCAATATATAAAGTCAGCTATTACAAATAGCGGCAGAAAAACAGGCGGACAGAGATCCGTCTGTTTTTTTGTCCGGAAATATGCTAAGATTAAGAAAAACTGACTAGGAGTGCAGAAATTGCAGCAGAATCATTATATTGCTATTGTTTCCAATCGTAAGCAGATCGTGCTCGGCACAGATAAAATTCTTTATGTTCTGGTGAATGGAAGGAATACGGAGATTCATGTTCTGGGAGATAAGGTGTACGAAACAAGAGTTTCCATCACGGAGCTTGCAGAGCAGCTTATGGAGGGTTTTATCAGGATACACAGAGGATGCCTTGTGGCTGTGAGGGTCATCCATGATATTACAGACAGAGTATATCTGAATAACGGGGAGGCGCTGGAATTTACAGAGCGCAGGAAAAAGGAGATCATACAGCAGTTTCACCGGCTGCAGAAGGATATGATCCGCTCCTTTAGTGACGGGAAAACGCCTGCCAGCAGGGAAGCCTACAACAGCTATTATAGGAGCTTTGACCATATGCCCTTTGCCTTCACAGATATTGAGATGATATTTGATGAGAAGAAGCATGCGGTTGACTGGATTTTCTGTTATGGAAATGAAGCACTGGCAAGAATCGAGAAGATGCCTCTTGATGAACTGATCGGCAGCTCCTTTGGCAGCCTGTTCAGCAACATGGATGTGAAATGGCTGAATGGCTATGAGAGAGCAACACTGTATGGGGAGGTACTGGAGCTTACCGATTACAGTCCGGAGATTGATACCTATCTGAAGGTGATCTGCTTCCCTACCTTCCCAGGACACTGTGGCTGTATTCTGTTTGATATCCATGAGATCGAATATATAAAGAGCAGTGATGAGGCAGAAAAGGCACTGCGGCTTTATTTTGCAGGACACCCCATTGACAAATAAACAGGCATGGTGTAGCCTATAGACAGATGTCAGTCAGAAGACGGCATTCGAGTGAAGAATTCAATATTGTGAAATCTCTTATTCAGAGCAGTGGAGGTACATAGGACCTGAGAAGCTGCGGCAACCCCGAGATGGAAGGTGCCAACCTGAGCGAGTATCATCGAACAATAAGAGGATTTGATAATCGAACGTCGATCCGCTTATTTCCCGTAAATAAGCGGATTTTTTCTGTAGCAGGAGTTGATCTGATCAGACAGTGTTAAACACCCCTGCACATCACATGTAACCAATAATATTTTTAGTACCAGAAAGAAAAGGAGAACACAAATGGAGAAAAGATTATTTACTTCCGAATCCGTAACAGAAGGCCATCCCGACAAAGTCTGCGATGCCATTTCCGATGCGATCCTGGATGCCTGCATGGCCAAGGATCCCATGAGCCGCGTAGCCTGTGAGACAGCTACCTGTACCGGCTTTGTACTGGTAACAGGAGAGATTACCACCAATGCATATGTGGATATTCAGAAGGTAGTACGTGATACCGTGAAGGAAATCGGCTACACCAAGTCAGAATATGGCTTTGATGGCAACACCTGTGCGGTTCTTGTGGCAATTGATGAGCAGTCCTCAGATATCGCCATGGGCGTTGACAAGGCACTGGAGGCCAAGGAGAACAAGATGTCTGATGAGGAGATCGAGGCAATCGGCGCCGGCGATCAGGGTATGATGTTTGGTTATGCAACCAACGAAACAGAGGAGTATATGCCTTATTCCATCGCCCTTGCACACAAGCTTGCAAAGCAGCTCACAGATGTCCGTAAGAACGGAACTCTGCCTTATCTGCGTCCCGATGGAAAGAGCCAGGTTTCTGTAGAATATGATGAGAATGGCAAGCCCATCCGTCTGGAAGCAGTTGTCCTTTCCACACAGCATGATCCTGATGTTACACAGGAGCAGATCCATGAAGATATCAAGAAGTATGTATTTGATCCCATCCTTCCGAAGGAACTTTTGGATGAGAATACCAAGTACTTCATCAATCCTACAGGCCGTTTCGTAATCGGTGGACCTCACGGAGACGCAGGTCTTACCGGACGTAAGATCATTGTAGATACCTACGGAGGATATGCACGTCACGGCGGCGGTGCTTTCTCTGGTAAGGACTGCACCAAGGTAGACCGTTCTGCAGCTTATGCAGCACGTTATGTAGCAAAGAATATCGTAGCAGCAGGACTGGCTGATCAGTGTGAGATCCAGCTTTCCTATGCGATCGGTGTTGCACAGCCCACCTCTGTCAGAGTAGATACCTTCGGAACAGGTAAGGTTTCTGATGAGAAGCTGGTTGAGATCGTAAGAGAGAACTTCGATCTTCGTCCTGCAGGAATCATCAGGATGCTTGACCTCCGTCGTCCGATCTACAAGCAGACAGCAGCTTATGGTCACTTTGGACGTAACGACCTTGATCTTCCCTGGGAGAAGCTGGACAAGGTTGATAGTTTAAAGAAGTATCTGTAAGAGACATAAAATTATGAGGGAAAGGCTGTCATGCAGCCGGAAAGGAAAAGAAGATGTCAAGATATGTAAAGGATATGCCTTTAAATAAAGATGCCAAATTTGTCACCTTTATGATGAACGATTATCTGGCAAAGAACCAGTTTACACCTTTTGATTATAAGGGAGAACAGGTATACCGTGCCGGAGATGCCATGCTGGAAGGCTTCAAGTATCTCAAATGGTCCTTTGAAGATGGAAACTTTCATATAGAAGCATGGATGAAGAGCATGGGAAAAGAAATGGGACTGGATGGATTTGTAGGCTGTCTGCAGAAGAAGCCTTATAAGGAGAGTCTCGAGCAGCTTTATACCCTGCTGGAGCAGGATGTTGAGATCCCGGAAGGTGCAGAAAACGCAGATGGCTCTGTAACCGTAGCAGTCAATACGGTAGACAATGCAAAAGCAGCAAGTCTTGCTCTTACCTTTGGTATTCTCAGTATCGTGACTGCACTTCTGGTTCCCCTTGCCGGCGTCATTTTCGGATGCCTTGGAATAAACCGTGCAAGACTTGGTTCCGGCTCCAGCAAGGCAAACCTTGCAAAGATCGGTAAGGTACTCAGCATCATCGGTGTTGTCGTTGCATTTGCAAACTGGATGCTTGCGATCATCCTGTAAGGCAGTACAGGTTTCTTTAAGAGACACTTTCCAATAAAACAGAATTTTGTTAGAATAAAGGAGTATCATGATCGGAAGATCATGGTACTCTTTCTTCGTATCATAACAAATATAAAGGAAACAGATATGGCATTTACGCATCTTCATGTACATACAGAATACAGTCTTCTGGACGGTTCCAACAAAATAAAGGAATATGTGAGGCGTGTGAAGGAGCTTGGCATGGACAGTGCAGCGATCACAGACCATGGCGTTATGTATGGTGTGATCGATTTTTATAAGGCATGCAGGGCAGAGGGGATCAGGCCGATCCTTGGCTGCGAGGTCTATGTGGCACCCAATTCCCGTTTTGATAAGGAGCTGACGGGAGGGGATGACAGATATTATCATCTGGTGCTCCTTGCAGAAAACAATACCGGCTATAATAATCTGACCAGGATCGTAAGCCGTGGATTTACCGAGGGGTATTACTATAAGCCCAGAGTAGATATGGAGCTATTACAGGAATTCCATGAAGGCATCATAGCCCTTTCTGCCTGTCTGGCAGGAGAGGTGCAGCGCTATATCACCAAAGGTCTCTATGATGAGGCAAAGAAGACGGCACTGAAGTATCAGGCGTGCTTTGGCAAGGGCAATTATTTCCTGGAGCTGCAGGATCACGGGCTGCCGGAGCAGAAGATGGTCAATACGGCGCTGCTGCAGATGAGTAAGGAGCTGGATATTCCGCTGGTAGCGACCAATGATGTGCATTATACCTATAAGGAGGATGTAAAGCCACACGATATCCTGCTTTGCCTCCAGACCGGCAAGAAGCTGGCAGATGAAGACAGAATGCGTTACGTGGGCGGTCAGTACTATGTGAAGAGTGAAGAGGAGATGAAGGCTCTTTTCCCTTATGCATGGGAAGCCGTGGAGAATACCCAGAGGATTGCGGACAGATGTAACGTGGAGATCGAGTTTGGCGTGACCAAGCTGCCTCATTTTGAAGTGCCGGAGGGATATGATTCCTGGACGTATCTAAACAAGCTCTGTACAGACGGACTGAAGGAGCGTTATGGGGATGAAGATGCACCAGCCGGGAAAACGGGACAGACCTTAAGAGAACGCCTTGATTATGAGCTTTCTGTTATCAAGACTATGGGGTACGTGGACTATTTCCTGATCGTGTGGGATTTTATCAATTATGCCAAGTCCAATCAGATCATGGTGGGACCTGGGCGTGGTTCTGCGGCGGGAAGTATTGTTTCCTATACGCTGAAGATCACGGATATCGACCCGATCAAGTATAATCTGCTGTTTGAACGCTTCCTGAACCCGGAGCGTGTGTCCATGCCCGATATTGATATTGATTTCTGCTTCGAAAGAAGACAGGAGGTTATTGACTATGTCAGCCGAAAATATGGCAAGGAAAAGGTGGTCCAGATCGTAACCTTTGGTACACTGGCGGCAAAGGGTGTGATCCGTGATGTGGGAAGAGTGATGGATCTTCCTTATAATTATGTAGACAGTCTTGCCAAGATGATTCCGCAGGAGCTGAATATCACCATTGATAAGGCACTGCAGATGAATCCGGAGCTGCGGGGACTGTATGAGAGCGATCCCAAGGTGAAGGAACTGATCGATATGAGCAAGCGTCTTGAGGGTCTGCCAAGGCACACATCCATGCATGCAGCCGGTGTCGTGATCTGTTCCAGACCAGCAGAGGAGCTGGTACCGCTTTCGAGAGGTGCCGATGGTTCGATCACGACCCAGTTTACCATGACGACTATTGAAGAGCTGGGGCTTCTGAAAATGGATTTTCTGGGACTCCGTACCCTGACTGTGATCCGGGATGCGGTAGCCCTTGTGAAGAAGAGTAAGGGCGTTTCTGTTAATATCGATCAGATCGATTATGATGATAAAAAGGTGTTTGCATCCCTTTCCACGGGAAAGACGGACGGTGTGTTCCAGCTGGAAAGCGGGGGCATGAAGAACTTCATGAAGGAGCTGAAGCCGGAGAACCTGGAGGATGTGATCGCGGGAATTTCCCTGTACCGTCCGGGTCCCATGGACTTTATTCCAAAGTACATCAAAGGTAAAAACAGTGAAGGAGCTATCGTGTACAGCTGTCCGCAGCTTAAGCCGATCCTGGCACCGACCTATGGCTGTATCGTATACCAGGAGCAGGTTATGCAGATCGTGAGGGATCTTGGGGGCTATACCCTTGGACGAAGCGATCTGGTGCGGCGTGCCATGAGTAAGAAGAAACAGGCAGTCATGGAAAAGGAGCGTGCTAACTTCATTTACGGAAATGAAGAGGAGGGTGTGCCCGGCTGTGTGGCAAAGGGTATTTCAGAGCAGGTAGCTTCCGGAATCTATGATGACATGATGGATTTCGCCAAATATGCATTTAATAAGTCCCATGCGGCCTGTTATGCGGTAGTTGCCTATCAGACAGCTTACCTGAAATATTACTATCCGGTAGAATTTATGGCGGCGCTTATGACTTCCGTGATTGATAATCCGGGAAAGGTGGCAGAATATATTATGGTGTGCCGCAGTATGGGGATCAGCATCCTGCCGCCTGACATCAATCAGGGAGAAAGCGGCTTTTCTGTAAAGGACAGATCCATCCGCTATGCACTGACAGCGATCAAGAGCGTGGGACGGCCTGTGATCGAAGCTGTTGTGAAGGAGCGGAATGAGCACGGTGAATTTTTGAATCTGAAGGATTTTATCAGCCGTATGTCCGATAAGGAGATCAACAAAAAGGCGATTGAAAACTTTATCAAGGCCGGGGCTTTTGACAGTCTGCCCGGTACCAGAAAACAGTTTATGGTAGCTTACGGGAAGATCATGGATCATATCGTGAAGGACCGGAAGAACAATATGGCTGGACAGATGAGTCTTTTTGACCTGGTTTCCACAGAAGAAAAGGAGGAGTTTGATATCCGCCTTCCTGATGTTGGAGAGTATCCAAAGGAGATGCTCCTTGCCTTTGAAAAGGAGGTGCTTGGTGTCTATGTCAGCGGGCATCCGCTTGAAGAACAGGAGGAGCTCTGGAAAAAAGGGATCACCAATACCACAGCGGATTTTGTACTGAATGAGGAAACAGGTATTCCGATAGTGAAGGATGGCGCCAGTGCCACGATCGGCGGCCTGATCGCAGATAAAAAGATCAAGTATACAAAGAATGACAAGATCATGGCATTTCTGCAGATCGAGGATCTGCTTGGCAGCGTGGAGGTCATTGTTTTTCCAAGGGACTATGAAAAATACAACAGCAGGCTTGTAGAAGATGGTAAGGTCTTTATTAAAGGCAGGGTATCTCTTGAGGAGGACCGGGATGGCAAGCTGATCTGTGAAAGGATCACTTCCTTTGATGAAATCCCAAAGAAGCTATGGATCCGATTCCCTACTATGGAGGCATATGAAGCAGGGATCGAGGATCTTTTAAGGGATATCTCGGAGTCAGAGGGGAAGGACAGTGTTGTTCTTTATATAGAAGATAAAAAGCAGATGAAAAAGCTGCCTCCGGGAAGAAACGTAAATGTAGATGAGGCTCTTTATGATGCCTTATGTAAAAAGTATGGAAAAGATAACATAAAAATAGCATGGGACGTGAAAAAAGATTGAAATAGGCAGAAAAAAGGGTTAAAATAACCTCAAATCAGAGAGGAATCTGAAGATACGGAAAGGATTGGGAGCATATGGCAAAGGAAATTAAGACCATTGGTGTTCTGACCAGCGGCGGTGATGCCCCGGGTATGAATGCAGCAATCCGTGCAGTTGTCAGAAAAGCAATTGCAAACGGTGTTAAGGTTAAGGGAATCAAGAAGGGCTATAAGGGCCTGTTAAATGAAGAGATCATTGATATGGAAAAGAAGGATGTTTCCGATACCATTGAGCGTGGTGGAACGATCCTTGGAACAGCAAGATGTCCGGAGTTCAAGACAGAGGAAACCCAGCTGAAGGCAGCAGAGATCTGCCAGAAGCATGGAATTGACGGGCTGGTTGTCATTGGCGGTGATGGTTCTTACAGAGGAGCACAGGCACTGGCAAGACATGGGATCAATACTATCGGACTTCCGGGAACTATCGACCTGGATATTGCCTGTACAGAATATACGATCGGATTTGATACAGCGATCAACACGGCCATGCAGGCGATCGATAAGATCAGGGACACCTCTTCCTCCCATGAAAGATGCAGTATTATTGAAGTAATGGGCAGAAATGCCGGATATATTGCATTGTGGTGCGGTGTTGCCAATGGAGCGGAGGATATTCTGCTTCCTGAGAAATATGACTTTAACGAACAGAATATCATTAATAATATTATCAATAACAGAAAGCGTGGGAAGACCCATCACATTATCATCAATGCAGAGGGTATCGGACATTCTACATCCATGGCGAGAAGGATTGAAGCAGCTACAGGAATCGAGACAAGAGCTACGATTCTTGGCTATATGCAGCGTGGAGGAAGTCCTACCTGTAAGGATCGTTTCTATGCCTCTATTATGGGAGCGTATGCAGCTGATATTATCTGCGAGGGAAAGAGCAATCGTGTAGTTGGCTATCAGCATGGTGAGTTTGTTGATTTTGATATTGAGGATGCGCTGGCTATGCAGAAGACGATCCCGGAGTATCAGTATCAGGTCAGCAGGATCCTGTCCCTGTAAGGCGGGCATAGCAGGCAATCTGACACAACGCAATGAGGCGGAGTTTTTACTCCGCCTTTTTCTACAGGAGGATTATATGATTTCCAGTACAGCAAACAGCCGGGTGAAGCATGTAGTACAGCTTCGTGAAAAGGGCAGAGAGCGAAAAAAGGAAGGTGTTTTTCTGGCAGAGGGTATCAGAATGTTTCAGGAAACACCAGTCAGCAGGATCAGGGAATTATATATAGAAGAAACACTGGCAGAACGGACGCAGACAGAAGATTTTTCTGAAAAAATTGAAGCCTGCAGACAGGCAGGTATTTTCGTCGAAACAGTCAGCAGTGAGGTCATGAAAAAGATGGCGGATACCATGTCACCACAGGGAGTGCTGGTGGTGGCAGAGATGTTTGCTTATCAGCCGGAAGAGCTGATCCGGGAGGCAGTAAGGAGAAGAAAACAGGAAGGAAGGGATCCTTTGTTCCTGCTTCTTGAGGATGTGCAGGATCCGGGGAACCTTGGAACAATGATCCGTACAGCAGAAGGAGCCGGGGCAGACGGGATTTTTATGACAGAAGGATGCGTGGATGTATATAATCCCAAAACCATCCGTTCAACAATGGGATCACTGTACCGGGTGCCCTTTGTATGCGGAGCATCTCTTCTGGAGGTGACAGCTCTTCTGAAAAGGGAGAAGATCACTACCTATGCAGCCCACCTGAAGGGCGAGAAATTTTTCCATGAAATAGATTACCATGGAGGCAGTGCCTTCCTGATTGGAAATGAGGGAAATGGCCTGCGGGAAGAAACAGCGGATCTGGCGGATACCTATCTGAAGATCCCCATGGAGGGGAAGCTGGAGTCATTAAATGCGGCTATGGCAGCAGGACTTCTGATGTATCAGAGCCGGTATGGAGGAGCAGACAGTGCATGGAACTGAAAATGATAAAAAGGAGGAACTGGTATGAAAATTGGATTTATCGGACTTGGTAATATGGCAAAGGCCATGATCGGTGGTATGCTTTCCAAAGAGATCGTCAGAAAAGAGGATATCATCGGATCAGCGAAAACGGAGCATACACTGGATCAGGTGAACCAGATGTATGGAATCATGACAACATCAGATAATCAGCTTGTAGCAAAAGAAGCGGATATCCTTTTCCTTGCCATCAAGCCGCAGTTTTTCGGGGAGGTGCTTCCTGAGATCAGAGGAGTCCTTCGGAAGGAGGTTCTGATCGTCAGCATTGCAGCGGGCAAGACCATTGCAGATATCGAAGGACTGCTGTCTGCGGATATCAAGCTGGTACGCTGTATGCCAAACACCCCGGCTCTTGTCGGAGAAGGCTGTACCGGTGCCTGCCGGAACGGGCATGTCAGCGATGAAGAGATGGAAGTCTGTATGAAGCTGCTTAGAAGCTTCGGGGTAGCTGAAGAAGTGCCGGAGCGGCTGATCAATGCAGTGGCCGGAGTCAGTGGATGCTCACCTGCATATGTATTTCAGTTCCTTGAGGCACTGGCAGACGGAGCCGTGCTTGCAGGTATGCCAAGAAAGCAGGCATATACCTTTGCTGCGCAGGCGGTTCTTGGCAGTGCAAAGCTGATGCTGGAGACCGGAAAGCACCCGGGCGAACTGAAGGATATGGTAACCTCCCCTGCCGGAACGACCATTGAAGGTGTCCGGGTTCTGGAGGAGAAGGGCTTTCGCGGTGCAGTGATCGATGCCGTAAAAGCATCTGTTGAAAAATCTGAAAATATGTAATTTTTATGTAACAAAATTACTAAAAAACGGTAATTTTGTCGACCAAAAAATCTGTGTTTTCTCGGGAAACTTGACAAGATTAGGTCAATTTGCTATGATTGTTCGCATATTTATCGTAATAAAAATGTAATAAATTACCAAATAGACGATGGAAGAACAATCAGTATCAATCGTATCACGGAGGTATCCTAATGATACAGAGAAAACAGCTGTATTTTTTGTGTGCGGCAGTAGTGCTTTTCCTGACCTGCTTTTTCCTTGTATCCATGAGATCACAGGCGGCGGAGAAGAAGGAGGAGTATGAGTTTCCCGTATCAGGTGTGGCAGAGGTGCTGGATCCCAGTGCACTTAGCAATGATGCACCTGTAGAGGAAGAGAAAGAACTGAACATAAACCAGAAGTTTGAAAATGAAAAGGCACGAATGGAGAAGGAGCTGGCTATGGCAAATGTCCAGAATGCCCTGAACATCCGTGCAGAGGCTGACGAAAAGTCCGAGAAGGTAGGTTACCTTTATAAGGACTGTGGCGGTACTATCCTTGAAAGAAAGGATGGATGGACTAAAATTAAATCAGGCAATGTGATCGGCTGGGCCAAGGATGAATATCTGCTGTTTGGGGAAGAGGCCAAGGCTATGGCTGAGGATGTTGGAAACTGGATCGTTACCCTGGATGTTTCAGCAGTAAGAGTCCGCAAGGAGCCAAGCATGGATGCTGAGATCTACGGTCTGCTTGCTTATGATGATTCTGTGGAATTTATTGACGAAGTGAATAACAGCTGGATCAGTGTAGATTATAATGATGAAGTGGGATACGTCAATACCGATTTTATCAATGTGAAATTCCATATTGATGAAGGAGAAACCATGGAGGTCATCAAGGTCAGGGAGCAGGAGGAAGCAGAGCGGAAGCGTAAGGCAAACCGTGGTGCTGTATCGGCAGATGCGGATGAGGTCCGGCTTCTTGGGGCATTGATCTACTGTGAGGCAGGAAATCAGCCTTATGAAGGAAAGCTTGGCGTAGGTGCGGTTGTTATGAACCGTGTCAGAAGCGGTGCCTATCCCAATACCATTCATGCCGTTATTTATGCGTCGGGTCAGTTTACACCTGCCATGACAGGCAAGGTGGCGAGAGCCTATGAAGGAAATGTACCGGAGTCATGTCTTCAGGCAGCCCAGGCTGCTATTAACGGGGAAACGACTATCGGGGATGCAACACATTTCCGCCGGGCAGGCAAGCATGAGGGTTATGTGATCGGGGATCATGTTTTCTGGTAGAGAAGGAGGAGTCTATGAGTGAGGTAACAATCTGGCTTGCAGTTCTTGTTGTATGTGTGGGAATTGAGATTGCAACCATGGGGCTGACGACTATATGGTTTGCAGGGGGAGCACTTGTGAGTGCCATACTGGCGGCTTTAAATGCACCGCCCTGGCTTCAGATCGTGGCATTCTTTGTGGTATCATTGATCCTGCTTTATTTGACAAGACCTGTTGCAGTGAAGTATTTTAATAAGGACAGAGTAAAGACCAACGTGGAGAGCCTGATCGGCAGACAGGCCATTGTGATCAGCGAGATTGATAATCTGCAGGGGATCGGACAGGTTACTGTGGGAGGTCAGGAATGGAGCGCAAGGAGTGTGAAGGATGATGTACAGCTGCCAGTAGGGAGTGTTGTGGTTGTCCGGTCCGTGAGCGGTGTGAAGCTGATCGTGGAGGAGAAGGATCTCTCAGCGGAGAATGAACAGTAAATATAGCGTCAGATAGTTCTGACAGAGAAAGAAGAGGTTTTTTATGGGAGTTGTAGTGCTTGTATTATTGATACTTATCGTACTGATCCTGGCATCCTGCGTAAAGATCGTACCGCAGGCATATGCTTATGTGGTAGAGAGACTGGGTGCTTATCAGGGAACCTGGTCTGTTGGTCTTCATATTAAAATGCCATTGATCGACAGAGTGGCGAAGAAGATCAACCTGAAGGAACAGGTAGTGGATTTTGCACCGCAGCCTGTTATTACCAAGGATAATGTAACCATGAGGATTGATACTGTTGTATTTTTCCAGATCACAGATCCGAAGCTGTTTGCCTATGGAGTGGAGAACCCGATCATGGCGATCGAGAATCTGACAGCAACAACCCTTCGTAATATCATCGGAGATCTGGAGCTGGATCAGACACTGACATCCAGAGAGACGATTAATACCAAGATGAGGGCAAGCCTTGATGAGGCCACAGATCCATGGGGCATCAAGGTGAACCGTGTAGAATTGAAGAATATCATTCCTCCGGCAGAGATCCAGAACGCCATGGAAAGACAGATGAAGGCAGAGCGTGAGCGAAGAGAAGCTGTAACACGTGCAGAGGGTGAAAAGAAAGCAAGTGTTACTGTAGCAGAGGGTAAGAAGGAAGCAGCGATTCTGGAAGCGCAGGCAGAGAAGCAGTCAGCAATCCTCCGTGCAGAGGCACAGAAGGAAAAGATGATCCGTGAGGCAGAGGGTGAAGCGGAAGCGATCCTGAAGGTACAGCAGGCAACGGCAGATGGTATCCGTATGATCCGTGAAGCCGGTGCGGATGAAGCAGTACTCCGCATTAAGAGTCTGGAAGCCTTTGAAAAGGCTGCAGACGGTAAGGCGACCAAGATCATTATCCCCTCTGAGATCCAGGGAATTGCAGGACTTGCAGCATCCATGAAAGAGCTTGTTTCTGACAAATAAAAGCAGACAGAACGAAAGAACAGAGGACAGCAGTATGGCAAACGTAGATTTAAAGGGAAGAAATTTTTTGAAGCTGCTTGATTTTACACAGGAAGAGATCCTGTATCTCATTGATCTGGCAGCAGATCTGAAGAAGAAAAAGAAGGATGGCGTGCTGACGCAGGATATGCACCGTGGCAAGAATGTAGCACTGATCTTTGAGAAGACCAGTACCAGAACCAGATGCTCCTTTGAAGTAGCAGCCCATGATCTTGGAATGGGAACCACATATCTGGATCCGTCAGGCTCCCAGATCGGAAAAAAGGAGAGCATTGCAGATACAGCAAGAGTCCTTGGCAGAATGTATGATGGTATCGAGTACCGTGGCTACGGACAGGATATTGTAGAGGAGCTGGCAAAGTATGCAGGGGTTCCTGTATGGAACGGTCTGACCAATGAATTTCATCCGACCCAGATGCTGGCAGATGTGCTGACCATCCGTGAAAAGCTTGGCAGGATCAAAGGCGTGAAGCTGACCTATATGGGAGATGCCCGTTACAATATGGGAAATTCCCTGATGGTTGTCTGCGCAAAGCTGGGCATGCATTTCACTGCATGTACCACGAAGAAATATTTCCCGGATGCAGAGCTTGTAAAGATCTGTGAAGCACTGGCAAAGGAGAGCGGCGGTTCCATTACCCTGACAGAGGATGTGGAAGCAGGCACAAAGGGCGCTGATGTTATTTATACGGATGTATGGGTATCCATGGGTGAGCCTGATGCTGTATGGACAGAGAGGATCAGGGAGCTTACTCCTTATCAGGTCAATAAAAGGGTAATGGAGAATGCAGGAAGCCAGGCAATCTTCATGCACTGTCTCCCGGCATTCCATGATCTGAAGACGAAGATCGGTAAGGAAATGGGAGAGAAGTTCGGCATTACCGAAATGGAAGTAACAGACGAAGTATTTGAGTCAGGGCAGTCAGTGGTATTTGATGAGGCGGAGAACCGCATGCATACGATCAAGGCTGTTATGGCAGCAACACTGTAAGGACAGGGAAAACAGATGACATCCTCAAGAAAAACAGAGGTATTACAGCTTCTTCGCAACAGCGGGGATTATGTTTCCGGACAGCAGATCTGTGAGACACTTGGTATTTCCAGAACTGCAGTATGGAAGATCATGAACCAGCTTAAGGAAGAGGGATATGAAATAGAAGCAGGACAGAATAAGGGGTATCGCTTAAACGGTACCCCTGATGTGTTGTCTCTTGCAGAATTACAAAGCAGGGTCAAAACCAGAATGGCGGGAAAGGAACTGCTTTATTTTGACGTTATTGATTCCACTAATCTGGAGGCGAAAAGGCGGGCAGAGGAGGGTGCACCTGAGGGACTTCTGATCGTGGCTGACAAGCAGGTGGCCGGCAGGGGAAGAAGAGGCAGAAGCTGGGAATCTCCGGCAGGTGCCAATATTTTCATGACGCTGCTGCTCAGACCCTCCTATTCAGCTGACTGTGTACCTATGGTAACGCTTGTGATGGCACTGAGCGTTGCACAGGCGATCGAAGAGGTTTCAAAGCTGCCTGTCAGGATCAAGTGGCCCAATGATATCGTAGTGAATAAAAAGAAGGTTGTGGGGATCCTGACAGAGCTGACGATGGAAGCAGATTATGTCCAGTATATGGTCAGCGGTGTGGGAATCAATGTGAACCAGACCTCTTTCCCGGAGGAGATCAGTGCTACAGCAAGTTCCCTGTATCTGGAAAAGGGACAGAAGGTGAACCGGGCACTTCTGGTGCAGAAGTCCATGGAGCATTTTGATGAAAATTATGAGATTTTCTGCAGGACAGATGACATGACGGGGCTGATAGGAGCCTACAATACCCTGCTTGTGAATAGGGAAGTGGCAGTCAGGGTGCTGGATCCAAGAGGAGAGTATGAGGGCATTGCCCATGGTATCAATGAAAAGGGAGAGCTGATCGTAGAGAAGGAAGATGGCAGCGTGGAAAATGTCTACGCAGGAGAAGTATCAGTCAGAGGGATTTATGGCTATGTCTGAAGAAGGAAGAATGGTGCTCTGTGGCGCCAATGCATACGATAAGAAATATTATTTTAATGAAAAATTTAACGGGATCCCGGAATCCATCAAGAATGAGCTGCACATTATCTGCGTGCTGTTTACAGAAGAGGTGGGCGGCATTTTTACCATAGAATTTGAGGAGGATGGAAGTGTATCCATGCGGACAGAGTACAGCGATGAGGATTTTCTGTATGATGAGATCGCCAGCGGACTTCTGGTGGGTGAGATCCGGAGGAAGAGGACAGAGCTTTTTGAATCCTTAAGTCTGTATTACCGGGTGTTTATCCTGCATGAGGATATGGGAGAGCTGTTTACGGAGGAATAAAAAATGCTGTTAGTAGTTGATGTAGGGAATACCAATATCACCTTTGGTGTGTATGATAAGAAAGAGCTTGTGACAACATTCAGGATGATGAGCAAGCAGCCAAGAACCTCAGATGAGTATGGCATCAGCCTTCGGGAGCTGCTCCGTCTGAATCATATTGAAAAGAAGGATATCGAGGGAACGATCATTGCCAGCGTGGTGCCGGGCGTGATGCATTCCCTGACAGGTGCACTTGTCAGATATATCGGGACAACACCTGTCATTGTGGGTCCTGGTGTGAAGACAGGGATCAGGATCACCTCTGATAACCCAAGAGAGATCGGACCTGACCGTATCGTGGATGTGGTAGCAGCCTATGAGCTGTATGGGGGACCGGTGCTGGTTCTTGATTTTGGTACGGCAACCACATACGATCTTGTAACAGAGGATGGATGCTTCGGGGTTGGTATTACAGCACCCGGTATCAGGATCTCAGCCAAGGCACTCTGGGAGGATACTGCAAAGCTTCCGGAGATCGAGATCAAAAAGCCGGATTCCATTCTGGCAAAGGAAACGATCACCAGTATGCAGGCGGGTCTTGTTTATGGACAGATCGGCCAGACAGAATATATCATCGGACAGGTGATGAAGGAAACAGGCTATGAAAATCTGAAGGTTGTGGCAACCGGTGGCCTTGGAAGGATCATTGCGGATGCAACTGACATGATCCAGATCTATGACAGAAATCTGACACTGGAAGGACTTCGTATCATTTACGAAAAAAATACAGGAAGGAAATCATAAGATGGAACTCAGCGGGCTGAAGATCGGACAGGTAACTCTCGAAAATCCTTTGATACTCGCTCCGATGGCAGGTGTGACAGACCTGCCTTTTCGTTTACTGTGCCGGGAAAAGGGAGCAGGACTTGTCTGCATGGAAATGGTCAGTGCCAAGGCCATTTATTATCATAATAAAAATACAGAGGATCTTCTGAAGATCCACGAAAAGGAAAGACCGGCATCCCTGCAGCTTTTTGGATCTGATCCGAAGATCATCAGTGAGATGGCGAGGAAGATCGAAGACAGACCATTTGCCATTCTGGATTTCAACATGGGCTGTCCGGTTCCAAAGGTCGTGAACAACGGGGAAGGGTCAGCACTGATGAAAAATCCGGTTCTGGCAGCAGAGATCCTTTCTTCCCTGGTAAAGGCAGTACAGAAGCCGGTAACGGTGAAGATCAGAAAGGGCTTTGATGAAGCACATGTGAATGCTGTGGAGATGGCGAGGATTGCAGAGGACTGCGGTGTGGCGGCAATTGCGGTTCATGGCAGGACAAGGGAGCAGTATTATTCCGGCAGTGCTGACTGGGATATCATCCGTCAGGTGAAGGAGGCAGTGTCGATCCCTGTGATCGGAAACGGGGATGTAGTGGATGGACCTTCCGCAAAAAGGCTTGTAGAAGAAACCGGATGTGACGGTATCATGATCGGCCGTGGTGCCAGGGGAAACCCATGGATATTTGGAGAGATTGAAGAATACCTGAAAACAGGAGAAATGCCTGATAGACCATCTGGAAAAGAGGTCTGCGATATGATCCTGAGACATATGGAGCTGGCACTTTCGGTGAAGGGAGAGTATACGGCAGTCAGGGAGATGCGGAAGCATATCGCCTGGTATACGGCAGGCTACCCGGATTCTTCCATGCTTCGCAGAAGGGTTAATGAGATTGAGGACTATCAGGAGCTGCAGGAAGAGGTAATCCGGGTTTTTGACAGGGACAGATGAAAAGATTCCTGCAAGGGAAATGCATAAAGAACCAGACAGGCACATATGCTTTCTTATGGAAAAGGAAAGCAGAACAGTTTATTATGTAACAACAGGCAAAGAAACGATTTCAGAGCGGAAAAGCCTTCCTGTTTATCACTGTGACAGGACACTGCCTTATCCGGGTGGTGAGATCCATATTTTTTTCAGCACTCTTCCAGACGGTCTGGAAGAAGAATTCAAAAAGAAAAGGAAAAGAAAGAAACGGGAGCAGCAGCTGCTGGAAGCGATGGAACGAGCCTTGGAGCTGACGGATGAAAATGTGGAAATCCTTTTTTCGGACAATCTGTGCAGGATTTTCAACAGAGAGCAGAGTGTGTCTGACGAACTGTATGCCGCGTGGCTTTTTCAGAAGCTGAAGGGAAGGACAGTTCCCCATTTCAGCCTGGAGCTGCCGGGGGAATACGGGTTTCTGATGAGAGAAAAGGTACTCTTTCTGCTGCAGCCCTATCTGAAACGCATTAACCGGATCACCTTTATTAAGCGCCGCTCCGTGGCAGAAGAAGCAATCGTTCCGGGGATGGGAACTGGGATAATAGATGAACTGGCAGATTACTTCTATGGGGAGTATGGGATCCTCTCAGGACAGGCGGAGGAACCAGAGGCGGGGAGCTTTTATCTGAAGCTTTCAAATGATGCGCAAATGCTGAATTTTCTTGACACTACGGTGAAAAGTGGTTATAATACGAAAGTTGATTAAGACGTTTTGTCTTTATTTTTATAACAAAGTATGCAGGATAAGCTGCCGGGGGCAGGCTTTCTGTATGGATGGAAGGGCGAATAGCAATGGAAGAGAAGAAGAACATACTTACTTATGAAGGACTTCGCAAATATGAAGACGAGCTCCATGATCTGAAGGTCGTTAAGAGAAAAGAAGTAGCGCAGAAGATCAAGGAAGCAAGAGAGCAGGGTGACCTTTCTGAAAACGCTGAGTACGATGCTGCAAAGGATGAGCAGAGAGATATCGAAGCAAGGATTGAAGAACTGGAAAAAATCTTAAAGAACGCAGAAGTCGTTGTTGAAGATGAGGTTGACCTCGACAAGATCAGCATCGGCTGCCGTGTTAAGATTCTGGATATGGAATATAATGAGGAGCTGGATTACAAGATCGTTGGTTCCACAGAGGCAAACAGCTTAAAGGGTAAGATCTCCAATGAGTCTCCTGTCGGCAAGGCACTGCTTGGCAGAAAGACCGGAGATATTGTAGAGGTAGAAACGCAGGCAGGTATCCTGAAGTACAAGGTACTTGAGATCCAGCGTTCCAACTAAGGAGGAAGTTATTGTGGCTACACAGCAGAATAATCAACCACAGCAGGAGCAGGACGTAAATCAGCTTCTGAAGGTTCGTAGAGAAAAGCTTGCAGCTTTGCAGGAAGCGGGCAAGGATCCGTTTAAGATCACCAAATTTGACCAGACGCATCATACCGATGAAGCGAAGGAATTATATACAGCGCATGAGGAAAAGCTTCTGGCAGGCCATGTGACTCCCAGCGTAGAGGGCATGGATGAAGCACAGGCCAGGGAAGTCCTGAATGCAGATTACAATGAGAGAAGAGCCATCATGGATGCAGAGCCCATCATGGTATCTATTGCGGGACGTATGATGTTCAAGCGTGTTATGGGTAAGGCCTCTTTCTGCAATATCCAGGATCTGAAGGGAACAATCCAGGTTTATGTGGCAAAGGATGCCATCGGCGAAGAATCCTATGCAGATTTCAAGAAATCTGACATTGGTGATATTTATGGAATTAAGGGATATGTTTTCCGTACGAAGACCGGAGAGATCTCCATTCATGCTGTGGAAATGACCATGCTCAGCAAGAGCCTGCAGATCCTGCCGGAGAAATTCCACGGTCTGACTGATACCGACACCCGTTATCGTCAGAGATATGTGGATCTGATCATGAATGCCGACAGTAAGGAGGTATTCATCAAGCGCTCTCAGATCATCAAGGAGATCCGTAAGTTCCTGGACGGCAGAAACTTCATGGAAGTAGAAACTCCGATGCTGGTATCCAATGCCGGTGGTGCGGCTGCAAGACCGTTTGATACCCATTACAATGCACTGGATGAGGATGTAAAGCTTCGTATTTCACTGGAATTATATCTGAAGAGATTGATTGTTGGCGGACTTGAAAGAGTATATGAAATCGGCCGTGTATTCCGTAATGAGGGTGTTGATACCAGACACAATCCGGAATTTACATTAATGGAATTATATCAGGCATATACAGATTACGAAGGAATGATGGAGCTTACCGAGTCCATGTTCCGTTATCTGGCTGAGGCAGTCCTTGGGACAACAAAGTTTGAATATAATGGTATTGAGCTGGATTTCGGCAAGCCGTTTGAGCGCATCACCATGACAGACTGCATTAAGAAATATGCAGGTGTTGACTTTGATGCGGTAGCAACAGACGAAGAAGCTAAGGCACTTGCCAGAGAGCACCACATTGAATTTGAGGATCGTCATACCAAGGGTGACATCGTAAACCTGTTCTTTGAAGAATACTGTGAAAAGAACCTGATCCAGCCTACCTTTGTAACTGACCATCCGCTTGCTATTTCTCCTCTGACCAAGAAGAGACCGGATGACCCGAATAAGGTAGAACGTTTCGAGTTATTTATTAATACATGGGAAATGTGTAATGCGTATTCCGAGCTGAACGATCCTATCGACCAGAGAGAGCGTTTCGCTGCTCAGGATGCTGCATTTGAAGCCGGTGATGAGGAAGCAAACCATACTGATGAGGACTTCCTGAATGCACTGAGCATCGGTATGCCTCCGACAGGTGGTATTGGCTATGGTATTGACCGGCTGGTAATGCTGCTTACAGACAGCCAGGCAATCCGCGATGTACTGTTGTTCCCGACGATGAAGAGCATCGGTGGCGTAAAGGCTGAAAATGGCGTAAGTTCTAAGCCTTCAGAAGAGGTAAAAGCTGAGCCGGAGAAGATTGATTTCTCTAATGTAAAGATTGAACCTTTATTTGAGGAAGAAGTAGACTTCGATACATTCAGCAAGTCAGATTTCAGAGCTGTTAAGGTAAAAGAGTGTGTAGCAGTTCCTAAGTCAAAGAAATTATTACAGTTCACTTTAGATGACGGAACAGGCACAGACCGCACTATTTTAAGCGGAATCCACGCTTATTATGAGCCAGAAGAGCTTGTTGGAAAGACACTTATTGCCATCACAAATCTTCCACCTAGAAAGATGATGGGAATTGAATCTTGTGGTATGTTACTTTCAGCAGTAAACAATCTTAAGGATTCAGAGGATGAAGAACTTCATCTTCTTATGGTTGATAACCACATTCCAGCAGGTGCAAAGCTTTACTAAAAACGTGATGTACCTTATTGGTGGAAATTTGTAAAATTACAAAAATACGCCAATTTTACGCCAAACGATGCAGAGTTTGATGTAAGAAAATAATATAATGATGTGGAATCAGACGATATGACATA
>ERZ1026850.62-NODE-62-length-66299-cov-7.344212_pt1 | contig 66299 bp, 45 predicted proteins | sample MGYA00380155_ERZ1026850 | MGnify/ENA primary metagenome ERZ1026850 (study PRJEB33269, sample SAMEA4719791) | human gut metagenome | biome: human-associated habitat; feature: organic feature; material: feces | place: Cameroon | collected 2013-10 ... | reverse complement strand
GCGATTGTGAAAATCTTACAAAATGAATATTTTTGTATCGTAATTTGAATATTAAGCAAGCGTTAAAAAATCAGGGAATCACTCTCACAGGACTATCTTCTGGAACTGCTTAGGGGCGCTAGAATTTGATGCGGTTGCCCTGGTTTTTTGATGCAAGTAATAAAAAAACAAACAATGACTTCTTTAAGACTACTAGCCATTGCGGCACTCATCGCATTGACAGGATGCGGCACGAAAAAATATTGCAACACAGTAAAAACAGATGGCGACGACGAGCGCACAATCATTGAAAAGGCAGCCAATGTCTTACCTACGCGGCAGCAGATGGAAGCTCTTGACAGAGAGTTCATTGCATTCGTGCACTTCGGGCCGAACACCTTCACCCGCAAGGAATGGGGCGACGGGTTCGAATCTCCCGAAATCTTCGCATTGAAAGAAGCCGACACCGACCAATGGTGCAAGGCGATGAAGGATGCCGGGATGACAATGGTGATTTTCACCGCCAAACATCACGACGGCTTCGTCTTGTGGCAGAGCAGATACACCGGCCACGGAATCATGTCCACAGGATTCCGGAACGGGAAAGGCGACATCATGAAAGACCTTTCCGAGTCATGCCGGAAATACGGGTTGAAGCTCGGAGTCTACCTCTCCCCTGCCGACCTCTACCAAATCGAGAGCCCCGACGGCCTCTACGGCAACCTCAGCAAACCGTCGCTCAGGACCATACCGCGCGAAACCGAAGGACGCCCGTTCGCGGACAAGACGACTTTCCGGTTCAATGTCGATGATTACAATGAGTATTACCTGAACCAGCTTTTCGAACTGCTCACGGAATACGGGCCGATTTATGAAATCTGGCTGGACGGCGCACATCCTAAACAGAAAGGAGGACAGACCTATAATTATAAGGCTTGGAAGGAACTCATCCGCACATTGGCCCCTGAAGCCAACATTTTCGGGCGCGAAGACATCCGCTGGTGCGGGAATGAGGCAGGCAGGACCAGAGACACTGAATTCAATGTCGTTCCATACATGGAAAACCCTGACACCCTTTCGCAGTTCAAAGACATGATGGCAAATCCGCTTGCCGGACGCGAGGAGCTGTACCAGGGCAAATGGCTTCATTATCAGCCGACTGAAGTGAACACATCCATAAGAGACGGATGGTTCTACAGGGACGACGACCACCAGATGACAAGGAGCGCGGACAACGTTTTCGACATCTACGAGCGCAGCGTCGGCGGCAATGCCATCTTCCTCCTCAACATCCCTCCTAACCGCGAAGGACGCTTCGCACAAAAAGACGTGGAAGTCCTCGAAGAGACAGGACGCAGAATCAGATCCACCTATGGCAATAACCTTCTTTCCGACGCCACGGGAGCACGCGAACTGCTTGACAATGACAATAATACATATATCTCGCTCGAAGACGGCGACAATTTCATAATCACGCTTCCGGAGAAACGGACAATCAACCGCATTGTCCTTCAGGAAGCAATCGCGACCGTAGGAGAGCGCACAGAAATGTTCTCCGTCGACGCATTGCAGGACGGCGAATGGCACGAAATCGCCGCGTCAACCAACATCGGACACAAGAGGATTCTACGTTTCAATGACATTGAAACAAATGGCCTCAGATTCCGTCTCATCGGTTCCAGGGCGCCGGTGGCAATCAGCGGAATTTCAGCACATTATTCGCAATGGGAGCCGTTCAACGGTCTGGCATTCAGGGCTCCGCAGATGCTGGAATATGATGCGACGGCATGGAAAAACGATGGTCAGTACCATGAAATCGACCTAGGCAAAGCATTGTGGCTCAATGGTATCGTATATTCTCCGCATGGCGTGACCGGCAACATCAAAGGCGAAATCAGCGTGAGCAGCGACGGTGCCACGTGGCAGGCCATGTCCAGCTTCGAGTTCGGCAATCTGATCAATGACCCGTCACCGAGGTATGTGCATTTCCATAACGGAGTGAATTGCCGCTACATAAAAATAAAGTCCGACGCATCCATAGAAGACAGCATCGGACTATTCTAAAGATAATCAGCATTATTCCGGTTTGTAGGAATCTTTCAGCGTAGTAGTCCTGTTGAACACAGGATGATCAGGCGTGCTGTCAGGATCCTGGAAATAATATCCGACACGCTCGAACTGTACGGCGATTCCGGACTTGTCTTCCAGCAATGCCGGCTCGGCATAACCTTTCGCATGAACCAGGGAATCAGGATTCAGGAAATCCTTGTAATCCTTGTCCTCAGGAACCTGGCTCATATCTGCCAGAGTGAAGAGCTTGTCATAGAGACGGAGGTCGATTTCCTTCGCGTGTTCAACTGATACCCAATGGATTGTACCTTTCACGCTTCTCCATTCGCCGCTGCCCGGGCGTGTAGAAGGATCGAAAGTACACTTGAGTTCAACGACATTGCCCTCGGCATCCTTCACGACCTCATTGCACTTTATGATATAGGTATATTTGAGACGGACCTCGCCGTCCGGTTTGAGACGGAAGAACTTCTTGGGAGCATCCTCCATGAAATCAGCGCGGCTGATATACAGTTCTCCGGTGAAAGGCACCTTACGTGATGCACCCTCTGGATCGGCAGGGTTGAGCGGGCAGTCGAACCATTCCACCTTGCCCGGATCCCAGTTGGTGAGGGTCACCTTGATAGGGTCCTCAACCACCATGTAGCGGTTCGACCTTGCGTTAAGGTCCTGACGCACACACCATTCGAGAAGCTGGATATCCATCAGCTGGTCACGCTTGGAAACGCCGATCTTCTCGCAGAACATTTTCAATGCCTCTGCGGTATAGCCTCTTCTCCTGACACCGCAAAGCGTAGGCATACGAGGGTCGTTCCATCCGCTTACGAAGCCTTTCTGGACAAGTTCAAGAAGCTTGCGCTTGCTCATGAGGGTATATGTAAGGTTCAATCTGGCAAATTCATACTGGTGCGACGGATAGATGCCGAGTGTCTGGATAAACCAGTCATACAGAGGTCTGTGCACGTCGAATTCCAGTGTGCAGATGGAATGTGTGATATGCTCGATGGAATCGCATTGTCCGTGGGTGAAGTCATACATCGGATAGATGCACCACTTGTCACCGGTACGATGGTGCGAAGCATGCTTGATACGATAGAGAAGCGGGTCACGGAACATCATGTTCGGGCTTGCCATGTCAATCTTGGCCCTGAGGACTTTCTCGCCGTCAGCATATTTGCCGGCTTTCATATCACGGAAAATCTGGAGGTTCTCCTCCACGCTCCTGTTTCTGTAAGGGCTTTCCACGCCCGGCTTGTCGACGGTACCGCGTCCCTTGCTGATTTCTTCCTGAGTCTGGTCATCGACGTATGCCAATCCCCTCTTTATCAGGTCTTCAGCCCATTCGTACAGCTGGTCGAAATAGTCAGAAGCATATCTTTCCTTATCCCACTGGAAACCAAGCCACTTGATGTCTTCCTTAATGGAATCCACGTACTCGGTGTCTTCCTTGGTCGGGTTGGTATCGTCGAAACGCAAGTTCGTCTTGCCGCCATATTTCTGCGCCAGGCCGAAGTTTATGCAGATACTTTTCGCATGTCCAAGGTGCAGATATCCGTTCGGCTCCGGAGGGAAACGGGTCAAAATGCTGTCCATTTTCCCGGACTTGAGATCGGATTCAATGATTTCTTCGAGGAAATTCAGCCTCTTTGGCTCCACTGCCTCATTCTTGACTTCTTCCATCATATAGTTGATTTCATTTATTTCACAACCTACAAACTTACGAAAAATCCGTTCAATTCTAAAATATTTCGTATTTTTGCGGTCGGTTAACGAAAATGTAGTATGATAAAGTCAATGACAGGATACGGCAAGGCCGAGGCCAGCCTGAAAGCAGGCAAACTGACCATAGAAATCAGAACGCTGAACGGCAAGACTGCTGATGTCAACATCAAGTCCACCCTTCTGCCTAAGGATAAGGAACTTATTGTACGCCAGAAGCTTGCAGAAAAGCTACACAGGGGTACAATCGATTTCTTCGTCACATTCGAAGCCAATGCAGTATCTTCTGCCAAGCATATCAATGCCGAACTCGCCGAAGAGTATTTCCGTCAGATAACGACATTGGGCGACAAGCTGGGAATCCCGGTGGACACGGCATTGTACATGAACTCGATTCTCCGTTTCCCGGATGTCATTGACAATACCCGACAGGATATAATCACTGAAGAGAATTGGCCTGAGGTAGAGGCTGCGATAGAGAAAGCGATAGAGAACACGAATGAGTTCAGGGCTCGCGAGGGAGTCGCTCTGTACAAGGATGTTACGGGCCGCGTCAACAATATTTTGAAACTGGAAGACGAGGTGGAAACCTTCGAGGGAGAGCGCATTGCCGCTGTACGTTCGAAGATAGAGAAAGCCATTTCCGACCTTCTTCTCAAGCCTGACCAGAGCCGCTTCGAGGAAGAAATGATATACTACCTCGAAAAGCTGGACATCAATGAGGAGAAAGTCCGCCTCCGCCAGCATTGCAAATATTTCATGGATACCATCGACGGTGAAGATTTCCCCGGAAAGAAACTTGGATTCATCATCCAGGAAATGGGCAGGGAAATCAACACTACCGGTTCAAAGGCAAATCATGCCGGAATACAGAAAGTCGTAGTCCGCATGAAAGATGAGCTGGAGAAAATCCGCGAGCAGTCGATGAACATCCTCTAGCTAACCGCGGGACACAGGTACGATTGTCACCTCAATGCCCTGCTCCTGAAGACTTTCCAGATAAATCTGAGGGATTTTGTCGTCCGTGATGATGCGGTCGATTTCTCCCACGTCACAAATCTTGCTGAATCCCTTCTTGCCGAACTTGCTGCTGTCGACAAGGAGCACGGTCTGCTGTGACGTGTTCATCATCATCCTGTTCAGGTTCGCCTCCATCATATTGGTCGTGGTGACGCCGAATTCCAGGTCGACGCCGTCAGCCCCCATGAAAAGCAGGTTGCAGTTGAAATATTTCAGCATATCTTCCGCGAACGACCCGACCACGGAAACTGAACTTTCACGCACGATGCCACCCAGCTGGACAACATCAATATCCTTGTTCTGCGAAAGCAATGAAGAGGCTGATACAGAAGCGGATATGACCGTAATGTTCTTCTTCTCCACCAATTCTTTGGCAGCGTAAAGTATCGACGTGCCGGATGCCATCAGTATAGAGTCATGTTCATTGACCATAGAGGCAGCGACCTTTCCGATCGCCCTCTTTTCCAGAACGAACTGCTTCTCTTTTTCATTGATATGACGGTCTCCTATATATGGACTGATAGGAATGGCGCGGCCATGGGTACGGTAAAGCTTATTCTGCTTCTCCAGCGCGGAAAGGTCCTTCCTGATGGTGACTTCCGACACCTCCAGACGCTCCGCAAGGTCAGAAACGGACACACTTCCCTGAAGCTGCAAAATATCCAGAATGGACTTATGGCGCTCCGCAAGGGAGGTCAGCTCGGTTTCAGGAGTGTTATTCAATTGAGCCATAATGTGTTGGTTTAGTTTTTATATACATCCAGTTCTCCGACATTGAGCCCCCAGCAGCCGTTCTGCACGATAGGAACCTCCTTGCCGTCGAGATTCTTCCTGAATTCCACATTGTCTAGGAACGTATGGGAATGTCCGCCGACGACAATGTCGATATTTCTGGTATTTTCCACAAGGTTCGGATCACAGATCGTGCCCTCATCGAAGCCGATATGAGTCAATGCGATGACCATATCGCAATGCTTTTCGTTCTTCAGATAGTCCGCCCATTTGTTGGCGGCCTCATAAGTGTCGATCTTGGGGATTCTGTCAGCAGTTTCACGGGCGACCACACGGGTAATGTCGGTAAGGAGACCGAAGACACCTATCTTCATGCCCCCCTTGTGCACAATGGCATAAGGCTTCACATACTTCCCGAGTTCGAATGAAGAAAAATCGTAGTTGGCACATACCACCTTGCATTTCAATGACTTCATGCGTCTGGAAAGTTCTTCGATGCCATTGTCGAACTCATGGTTTCCGAGAGTCACCACATCATATTTCATGGCATTGATGACCTTGATTTCGATATCTCCGTTCAATTTGGTGAAATATGATGTCCCCTGACTGAAATCACCGGCATGGAGAAGAAGCACATTGCGTTTCCCGTTCGCGGTACGTATGCTGTCCAGACATGCAGCGCGCTCGATGACGCCGCCGGTTCCCTTGCCGGGTTCGCTGGCGCGGATCGGCTCCAGATGGCTGTGAGTATCATTTAAATGAACAATGACCAAGTCCTGTGCGGACATTGATGCTGCGGCCATAACCAATGCCGCCGTAAATGTCAATATCTTCTTCATAAGCTATTCCACGATTTTGATTCGACCATCAGTATGATACTCAATAGGTTTGCCTTCCACCGTAAGTTTCTGCACGTATGGAAGGACAATGTCTATGACATATCCGTCCAGGACCTGGACAGACAGCGCATTTTTCTGGACATGGAGGCCGTCGCCGCCACTGAGAAGGAAATCCAGAGTCGTCACGCCATAAACCTTGTCATCATCCAGCGGCTCACCGCCGATTTCAGCGGAAATCAGACGTCCGTCCTTGGAAATCACGCATCTGGCACCGCCCACGACCTGCCACTTTTCGGCTGCAAGCTGCTCGAATATGGCTCTGACATCCTTTCCTTTGATTTCAAGATAGCAGAGTTTGTTGCGGAACGGGAACATCGACATGATATCGTCACGCAGTACATTTCCCTTAGGCATGTCTACGCGGATTCCTCCGAAATTCACGATACCGACATCCACCCGCTTGCCGGTAATTTCAGCACATTGTCCAATGAGCAGGTCCACATACCAGTCGGACAATGCACTTTCAGGATATTCCACGCTCATCGCATTCGTGGAATAAGCCACAACCTGCTTTACATCAGCCATTTCCGGCTGCGCGTCCAGCATCACGCGCGCCACCTTGGGTGTGACGCCTTTCTTGAACACCTTTCCGTTCGGGGCATAATACTTGGTTCCGCGCATCTCTCCCATCGACTCCTTCACATCATCCGCGCTCGCTATTTTCACACCTGTCCTGGAAGCATCCATCATCGTCTTCTTCCATTTCACGGTGTATTCCTGAGCCTGAGACAACGTCAGGGCCAGAAACATGGCAGCAACAGCCGCAGTAAATTTCATTATCCTCATAATTATTTCATTTTAAGCCATTTCCACAAATCTTTAAACGTCGACTTCTTGCCGAACATAAGGATTCCCACCTTGTATATCTTGGCAGAAAGCCATGCGCAGAGCACGAAGGTCAGTACAAGTATGCCGACAGAAAGGGCAATCTGCCAGGTCGGCACGCCGAAGAGCACTCTGGTCAGCATCACCATAGGCGACGTGAACGGAATCATTGATCCCCAGAACACCAAGGCGCTGTCAGGCGACTTGTACGCGAACATTGCGATGAAGAATCCTATCATCAGCGGGATTGTCAGCGGCAGCACAAGTTGCTGGCTGTCAGCTTCGTTCTCGACCGCCGAGCCGATGGCTGCAAACATTGACGCATAGAGCAGGTAGCCGAACACGAAGAAAAGCAGGAACACTACGACAAGTTCCACGTAGTTGATGCCGCCGAGGGTCGACATGACGGCGTCAAGTTCAGTAGGCATTGCCACTCCGGCAGCGCCCATCTGCTCCGGGCTTACGCCCATGCCCGTGGCCATCATTGTCATCTGGTCTGCTGATTCACCTGCGCTTCCGATGAAGCCGGTTCCGGCAATGCCCCCTACTACTGCGAGAATCAGCAATGTCAAGGCAATCCACATGAAGAATTGGGTGAGAGCCACCAATGCCACGCCGATAATCTTGCCGAAAAGGAGTTCCGTGGCTTTCACGGATGAAACCAGGACTTCCACCACGCGGCTGGATTTTTCTTCAATGACACTGGACATCACCATGCCGCAGAACATTGATATGAACATGTAGATAATCATGCCCAGAATCATTGACAAGAACATGTAAATCGCTGATTCATTGAGCGTTTCCTTGCCTGATTCATCCATCTTGTAAGAGACGAGCGTGATGTCCGGCTTGACGCTTTCCATTATCTTGTCGAGTCCTTCTATGTCGTAGCGGTTCACGCGATAGTGTTCGACGGCATCATTGATCTTGCCCTGGATGGATTCTGTCATGTCCATTCCCAGCGGCTTGGAGGCATAGGAGACGGCTGTGACGGTCCTTGCGGCGGTATCCAGAGGCGAAATCACCAGCAGGGCATCCATGCCGACGCTGTCGAGCTGTCTTTTGAACACGTCCGGGTCCACATCGCCGAACTGCTTGAATGTCGTCGTTTCCGTGTCTTTCAGAAATGGCATCACGATGCCGGACTGGTCGACTACGGCTATTTTCTTGGCCTCTTCTTTAGCCATCAGCATGATCAATGACGGCAGCATACAGAGAGCAGCAAAGAGAATCGGCACCAGGAAAGTGGTGATAATGAACGACTTCTTCTTTACGCGGGTAAGATATTCGCGTTTGATGATGATATTTACAATATGCAGGTTCATGTCGTGTCCTCCCAGTTATGCAGTTTCGGTTACCAGTTTAATGAAGATATCGTTCATTCGAGGAAGCAATTCCTTGAATGAATTTACGACCACGTTCTGTTTCAGGACTTCCGCCAGCACATTGTTTCCAAGTCCCTGACCTGCAAGCGACAACACTGCCGTGTGGCGCCCCGCGTCGTTCGTGTCGGAGATGATGGAGAACAGTCCCGGAACAGCTTCCAGAGGGGTTTCTCCGGTGTAGACAAGTTCGACATTGTTATTGCCGTATCGGCGCCTGATGTCCTCGACCCCGCCCGTGATGACCAGATGCGACTTGTTTATCAGGGCAATGTTGTCGCAGAGTTCCTCCACGGATTCCATGTTGTGCGTGGAGAGGATGATGGTCGCCCCCTGCTCCTTCAGTTCCAGAATCTCTTTCCTTATCAATTCAGCATTGACAGGGTCAAATCCCGAGAACGGCTCATCCAATATCATTAGGGACGGTTTATGGACGACGGTCGTGATGAACTGGACCTTCTGCGCCATACCTTTCGACAATTCCTCGACTTTCTTTTTCCACCAGTCCTGTATGCCGAATTTCATGAACCATTTTTTCAGTTCCGCACGTGCGTCCTTCTCGCTCATTCCTTTGAGCTGAGCCAGATACATTGCCTGGTCACCGACTTCCATCTTGCGGTACAGGCCGCGTTCCTCCGGAAGATAACCGATTTTTTCCACATCTTTCTGGGTAATCGGCCTGCCGTCAAACAGCACTTCTCCGGAATTCGGTATCGTGATTCTGTTGATGATTCTGATCATAGTGGTCTTTCCCGCACCGTTAGGTCCCAGGAGTCCGAAAATCTGCCCTTTCGGAATATCCAGGCTCACATGGTCCAGAGCCACCTTTTCACCGAAGTTCTTGCAGACGTCTCTGCATTCTATCAATGCCATAGTTATAAGAATTTAGATCAATATCTTGTTTACAAGTTCCATAAGGAGTTCGTCCTGACCGGCTTCACCGCTTCCGCCGCCTTTCCCCTTGAAATCGTATTCTTCCAGCAGGGACATCACCTTCATGCATCGCCTGACAGGAAAGTTCCGCGCCGCCACATCGTATTCTTCCAGAAAATACGGGTTGACTCCCAGCAGCTTGGCCTTTTCCATCTTCGGCATCCCGGGATTCTTCATGAGCGCGGCTTCATATTTCAGGATGCGGTAGAAATGCGTGTAAAGCGGCGCCACGGCCATAGGCATCGCGAATTTCGGCCCCGAACCGATGTAGGCAGCTATTTTCAATGCTTTCGCTGCATGGAGATATGACAGTTCCTTGGTCAGTTCGAAGATGCTGAATTGCCTGCTGATACCCACATTCTTCTCGATGTCGGCGGCCGTGACGCGCGTCGTTCCTTCAGGAAGATTCTTCTGAAGTTTCTCGGTTTCCACGGCAATCCTGTCGAGCTCCGTACCCGCCGATTCGGCAAGCAGCGCCGCAGCGTCCGGGTCAATCGCCAAACCTCTGGACTTATAGAAACCGGTAATCCACCCCGGCATCTCGTAGTCGCGCAGCGGTTCCGATTCCAGGACAATGCCTTTCTTCGAAACGTTCTTGTACAATGCTTTACGCTTGTCCGCCGATGCTCCGTGCATCAGGATTACCAGCACGGTAGTGTCCATCGGTTCTGCCGCATAGACTCCCAGGCCTTCCAGTGTCTTCATGCTCTGGGCTTCTTTCAGCACCACAAGCCTGCGTTCCGCCATCATAGGATAGCTGCGGGCTTCCGAAGCGACTGCATCGGCGTCAGTATCAAGCCCATAGTAAACTGCTTGGTTGAAATCCCGTTCATCGTCCTGAAGCGCATATTTCATTATAGCGTCGCAGACCATGTCCGGATAATACGGTTCCCCGCCCATCAGCAGATACACCGGTGCGAAGACGCCGTTTCTGGCATCCTCGACTATCTTTTTGCACTTATTTTCGAGTTCTGTGTATTTCGCCATTTTTACCCTAAATCGCTCAAATTTAATCAATAAATTTTTAATATTCTGTTAAAAGGAAATGTCATTTCGACATGAGGCGGGCGATGAGGGTCAATATTGAGCCGGCGGCATCCTTTCCGGGAATCGGAATCCGGAGTTCCTGCTTGCCGGTTTCAGGGTCAGTGTGCACCAACGTATTCACCAGACGGGCGGACGCTTCCGGCGATTTCAATGTCTCCGCGAGTCCATGGAGGAACGTCACTCCCTGACGGATAAGTTCATCAGGCTCACTTGCTTCCGCCGGTTCAATGTCTATGCACGGGAGGTCCTCCGGTTCTTCATGGACCGTCTTCGGATCCTCCTCCGCAACATAACCGGCGACAGCATCCATGATGTGGTTCATGCGGCTGTCATCAATGATGACGGTATCATCTCCTCCATCCAGCACTCCCTCGAAAAGCGACGACTTGAAATCCAATGTCCCAAGCATCCTCTCCTCGAACGAGTCCTTGGATATCATATTGATTACCTGGATATTGCGGTTCTGCCCGATACGATAAATCCTGCATATCCTCTGTTCCAGCACGGCGGGATTCCATGGCAGATCCAGATTGATGACCAACGATGCCGCCTGCAGGTTCAGTCCGGTGCTTCCGGTATCCGTGGACACGAACACGCGGCAATCCGGATTGTCACAGAAATCATCTATCAGGTTCTTCCGCTTTTCAGAAGGCACCGAGCCGTTCAATGAAGCATAACCCACGCCCATCTTGTCCAGTTCAGCAGCAATCAGCCTGGTCATTCTTTCCCATTGGCTGAAAATCACGATTTTGGCATCACCGCTTTCCACGACATTGCGAACGATATTGACAGTTTCATCCACCTTGGTGTCGTATCGCGTTTCCTGGTCGAGAATGTAAGTACTGTCACAAACCATCCTCATCTGACTGAGCAGCAGCAACATACGTTTTCTGTCCTTGTCACTGAGAAAGTGCATGCGCTTCCACTTGGAGACCAGCTGGGCGACATTGACCTTGAACTCATCGTGCAGCTCTTTCTGCTGCGGAGTCATTGGCACGAACAGATTCTGGTCGGTACGGTCCGGGAGCTGGATTGCGACGTCGGCCTTGCGCCGGCGGAGAAGCCGCTTGGATATGCGCTCGCCTATCTCATTCAAATTCCTGTAGGACAATATCTTGCCGCTTCCGTCCTTCACCGTGGTATCATCCATGAACTTGTAATACGGTCCCAGGCAATATTGGTCCACGAATTCCATTACGGAATAAAGTTCATCCAGCTTGTTTTCCAGCGGAGTTCCGGAAAGGACCACGGCATAGTCCGCCTGTATCTTTCTCGCGGCCCTGGATATCTGGCTGTTCCAGTTCTTCAGCCGCTGCACTTCGTCCATTATCAGGCATTCCGAACAGCCCGGCCCGAAGACCTTGATGTCATTGCTCAACGCATGATAGGAGACTATCTTGTAGAACGCCTGCGACTTGTAGATTTCCCTGCGCTTGTTCTGCGGCCCTTCCACGATTACCACGTCGGAATCCGTAAAGCGCTCGATCTCTTTCTTCCATTGGTATTTCAATGATGCCGGACACAGTATGAGCACGGATGAAATCAGCCCGGCCTTGCGCATGAGCTCCGCGGTGCCGATTGCCTGCACGGTTTTTCCGAGTCCCATCTCGTCCGCAAGTATTGATTTTCCTTTGCTGAATGCGAATCTGATTCCTTCTTTCTGGTACGGATACAGCTTGGTTTTCAGGAGCTTGTCGAGATTTTCATCTGTAACGGCGGAGATATACCGTTCCCTGTATCCCGCATCCTTAATCTCTGCCAGATAATCAGTTACGTCAGAATAGCATCGGAAATCCGGGTCGATTTCCCTCGCGCGTGCGATAAATTCCGACAGGCCCTGGATCTTGCCCGGCAACACCTTGCCGTCGTTGTCGAACCAGCCTTTCGCAAGTTCCGTCATTTCAGGCCAATGCGCGCTTCCGACCCTGAGGCAGATGCATCTGTCTCCGCGATATGAGATATACAGAGAAGAATACGGCGGATTCAGCACCGGCACTTTCTTATGTCTCCCGTCCAGCCAGATACGTACCGCTTCCACATGCTTGCAAGTACCTAACTGATTGGTCTTGAAGTCCATACAGGAGCAATAGTTCCAGCGGCTGTCGAGCCCCCTGTACACGACCTTATATATATTCTTCGTCTTGGGATTCCTGACATCGAAGACCCCATACACCGCCTCATCGCCGCGCGGCACAATCGAAAGCACTTCCTTGACGGCAAACTGACTGCGCAGCTTTTTCTGCCATTCTTCAGCGCTCATGCCCTCCGGCTTCACCACATTAGATAGTTTCTTTTCCATAAATTCAGATTTAGAGCATTGACTTCACCTTCCTGAAAAACTTGTAAGGCATATACCTGAACGGAAGGTCAATCCAGGTCGGGGATATGATATTGGACCTGTAATGCGTGAACGCATCGAAGCTGAGCTTGCCATGATAACTTCCCATACCCGACATGCCGACGCCCCCGAAAGGTACATTTTCATTGGCAATATGCATGATCGTGTCATTCAGGCATGAGCCTCCTGACGTGGTGTGTTTCAGGACTTTATCGCCGTCCTTGCCGAAATGGTACAGCGCCAGCGGCTTCTCCCGCGCCGTCACGAATTCTATGACTTCGTCAATGTTCCTGAATGTCAGGACCGGGAATATCGGTCCGAAAATTTCCTCCTGCATAACAGGCGCATCGGGGCTCACATCCTCCAGAATCGTCGGTTCAATATACCTTTCAGCCTTGTCCGTGCGTCCGCCGAAGACGATTTTCCCGTCTTTCAGATACCCCGTGAGCCGGTCGAATGCAGCATCATTGACAATGCGCACGAAATGCCTGCTCTCCTGCGGATTCTCGCCGAGCAAACCGGTAAACGCCCGCCCGAGCGCCGCCACGAATTCATCCTTTATGTCCTCATGTACCATAATATAATCCGGGGCAATGCATGTCTGTCCGGCATTGAGGCTCTTGCCCCACGCGACGCGCTTCGCAGCAACCTCGATATCAGCATCCTTGTCAATGATACAAGGGCTCTTGCCCCCGAGTTCGAGCACGACAGGTGTAAGATTCCTGGCTGCCGATGCCATCACGACGCGTCCGAATGCAGGGCTCCCTGTAAAGAAAATCATATCCCATCTTTCTGCTAGAAGCGCCGTATTGGTATCCCTATATCCTTGTATTACAGCGACATATTCTTCCGGTAACGTATCCTCAATCATGTCTTCGATGACTTTCGACACGGTCGGAACGTAAGGCGAAGGTTTGAGCACAGCCGTGCAGCCCGCCGAAATGGCTCCGACAAGCGGAGTAAGCAGCAGCTGCACAGGATAGTTCCAAGGTGATATTATCAATGCCGTGCCGAGCGGTTCGCTGAGGACCCTGCTTCTGGAAGGAAACATCTTCAGCGGCGTGGGCTTCCTCACAGGTTTCGTCCACTTCCCTATCTTGCGTATATGTGTACGGATTTCCCCGAGCAGGATACTGATTTCCGTCAGGTAAGCCTCCTCATAAGATTTATGCAAATCGCTCCACAAAGCATCACAAAGCGGCTTTTCCCATTTCAGGACTGCCTTTTCCAACGCTTTCAGGTTCGCTTTCCGGACCGCCGCATCCAACGTGGCCCCGGAATGAAAATATCTTGCCTGTTTCCCGCGTATTTCACGAATGCGCCCAGGCGACGTGTCAATTAGTGTCATATCGTAAATATAACACTTTTTGTGGAAAACTCGGATGCGGGATTAATTTAGTGACATGACCTGAGACGAAGCCAGATGATATTTTATCAAGCCGTCAATCGGGGTCTTGATGATGTTGCCCATTTCCATACCATATTCAGTTGCAGCCTGACAAAGAAGGTCGGGATAGTGGAACGCCACAGAGCCGACGCAATTGAATCGGTATTTCCTGTAATCCGGATAAAGGCTCACAATGTTTCTGAAAAAATCTCGGAATGAATTTAGCATCAAGTCATGATAGTATGGATGCTCATGCCTGTGATCTCCGACCCATTTGCAGAATTGAGCACAATAACGATTGGCTTTGGGCTTTTGATAGACTTGCTCAATAATTTCGTCCACTGTTTTTCCGACAAGAACTTTAACCTCCGAAAATATTTCCGGAGGCATATTTCCTCTCATGTAATCCCTCAGCAAGGCTTTACCGATGTAGCCTCCGCTGCCCTCATCTCCAAGGATAAATCCAAGGGAATCGATATTGAGCGTTTCCTTTTCTCCGTCATACAGACAGGTATTGCATCCCGTGCCAAGTATGGCTGCAAATCCGGCATCCCGGCCAAGAAGTGCCCTCGCAGCCCCCAGCAGGTCCATGGCGACAAACACCACTCCGGCATTTACAAACACATTCCGGAGAACATCCTGCATGAATTCATACTCGAGCTCACTGACTCCTGCTCCGTAGAAATAGACTTCTCTTATTTCATTAACCGGGAAATCCTCGGGAAGATTGTTAAGGATGTCATTTTTTATTTCTTCGCCCGAGATGTAATTCGGATTGTAGCCTGAACTTTTGAAACGGATGACATTCGTTCCATTCCCGTTTATACACACCCAGTCGGTCTTGGTAGAACCGGAATCCGCTATAAGTATCATGTCGTTTTTACATTTAAAGTTTCATTCTCATGACAAAATCAGAACGGGAGTTCATCATAAAGTCCATTGAAAGTCTGCATTCCTTTCCATGTCGGATGTCCGAATGTAGCGTTGTCGTTCGACGCATCACAAGTGTACCATTGGCCATCAACATAAATTTGCGAAATCACATGCCCTATGACAGAGGACGAGAAATAGCATTGCCCGTGAATATATCTGGCCGGAATTCCTGCAGCACGACACATGGCCACGACCGCATGGGACAAATCACAACAATTGCCGCCTTTCGCATTGATTGTGCCGACCGCTCCCTTCCTGGTATTGTTGTAGTTTTCCCATTCCCATTTGTCTCTTGCATAGATGAAAATCGCTTCTGCTTTTTCACGCGAAGTGCTCTTTCCCTCTATCGCCTGATTCTTTGCAGCAACGACAACCTGATCATCGATCGGGCAATTGTCTGTGCTCCTGAGAAAGTCAGACCACCATGTCGATATGTTCTTAGGCAGGACGAGATGGCTTTTGTAATAATTCATCACTCGCGCCAATATAATCAAAGCCTGCGGAAAAATGATGTTTCCGACATATTTTTCATCACCCTCATAATAGTACTCGGCTGTAGAATCCCCGCTCCTGTCGCTTTTCCAGGTTCTTTTTCCGAAACTACAATAATTGGGATACATTCCTTTCGCGGAAGCATAGTCACTCATTTTTCCGATCATCCATTTGATGCCGGCGAGAGATATCGAGTCCGTTTCGAAGGTATTCCACTGCATCACGCTCCCGGATGAATATTTCGGGATATCCACATCCGGCTGTTCCTGCCAGTCGTCAGGATGAGTTTCAATCAGAGAAATAAGGTTGCAAGCAGCAGAAAAGTATTTTGCCTGACTATAGCTTATTCCTTCCACATTGACAGAAACCGGCATCCTGCCGGTCTCGACAAACACTTCGTAGGCTTCGGAAACAGCTTTGAGGAACTCCCCGTTCCATGAGGTGGCGACGAATTCTTTCGGTTGGTCCTTTCCGTTGTCTCCCTTGTCCTCCTTCGAACATGCCTGACACGCGGTAAATGCCAGAAGCACAGAGAGAATTGTGATAATCTTCTTCATTGCTAATCTGATTGTAATATTGGCAGACATGGGAGAGGTCAGTCTCCCATGCCCGAAAATTAGTTCTCGTCACCGAACAGTTCGGTTCTGAAAATCTGGTCGGCGCTGATATCTTTGGCGTCTTCCAATTTGTTGTCAAGCATGTACTTGAAGAAAAATGCGTAAGTTATCAGGGCTCTCATTGAGCAGGCGCATCCATAATAGCCTTCAAGTCTGCCGACGTAGCCGCTCAAATTGGAGATTGCATTTTCGTTGTTGAATGCAAAATTCACATTCCTCATTGCGAAATTGTCCAACCAGTCAATTTTTACTTTGCAGTGCGTTCCATTTTCATCAGAACCCATCACGAGATGACCGTTATTGTTCTTCGTTTCATTGTAAGGACTTGATCCCCATTTGAAGCCATGCGTCAACGGAAGTTCAGTTTCAGACATCTTGACTGTTCCGCTAATTGCAGGAATGTTCCCGACACCATTCTTCTGGGTATAGTTTCCATCGTAGCCGCGAAGAAGAAGGTAGCTTCTGAGCGCCAGCTCGAAAATGTCTGCTGTATTGTATTCCTTGTCCTTGATGGTGACTTTCGTCGTCGAAGGAATATAATGAGCATTCTGGACGTTGAATTCCTCATACTCGCTTCCTGCCTCTGCAGGAGTTTCTCCGGAAATCATATTGATGGTACCTGTGGTCTTCTCCCAGATACCGATCAGGGTCACATACTGTTCTGCGAAATCCTTGACGGTCGCTCCGGAAGGCGCTACATACGCAGCCTGTTTGACCGTTATGGACAGTCCGTCATTGACGTTTCCGCCTTTAATGAGGACGGCGCCCTCACGTTCTCCGCCGGTATTGGCCTGAACTGTAATCTGGACCTTGGCAGGAGCGGCAGCGTCTCCTGAAGCCGGGCTTACACTGATCCAGTCAGCACTTGCAGTCGCCGTCCATGATTTCTTGGCGACAAATGACGCTTCAGTTGTCTCGCCTGCAGCTTTCAGGTTTACTTCCTTGGTCTTGAGTTCAATATCAGGCATCTCTATGCCATAGAAGTCATAGTCGAGTTTTATGTCTTTTACAGCATCATAGACATTCTCTGTTATGTTATTGTCCAACAGGTGCTTGTAGAATCTGCACAATATAAGGAACGTGCGCATCGGAGAAATTATACCACAATATGGAGGCATAACAAGGGAATTGTTCGGATCCTCGTCATAATTCAAGAAGTTTCCGATGCAGCCGAGATCCTGAGCTCTTTTAATGAACCAAGGAAGGGTTCTTGCCATGAAAGCAAGGTCGCATGGGACTTTGTCCGAGAAATTGATGACACCACATGGCTCGTCTGCTTTTTCATACCATGGATAGCTTCCCCATATTGCCCATTCCTCGACGGCCGGAATCTTTTCACGCAAACTCTTGCCGTTGCCGAGATTATGCACTGGGGTATTTCTCTCGGTCTGTTTGAGAGCAGATCCTTCCTTCGTGACAAGGTCAAGGAATCCTTTAGCCGCAATGATAAAACACTGTGCGGCGGTGTATTCCGTACCTGCCACCGTAATCGTATGGTAAGGCTGGTATTTAGGGTCGTATTGGTCAGCACCGTCCGCATAGGCACCTCCACTGTAAGGAATAGGGATAAAATGAACATTTTCCCACGCAGTACCATTGTCCGTGCAGTGGCTTCCGTCTGCACTTACTGTCCCGACGGTTTTCTGCCAGACATCAAGATAAGAAACAAGCTGTTCAGCGAAACCGAGGAGAGACGCAGATGCAGAAAGATATTCAGTAGATACGGAGCCAGGCAGTTTTCCATCGTTCTTGTATGCAGCCACTGTCCGCGCAAGTGTCACTGTCGCACGGTTCGTGGAAAAAGCGATGGCTTGTCCATTCCTGGTGAACAAAGTCTGGTTAGGGACTTGCCCTTTTTCTTTCATGGCCTGAAGCATCTTGGACGCGACAGCATCAACACTTTCTTCTCCTGTAACGGCGATTGTTTCAGCGTCGTAGCTGTCTCTGTCCGGATGATCTGCCGCTTTGTAGTTCAGCACATCGACATTTCCGGAAGTTTTCCCGGAAGTGAGGTTCTTCACCAGAACGCAGAGCGCATATTGGTACTGAGGCTGGGTGAGATTCTTGCCGGCGACTTCAAGCGATGTCGGTATGGTAGTGTTTTTCTCCCATTCTGCGTACATTGACGCTATCGATCCAGTCAAATCCTGCATCGAGACGGTCGCAACTGACTTTACATCAGGTCCGTCATCTTTATTGCCATTATCGCAAGCGGAAAACATACCCGCAATAATTGTCAAGACAATCAGATAAAACCAATTTTTCTTCATAATGCTTTGATTTTTTAGTGTTATTTGATAATGTATTCATTCATGTCCGGGAATTCTCCGAGGCCATATCGGAAGAGAACCAGTCCCTTGGCGCCACTTCCCTTGAAGACTTCACAATCCTTCATTATTCCTTCCGCATCCATAGGATAGACCTTGCTGTCATCTCCACGATAGGTGGTCAATCCTGCCCAGCATTCAGCGCCTCCGGTGTTATCTGCAAATTTCTTCGCGGCCCGGCGACAAGATTCATCGCTATAGCCATAGGAGTAACGGTATATCATCGGCATGAGCACGTGGATATATTTTCCCATCTCGTTATGATTCTGACCATAGTAGTAATAGTCATCAGTATCATCAGGCATCAGCGCGGCAGACGTGACCAGACCTTCCTCATAACTGTCGCACAATTCGCGCAATTCTCTGCAGCATCTCGTCACCGCCCCTACAGCATTGACTTGGGCTGAAGGATTGTGCTTGTAGGCTGTGCCACCGAAACGGATATAATCCAGATGAACGCCTTTTACTCCGAAGTCTTCAATGTAGGATTTCGCATTCTTGATGATTTCTTCAAAAATCTCATCTTTATAGCGGTTGCCCTCATCATCTATCGGATTGATCCATCCTGAAGAATTGTGGAAACACTGAATCCAGGCATGAACCGTCAGACCGATTGTTTCCGCCGCCTCAATGAATTGCAGGGTGGTCTTCCGCGCTGATGGATAAAATGCAGCGTAATTCAATATGATATGATCATAACCTTTGGACTTCAATGATTTCATCATCGAACAGTCATCGGCCATAAGGCTCGGCACATGACTGCTCCATGCCCAGAAACCAAGTCGTCTAGTATTGTCAAGATCAAATATCTCATTCGCATTTCCTCTACTTGAATATGTCAGATTTCTCCAGTCTGAACTGCCATCAGGGATTCTCTGGTAGCTGCCCCTCGCCGTCTGTACAGATGGTTTTTCAAAGGCATCGCTTCTGGTAAACGAATCAACGGCCTTTCCCGAAGCGCGCAATGCCAGTTTCAGTTCAAACTCCGAATCTGATGCTATTCCCGTAGTCAGTGTCTCGTCTTCAGTGGACATCACCAGACGTTCTCCAGGTTTCAACTTCGAACCGTCAAGTGCCTTCCAAATGCATTTTTTCGAAAAGTACTGGTCTGACAAGAACAGGCCCAGACCGGAAATATCAATGCTTTCCGCTCCCGTATTGAGGATTTCCACCCAAGTCGGAGCATCGGCTGTCTGGTCGTGTGCCGCGATTTCATTGATCACGACTCCTTGCAAACGTCCCGTGTCTTCTGCTCCGGATTCCTTGCATCCGCCGGCGAGAAGAGTTGTGGCCAAAAGGATAATTGGTAGGCTTGAGTTCATAAACTAATTGATTTCAACGGGTTTATGTTTAAGGATACCCACTTTCAGAAGTTCATTTTCCGCTTCAGTGAGTCCCCCGCATTTCTTGATATAATTCTCACATGTCTTGTAGTCCAGGGATGGATTGCGCTCTACCATTGTCCGGGTGAGTCTGTCCACTACCTTGTTGTTGATGAGGTGGGCATGCACCATTCTGTTTCCCTCTACTCTTCCGAGACGGCACATGACAGTCGTGCTGATCATGTCGCAAATCAGTTTTTGGGACGTGCCGGATTTCATCCTCGTGCTTCCTGTGATAAATTCCGGCCCCGTGATAACTTCCACAGGATAGTCAGAATACTTCGAAATCGGAGAGTCGGGATTGTTGACGAACGATCCTGTCGGAATACCATGTTCATGACAGGCTTTCAGGGTCGCCAGCACATACGGAGTGTTTCCGCTCGCCGAGATTCCGACAACAATGTCCGATGGGCAGATGTGTTTTTCCTGAAGCGTCCTCCAGCCTTCATCCACGTCATCCTCTTTCTCCTCAAGGTCAAGGACAAGGTTCTCGACACCTCCGGCAAGAACGCATTGTATCATATCCGGAGAAACTCCATAAGTGTTCGGAATCTCCAGCATGTCCAGCACAGCCAGCTTTCCGCCGGTTCCGGCTCCGCAGTAGAACATTCTTCCTCCATTTCTGATCTGTCTCTCTATCGCACTCACCAATTTTTCCAAATCAGGAAGAACCTTCTCGATGGCGAGGGGCACTTTCTTGTCCTCCTCGTTGATTTCGCGCAACAGTTCAGCTACGCTTTTTTTCTCAAGATTGTCGTGTAACGACGGTTGTTCAGTAAGTCTTAATGCCATAGTGATTATTGCTTTTATTTATAATTCTTTGTCTTGACTTCTCCCATCACCTTTCCATCCCTTACAAGAATGGCCTTTACCGTTTGGGAGCGATTTATCGTGAACGGTGTCTCATACAGGAACGAATCTGCGCCAGGCATGCTTCCGTCAAGAGTGTATCTGATTTCGGCATCAGGCAAATCCGCGGAAATAGTTACGACTTTGTCATACGCGGTATCGTCATGAAACTCAATGAACGGGCAGAAGAAGTTCCGGCATGCCTGGACGCCCAGGCAATCCAATCGGTCAAAATGCTTTTCTAGCCTCCTTGCGAACGAGTCCCAATCCTTGGCGGCGGTACTCCAGCCGCTTTCCGCGATTGCGCACATCCTTGGCCACGCCATATATTCAACTCTCTCCGGTGTCGGAAGATATTCAGTCCAGACACAGCCTTCCACTCCGATGATATACTCACGCTCATCATCTGACAGAGTTTCAGGTACAGGGTCGTAGTCATAGACCGTCCTCAACATCGTAGGCCCGCCCATGGCAAGAGGTTCACTGTCAGGGTCTCCTTGCCAATAATCAAGATAATACTTCGGATGCGGTGCCATAACGGCCTCATGACGCATTTCAGCAGCCCGGATGCCACCTTCTTCGCCCAACCATGACATGACTTTCGCATTCGGGGCCAGTCCACCCTGCAGAATCTCATCCCAGCCGATGATTTCACGACCTTTGGAATTGATATATTTCTCCATCCTTTGGATGAACCAACTCTGCAAGCCGAACTCATCCTTGAGCCCAAGCTTCTTTATCAATGCCTGACAATGAGGACATCTCTTCCAACTGTATTTCGGACATTCATCTCCACCTATGTGTATAAGTCGTGACGGGAACAATTCCATCACCTCATCCATCACATCCTCCAGGAAGTCAAACGTTTCTTCCTTAGGACAATAGACCTGCCGGAAGACTCCCCATCTGGTGGCTGTCTCGTAGGTGCTGTCCAGCCCGCAACTGAGTGAAGGATAGCATGATATCGCGGCAAGGGCATGTCCTGGCATTTCGATTTCCGGAATAATCGTGACATATCTTGCAGCCGCATACTCCACAAGATCACGGACCTGTTCCTGCGTATAGTATCCACCATACCTTTTTCCATCATATATCCCCGACTTCAATGACCCTACGACGGTTTCTTTCCGCCATTGTCCCTTACCGGTCAGCAGCGGGTACTTTTTGATCTCCAATCTCCACCCTTGATCTTCAGTAAGATGCCAATGGAATCGGTTCACCTTGTGAAGTGCCATCAGATCTATATACCTTTTCAGAAAATCGATATCAAAGAAGTGGAGGCAACAGTCCAGATGCATTCCCCGGTAACCAAATTTCGGTGTATCTTCAATATCACAGCACGGAAGCCCCCAACGCCTTATGCCCGTCCTTTCAGAAGAAAAGATTTCGCCGGAAAACAATTGGAACAATGTCTGAAGGCCATAGAAAGCACCGGCCCCGTCTCCGTATTCAACCACTACTCTGCTGCTGTCAATTTTCAGATGATAAGACTCTTTCGGAAGTCCCGCCTCAAGAAAAAATATGCCTTTCTTCTGATTCAGGTCAATGGGGGCAGTCTCAAGAGAATAACCTGACGCTGTAGAAAGCCTGTCATTCAGGAAATCCACAGTCCGTTTGACTTCAGAGTCCGGATCGAGGTAGATGACCGTTTCTTCATCCAAGATAAAATGCCCGGTCCCGGTCTCGACATGAGATGGCTGAGGGATGATATTTACCGAATCCCCCAAAGCAGCTTTCCCTGAGCAGCCGACTGCGGACGCCGCCGCAAGCAATATGATAAATCTTTTCATCATCAAAATCTTTTGGATGTCGGCTTGCCGACAGGCCTTCCATCATGGGTAAAACCCTGCGCCTTCACTGTAACGCCTTTGCCCGGCGTAAACTTCCTGTTGAATACAGGTGAGTCAGGTGTCGGATCCGTGCCGTCAGTGGTGTAATGGATGGCAGCATATGGATATTCCAGCATCAGGTCCGCGTCCACCGGCCTTGGAAGATTAATGCTGTCATAATCGAAAATCACATTCCAATATACTTTCGAACATGCGATTTCGGAGGCATCCAACCTTTTCATCTCCTTTTCCATCCTCACCCTGAATGACTGCCAGTCCTTGTTCTGTCGCTCCGTCCATCCGACTTCCGACATTGCGGCCATTCTAGGGAATGTCCAGTACTCGGCGGAGTTGACATCAGGGATAAATTCACCCCACACACAACCTTCCGCCCCGATAATGTATTTTTTGCTCAATTCCGGCAAAGAGTCCACTACCGGATAGTAATTGTACGCCTTTTTCAGAGTGAGAAGAAGCGAGTTGGCTTTCGGCTCTGTTTCAGGATCAGCCTGATAGTAATTGTAATAGCACCACCGGTCAGGCGATAGAATAACATGGTGACCGCGTCTAATCCCTTTGGCTGCAGGAGCATGGCCTCTATATGACTGTGCCACCATTCCGTCCACGTTTCCTCCATCCAGAATCTCATCCCATCCGATCACGGTCTTTCCGTGACTTCTCAAGAATGAACTTACACGGTTAACGAACAATGACTGAATCTCATCGTAACTTTTCAATCCTTTCTGTTTCATCAGATTCCGGCAGAATGCACTCTCTTTCCATGCTTTCTGCGGACACTCGTCACCTCCGATATGCCAATATCGTGAAGGGAACAAAGGAAGCATTTCAGTAAAGACATCCTCCAGAAATCGGAAAGTAAACTCGCTGGGACAGTAAACATCCTCCTTTATTCCCCAACATGTGGATACCTTGTAAGTCTTGGTGGGGTCGCATGACAACGCCGGATATGCCGCAAGCGCTGCCGTCGAGTGCCCTGGGATTTCAATTTCGGGAACGACCGTCACATGACGAAGTGCAGCATATTCCACTATCTCCTTGATATCTTCCTGGGTGTAGAACCCTTCGTGTGGCTTCCCGTCAGGATTCTTATCGTCATAATCGGCCGTATATGGCCTTTTGGAGCCCACTTCTGTAAGGAGAGGGTATTTCTTGATCTCAATTCGCCATCCCTGGTCTTCCGTCAAATGCCAGTGAAACATGTTCAACTTGAGAATTGACATCTGATCAATGAATTTCTTCACGAATTCTTTCGGATAGAAGTGCCTTCCACAGTCAAGCATCATTCCGCGATATGAAAACGCAGGTTTGTCGGAAATCTCGCAACATGGGATTGTCCACTTGATACCCGTAATTTTCTTCGAGGAATATATTTCAGGAGGCAATAATTGCAACAGAGTCTGGAGGGAATAGAACGCTCCTGCCGGAGTAGCAGCTTCGGCGACAATGTCTTCTGGCGAGACTTTGAGACGATATTCTTCCGGGCCGAGCCCTTCAACCTTGCGGAGTATTATCCCCTTTCTTTTTTTATTCTTGCAGACGATATCCAATCCTGACGCAGTCCTGACCCTGTCGATGAACACCTCCGCAGCCCGGGCAAATTCCTCGTCATCAGTTTCCACCTGCAAACCTGTGCGGTTGTCAAGAGTAAACTTTCCAGGACGGGGCATCAATGATTCAGGGGCCGGGATGATTCCGTAAGACGCAGCATCTCCCACCGGTTCTTCAGTCTCTGACGCAATAGCCTCTGACAGAATATTTTTGACGCCATTCAGATAAACAGACGGACATTCCTCTGAAAGAGGATATGGAGCCTTGATATAGATGTGCATCTGCTCGGTTTCGTATTCATATCCTTTCCGCACCTTGTAGGCCCGTTCCGAAGGAAGATATGAATTCTGCCCATTGGTATAGCCGGCGAAGAAGATAGTCTTGTCCGGAAAATATTCTCTGGCTTCTGTCTGGTACTCGCAGAACGGCTCACCATCGCTGAAAAAGAACAATACGCCGTCCAGATCCACCACGTGGACATTGTATCGCAATTTGTTCGGAACCGGTCCGGATTTGAACCTGTCCAGAATTTCGCTTTCCCAGTTCCGCACGTCCTCTCCGAACGAAGCCGACACCTTCGACGATGTCCTGACAAGCGAGTCCGCATGACGGCGGACCAATTCCGGAGTAATCTGATCTGCCTTATACGGCAGGTCGATGGTTTCATTGACAAGCCTCATCAGTCCTTTATTCTCAACCCTGGTGAAAGTCATCCCGAGCAATGATGACGCCAGCGATTTTCCGCACTCCTCCGCATAGGCAGCATCCCGCGGGCCCAAGACCGGATCCATATTTCCTGCCGCCCCTGTCAGTTGGAAGACCTCTCCACCCCATTCTTCAGAGAGAATCTTTCCGCAAATCCCCGGATAGTCAGAAGATAAAGCATGGCTGCCAGGCCCCATACAGACAGGATGGCAAGCAAGATTGACTATCGTGACCATCGGATGCTTCTTTCTGATGAATCTGGCCACATAGACATCATGATCGCATGGTCCTTCCTTCTCGCACCTGTTACCGTTGATTATCGTTTCAGCCTTGCCGGTCTCCAGCCGGAAAGAGGAAAACTCCTTCTCTGCGGTAATCGTTCTTACTGCATTTCCCACGAGAGAACCGATCATCCTGAACTTCCACTCTCTGTTCGTGCCTCCGGCAATGACGGAAGCTCCTCCGGATCTCGGGGCCGAATGGGTATGTATGTTATGGATGAGAATGTTTTCCCGCGCAAGTCCCGACCTCTCTGAAATCATTGTCCTGAGCGTATCGGTAATTGCAGGAGAGATTTCCATCAAATCATTGGATATGATGCAGACCTTCTGACCTGCATCATCTTTTATGACAAGGCAATGCGTTCTCAAGTTCTGATGAATACCATCAGACAGGCCATGCCTTGCTGCAAATCCAGCCAAAACCACATGCTCATCCGGCAATGTAGAGATGTCCGCCGAATGGTAATTCATCTCCAGCCGGCCATGACTGCAGGACGTTGCGATGCAGGCGACAAATAATGCTGTAAATATCCAGGGTTTCATGTTTATTAATATCCAGGGTTTTGTACAAGTGTTCCGTCAGACTTGGTTATCTCATTGGCTGGAATAGGCATCAGGTAATTCGGCCACTCTCCATCCACTTTTCTGAAATGTTTCTGCGTAGGGCTCACTGTAAGACAGCAGTCACCATAGTCCACCCAGTATTCTTTTCCGAGCCAGCGATACTTGATCGACGAGCCTTTCACCTGAACTGCTCCGTCCGAATCAGAACTTGCTTCTTCAAAGATATCCTTGGCGTTCGCCTTCAGATATTCCGTTCTCTGCGAAGAATTAGGCCAGTAGTAGCAGGTATTGTTCATTGTCTCGTCGTATGGTCGGGCGACACGATAAATAGTATCATTCTGAGTTCCATTTCTCAGAATCATTGTCCGCATTCCTGCAAAAGGCACATTCTCATAGAATTGTGCAGTTTTCCATCTTCTCACATCGAAATAACGGAACGCTTCGAATGCCAGTTCGACCCTGCGCTCATTCACCAGGCGGTCCCACAATGCTTCGCCGCTTTCAGTGACCGGAGGCATCATCACATCCTTGCGTTGGCGCACCTTGTTTATATATTCACGGCAAAGATTTTCGTCACCTGTCTTGAATGCACATTCGGCATAATTGAGATATATCTCGGCCAGTCTGAACCATGGAAAAAACAGGGTTCCTGTCTCAGATTCCGTTATAGGAGATGTCGGAATGTACCATTTCATCATTTCAAGCCCCATAGTATTCGTGGCATGCCACAAGTGCTTGGCCTTTGCCGTATAGTCAGGCTCTTTCTTTCCGGATTCAAAATCGGACTTCTTTACATTGTCGTAGTAAAGGGAAATGTCCAGGACATTGTCGTGATAGCCGCTGTTGTCAGTATTCGGATAATTGCTGAACGGTGCAGCTATGCTCTTATAGAACCTTGGGTCACGACCTTTGTAAGGATGTTTGACATCGAAACCGGAGCCATCCTCGAATATTTTCTTTCCGTTTTTCATTTCATAGTCCAGCGCGATGGCCTGAGTCGGATTAAATGCCGTCCACCCATTGAAATAGACCACCGAATAAAGCAACTGAGCCTTTTTCATCGTATTGTCGTTGGCATCCGCATTGGACACGAAGTACTTGCCCCAAATGACCTCCGGAGAATTGAGATCATTCCACATTCCTTCGTAAGTTTCGGCGAGACGGTAGGCCCCGTCAATGTCCGCGCGGTCAACGATCCGTTTTGTCGCATCAAGGGCCCTCTTCCATTTTTCATTGGTATATGTGCCTCTGAATATTCCGCCATCCGGACGGTCAGGATCATTGAACAATGGAGAGGCTGCCAACAAGGTAAGACGGCTTCTCAATGCCAGAACGATATCTTTGTTGGCTCTGCCTTTCACGGCCTTGTCCTTGGCAGGAAGGAGAGATTCTGCCTTGTCCAGATCCTGCAGAATGAAGTCAACACATTCATCGAAGTTATTTCTGGTGGCATCATACGTATCCTTCAGGTCATAGGCTTTCGTGATGATAGGAACTCCGGCATATCTTTCAATGAGATTCGTATATGCCCATGCCCGCAGGAAATAGACTTCTCCTTTAAGCCTGTCGATATCTTCCGTAGGAATCTTCGTTCCCTTCTCGTCCACATAACTGAGGAAATAGTTCATTCTGTATATGCGGTCGTAGGTGCGGTTCCAGATATTCAGAAAAGTTGTTCTCGTGCTATGTGCCGTTCCTCCCTCATTCTGATACATCACATTGTCAGGAGTCATTGTGCCCGAAGCTATGAATCGCGTACTCGTTCCTCCGTATCGAAAGTAGCCCTCGTCCGTGATGCATCCGATATTTCCTTCCTGAAACGGATCCGGCAGTACCGTGTAAAGCGCATTGATGTAGTTTTCCGCCAGCGCAGTGCTGTTGAAAACGGCATCCTCCGAAAGTTTGTCAAGCGGAGTCTTGTTGAGGAAATCATTGCTGCAGGATGCAAACAGCGCAGCAGCAGTGAATATTGCAATTATCTTTTTCATATTATCATTCGTTTAGAAAGTCAATTTCACGCCGGTATTGAAAATACGCAATTGCGGATAGGTCTGATAAGATTCATCGCTGGTTTCAGGATCGACGTTCTTCAATCCGGACAATGTCAGCAGGTTATAGCCGGCGACATAGAATCTCAAACTCTTTATCCTCATCTTGTTGAACAGGACATTGTCAGGAATGGTATAACCTATCTCGACATTTTTCAGTCTCAAGAAGGCAGCATTGCGATAATAGAATGAGGCATTGTTCACACCTCCGTTGCTTACGGTGGAACCGATTCGCGGATAGTTGGAAGATGTGTTTGACAATGTCCAGGCCTTCTCAGCTGCCTCCTTTTCAATATTGCCGGAAACAGGATCCGTCAAAGGGGCATAGTAGAACCTGGCCCTTGCCTGTCCCTGAAGGAGAAGGGAGAAGTCAAAGTTTTTCCAAGTTGCGTCGAAACTGGCACCGAATACTATTTCAGGCACAGGAGTAAGGTCACATCTTTTCTGGTCATACGTTGTGATTTTACCATCATTGTCAAGATCCTCGAAAATGAAATCTCCAAGCGTGGCACCTGCCATCTGCGGATTGTTCTCAAGGTCTTCCTGTGTCTTGTTGATTCCTTTTACCTGATAGTACAGCTGGGCTCCCATAGGATGACCGGTAAGATTCATATATTCATGGCCCTCACCCCATGGAGTTTCATCCATGAATTTGATCCGGTTGCGGGCAAACATGAAATTGCCGCTTGCATGGTAGACGAAGTCACCGTTCCCGGACTTGCCCTGATGATGCAGTTGCAATTCAAAGCCTTTGTTGTCCACTATACCGATGTTTTCGTCAGGAAGACTGTTCGGCAAACCGGTATAGTATGGTATTGACGCATTTCTCGTGCAAAGGATGTTGGACCGTTCCGTTTTGAAAAACTCCAGTTCCCAAGCGAAAAGCCCGTTTTTGATACTGCCGTCCACACCTATGTTCCATGTCTTGGCGACCTCCCAAGTGACATTTTTGTTAGGGACTTTCCCCGGGATTATGAAATTGACATCTTTGTCATCGAATCTCTGTTTATAAGAGGACAATGATGTGTAGCCATACGTAGTCATGTACTGGAACGAGTCAATCTGGTCGTTTCCCTGTTCGCCGTATGATGCACGTAACTTAAGGTTCGTCAGCCAAGCGGCATTTTGCTTGAGGAACGGTTCTTCGGAGATTCTCCAGCCTGCGGAAACTCCAGGGAAAAAGCCCCAGCGTTTGTTCTTAGGGAAATTTTCGGAACCATCGAAACGACCTATCAACTGCACCAGATAGCGGCTTTTCCAGTCGTATCCCAATCTTCCGAACCAGCTCCTTCTCGCCGTCTCGCGTGCGTAACCCTTGATGCTGTACCAGTCTTTGTCGGCAGATCCTGCAAAAAATTCGTCGAGAATATCAGAATCGTATTTATTGATGCCTGCGCCCATGTAATCCAGGCGATACGTCGCTTGTTCGAATCCGGCCAGCGCCGTCACATGGTGGCCGCGGAAAGTCCTGTCATAATTGACATTGGCATTCAGTGTCAATGTGTGGCTGTTCCTCTGATATTCATGAAGGACAGGTGTGCTCCAATATGAATTTGTCCTTTCTTCATAAAGTTCAGTCACTTCATCGTAGGAATAGTACTGCCAGTTTTTCTGGAAATTGCCTATAACGTCATAAGCCATTGTCCCGTTGACGGAAAGCCCCTTGGTTATAGTATCCAGATCCCAATTCAGCGTGAACGTGGTGTTGATCGTGTTGATTGTGGTTCTGTCATAACCGGTAAGATCCTGTACCATGACAGCCGGATTAGTTCCACCCCGTAAATACCCGTTAGGGTAGTAGGCAGCTCCTGTCGGCCTCAGTCTCGTAGCGATATAGAAGATTCCATAACTGTCAGAAGGGAATGCCGAATAGTTCTTGTGCTGCTGTCTTGCGTTAAGGTTTACGCCGAGTTTGAGAGACTTGGTCACTCGTATGTCAATATTCGAACGGACATTGAATTGCTTGTATTTAGTCGCGCTCTTCTTATAGATACCATCCTGATATTGGCCATTGAACTCTACGAAATAAGCAATCCTCTCAGCACCACCGCTTATGCTCATTCCATATTTATGCTGCACTGAGACAGGTTTGATGATTTCGTCAAACCAATTGGTGTTAGGGTAGTTTATAAGGTCATCACCATCCTTATAGTGCTGAATCTGAGTTTCGTTGTACATCGGGGAGGCGCCGGTTATGGCAAGCTCGTCGTTATAGGCTTTTGTATATAGAATAGCGTCAGCCATCTTGACCAGCCGTGTAGGTTGTTGAAGTCCAAGGTCGTAGTTGAACGTAACCGTGGACCCGTCGTTGTATTTGCCGCGCTTCGTGGTCACCAGAATGACGCCATTAGCCGATCTCGCACCGTAGATTGCACCCGACGCATCCTTCAGCACATTTACACTTTCGATTTCATCTCCGGAAAGACGACTGAATTCTTCATTTGATCTCGGCACCCCGTCAATGACAATCAGAGGGCTGTTGTCACCGAGTGTGCTGCGTCCCCTGATGAACATTGTCGCATTATCCTTTCCAGGCTCTCCAGTCCTGTTGCTCACTATCACGCCTGAAAGTCGCCCGGCCAAGCCTTGTGAGATGTTGACTGAAGAGTTCTTGACAAGATCTCGTCCCGAAGTCTGGGCTACTGAGCCAGTAAGCGTCAACTTGCTCTGTGTTCCGTAACCTATCGCAACAGCCTCGTCCAGAACGGTGTTCTCCGGTTCAAGGATAAAATCCACCACGCTTCTGCCTGAAACGGGTTGAGCCTGTTCCTTGAATCCAAGCAGACTTGCCACCAATTCTGCATTTGATGGTGCTGCAATTGAATATTTTCCATTGGCGTCCGTCATCGCACTGGATGCCGTAGTAGTTGCGACACCTTTCACATAGACCATGACACCAATTTGAGGTTCTCCGTCTTTGGAGGTAACGGTCCCAGTGATGTTTATGGTTTTCTTGACGTCTTGTGGCACTATTGCCGCAGACATCTGAGACTCCAGTACCATCGCGGCTTCTGTCATACACAGAAGCGTGATAATTAATTGTTTGACAGTGATTCGCATATCGCTGAATAATTTTGGTTTATTCGTAAAAGGCAGTCTTTGCAGCGGACACCGCTTTTTCCTGCTGCAGAAGCGCCTTGTCAGTGTTATTGTCTCTTTTGTGCAATGGTTCACCCATCAGGTTACTGCGCAAAGTTATAAAAAGATTTTGTTTATGAAATATTTATGACGAAAAAATGTTGTGTTTGTTTTATTTTATGATTTCGTTCATAACTAAAACGAAACTTTTGCGGCTATAATATTGATTTAATCGATTATAATATGTACCTTGCAGCCACATTTGGAAACATTAAAACAAACTACATCTATTGATATGGGCGGAATTCGTGAGCGGAGACAATTAATTCTGAATTCAATATTCGATCAAGGCATTGTCAAGGTTGCGGCATTGGCTGATAGATTCAGGGTTACGCAGACTACCATCAGGAAAGATTTGAACTACCTCGAATCCAAGGGGCTTCTTCACAGGTCCTATGGAAGCGCGGTTCCATCTTCGGCGCCGGTCAAGGATATCAGCCAGGGCAAGAAGAAACTGATCAACTATGATGCAAAAATGCGAATAGCAAAGGCTGCAACGGAACTTATCGAAGAGAATGATTCGATTTTTCTTGCTTCCGGTTCCACTGTCGCCGTCTTTGCTGAAACCCTTAAGCCGAAAGGGAAACTCAATATCGTGACTACTGCGGTCAACATCTCGACCATGCTTGGGGAAAATGACAGCATCAGCGTAATGCAGGTCGGCGGAATGCTTTACAGCAACACATTGTCTGTTTACGGCAACGATGCCATTCAATCCGTACGCAACATCTTCTGTTCCAAACTGTTTTTCGGCATAGACGGGTTTGACGTTTCTTATGGTATAACCTGCGCCACCAGGGAAGAGGCCGAACTAACCAGACAAATGATTCAATCAGCTGAGAAAAGCATTGTGCTGTGCGATTCAAGCAAGCTGGGCAAACGTGGGTTCGCCCACATAACGAGTCTGTCCGAAATCGACATTCTGATAACCGACACGGAATTGCCTTTCGAAAAGAAAAAGGAAATAGAAGAACTCGGAGTTCAGGTAATTGCTGTCTAGTTAAACGCACCTGCGCGCACATTATTTCGCAGCTCATTGGTTCATATTTAGTTAGTTCACAAGATAGCGACTTGTTCAGGAATTGAGCACGTGACAGCAGAAGCCACGGGTGGGGACGGAGAATTCCGCCGATCCTCCCCACTGCGCGGGTCCCCTCTTTTCGGGAGCCAATGCCGGCTCCACCCTCCGTCCCCGTCGGGGTTTTTCGAATGTAATTCCCAAGCTGGCGTGAGCATTAAAACGTTTTTCACGCACACCGAGTTCATTTTCCACCACGACGTGCGTAGAAAACGTTTTATCGCGCACGGGGAGTCACATATCATGGAAATGATCATCATTAAAGACCCTGTGGCAGAGAAGCCCCGGTAAGATACGTAACTGATTGATAATCAAATACCATTTTAACAGCAGCGTGGAAACGCAGGCTTATTTTGGCCACGTTTCCACGCCCCGTTTTATAACTCTTTGAAAATCAACGCCCCCTAAAAACGAGGCGTGACCGCGTCCCGGCAAATTACGTAAGCGTCTCCAGGGTTACCCTGTGGACGTTCGCGAAATTATCCGGGAGACCAGGACAGCCGCTAGTACTTGAACGAGAATTCGTCCAGGTAGAGGACTGTGTCGGCGGCGCCGGTGAAGAAATCGCCGTGACGGCTGGAGGCGGCTACGATTGCCACCATGGTAGGAGTGCGGTCGCTGCGATATGTAATCGGAATGTCAAACTCCTCGTAGGCATCCATCCATGTACTGAACTCGAAATTAGCGTAACCGATGATTGCGGGATCATTGTCATAATCCACGAACTGGTTGTCAGAATTTCTGACATGGAAACGGCCCTGGTCGTCAATGGCGCCTGCAGGATAATTGCTCCATTTGTTCTTATCCCAGTCTGCAAGGATAATCTGAATCTGGCCGATATCGGTCTTGCCAAGCATATCCTTGTGCGAATCATCCGCATAGTCAATCGTTTTCGGCTGATAGCAGAAATATCCGTGGAGAGACTTCGGTCTGCCTGTGAACGGCACACCCCAAGCCATGTCCGCACCGCTCATACCTATCAATTTGCAGAACTCCCCGGTGAAAATGTTGCCGGAGCCGAACTTCATGACAATGTATTGGCTGCTCAGCTTTGCAGCCTTCTTTCCCGGACCCGGAACAGCGACAAACGTCTCTTCAGGCTCGGTAGTATTTCTGCCTAACGATGCGGTTCCCTTGTTCGCCGTCGCCCATATCTTCTTGTCCGCATCAGGAACAGACTTGCCGAAAGGATACCAACCCTTTCCAGCCATGGACCAATCATCGAAATTCATGTTGTACAACTGAGGCTCACTGCCCGGTTTCGGATCATCCTTGCCGGCATTGGAAGCAATCAGTTTCCAGGTAAAATCCCTGAACGCATGAAGAGTGACACGGTTCGTGTCCCGCAAATCCAGAACAGACCCGCGGGCCATCAATGTCTCCTGGAACTTGGTAGCATCGGTGTACTTGATCTTGGAAATCTCCAACTGGTCCAGACTGACACCGTAAGGCATTGTCACAGAGACAGTAAGCTTCGCTGTATTGATGGAAGAGCTCAACTGGCCTTCGATCTCGAAAATCTCGTAGCCCGCCACATCGCGCGGAATCATCATGTCATTTTCAATGCTGCACCCCGTCATCATGAGGACGGCGGCGCAGAAAAGCAATCCTTTCTTCATAAGCCCTCCGGATTAACGTTTTCCTACCTGGAAATAATACATGATGGAGAAGCCCACACCCAGAAGGTTCGGCTTGAATGTCGTCCCGAAATGGGAAAGGGAACTCGTATATACTTGATTCTTAGTTTGTTTCGTATAAGAATAATTACATTCCAGCACGCTGATGGAGACCTCGAATGAAAGATTGTTCGTCAGAAACATAGTAAGACCCGGGACAATACCGATGGTCAGGGCATAGGACTCGGAAAATGTACCGTTCTTCTCATTACCGTCGTACTGGAAAGATTTGCCCTGTCCGCGGCTACCGCCGATACGGATTTCATTGAACATTCCGAAGACGCGGCTTCCGAATAGCGGAACGTAATTACGCACGGCAAACTGTCCGGAATAGCTCTGGCTCTTCACATAGTGGTTCGAGAGGTCGAATTCGTCGTCGGTACCAAGGCTGATGGAAGCGCCGTCCAGATTCATTGAAGTATAAGAATATCCGAATCTGGCACCTACGGCCGTATTTTTGCCGATGAAATAAAACGCGGCAGGAGAGATCTTTACGGTGGACAATGTTCCTTTAAGACCGGTGATAAGTGACATGAGTTCATAACCCACATCACCGTTTCCGGCTGAATAATGACTATATGATATGGATGCTCCGGCTGTCATCATGCCCTTGGGCACGAAAACGGCACTCGCATCGCCAAGACCTCGGTCGAACTTTTCCTGATTCCTTGCAACTGCCATTGTTCCAACGGATAACAGCATTGCGGCCAATAAAAATTTCTTCATAAAAATCAAAATACAATTCTGCGAAATTATGATAATTTTTTTTCCTATCAAAATGCCCAAATATTTTTTGTAATTTTGCAAGGGAGAGGGTAACGTGATTAAGGCGCGTGGGCCCTAAACCGCAAACTCGCGCGAAACCTTCGGCAAGCCTGAGGACGCACGAAACTTGAATAGGTAAATAATAATATATGGCAGAACAGCAATATGATGGCAGTTCCATCAAGACACTGACGTGGAATGAACATATCCGCCAGCGCTCCGGAATGTATATCGGAAGACTTGGCAACGGCGACAATCAGGACGACGGTATATACATACTGCTTAAAGAGGTGGTAGACAATGCCATAGACGAATTCACAATGGGATTCGGCAAACAGGTCCAGATTACCGTCGAAGACGGCATGGTAACCGTACGGGACTTCGGACGAGGCATTCCGCATGAGAACGACAGCGTCATCCGATGCGTAAGTTCATTGAACACGGGCGGCAAGTTCGATGACAAGAACTTTAAGAAATCCGTCGGCATGAACGGTGTCGGCACCAAAGCCGTAAATGCATTGTCCTCATACTTTTACGTCGAATCTTTCAGGGACGGCAAAAGTTCGTGGGCGCAATTCGAGCGCGGTAACCTCGTGGATTCCGGAATGAAGGAAAACGTGAGCGAGAAGAACGGAACCTTCGTAAAATTCAAACCGGACAGCCAGAAATTCGGAGACTACACATACAACATGGACTTCGTCGAGACCATGGTCAAGAACTATTCTTTCCTGAAGAAAGGCCTGACCATTGTACTAAACGGCACCCCGTACAAATCGGAAAACGGACTGCTCGACCTGGTAAACGACAGGATGAGCGAAACCCCGCTTTACCCGCCGATACACCTTGAAGGAGAAGACATTGAAATAGTCCTCACGCATGGCAACAGCTATGGCGAGAACATCTCGTCATTCGTCAACGGACAGAACACCAGGGAGGGCGGAACCCACCTTGCAGCGTTCAGGGAGGCCATCGCGAAGACATTGAAAGACTTCTTCAAGAAGGACTACGACCCGCAGGACTGCCGCCAGGGCGTCGTCGGCGCCATCAGCATCCAGATCCAGGAGCCGCAATTCGAGGGACAGACCAAGACGAAGCTCGGCTCCACCTACATGTGGGACAAGCAGATAAAGGACGAAAACGGCAATACCATCAACGATAAAGGCCCGACCATCAGGTCTTTTGTCAATGATTTCGTTTCCAGGAATCTCGACGATTATCTGCGCATACACAAGGACATTGTCCCGGTCATCGAAGAGAAGATCAAGTCGTCCAAGAAGGAGCGCGAGGAGATTTCCGGAATCCAGAAAAAGACCAGGGAGAAGAACAAGAGGGCGAATGTCTACAACAAGAAACTGCGTGACTGCCGCTATCATTACTGCGACAAGGTGCCTAAGGACAAGGAGGAGGAGAAGGAGAAGTCAAGCATTTTCATCACCGAGGGAGACTCCGCGAGCGGAACCATCACCAAGGTGCGCAATGCGAACAACCAGGCAGTGTTCAGTCTCCGGGGCAAGCCGATAAACTGCTACAAGGAAAGCAGGAAGCGCGTTGCAGAGAACGAGGAGCTCAATCTTCTCATCTCGGCACTGGGAGTGGAGGAAGACCTCAACGACCTGAGATACAACAACATAATAGTCGCAACCGATGCCGATGATGACGGAATGCACATCCGCATGCTGGTTCTGACATTCTTCATGAAATACTACCCGGATCTCATCAGACGCGGGCACGTACATATTCTCCAGACCCCGCTTTTCCGTGTCAGGAACAAGAAAGAAACAAGGTATTGCTACAATGACGACGAGAAGGCGAGCGCGATAAAGGACCTCAAGAACGGCGTGGAAATCACACGATTCAAAGGTCTCGGAGAAATTTCTCCTCATGAGTTCGTGGACTTCATCGGTGACGGCATGAGACTAGACACCGTAAATCTGGCGAAGGACGAGTCCATCTCCAGCATCATGGAGTTCTACATGGGAGACAATACCATTGACAGACAAAACTTTATCCGTCAGAATCTCCGCAGTGAGGAGGAACTGGAGGATATAAACATTTAAGCAAAGATGGAAAAGAAACGTTCATGCTGGGCAAGGTTCTGCGGATTCCTTCTCAGAAAAATGGGATGGACCACGGTAGGCGGTCCCGCACCTGAAGCAAAGTGCGTATTATTGGGCGTACCTCACACATCGGCATGGGATTTCGTAATCTCGTACTTGTTCTACACCCAGTTCGACAAGACCGCGCACGTAATGATAAAGAAGGAATTCTTCAAATGGCCGGTGGGAGCCTTCCTCCGCAAGGTGGGATGCATCCCGGTGGACAGGTCCAGCGCAAGCGCAATGCTTTTCAGCCTCATCAATGAAATGGAAAAGGTCGACACCTTCCATCTCGCAATCGCTCCGGAAGGCACACGCCACGCCGTAAAGAAGTGGAAGACAGGCTATCACATGATCGCGAAGAAAGTGGGATGCCCGGTATATATGGGATATTTCGACTGGAAGACCAAATGCGTAAGCATCGGTAAAAAGGTGGAACTCACGGATGATGCGAGAGCAGATACCGACAGGATCCAGGCTCTCTATGAAGAGATGCACATGCGCGGCAAGAACCCTGAAGGGTATGTGACGCATTAGAAGAGGGGACGTGACAAGACAATAGATACATCATGAGCAACAGCTTATACAGAAAATTGACGACAAACAGGGAAAACTACATCACTACCCTGTCGCGTCTGTTCGATTATGCAACGACTGCCTACGCCAAAAGGCCGGCATTGACATTCGTCGACGGCAGCCAAAGCTATACATACGCGGAATTCAGAAAGAAAAGCATTGAACTGGCCCACCTTTTCTCAAGATACGGGCTCAATGCAGGCGACAGAATCGCGATCTTGTCCCAGAACATGCCGAACTGGACGGTTTCGCTGTTCTCCATCGTCGCGTTTGGTCGCGTGGCAGTACCTATCCTTCCGGACTCGTCGGAGAGCGAGGTCACCAATATCCTCAACCACTCCGAGTGCAAGGCCATCTTCGTATCGCAGAGAATGGCCGGCAAGCTGTCGGATGAAGTGAAGAAGAAATTGACCCTCATCATTGACATGGACACATTGGAAATCATACAGAGGGACGACGCGGAATTCACGTGCGACGGCTGGGGCAAGGAGCCTTCTCCGGATGATCTGGCGATGATCATCTATACTTCAGGAACGTCCGGCAGGGCCAAGGGCGTGATGCTGAGCCACAGGAACTTCTGCCAAAATGTAATCGAGGCATGGCATGCGCAGAAGGCGAACAAACGCGACAGATGGCTGTCCATCCTTCCGATGTCGCACACTTACGAGATGAGTTTCAGCGTGTTGTACCCGTTGTTCGTCGGCGGATGCGTTTACCACATCAAGAAACTCCCTACACCGACAATCCTTATCGAGACCATGAAGAAGGTGCGCCCTACCATCATGTGTTCCGTACCTCTTATTATAGAGAAGGTCTACAAGGCCAGCATCGTACCGACCATCGAGCGCAGCCGCGTGCTCTCATGGATGCGGAAAAAGACACCGAAACTGCTGTACTTCCTCATCGGAAAACGTCTTTACAAGACCTTCGGCGGCAAACTGAAATTCTTCGGCATCGGCGGTTCCAAACTTGATCCGGTAGTGGAAGATTTCCTCATCAAGGCCAAGTTCCCTTACGCCATCGGCTACGGCCTCACCGAGACAGCACCGCTCATCACCAATGCCTGCGTAGGCAAGACCAAGGTCGGTTCAATCGGCGTCCCGGCCTACAACGTACAGGTGAAGCTGGACAATGTCAATCCGGAAACAGGTGAAGGTGAAATAGTTGCGAAGGGCGACAATGTAATGCTCGGCTATTACAAGGACCCGGAGCGCACGCGTCAGGTGCTCTCCGACGACGGCTGGTTCAGGACCAATGACCTCGCATGTATGGATGAGAAAGGCCGTTTCTATATCAAGGGCCGCTTGAACAACATGATTCTCGGACCATCCGGCGAGAACATCTACCCGGAGGAAATCGAGCAGGTCATCAACAATTTCGGCGGAGTGAACGAGTCATTGGTAATGGAGCGCGACGGCAAACTGGTGGCGCTGGTCAAGTTCGATGACAATGTCCTCAACTGGAATCAGGAGACCGAGGACAAGTTCTTCGAAAATCTCCAGGCGAAGAAGAAGGCCGTGCTCGACTACGTGAACAAGCACGTGGGCAAGTCATCCAAGGTCAACAGCGTGGAGGTGGTCAAGGAAGATTTCGAGAAGACCGCGACCCACAAGATCCGCAGGTTCAAATACCAGGATGCCCACGGCGATGAGCCGCAGCAGCCTGAAAAGAACGAAAAAGAATAATTTTTTATAAAACAATTTAGCATATCGTGAATTTCAGTTGTCATACTTGTATAAAAATTAATATACACTATGAAACTGAAATTCACGACAGCAGTATTGCTGTTTACAAGTCTTCTCCTGGGAGTTTTCGGCTGCCAGAAGCAGACCGAGTCTGAAATTCACGACACAGTCGTTATCCAGACAAAACTCAATTCAGGGACGCCGGCCACGAAAGTCACTGGCGGGACAGATCAAATTACACTCGCAGCTACATGCGACTGGTCACTACAATGTGATGACTGGTTCACCATCGAACCGGCATCAGGAGCAAAGGGCATCAGCGAGTCGACAATCATCACTCAACCTAACGGGACAGGTAAGGACCGCATCGGGACAATCAAGCTCAAAGCAGGTTCTTACACAAGCACTTACACATTCACGCAAGCCGGCAAATAATGGAAATCGAAGAGTATAGACGCATTTTCGATTTCTTCTTCAGCGGAGTGGAGGTTCCGGAAAAACTGAAACGACAGTTTTTCGGGTGGCTGGAAATTCATGGAGCTGAACCGGAAACGAAAGAGTTGCTGGAAGAATATTGGGGCGAAGTCTCATCAGCTGCACCAGAATTCGACATTACCGAAGGGCTGGAAAAACTGATGGCCGGGGTCGACGTGAAAAAGCCACATGACGGCATCGGAAAAAGGATTCTCCGCAGTAAGGCATTGAAATACTGCATAGCAGCAGCCGCGGCAGTTGTACTTTTCGTAACGGGCGCAGTAACTTCCGAACTGGCCATCGGACCGAAACGGGAAACCGTATTGATGGCATCTTCCGAAAATATCGGCTCGTACACACTTCCTGACGGGTCAAAAGTCTGGCTGAACAAAAACAGCGCTCTTTCTTACAACCAGAAGTTCGGAAAGAAGACAAGACAAGTAGCGGCTCAGGGGGGAAACCCTGTGTATTACGCATAGATTTTCTGTAGTCTAAAAAGAAAGTATTTCACGTCAGATATGCCTCTCAGTTGGGCTCTGAAGTTTTTTATTTTGGCATTGAAAGATTCGGCAGAGGCATTGGTTGATCTATTGTCAAAGAAATTTAGGATATCTATGTAGTTTTCATAGATGGTCTGCTTGACCACCTGGAACGAATCATATCCCGCATCTTCCACATGCTTATACCAATGCGCCAGTTTCGTATATGCTACTCCTTTTATCTTTGTGGATGAATAAATACGTCTCAGTTCATCAGTCAGATTATATGCATTTTCAATGTCCGGATAGAGTTCGAACAGTATTTTCGCCCTCTTCTTTTGAGATTCCGTCCATTTGTTTCTGGACTTGAACAGGAGATATCTGCTGCGTGCCAACAATTGTTTACGAGTGTCCCCGTTTTCAAACACTTCGGGTTCATATTCTTCCACATCCTCACCGCGTTTTCTTGCGGCCTTGTTCTCCGCCGTCTGCCTGTTTTCTTCATTGATGGCATCCCATCTGAAGGATATGCGCATTTCCTGGAGGGCCTCCATTGCCAACTTTTGGACATGGAACCGGTCCGTAACCTGAACGGCCTTCGGGAAAGCCTTATGTGCTATCTTCCTCATTGACGATGACAGATCCAAGGTGATTTCTGTAACTGTTTCCCGTACGCTTTGGTCGATATTTTTTAGAGCCGCGATGATATCCTCTGATTTGGTTCCCAATATGATAGCTGCCAGGGCACCTCTTTTTCCCTTGGCGTCTTTGTTGCTGACGATAGTATAGAGCTCCCCGTCACTGAGGGATGTTTCATCGATACTCATTCTGGGACCTACATTGTGAGGAAAGACTAACCATTTGTCTGCATGTTCCCCCTGCTCCTTGTCTTTCCAATTCAGGTAGTCGCTCAAATGCTCTTTGTATTGTCGCTCCAATTGATGTCCGTCAATATAGTAGTACTTCTCAAGCGAAGATGCTGATATCGGGTATTTGTCCAAAACATTCTTTTAAAAAAGCGGCAAACTCAACCGAGTGCCGTGTCCCTTCTGCTGTAAGTTCATAGTTATTGCCAACGCTCTTCCCTGTAGTCTCATCTATCCATCTGCGTCGCTTTATTAAAAGCGTCATTTTCTTGTCCCTCAGTGGAAAGTCTCTGACTTTTGATGCCTCATAGAAGCCGTTTGGACGATATGTATGACCTTCAATAGGGTTACGGAGACAATCCCTTTCCTCAAGACTCACTATCAACTCTCCAGACTCGACACCGAATCTGTCTTTCTCTGAAACAGCCTCTTCTCTAAAGCCGGTAAGCTCGAAGTATCTCAATAAATCTTTTGGAAACACCATCTCCATGAACTGGAGAAGCAAATCGTTTTCTCTTGTTGTCATATCATGTACCTTTATCTATTCAAAGGTACATACTTTTTAGTTATCCTAAACACAGGGTTTTCCCCATGACCCCAAGTAGCCCTCAAAGGCGAAGGATATTTCGAGGTAAACCGTGACGAGCGGCGGCCATTCATCGTCAAGATGCAGAACGACTTGGATGTCAAAGTGTTAGGAACGACATTCAATGCGTGCAATTACCCTTCTTTGAACAAGGCGGAAGTCATTCTCCGTTCGGGCTCCGTACAGGTTTCCGACCACGGGAACAATGAATCCGTCATTCTCAAGCCGAACCAGAAATACACTTGGTCCGAAGGAAAGACCGATGTCACTTCGGTGAATGCGTCAAATTGCTGCAGGTGGTTCGAGCACAGGCTCGTTTTCGACAACGTAAAACTAAAAGACATACTTGAAAACCTCTCCCACAAATACCAGACGGAGATTACTCTCGATGCGGGAGTCTTGGCTGACAAGCACATGTCCATGACCATCAGGGATGAATCCATCGAGAACATCCTTGATCTTCTCACAAACCTGCTCCCGGTAAGATGGAGATACCAGGGCGCGGAAATCATAATTGAACCGAAAAAAAAATCATAAATAATGAAAGGACTCTCTAATTTTCTCCCTTCATTCACACGTATAGCTATCAGCTTGTTATGTACTTTCTGCATCACTTCCAACGTGTTTGCACAAGACAAGACAGCGACAGTGAATGTTAAGGATGTGACAGTGAAGGAACTGCTGAAGGCGATTGAGGCCGGAAGCACCTACACTTTTGCCTACGTCGATACCGACATTGACTTGACCAGGAAAGTGACGATATCAGCCACTAACAAAGACATTGAAACCATCATAAAGGAAGTTCTCCCGGGTGTCAATGTCGAATTCAAAGACCAGAAGATTCTTCTCAGCAACAAGCCCGCGGCTTCCGGACAATCTGCGCAGAAGGTTGCGAAGCCGGAAACACCCCGGACAGTTACCGGAAGAGTCATTGACAAAAACGGACAGCCGATAATAGGTGCAATGGTCATCGAAAAAGGCACCCAGAACGGCGCCAGCACCGACATTGACGGAAAATACACCCTCAAAGTCAAAGGAACTCCTACAATCGAAGTGTCGATAATCGGTTACAACACCGTCACATCGGCATTGGCAGGAAACCAGACGAAGGCCGACTTCGTTCTCGAAGAAGAAGCCATCAAGCTTGATGACGTCGTGGTCATCGGTTACGGCGTCCAGAACAAGAGAGATGTAACTACAGCCGTTTCTTCCATCAAGGCAGAAGATTTCGCCAATACCCCGACTACGGACTTCCGTGAGTCAATGGCGGCAAAAATGCCTGGTGTCCAGGTCCTCAACCTCGGCGGCCAGCCTGACGGCAATGTGACAGTGCGTGTCAGAGGTATCCAGTCGGCTACATCCGGAAACGACCCTCTCTATGTCATTGACGGTATCCCTTGCGATTCACGTGCTTTCGCAAACCTCGACGGAAACGACATCGAAAGCCTTGAAGTATTGAAAGACGCCTCTGCAGCAGCCATTTACGGTTCCAGAGGTTCTTGCGGTGTCATCATCGTAACTACCAAGCGCGGCAGCGGCGAAAAACCGGTGATTTCATACGACGGACAGTTCAGCGTTTCAGATGTATCCAAGAAAATCGACATGCTGGATGCTTACGAATTTGCTGAAATGTTCAGGGATGCACGTAACGGCTCATATCTCTTCAGTGACCCGACAGGTTCCATCTCAGATCCGTCTGCAGGCCGTCCTCAAGTTTATCACAGGATAGACCCGCTCATCAATGCTTACCTCGAAGACAAGACCGGAACATTGACGAATACTGACTGGCAGGACGAAATCTTCCGCACGGCGCTTTCACACAAGCATTCGCTCAGCGTTTCTGCAAGGACGAAGAACTACAATTACTATATCGGAGCCAACTATCTCTATCGCGAGGGTACTGTAATCGGCTCGGATTTCGAGAGATACGGCATCCGCGCCAACATGGACGGAAAGAAAGGCAACCTCAAATACGGCTTAAGCTTCTCTCCTTCCTATTCCAAGACCAATCACGTGGACACGGACTCCCAGTATGGTGGAGACGGCGTCATAGCATCCGCATTGATGGCGCCTCCTGTCTTCCCTGCTTACAATTCAGACGGCACCTATAACTGGGACATGAACGGATTCCTCAGGAAAAACACCTGGGACACACAGACAAATGAGGTGCTCAACCCTGTCGCCCTTGCTCTCGAAGTCGATGACGTAAGAGAGAAACTGAACTTGGTGGGCAATGTATATGCTTCCTATGAGTTCATCAAAGGCCTTGAGTATAAGCTGACTATGGGAGGTGACTACTACTCGTATATCAGAAACTATTACAGGCCTTCATACATTCCGCTGAAGGGAGTCAAGAATTACGACAGTCCTTCGGCTCCGACGGCAGCCAACTATGCAAACTCCTATTTCCACTGGACAATCACCAACCAGATTTCATTCAACAGGAAGTTCGGTGACCACTCGATCAATGCCGTAGCAGTCTACGAGGCGGAAAAACAGGCCATCCAGACATCTGCAATCAAGGGAACCGGCATTGCAGGCGACGACAAGATCAGGACCACGAAGGGCAAGACGCTGTCCATCGACGACACTTACAACAACAAGTATGCGTACAGCTTTGCATCATGGCTTGTCAGAGCACAGTATTCGTACAAAGGACGTTACATGCTTTCAGCTTCCATCAGAGGTGACGGTTCCTCAAGATTCGCCCCTGATACCAGATGGGGATATTTCCCTGCTGCATCTCTCGGCTGGCGCATCAGCGACGAGAACTTCATGAGAAACGCCAAGTGGCTGAATGACATGAAACTCCGTGTCAGCGTAGGCCAGACAGGTAATGCCCAGATCGGAAACTCAGAATATCTCGCCCTCTATGGCGCAACGACGGCTGACTTGGGCAACGGCATAGTCACACCGGTTTACCCTAACCAGATTGCCAACAACAAACTCGGATGGGAGAAAAACACCCAGGTCAATGCCGGTTTCGACGCCAACCTCTGGAACGGACTTCTCGGAATCAATGCTGATTTCTACTATTCCAGGACTACCGATATGCTTTTCGATGTTCCGGTATCTTCAGTTTCAGGTCTCACGACTTCCAACATGAACATCGGATCAATGCAGAACAAGGGTGTCGAAATAACATTGACCTCGCGCAAGAACTTCGGGGACTTCTCTCTCGGTCTCAATGCGAACTGGTCCCTGAACCGCAACAAGGTCCTTCACCTCGGTGATGAAGACGCTCCTATCATCAAGTCTTCGTCTTATGCAGGTGCCTATTACATAACACAGGTAGGCCAGCCGGTAGGATGCTATTATCTTCTCGTTCAGGACGGCATCTTCCACAACCAGGAAGAACTTGATTCATATCCTCATTTCGAAACTACGACCATCGGAGACTTCCGCTTCGTGGATGCAGACGGGGACGGTGTTCTGGACAAGAACAAGGACCGCGTCATCGTGGGCAACTACATGCCTGACTTCTACTACGGATTCGGCATCCAGCTCGGATGGAGAGGCCTCGACTTCGCCGCAAATTTCCAAGGAGTCTACGGCAATGAAATCCTGAACCTCGAAAGACGTTATCTCCTCAACATGGAGGCATCATCAAACATGATGAAGGAGTCCCTCAAGAGATTTCCTTACGGCAACCTCAACAGGGCTACCCGCAAGTCTTCAGGAAACAACGGAGCATGTACGTCGACCTTCCATCTGGAGGACGGTTCCTATCTCAGGCTCCAGAACATCTCTCTCGGCTACACCATGCCTGACAAGTGGTTCCACAGGACAAGCATTTCCAAGATGAGACTCTACATCCAGGCCAACAACCTGTTCACATTGACTCACTACTCAGGATACAACCCGGAGGTCAACAAGAGATCTTCTGATGCTCTCAGACCTGGCGAGGACTACTGCTCGTATCCTCTTTCAAGGACATTCAGCGTAGGTATCAACTTTAATCTGTAATCGGACATGAAAACAATCATAAAAACAGCATTGGCAGGAACTCTGCTCCTGAGTCTCGCATCTTGCAGCGACAGTTTCTTCGAGCAGTATCCGTCAAATAATGTGACTGAAGGAAACTTCTACAAGACGGACGAAGATTTCAATCAGGGTATCTATTCCTGCTACGACAAGATGAAAACCCAGATGGCTTTCTATCTCAATGAACTCGCCTACCGTAGTGACGAGTGCTATCTCGAATCAATGGCGGTGTCCACCCAGGACAGATATGACATTGACCGTTTTCAGGAGAAATCCAACAACGGCATCATGAAAAACATCTGGAATGCCTGGTACAACGGCGTTTACAGATGCAATGACGTTCTGGTCCACATGGACGGCAAGAAACTCACCAACGGAGACAAATATCGCGGAGAGGCATTGTTCCTCAGGTCCTGGTGGTATTTCAGCCTCTACAGAGTATTCGGCGGCGTGCCGGTAACGACGACCGTAGTTTCTCCTGCTGATGCCAAGAAAATCGCAAGATGCAGTGACGAAGACATGTACAACAGGCTCACGGAAGACCTTACGGAAGCCATCGCTCTGCTTCCGGCAAAGAAGTCCAAAGAAGTCGCAAGAGTCACAAAAATAGCGGCTCAGGCATTGCTCGCGAAGGTCTATCTTACATTCGGGAAATATCCTGAGGCACAGAAAGTTCTTGAAGATGCCATGACCGACACGGGATATGGCCTTATGGCAACTACCGCCCAGGTATTCGACATTTCCAACAAGATGAACAAGGAAATCATCTTCGCCCTCTACTACAACAAGAGCAACGATCACGGCCACGGATATTGGTACAGTGCCACCACCAACGTTCTCGCTGACATCAAGAATCCGACTCCTGAATTCAAGGCTATCTACAGCGCAGAAGACAACCGCCTGAACCTTATCAACACATACACGAAAATCAAAAACTCGCTGTATGCCATAACCAAGTGGATGGATACATACGACGCACAGTTCACCACCCAGGTCGGCAATGATTTTCCTATGCTCAGATATGCGGATGTCGTTCTCATGTATGCGGAGGCTCTCGGTCAGCAGGGGAACATTTCAGGTGCCCTTACTTATCTGAACAAGACTCGCAAACGTGCAGGACTTACTGAACTCACGGAAGCGGAAGTCGCTGACAAAAAGGCCTTTATACAAGAACTTGCAGACGAAAGAGGCCGTGAATTCGCGCTCGAAGGACAGAGGTGGTTCGACCTCGTGCGTCTCGACCTCGCCGTGGATTTCTTCAAGTCTCGCGGGTATTCCGTAGATTCCCACAATCTGCTGTTCCCTATACCTCAGGACCAGATAGAGATTGTCAATGACAAGTCCATCCTCTGGCAGAACCCTGGTTTTTAATCCTTAACATTGAAAACAATGAAAAAGTTATTGTTCATCATATTGGCGGCCGCAGGCCTCAGCCTGTCAGCAACATCCTGCTGGAAAGAAAACCTTCCGGAGGCAGGAGCCGCACGTCATCAGGTGACGGACCTGAAAGCCGTTCCGGGAGACGAAGAAGCACAGCTTACCTGGTCAATGCCGGAAGGCTGGAATCCGACAGAGTATATCATCACATATACCGACGGTGACAGAATCACTCTGAAGACATCTGAAAAGAGTTATCTGGTTACCGGACTTACTAATGACAACACTTATAAATTTGAAGTTCAGGCAGTCTATGGAGACCTTATTTCAGGAGCGGTAAGCGCTGCGGCAAAGCCTACCACATCGAGGTTTGCAGTTACTGACCTCGATGCTGAAGGAAGTGCCAACATGGTTATCCTTTCATGGACTAAACCGTCAACCAGCGTGTCCTCATACACATTGACCTACACCAGCGAAAGGTCTGAGGCTCAAAAAGTTACTATTGAAGCCGACAAAGAGTCCTACACTGTGGATGAACTCGAAAATGATGTAGTCTACACATTCTCTCTTGTGGCCAACTATGCTAAAGGCCCGTCAGAGCCGGCAGTTGCGAAAGCAATGCCTGCACTCGCTGTCCCTTACTTCATCGACAGGACAAAAGCCGCCGTGAACCAGCCGATCAACTTCAAGTTCAATACTGAAGGATATCCTTCCGCTACAAATGTCAGATGGACATTCCCTGACGGAAAGATATTGACAGGAAACGAGGTTTCATATGGCATTCCTTCATCCGGCACCAAGGAGGTAACCCTGACCGTTCACCTCGGAGACAAGGACAAGAGCTGGACCATCGAACTCCAGATTCGTGACTATGTCGTCAACTTCAACGAGTGGGAATGTGTCGGAGCCAACTATAATGGTGCAAAAGCCGCCTGCCCTGTATTCTCACCTGACGGAAAGACTGTCTATATCATTACCTTCAACCAGACCACATGTCTGTATGCATTCAATGTAGAGACAGGAGAACTGGTCTGGGTCTATAAACCGTCAGCCGTAGCTGGAAGTTATAATATGCTTACTGTCAACCCGGTAACAGGCGACATCTATTTTGGCACCCAAGTTGCCGGACAATTCTACTGCGTAAACGCAAACGGCAGCCTCAAATGGAAATTTGACGGAGCCGGCTCAATGAAGAGCGCTGCTCCTGCCGTAAACAAAGACGGCAGCGTGGTGTTCATCGGCGATGGAGCAGGCAATATCTTCGCCCTCGATGCAGCAAGCGGTGCCAAAAAATGGTCAGCCGCTCTCGGATCTGCTGCAGCAGGTCTTCTTGTCAATGGCAATGAACTCGTTGCCGGAGCTGTAAACGGAACGGTAACATTCTACAACACCGCCGACGGTACAGTCAATGCAACTCTCAAATTCCCAAGCATGACCGACATTTCAGGTTTCGCTGTCGGAAATGACAAGAAGACAGTCTATCTCCCTGCAAATACAGCGATGTGCTCATTCGATCTGGAGACCAGGACCATTTTGGTAGAATCTCTGTCTGTGGCAGGCAACAATCTCTATGAGCCTGTAGTCGCACCAAACGGAAATGTCTATGTGGCAGGAAAAGACAACTGTGTCTATTGCCTCGACAAAGACCTTACCAAGGTTGTATGGAAGTACCAGCACAAGGATTCAGCAGGAAAACTTGTCAATGCATTCAACTACTCTCACCCTTGCGTGGATACGGAGAACCGCCTCTATATCACATCCGGTCAGACATCAAACGTATCATACATCTTCAATCCTGACGGAACAGTCAAGGAATCATGGACTTACGGTTCATCCAAACAGCAGAAACAGATGGGCGGAAACAACTATCTGAACGGCGTCCTCTATTCCGCATTCGTAGGAAACACCGGGGACAACGGTGCATTCTACGGCAAATATGTAGGCGGTGAAAGAGCCAACACTTGGAGCACCCACGGTGGTGACATCTGCGGCTCATGCTGCCTGAAATAAGAGACAATAAAAATCATTGAAAATGAAAAAAATGAGAATATTTTCAATTATAGCTGCAACATTGGCCTTGCCCGCATTTGTCGCCTGCACGGACGACGATAGCGCTAAGGTTCAGAACCTGGCTGCAAAAGCAACCATCACACAAGGTGGCTACTATTCCGCTGACGGAAGCCTGAAGACTCCGACCTGGGGCAAAGAGGACAAAGCCGCCATAATGCTCTATGCTGACGGAAAACTCAGCAAGGCTACGGCAACCCCGCTTCTCAGCGGAAGCACAACTGCACAGTTCCTGTTCAACATCCTCGCCAACAGGGAGGAGACGGACGTCCTGAGCTGGTACCCTGCCGATGCCGAGATATCATTCAGCGGACACGAAGTTACTGTCAACATCCCTACTGAGCAGACTGGCAGCGAGATTCCGGTCATGTTCGGAATGGACAGGCAGAACATAAACAGCTACGAAGGATGCAAGTTCACGCTGAAGCCTGCCGGCTGCATGGTCTATGTCAATGTCGCCATGGGTGACTATGATGTCAAGTCATTGGAACTCACTGCGAAAGGAGGAGAGAATATTGCGGGAGCCGTCACTGTCAATACAGACAGTGGCGCGGCCACCGCTACGGCATCTTCCATCAAGGTCACACTTGACTCCCCTGTCGATTGCAGGACTTCATCCGTATCCATACCGGTCTACTGCGCTCCGGTGACATTGACGAAAGGCATATCCGTAAAGATTACCACATCTGCAGGACAGACCTTCACATCATCTGTAAATGACAAGATGACACTTCAGGCAGGCGGCAAGTTCAACACCGCGAAAGTAGCTGAAGGCGAGTCCACTGAACTCGTTTTCTGCGGAGACAACCATGTTTATGTCATCAATGCCAGCACTGTAAAAGATACTTATAAAGAAGGTATCATCTGGAGTCTTGACGTGAAGACACTTGCTCCGGAACTCGGTCTGGCAGAAAACAGATGCGACCATCTGGACGAGTGCAAGTTCGTGGACAACGGAACAAAACTTCTCCTTACCAGTTCTTACGGCTGGTGCGCGCTTCTGGACTATGAGACAGGAAAAGTCCTGTTCCATACCACCCAGACACCTAATGCCCATTCTGCAGAGTATATTCCGGGCGGGTATGTCGCAGTGGCAACTTCTGTCGGCTCGACAACATTGCATAACCAGGTGCAGCTCTACAGTATCGACAATAACGAGAAGATTCTTGCCAGTGCAGAGCTCTATTCCGGTCACGGACTGGTATGGGACTACAACAGGAGTGTGCTCTACGGCGCAGGTGGCGACCTCATCAAAATTTTCAATCTGTCACTTGGAGCAACCCCTTCAATAACATTGAAAAAAACCATCAAGGCGCCGAAGAACGGCATCCACGACCTGATGCGTGTGGACAACAGCACGCTCACCGTCGCAGGAGACCATGCTTATCTTTTCAATGTCGATACCGAACTCTTTACCGAGATGACTCTTTTCAGCGGTTCCGCATCCATCAAATCATTGAATTACAATGGTGAAACCGGTGAAATCTGGTACACGGACGCCACCATCCCTGAAGGCAGTCAGAGCTGGTCTTCACAGAAGATACGCTACAGCACCAACAAGGACGGATCCGGCGCGGAACGCATCATCAAAGTGCCTGACATGGACATGTACAAGGTGCGTGTCAGACAATGGTAGAACATAATTGATTTTTGTCTATTTTTGTCGGTGAAATGCTTAACGACGACAGAAATTTATTGAACCTTATAGCAGATGGGGATGTCAAAGCACTTGGCATCCTCTATGTGCTATATGCTGCCCGTATAAGAAATTTCGCCTACAGTCTCTTGCAAAACTCTTCTGAAGCAGAGGATATTACGCAAGACCTTTTCTTGAAGATATGGAACTCCAGGGAGAATCTCCGCAATGTAGACTCCCTGAAGTCATATCTGTTCAGCATGACTCACAATTCCGTGCTGAATCTGATAAAGCACAAAAATATTCAGGATAAATATAAGTCAGCGTCCGCCGGGACAATGTCCGACCAATATGAGCCGGATGCGAGCTACGACACGGCGGAACTGCTTAAAAGCATCGACTATGCCCTGGACGGGATGACTGTTCTGCGCAAGACCATATTCCGCATGAACCGTTATGAGCACAAGACTTATCAGGAAATCGCAGACATCCTGATGATCAGCCCCAAGACTGTCCAATATCACATATCCTGCGCACTGTCCGAACTCAGAAAACTGTTATAAATAGAACATTCCAGACGGGGTCTGGCGCGGAAGGGCGCGGAGATTGACCGTACCGTCCTCTACCCCGAGCTGGCGCAATGCTTCCAAGGCGGAAGCGTATGCAAGTTCAGGAGTGTTGTTGTGGTCACTCAGATGGCAGAGGAAGATGTTCCGCAAGCCGTCGTGCCAGAACTGCCTGATGGCGAAGGCGCACTCATCATTGCTCAGATGGCCGTGTCCCTGGCAGATACGCATCTTGAGTTCGTGAGTATATGGCCCGGAGATGAGCATGTTCATGTCATAATTCGACTCCACGACCACGGTATCGGCTTCTGAAGCGAACTGCAACGCCTCATCGGTCATTCGGCCTATATCCGTCATTATCACGAACTTATGATCTCCCGCAATGATATAGTAGCCCACCGTCTGCGTCGCATCGTGAGGGACAATGAAATACCTCACCTTGAAGCCGCAGATTTCATTCCACTCGTTCTCGACGAGGTCCTTACGGCATTGGCCCAGGAAAGGAGAACCGAAAGAATGTGCTGCCATGGCGGAATGGAGGGTCGCGGTAGCGTAGACAGGTTTCTGGAGTTTCTTGCAATATGACGCCAGACTGCGGATATGGTCCATGTGGTCATGTGTCACCAGTATCGCACTGAAAGAATTCTCGTCAAGTCCGTTGTCCGAAAGTATCTTCTTCAAGCGTCTCAGACTCACGCCTGCATCGATTATAATGGCATGTTTGCCTGAAGCATCCTCATATTCAAGATAATAGCAGTTGCCGCAGCTCCCGCTGGAAAGACTCATAAATCTGGGCATCACCCGTTTTCCTCCAAAATTAATTATTCCCCGTTGTTTGTTTCACAATACTTCTTTATGACGCCGTAGGCATCCTCGATGCCGAGTTCTCCGGCATGAGAAAGGTCAATGCAGCCTTTTTCCTTGTCCTTCAGATAGATAAGTACCAGTCCCCTGTTGAAATACGCATCACCCATATAAGGATAGAGCGATATCGCCTTGGTGAAGTTCCCTATCGCATCCACGTAAGAGGACGACAGGCACTGCAGATTCGCAAGGTTGAAATAAATATATGGCACGTCACCGACGATTTCCACAGCCTTCTGCATATCCTCGACAGCATCCGAATAATCATAGCTGCGGCTCACCTGGTCCTTCACCCTGGCACGCGTCGTACCCTGGTCATCCATCGTGAGCGTCTGGACATTGTTCTCGATGGAAGAAATGAAATCTATCATGTCCGCCCTCAACACTGCCCTGTTCATATAATAGAAGGCCTTGTATAATTTCGCGTACTTGTCCGAAGTTTCCGAATCAACCGCATTGTCATAATGGACCTGCGCCGAATTGAACTGCTTGTCGACGACATCGGCGAGAGCCTTCTGGAATTCAGCCACGCCTTTCTCTCCGTGGCCGGAATATATTTCCTGCATGAATTTGTCCGTGCCGGAAATCCTGACGGTATCGGAATTGGTAATCACCACAGGGGCCGCCATGCCATTCAAGAACTTGTCTATCAACGGATTCTCATATCTGTTCTTCAGTGCATACTGCACATTGTCCCGCTTGTCCGAAAGCACGAATTTATACAGCGGACGCAGTTTTATGTCCACATCCCTGTGCTGCAGCATTTCGTCATCGAAATCTTTCTTGGCGAAATCCGCGTCGAGCGACAGCAGGGAACTGTATTTCTTGGTCGTGTCGGCAAACGACGCCTCGCCGCTTCCGGTCTTGTTCCTGTAATCGTCAATCTTCCTGCGGGCAATGTCGTAATCACGCTTGGACTCCTTCTTCAGACCGAGACGGCTCTCCACATAGGACCTGTTCATATATGCCTTGGCGAAATCCGGATAAAGCTCGATTGCCTTGTCATAATCCTCCAACGCATCCTGCCACCTTTCCATGTTCACGAAGAACGATGCACGGTTATAATACGCAAGCACATTGCCGGGATTGATATTAATGACACGGTCCATGTCGTCCAGCGCATCAGCATAATTCCCGACCTGCGCACTAATGAGACTCCTGTTGTACAGAGTCAATGCATTTCCCGGCTCATCCTTCAGCACACGGTCCAGATCCGCCATCGCAGCATTGTAATCACTTTGCTCATAATACATTATCGCCCTGTTGAAATAGGCGAAAGTGTTTGTGGTGTCGAGACTTATGGCCATGTTCATGTCGGAAATCGCATCCGCATACTTATGCTGCGACGCGTACAGCCGCCCTCGGCGGATAAAGCCTTCCGGCTCGAACCTGTCCAATGCTATCGCCTTGTTGTAGTCTGCCAATGCTTTCGTGGTGTCCTGCAGGAACAGCCTGCTGGCTCCCCGGTTAAGATACGCGGACGGGTCTTTCGGTTCCTTCCTTATATATTTGTCGAAATCCGAAACGGCCTTGTCGAACTGCTGTGCAAGGAAATATGTCACGCCACGGCTGAAATACAATCCGATATATCCCGGCCTGAGGTCAATCGCCCTCTGGAGGTCTTCCAATGCCTTGTCGTAATTCCCGAAACGGCTCTCCGTTATCGCCTTGTAGTGGTACCCGGAAGTGAAGACCGGATTCAGGCGGACAGACGTGCTGAAATCTTTCTGCGCACCGCGCAGATCCCCGAGATTATATTTGGCAATGCCCCTGTAGAAGAATGTCCAATAATCCGTCGTGTCAATGCGCGAGAGGACATTGAAATTCTCGATGGCCTGGGAATACTTGCCGTCGGCAAGAGCCCTTCTTCCCCTGAAGAAGAACACATCCTTGTCATATTGCGCAAATACCCCCGTGCATGGCAGCAGGAGAGCGATGACCACAAATATATGTTTAAGTTTCCGTCTCAAATCCGAGTCTATATTTCCGAAATTCATCAGGAATTTCTAATTTTGAAGTTTCTTCGGAAAAACGGGCAAGGAGCATGCCCTGATGTCTCCGAAGTTTACAAAGATAATCAATTATCGTGCTCCAACTGATAAAATGGCAAAAAAATTATTCAGCATAGTCTTTCTCGCCCTGTTATGCGCGGGCATGTCGGGCCAACAAGTTCCGTCAATCGGAGCGATAAGCGGCACACAGGCTCATAACGTAATATGGGAGAGCAAGTTATACCGACAAGTGGAATTTCTCTCGGACTCATTGTGCGGAGGCCGCGCCACCGGGACACGTGGCGGCACCGAAACGGCATTCTGGCTTATCCGCCGTTTCAGGCAGCTGGGACTCACTCCGATAAACGGGCATTGGTCCACACATTTCTACGAGCCCTTCGGCAGAAACGTAATCGGCTTTCTTCCAGGCGCTTCCAAGAGACATAACGATTCGTACGTCATTGTCATGGCGCATTACGACGGACTCGGGACATTGAACGGAATATTGTATCCTGGAGCCGACAGCAATGCTTCCGGAGTGGTAGCCATGGTGAGCGTCGCGGAAATGTTCAGCACCATGCGCAACATCGGACGCGCTTATGACAGCAACATCATTTTCGTGGGGCTGGATGCCAAAGCCGCCAGCATGAAAGGTTCGCGGGCATTGTGGAAGATGATTGAAGACGGGCTCCTCACAGATCCTGTCAGCGGCGATGCCGTCACTGCCGACAAGATAAGGATGGTCGTGAACATTGACCAGATCGGCGGAACGATGAGCCGCCTGAAATCCGGGCGCAAGGACTTCATAATCATGCTTGGACGGGAAGCCGCAGGGGACGGTTCCGCAAGCCTCCTGAGCACTTGCAACCTGAAATACGGCACCGGCCTGGAACTTGGTTACGATTATTACGGAAGCAATGATTTCACCAACATCTTCTACCGCAAGGTAAGCGACCAGCGCGTCTTCCTGGAGAACGGCATACCGTCCGTCATGTTCACTTCCGGCATCACGATGAACAACAACAAGCCCTACGACAGCGTGGACACCATCGACATGTCCATTCTCAAGCGCCGCATCTGGCTGATTTTCCACTGGCTGGAACGTGTCATGTAGCATCTTTACGTTTTTCAGTTAAGCTGACTTTGATTATATTTGCAGATTATTAAAACAACGTCATAGAAAAGATGAAAGAATTCTGGCAGGTACTTGTCAAGTACGTCAAACCATACAAGGGTTACCTCGGAGGCTCGATCATACTCAACATTCTCTCGGCAATCCTCAATATCTTCTCGTTCTCGCTGATTATCCCTATCCTGCAGATATTGTTCAAGATGAACGATACGGTATATTCCTTCATTCCGTGGGACACTGCCGGCATGGGCATAAAAGAGATTTTCATAAACAATGCATATTACGGGATAACGTTGCTCATCCAGGACAAGGGTGCAGCAATGACATTGTTCCTCCTGTGCCTGTGGCTCAGTATCATGACACTCCTGAAAACCGCATGCTACTTCGGTTCATCGGCAATCATGATCCCTATCCGTACGAGTGTCGTAAGGGACATGAGGAGAGAGCTTTACCACAAGATCCTGACTCTTCCTCTGGGTTTCTTCTCGCAGGAGAGGAAAGGTGACATCATAGCCAGGATGAGCGGTGATATAAACGAAGTCGAGAATTCCATCATGAGCACCCTCGACATGCTCCTGAAAAACCCGATTCTCATCATATTCTACATCGGGACATTGATAGTGACCAGCTGGCAGCTGACATTGTTCACGATCGTGGTCGCCCCGGCATTGATCTGGCTCATGAGCGCACTCGGAAGGACATTGAAAAAGAAGTCATTGCAGGCGCAGGCATTGTGGAGCGACACGATGTCGCAGCTGGAGGAGACGCTCGGCGGCTTGCGCGTCATCAAGGCTTTCGTGGCCGAGGACAAGATGCAGGCGCGTTTCGACCATGTGACCGAGGCGGTGAAGAAGAAGACCGGAAGAGTCTCCACCAGGCAGGCATTGGCACATCCTATGAGTGAATTCCTGGGCACCGTGCTGATCGCGATTGTACTGGGATTCGGCGGCGTCGTCATCCTGAGTGAAAAGGCGTGGTTCGACGCTCCGACCTTCATTTTCTACATGGTGATTCTCTACAGTGTCATCAACCCGTTGAAGGATTTCGCGAAAGCAGGTTACAACATCCCTAAGGGTATGGCTTCCGTAGAGCGCGTGAACAAGATTCTCGAAACGGAAAGCAACCTGAAGGAAATTCCTGATGCAAAGGAAGTGGATGGATTCAATGATGAAATCACTTTCGACCATGTGTCATTCTCCTATGATACTGACAGAAAGATACTTGACGACATCAATCTTTCCGTAAAGAAGGGCAGCACCGTGGCTATCGTCGGTGAATCCGGCGCAGGCAAATCCACATTGGTCGACCTCATCCCGAGATTCTACGACGTGACCGGCGGCTCGATAAAAATCGACGGCACTGACATCCGCGACATCAAGATCCACAGCCTCAGAAGCCTGATGGGCAATGTGAACCAGGAACCTATCCTGTTCAATGACACCATCTTCAACAATATCGCTTTCGGCGTAGAGGGCGCGACCATGGAAGATGTCGTCGCAGCGGCGAAAATAGCCAACGCACATGAGTTCATCATGGAGAAGGAAGATGGATACAATACCAATATCGGCGACCGCGGAATGAGGTTGTCAGGCGGACAGCGCCAGAGGCTCAGCATCGCCAGGGCGATATTGAAGAACCCACCTATCCTTATCCTGGACGAGGCTACGGCATCGCTTGACACTGAATCAGAAAGACTTGTGCAGGAGGCTCTTGACCGTCTGATGTCATCACGCACGACCATCGCCATCGCACACAGACTTTCCACCATCAAGAACTCCGATGAGATCATCGTGATGCATGAGGGCAAGATTGTTGAGCGCGGCAAGCATGAGGAACTCCTCGCGCTCAACGGATATTACAAGAAACTTACAGACATGCAAAGTCTTTAATACATAATAGATTATGAACGGACAGAAAAATCTCAAGGTTCCATATATACAGGGTTTGGACCGGGTGCGGGATTTCAATGAATTCGCATCGAAACTCGAAGCAGCAGCCGCCGGATGCGGCGCAGGTGCAGGCAACATTGATACTGTAAACTGGCCGGAAGACTTTCCTTATCAGCCGGAATGCAAATTCGTTGCAGGCTGGTGCAAAAACGGCATCGGAATAATGTACAGCGTACGCGGGCTTGACCTCAGGGCACAGGCGCTCAAAGACAACGGCCCGGTATGGGAAGACAGCTGCTGCGAATTCTTCATCTCAGACCCGACTGACGGCACTTACTACAACTTCGAGATGAACTGCATCGGCACCCTGCTGGCAGCCAAGCGCAAGAGCAGGGAGGACTGCGTCCATTTCTCCGCCGACAAGCTCAAACAGGTCAGAAGATTCAGTTCCAATGAACATAAGGCAGTGGAAATCAATGACAAGGAATTCAGCTGGAAACTTGGACTTTTCATACCGTTCAAGCTCATCGGGGTAGACAAGCATAATCTTCCGGCAACTTTGCACGCGAATTTCTACAAATGCGGCGACAAGACGGCGCACGTCCATTTCCTGAGCTGGTCTCCTATCGGATGCCCTACCCCGGACTTCCACAGACCTGACTTTTTCGGGACTCTCGAACTGGAGCCGATGCCGGAACCTGGCGGTAAAAAATTAGTATGGCCGGCAATCATGTCGCTGTATCTCATCACATTGGGCATCCTCTGCTTCGGTCATTTCGACGGCATATCAGAAATGCCGGGGACAATTCTGGGATTCGCATCCGACAAGTTCGTGCATTTCTGCATGTTCCTGCCGTTCCCGATATTGGCGTACTCCACGTTCTGCCACAAGATACAGTCCAGGAAGAAATCCGTATTGGCAATTGTCGGATTTTTCATCGCCGGCTGCCTTATCGGAGGCGGCATCGAGCTGATACAGGGGCTCACCGACTATAGAAGCTGCGACATCATGGATTTCAGAGCAGATGCAACAGGCCTCGTAATCGGTTCATTGATAACACTTTTCATCTACACTATCGGACATTGTAAACAGAAATGAGATGAGACTGCGGTTTCTTTCCGTACTATTACTGAGCATCGTTCTTGACCAGCAAGCGACTGGACAGCCACAAAGCATGGTTCTCAATGCATTCAGAAGCAAATGCGACACCCTTGCGACATTGATTCAGAAGCGGACGTCAGTGACCGCCGTCATCAATCTCAAATCCGTGGAACGCCGGAACGGCTATCTGGATTTCCGTTTTACACAGGGCATGGGAGATATTCCATGGCGGAAGGAAGATCTGGCATGGCTCCGCAGGACGCTCCATGAAATTTCACCGGCAGAATTCGCCCATTACAAGATCGGCAACCTCTATTGCGGCAGGACTCCGCTTACCCAACTGGCTCTTCCGGCTCCCGGCAATGACGGCAGGCCTTCCGAACATAACTGGCGGACTCACGATCCGCTGGACAAATATGTGCCTATCGTCCGGAATGAGAAAGAATTGAAATACCGCAAAGGACTGAGCGGCAGACAGATAGCACTTTGGCAAAGCCATGGTTACTATTATGACGCCAAGACCTGCAGATGGAAATGGCAGCGCGCGCCGCTGTTCACGACAGTCGAGGACCTGTACACGCAGAGCTATGTACTCCCCTTCCTGATTCCGATGCTGGAAAACGCCGGGGCATACGTGATGACTCCGCGAGAGCGCGACACACAGAAACATGAGGTCATCATTGACAATGACCCTGCTTTCAGCGGCCCGCGCGAGGGTTTCATCCGCAGGACCGGACGATACGCCGAAACGGGAAAATGGACAGAAGCAGGCACCGGTTTCGCCGATTTCAAGAGAGTGTACACCGGCAATGACAATCCGTTCACTCACGGCACCGCGAGAAAGGCCAAATGCTCGCGCGAGATTAAAGGCAATGCTTCCGCGACATGGACTCCAGATATTCCGGAGCGCGGAAAATATGCCGTATATGTTTCATATATCTCTCTTCCAAACAGCACGGAGTCTGCACATTACACCGTCCACCATCTCGGAGGGGCAAGTCATTTCCTCGTAAATCAGAAAATCGGCGGAGGGACATGGATTTATCTCGGCACCTTCGAATTCGCTGAAGATTCTTCATGTTACGTTTCGCTGGACAACGGTACCAGGAAGGGTGTCGAATTCGTTCCGGGCGCAGTAGTCACTGCAGATGCCGTAAAGATCGGAGGCGGCATGGGCAAAATCGCCAGAGGGACGGCGGAAATGTCAGAGGACCAGTACACGATATCCGGGCAGCAAAGTTCTGCCGAGGGAGCATTGTACTGGATGCAATGGGCCGGCATAGACACCACGGTTACAAGACGTTACGACAACGACTATACCAATGATTTCGGTGATCGCGGTGCATGGGTTTCCGCAATGAGCGGCGGTTCACACATGAATCCGAAAGCGGAAGGCAAGGGCGTTCCATTCGACTTGTCATTGGCCTTCCACACTGATGCCGGAATTACTCCAAATGATTCTATCATAGGTACTTTGGCCATCTACACCCTCATCTGCGAGGGCAGCAGGAAATTGCCGGACGGAGAGGACCGCATCCTCGGCCGCGTCATGGCCAATGACATCCAGTCCCAGATCGTTTCGGATTTGCGCGCGCAGTATGATACGGCGTGGAGCAGAAGGATGCTGACAGACAGGTCATACAGCGAGTCCAGGACTCCACCCGTGCCTTCCATGATTCTGGAACTGCTTTCTCATCAGAATTTTGCAGACATGAAATATGGTCTGGACCCGGCGTTCAGATTTTCCGTATGCAGGTCCGTATATAAGGGTATCCTGAAATTCCTGAGCGGAAGATATGGATTCCATTATGCGGTCCAGCCATTGCCTGTGCACTCGTTCGCGGCGACATTGACCCGGGACGGAAGCGCGGAATTGAGCTGGAAAGCGACGGTGGACACCCTTGAACCGACAGCATTGGCCGAAGGCTACATCCTTTATACGCGCAAGGACGACGGTGCTTTCGACAACGGACGGATTATCAAGGAGATACGGCACGAGGGCGGAAGAGTCTGCACCACGGTCCCGATAGAAAAAGGGCATCAGTACAGCTACCGCATCGCCGCGTACAATGCCGGCGGAAAGAGTTTTCCTTCACAGACATTGAGCCTCGGCCTTCCCGAAAACGAGTGCAATGCTGACAGAAAGGTATTGATTGTCAATAATTTCGACAGGGTCGCGTCACCGGCTTGGATTGATTTTCCGGATTATGCCGGTTTTCTCGAAGAGAAAGATGCTGGCGTGCCGTACATGTATGAGATCAATCATGTGGGGCCGATGTACGAGTTCAGGCGCGACAAGGCCTGGCTGGATGATGACAATGCCGGTTTCGGTGCTTCGTACACGGATGATGCGGGCAAGATTGTTCCGGGAAATACTTTTGATTATCCGTATGTGCATGGCAAGGCGATAATGGCGGCCGGATATGCGTATTGTTCGGCGGATGCGGAGGCATTCTCGGACAACGTGGATAATTTACAGGGATTCTGGGCGACTGACATCATTTGCGGAAAGCAGGTTACGACACCGGCCGGGAGCGGTTCGGTCCAGCGCAGCCGTTATGAGGTTTTCCCGGAGCGTCTGCAGGATGCCCTCCGGCGCTGCACAGAAAAAGGTATGAACATTTTGATTTCGGGGGCGAATATCGGAACGGATCTCTGCGATGAAGTCTATCCGGGATGCCGGGACACTGTCTACCAGGCAGGCGCCAAAGCCTTCGCTGCCGAGGTTCTGGGCTATCAGAGCCTCTCAGGACATGCCACAAAGAGCGGAAAAGTGGAGTATCTGGCCAATTCTTTGATGAATTTGTCTGAAAGTGGTGGGCCTTTTACTTTCAATCAACAGAAGAATGACTATATTTACAATGTCGAGAATCCTGACGGGATAGCTCCGGCGTCTGCGGATGCCGCCACGTTCCTCAGATATTCAGGTTCCGGCATATCGGCAGGTGTCTGCAAGAAGGGGACGTGCTACAGAAGCGTCTGCATCGGATTTCCGATAGAGACCATCCTGGATCCTTCCGAGACGGCATCGCTGATGAAGGTGATATTGGAATTTTTTAAATAATTGACAACAATTTCTAAAGCACATGTCATGACGGCAAGAGAATGTGAGATTATCGGGCTGATTCACAAAGAGGTGAAACCAGCATTGGGATGCACCGAACCTGTAGCTGTCGCACTCGCAACGGCAAAGGCAACAGAACTTATGAACGGGAAGATTCCTGATTTCGACAGAAAAGGAAGCGGGTTCAAGATCAATGTCGGGGTAAGCGGAAACATTTTGAAGAATGGCATGGGAGTGGGCATCCCGGGTACCGGAATGATAGGCCTGAGGATCGCCGCTGCACTCGGTGCCGTCTGCGGCTCATCTGAGTATGGTCTCGAAGTGCTGAAGGATCTGAATGACGAAGCCGTGGTTCTGGCCAAAAGGCTGGTTGCGGAGAACCGCGTAAACATCTGCATTGTAAATAATTGTCCTAAACTTTACGTCAAGTGCGATATTCTGGCTGACGGACATACGTCGTTCTGCGTCATCGAGGATGTGCATGACCGTATCGTGGAGACAGGTGTGGATACGGAGTACGCCGGACCATGCCACAAGAAGGAGGGCAAGTCAGAGGAGGAGAAAAGCACTCGCGATTACGGCCTCACTGTCAAGGAGATATATGAGTTCGCCGAGTCTGTAGACTATGAGGATATCAAGTTCATTCTGGAGGACAAGACATTGAATCTGGCGCTCGCTGAAGAGGGATTGAGAGGAGATTACGGATTGAAGGTCGGCAAGACCATCAGCAATTCCGTGGAAGTATTCGGCAATGATTTCGTTTCATACGCCATGGCGCTGACGGCTGCGGCTTCCGATGCCAGGATGGCCGGGTGCACATTGCCGGCGATGAGCAATTCCGGAAGCGGAAACCAGGGTATTACGGTCAGCATGCCTGTCATTGCATATGCATTGAAACACGACGTTTCTGACGAAAAACTCGCCAGGGCGCTGATTATGAGCAATCTGATCGCCATACATATAAAGGGTTATCTCGGCCGTCTTTCTGCCCTGTGCGGCTGCGTAGTGGCGTCTACCGGCTCTTCTTGCGGCCTTGTCTGGCTGCGTGGAGGCGGTTATGAGCAGATTTGTTCAGCCATCAAGAACATGATCGGCAATATTACCGGCATGGTCTGTGACGGAGCGAAGGTAGGCTGCGCCATGAAGGTGGCTTCAGGTGTTTCCAGTTCAATCCAGTCCGCCGTGCTTGCCCTGGACGGAATCCATGCTTGCGAGACGGACGGAATCATTGACAAAGACATTGAAAAGACGATTGAGAATCTTGGCAATGTCGGTTCGAAGGGCATGGAGCTGGCGGACGAGCTGATCCAGAAGATCATGGTCTGCAAGTAATCCTTCGGGATTTAGGGAGAGGGTAACGTGATGATTGAGTAGAGGCATCAATCCCGAACCCGACAAAAACCAATTGTATAACAACGAGTCGAGTGCTCGAAAAACTTCAAAACAGATCGGCGATGGACATAGATTTCGTGGTAACCTGGGTTGATATGAATGACCCTGAATGGAAAAAGAGTTTCGCTAAAGCCAAAGGCACCATTGACAACTCCCAAAATCAATATTCGGAAGCACGCTTCAGAGATTACGGTTTTCTGAAATATTGGTTCAGAGGTGTCGAGAAGTTTGCTCCGTGGGTAAGAAAGGTACATTTTGTCACTTGCGGGCAGAAGCCGGAGTGGCTCGACACGTCAAATCCAAAGTTGAATTTAGTGAACCATACGGACTATATTCCGGAAAAGTTCTTGCCGACGTTCAATTCGTCGATTATAGAGTTATTCTTCAACAGAATTCCGGGAATAGCAGACAGGTTCGTATATTTCAATGATGATACCTATCTCATCAGTCCGACTTCTCCTACACGTTTCTTTGCGGAAAACGGGCTGCCGCATGATATAGCTGCGTTCCGTTTCAATACCGGGATGAGTCTTTGGTCGAAGCTTCTGGAGAACAATATCCGCATTATCAATGAGCATTTTAATAAAAAAGATGTTCTGAAGAGGGATCATGACAAGTGGTTCTGCCGTGAATATGGTTCCAAGGCAAACGTTACCCGTTTTCTCAAATGGTATGACAAGTTCATAACTCTCGTGGTTCCGCACAACGCTCAGCCATATCTGAAGAGTACTTATGATGAGGTTTGGAAGAATGTAGCGCCGGAACTTGAGGCTGCTTCGGTACACCAGTTCCGTCATCCGGCCGATTACACGCAGGAACTTTTCCGTACGTGGCAGATCTGCGAGTCTAATTTCGAGCCATACAATACGTACAAAGACACCAAAATGTTCCCGCTGATGGTGAAGCCAAAGAAGGCCGTTGCAGCCATCCGCAATCAGAAGTACAAGCTTGTCTGCATCAATGACAGTGTACACATCCGTAATTATGACCAGGTAATGCAGAATTTGGAGGCTGCTTTCGAGAGCATTTTTCCTGAAAAATCCTCATTCGAATTATAGCTACAGCTTTATCGAAACAACCATTATCCCTCTCGTGCATGGAATAGCATATTCTGCGCAAGAGATCATGGTCTGCAAGTAACGTCAATTTGCTATTGCTGAAAGTCCCGGCCAATCGTCGATATTGTACTTGTCCTTGACTCCTGCCGGCGCGAGAGGGAAGAAACTGAATTCGTTTCCTATCTTCTTCTCGATGTCGGAAACTGAGAAGATATAGTCTTTCAGGGCAGGAAGTGAGGACAGGTACGTTCCCGTGAAATTCTGCGGGAACCAGAATCCGATGGCCATGACCTCGTCTGCCGAGCATTGCCAGATAGGTTTTCCGGTGTTGCCGTTCTTGGTTCTCATCACGACCTTGTAACGTGCTGTAGGCATGACGCAGTCCTTGGATTTCGATGATGTCTTGCCCCAATCGCAGGCGTCTTTAAGTTTCCAGGATTCATCGCCGTAATAGCAGCCTGCGACGACGTAAATCGTGTCGTTGCAGCGCCAGTCGTTCGGCAGGATTTTTTCTATCATTTCCCAATGGGACTCGTCTCTAGTGGAATTCTGATAAAATTCCGGGGCGATGTTGGTCGGATAGAATGTCTGCACGTTCAGGTCTATCGGATTCGTCTTGATTCCGCATCCACGTTCCGCAGAGCGCATCAGATGGCCTTTAATGACTGTCTTTCCTGACGGCATCGGCGCCCAGTAATGGTGTGTGTCCTCAGGACTTCCGCCATTGTCTGTCCAAGGCCAATTATTCCAGTCGGTCGCATAGATGATGGACTGTTCGCTTTCCTGGAATTTCGGATCAGGTCTCCAAGGGTCCCTCGTCGGACGTGTGTAGCCGCCTTCCCAATATATTTCGTGGCAAGGGTAAGCTACCCACATCGGATTATGTCTTCGTGTATCGTAGCATGCTTCATAGTTGCGGACGTTCTTCTTGCTTCTATAGGTGGTCCCCCTGTGGTCGACATATTTATAGGCGGCATTCTGTTTCAGTGTCTGAGGCCGCTCGATATAGTCTTTAGTCTGTACAACCGGCGGTTCCTGTCCCCCGTCATGTCCCAAGTCGTAGGTCCACGTGGCTTCCCCGGTGGTCGTGACGAGTCTGAGGTCATCTATACGTCCTTGTGATCCACCGGCAAGCGCAACTATCTTGATATTCAACTTGGTGGTCTGAATTGAGCTTATTTCAAATATGGATGTGGCTAGCCACCAGTTGCCATGTTTTGTGATGGCGTGGTCCAGCAGTTGCTCCTTCTTGCCGTGTTCATCAGAAATTGTAATCTTGTACTGTTTGTTTGGTTCGGCCGCCGTATTATAAGGATGCAGGCCGACCGTAAGTTTGTAAGTCCTTTTGTCTGATGGCAATTCGATGTTGTTCACGGCCATCCATGCGCCCTCTCTACTGAAATAGACTCCGTTTACTCCCGAGGCGCCGGGATAACCGGAAGATGGATAGGAGCTTCTGACAGAAGTATAGGCACCAGTATAGGTAACATTTGCGATACCGCTGCCTTCCATATTCCGGCAGGCTGTCCATGTGTCGAAATAATGTGAGTTGTCAGTAGCCTTTACTTTATCCAGGTTATCATAGTAAACCACTGTCTCTACTACCGGCTCTGGTGTAGGTGTAGGTGTGGGTTCGGGTTCCGGTCCTGGATTTGGCTCCGGTTCTGGTTCAGGTTCAGGGGTGACTATTTCCGATCCTGGTTTATCCGGTTCCGTATCTGGTTTACAAGCAAAAAAGCCGAAGAGTAAGCTGGCAACAAGTATGGCTGGTAATAATTTCTTTCTCATAATAGTAAATGTATCAACGATTTCACATTTTCAAAGATAACAAAAATTTTCTGAAGGAAATGTAGACTACGACGACACTGTTGGCGAGATGCTGATAATGGTCAAAAACTTGAGAAAGTGAAAGCCTGGTGCAGGTGCGGGGCAGCGGGGCGAAGGTGTGGGGGCAGCGTGGCGAAGGTGTGGGGCATGCTACATCCCTACCAGGCATAACATAAACATGGCACTGCGATGCCTGGGGTGCACATGGAGATAATTCTGAAGTTCAGTGAGGCTCTGCCGTGCGTAAAAAGCCGCGTTTCACGCACGGCAGGGACAATTTACGTGGTGACGTGAGCGGAAAACGTTTTAGTACGCACGCCATGGAAAAATACGTGGCTAGAATTGGAGAGGTCCCGGTGTGGAGACGACAAAGGGATGGAAAGTGCGGCGGGAGAGTGATGGAAAGCGAGTAGGGTGAGGATGGAAAGAGAGTAGGGAGAGGATGGAAAGTGTGTCGGGAGTCAGATGTGCGATTGCGCAGGGTGGCAACTGTGGGGTTAGAACACAGGGCACGACAAGAGTTCGTGCACGGGAGAAGCCGATGGTGCGGTGATGCAGGGGCATGGCAAAACACTGCCAGGCACCGCATGGAGATGGCATTGCGACATCAGGGGTGCACATGGGGATAATTGTGAAGTTCGGTGAGGCTCTGCCGTGCGTAAAAAGCCCTGTTTCACGCACGGCAGGGGCAATTTACATGGTGACGTGAGTGAAAAACGTTTTAACACGCACGTCATGAAAAAGAAACGTGACTAGAATTGGAGAGGACCGGTGTGGAAACGACAAAGGGATGGAAAGTGCAGAGGGAGAGGATGACAAGCGAGTAGAGAGAGGATGAAAGTGGGTAGGGAGTCATATGTGCGATGGCACAGGGTGGGAGCTGTGGGGTTAGGACACAGGGCACGACAAGAGTTCGCGCGCGGGATGCACCGAAACGAATCTCTGCCGCGGCTCAACATCACAGCGGCATATAAACAAAGACACCCCGGATGATTTCTCATCCG
>ERZ1026850.61-NODE-61-length-66372-cov-34.440415_pt1 | contig 66372 bp, 63 predicted proteins | sample MGYA00380155_ERZ1026850 | MGnify/ENA primary metagenome ERZ1026850 (study PRJEB33269, sample SAMEA4719791) | human gut metagenome | biome: human-associated habitat; feature: organic feature; material: feces | place: Cameroon | collected 2013-10 ... | reverse complement strand
GGACTATGCAAAGAAGATTGTAAAGCTGTAATGTGAAAGCAGGCAAAAAAAAAAAATGCAGAAGTGTAGAAGTCCACCTGGTGCCAGTTTTGCTTATCAGTCACCTGTTTTTTATGCACAGGCGAATAGTGTATAAGCACCTGAGCAGTATACCAAATTTTGACGTGAAGGAGCTGAAGAATATGCATATAAGGAATAGAAGCCCCGCGGCCCGGGCTGGGCAGGTCTAGTCTTGCCCCATGATGTGTAACCATAATGCGGGCAGGCAGAAAGGCCGGGATAGGCTCGTGAGTATGCAAAGAGCCCGCATCGGACAGTTGCGCAGGCTCGATAGGTCCAGAAGATATTTGCCGCCTGCAATCTGTCGGGCCGCTGGTTCCTAATGGAACACACTGTGTGGCATTATTTTTTGCAAAATAAAAACATGCTTACTGTGGGTCATATTTATGATATAATATATATAGTGAATGAAATATGGATTGAATAAAAATGCAGTCCATATCGAGTTCATATCAGGACAGCCAATAGGCTGAAATTTATGGAATGGCAAAAAGCCAGAAAGGACAAGAACCATGAGTAGAAAGACAACAACCAACACAACCGAGAACACAACAGTAGCAAGCCTGTTCCAGACAGTAACTGCAACCACAGCAAGCAGAGCTATACCCTGCTCTACTGAGCTCCAGGTATTCAGTCAGACTGCTGGCAATCACATCTTCATGCAGCTCTCTGAGTCAACGGATGCTGAGCTCATGCAGAATGTAGCAGGGCTGCTGGCTTCTGGAGACTATTCTGATGCATGCAAGCTGGTTAATCAGTTCTATACTGACGAGCAGATTTCCGACGGCACAGCATTCCTGAAGGACTGCAACACAGCAGAGCTTGACAGACTGCTTGAGTCACGTCGTTCAGACAGGTCAAAGGCAAGAAAGTCGGGACTTGCAACATGCTTCCCGAGATTTCTGGCTGACGTAGTGGCTGAGATGGCCATAAGACTGGCATCAGGTAAGGCCTATGCTGTCAGCAGTACAGGCCATGGAGCTATTGACGTGGAAGCTCTGGCAACCGACCAGGTAGCTCTCAACAAGAAGATAAGGTCCCTGCAGAGCAGAATTTCTGTGCTCAGAAGCAAGGGTCAGTATGCTCCTGCTGATTGGGAAGGCTTCAAGCAGATTGAAGAGCTCAAGCAGACCGTGAACGAGCTCATGGCCCACAGAGTATCTACAAGCAATCGTACAACCAAGACTGTCGTGGATAAGAGAACAGTGGCAGATGCTATCAGCAACATGAGTGCTGACGAGCTGGCAGAGCTGCAGGCCAAAATTGCAGAAATGCAGGCTATAACAGTTGAAACCAAGTAAGTAGCTGTTCCACGGGCTCGACTAATCTAGATAGCCATTATATTGCAGTGGGCATAAATAAAATATGCCCACTGTGGTATAAAACTGCGTTATAATATATAATAGATAAGATAATGGCCATTACTGTTGGTCTTATCGAGTCTATTTTAAGACAGCTATAAGCTGGAAAATTTATGGATTGGCTTAAAAGCCAGAAAGGACAAGAACCATGAACAAGAACATTATTATCAAGCTGAACGACGACGACATAGCTGTAAGGCTGGATGAGAGTCTCGAGCAGGCGCTGCAGCGCTGCTTCACTCTGGAAGCTGACGAGCAGCTGATACCTGCAGACAACGTGCCGAGCTACAATATTACCGACAGCATGACGCTTATTGCAGGCCTCTATATCATCTCGAGTGCTTACGATATCACGCAGCTTTCCGTAGGCGTACCGGCTCGCGAGAACCTGGCTCTGAACGACCTGGCATACCAGCTTTGCAATGCTTATGCAGAAATCAAAGGCTTCAGTGATATCGTAACGCTGCTGCAGCATCCGACTAAAGGCATCTTCGAGACAACAACGCTCGCTCAGGACAAGACTGGTTATGTAGGCTTTGTGGCTTTACCGACGCTCAACTATAATTGGGAAGCTGCATATCTTGAAGCCGGCTTTACTGCTTCTGAAGCTGTTCAGAAACTCATTCAGACTGTTCGTCATGATTATGCAGAAGCGCTCGAGCACATGCATGACAGGCAGTCGCGGGATGCTGTTAAGGCCGGTATCAGATGGGATGGCGCGAGTCTGCTCTACAAGCAGTACAAGTTCGTAGTCAAGCCGTTTACCGACGTGTTCTGGTCTATATCTGTGCTCGACAATGACCAGCTGGTTGATTTCAGCATCTTCTGTTCAGACGCCAACGTTGGTAGCAACCTGATGGAAGATGCTGTAAGTGTTGCTGCAGAATATCTGTTAGACCACAAGCTCGTATAAGAACTACTGAAAGCATGAATATGGTCAGCCTGTAGATATGCAGGCTGACCTGATATTAGAAAGGAACGAAATATTATGAAGAACTATAACATTCTGGCAAAGTATATGAACAATGACACTATCGTGCTGGCTGGCCTGCTTGACGAGGCTACTGCAATCGTGCTGGCTATCGACTGCTGTGGTGAGTTCGCTCAGCTTACCTACCCTGCAATGCTCGACCGTGACTACACAGAGGATAAGAAGACCTGCACAGTGCATGCAGTGCTGCTGCCCGACTGCTATGAGGTTAGCCAGGACCGCGACGCTGCGATGATAGATGTCAGGTATATTCTGGGCTACGATGACTGCTTCGAAGGCTCAGATATCGACAGTCTTGAAGAGCAGCTGGAGGCCGAGTATCCTGGCTTAAAGACAACTGCATGTGCAGCATGGTTCAGTGCCTTCATGAGTCAGCTGAGCAGCTGTCTGAAGCATCAGGAACTGCAGCGCTCCGTCGCTGACTGGCTTCAGTCTGCAGCTAAGAACATTCAGCATGGCGTGAGATATGACGTTGTGCTTGAAGACTTCTACAATCCGCGCACACAGCTGGTTCTTGAAAAGGCTTATCAGCTTGATGATGGATGCTGGGCTGCTGATGCTGTTGATATCGACGCTGACAGCTATCACTACTCCATAACCAGTTCGTTCGAGGATGAGAAGAAAGCTATCGTGTGCTGCAGTACTACTGGTTTTGAAAGTGCTTGTGAGTTCCAGCAGCGCGGGAACATACGTGTGCTGATGACCGAGAACGTTACAGGCGATGATGAGTAAGATGCATTCCAGCGCCGCAGCCTCCAGCTGTTATAACTGAATAATCTATCCGGACCATTTCATTACGGTCCGGATTTTTTTTTTTTTTGAAAAATTTCCAGGATGATGCATCGGATGAGAGTATCTACTGTCTGCCGACCTGGTGCCGCTTTTGGACGGAATTTCCAGGATTTTTCGCCGGAGCGCGGCGGCGATGGGATGCAGGAATGATTATAATATTTGAATGTTCTACACGCGTGGAGTTTGTATGAGCTGAAGGGTCCCAGCGCCGCCGCATCTAGAGCTATTCCGCCGGAGCGCTCCCGGGCTTACTGGCCGGTTCCGTGAGGAATTCCAAAATTTTGGTACTTTTTCATTCCAAAATCAATTAGCTTAGGAATAGGTATTTTTGGCGAAACCAAAGTGGAAAAGACAGCTGCGGCGAGGCAGAATTGGAATGAGAACAGTTGGCGAAGCAGTCGGGTGTGCGCGCGTGGCCGCGTCGCTGCATTGAACCCCTTTAATATAAAGGGCTTGAAGAGTTAGAGCATCTCAGCGTCGCTGCTGGACTGGTATGACGTGGCGAAGCTAAGTGGAAAGGAATGGGTTTCCGCGCGTGGCTGGACTGGAAAGGTGTGTCCCGGCTTTCCCGACCCCCGGGCCTTAGGGGCCTCAATAACCCTCAAAACCTTGGGGCCTTAACCCTAAAAATATCTATACGTGGGAAATTTGAAAAATGGACCTGATTGGGAACACAATGCAGAAGCGAAGATAGGAATGGAACTACTGAGCGAAACTAAAGTGGAATGGAAAGTACCCTCTTGGCTAATTTGCTTGTCTTGGTCTTTTTCACACTAATAATTTATAATAATAAATAATATACTAGATATACTTATATATATAGATATAAAAAAATACCAATAAGTAGAAAAATGCCCAGCACTATTATTTAGAAAAGAAAGTAGATTCCATTCCTATTAAGAATAAGCATTTAATACCATACCAGTAGGACTGGCATTGTAATGCTTTCCCAGTAGGAATGGAATCTTGTTCCTATTTCCAACCACTCAAAAATTTTTCACGCATATAGATATTTTTTGGGTGAGGGTTCGAAGGTTTTGAGGGTTTTTGAGGTACCTAAGGCCCTAAGGCCCGGAACGCTGCAGCCCACTTATCCTTATACATTATAATACGTCATTTAGGTGGCGGCGTTGCCGGAACGTCACATTCCAATGAAAATTTTTCTCATTCGTGCATAATCTCTCCATAGTTAACATACCTAATTATGGTGTCGCTGCATTGCCGGGTCACAGGCACAAAGAAATGAGGGGCCGAAGCCCCTCATCAACAGTATATCTTAGACAGAATGATGAACAGTATCAGTAGAACGATGAAACGCAGCGGCTCTGGATTACTCTTCTGCAGTAGTTTCTGCTTCACTTTCATCATCGGCATCCTCATTAGCGTCGTTAATGGGCTTTGAAGTCAGTGGCAAAGCATGCTCACCGTACTTCTGTATCCATGCATCCCATTTATCAATATCTATCAGCTGTACGCACTCTACACCATCGATGGTTGCAGAGACTCTACAGTAGGGAGACACGCCTGTATCATCATAGAGTGCTGAGTCGTCATAGTACATGATGAGACCCAGCTCGATACACAGGGGCTCAAGTCCCTCAAAGAACTGGTGATAAGGCTCCCAGTTACCACCAAGAGAGGGCCGACACAGAGATACCTTGCAGGACTCACCAGGCTGCTTTTCAGTAAGAACTGTTGCCTGACGCAGGTCTGTAAGGCTAACTTCAGTGCAGAGCTGCTGCAAAGCCTCCTGATAATCGTGGATATCATTAAGGGCAGTGCACATTTCCTGTGCAGTAAGGGGCTTGTCATAGGCCTTGTTAACGTCGAAGCACGCTGCTAACTCAGTTATCAGGTGCTTAATCTTTTCTTCATTCTTCATAATCTTGTCCTTTCGTGTTGTAGTTAGTCTTCGGGGCCGCTTTCCGGCTTACCAGCCTGCTCAGCCCACCAATCTTCATACTCCCAGAAGCGGTCAGAAATCCTGTTGAGTACTGCCTTGTAGGTATCATCATACGTCTGTACCAGCTTCACAGCATCCCAACCAGTTTCGGGGCGATACTGTGCCTTGAGCGTGGGATAAACAACGTCGTTGAGATACTCGGGAGTCATAGACGCCTCACGCCAGCTCTTAAAAGACTCTGTAAGCCAGCGTCCCAGGTCATCAGGAATGTCGCTTGTATCTACTGTAGGTGCCTGAATGGGGCTATCCTCGGGGCTGCCAGTCGGAACGGGCATATTGTCAACAAGCTTTTTCGGTGTGATACTTGCAGGGATTTCCTGTGCATACTGTGCCAGAATAGCCTCAAGGTGGTCAGACTTCTTGCTCTCTGTAGGTACCGCGGCAGTGCGGGAGAGCGGCGTCGAGAGTCCCTGCTTCTCAAGGATTGCAAACACGCGGTTTAACTTAGCAAGTTCGCTCTCCTGCAAAGGACTCAGCGTCCCTGCTTCCTGCTGTTTAACAAGTGCAAGGTAGTTGCGAGTGTCTATTTCGCACTCTCTACAGTAGCGACTACGCGCCTTGCTACCATCAGCTCTTGTGCGTTTTATCTTAAAGTCGTCCAGTGTGAGTATCTGACCACACTGACCACACTTCTTGTACTGCTTTTTACTTGTCATCAGATACCTCGCTAACTACTGTCTCAACAGACTCTGTGAAAGACTTATGACTCTGTATGAGGTTCAGGAACTGGTCATACCACTTAGGCAGTGCATTAGAGTCTACGTAAGTGATATACTCAGGAAGGTCCTTGCAGGCAGGGGATATCTGGTAGAGTAGCAGAATGCCATCTTCATTGCAAACACCTACCTGCAGATACCAGCCCCAGCCATCATAGACGCCGTCATCATCGTAAGCTGTATAGGGGCCGAAGCGGAGTATCATCTCTGTACCTGCATCATTAATAACAACATCATCAGACCAGAGCTCATGGCCATTTTTGTCTGTAAAAGGTGCCAGATAGTTGTGCTTCTTCTCCTGCCACTTCTCAGTAATCAGAGAATAAGTAGGCTTGTAGCGCGGGTAGTAGGCCTCCTGCGATGAAACCTCTTCCAGATATTCATTAGTTTTTGTTATGCTTTCCATTAGAGACTAACTCCTTCCTCAGTAGTTGAAAGATATTCAGGGGGCACGACATTGTGGATAGGCTGTCTTATAGCGGGGTGTCCCTGCAGCTCAAGAGCAATGTGGTGATAGACTGCCGTAGGCGTCAGCAGTTCGCGTCCGAAAGTCGGAAGCTTTGAAGTGAACTCTGCAGACTCAGGTGCCTCGCCAAGCAGCTTAAAGGCACTGTCAAGTTTAGCGGATAGGTCATCAGCAACGCTGACAAGGTAAGCTTCGAGCGTCACGGGAACTACAGGACTGCCATACTCAAGCTTACCATGGTGTGCCGCGATGATGTGCTCCAGCTGCTTTGCAATGTTAGGGTGTATGCTTGCCGCATAAGAGTTTCTCAGCATTACAATACCTGTTACAAGATGCTCGCTGAGGCGTCCTGTAAAGGACATTTCAAACTGAGCATTGTTAGGATTGCATGTGTAGGTCTCTAGTTTGCCAATGTCATGCAACAAAGCACCCGTCACAGCAAGGTCTATGCAAGGTCCCTGCTGCATGCGACTCTGAAGTATATTACAGAGGCATACGAGCTCTGAAGTGTACTTCACAACTTCGTATGTGTGCTGAAGCAGACCGCCAGCCTGGACATGGTGCATACCGATTGCCGCTGTTGTCTGTCTTATCTCTTTGATGCGCGCAAAGAACAACTCATTTGCGAAATCCTGGAAGGAAGCGTCTACATCACGGAAGTACTCACGCAAGGACTCTTCTGCATAGTCCAGGTCATAACCACGGTTGGGTGCAAAGTCTGTCACAGGTAACTGTGAAGGTGCACATGCGGAGATGTTAAGCTGTAATGTGCCGTTGAAAGTAGTGACGCTGAAGTCCAGGCTTACTACAGGTGCTGTAGGTATAGTATTAGCATCCCACATCTTACCATTGATAGTGCTTCTGCCATCGGTAAGTGTCATATCCAGGTAGTCCTTACCTGTCTTAGTCTTGCGTACTTCTGCCTTTGATATCAGAAGCTCGCCGCCAGTGCAGCTTTCGTTAAGCTGAAGTTCTGAAATATTAATCTTCATTGTTTTCGTCTCCTTCATTTGGGTCGTGTATCTCGCCATTGTCGTACATATCCTGCAGCTGCTTATATCCATCAAGCAACAGGCGCTGTTCATGACGTGCTAAGCATCCAAGATTGCCAACAAAAGGTAAAAACGTACGGTCAGCAGCCCTGTATAAGATACCATTTGTAAAGTGCTGCTTGCAGAGGTCCATTAATGGGACCTGCTGTACCTGGTCATCCTTACCAAGCCTTGTAAGCTCAAGTAGATTAAGCGTATCACCGTATTCTGTCCAGATATCCTTATTTAACTCTGTCAGAATATGACAGATACCTTCTGCAGAGTCCGCAGTAGAAGCGTTGATAAGGTCATTAGCAAACCAAAAGATTTCTTCTGTGTTAAGCTTAAGCTTGGTAAATGCCGCCTTTCTTGCGGCAGGAGAGGAAGTAGACCGTGTAGCAATCTTCTGCTGTGCAAAGGCATAGCTGATTGCCTTTGCCAGTGAATTATGTCTTGTGATATTTCTGATATCCTTTTCAAAGGGCGTTGATACACAAGTACAAAACTGTCCCGAGGTATATGCAAGGTTCTTAGTGGCATACCCACAGCGCAGCGTATCTACAAGCGTGATGGTTATTCTATCACCAGACTCACTTATGCCGTACGTGTAAGTATCAAGCGGATTGTAGGCATCGCCATATTCTGTATATACCTGATTGTCCAGCGCATTAAGTATCAAGCACATACGTGGAGCATCTGCAACCTCTGCCTCTTTAATAAGCGTTGCGGCGAAAAGATGCACAGGTGCATACTGCTTCTGCAAGCTTTCAAGAGCCTCCTTACGAACTTCGGCAGTACCCTCGCACGGGGTACCTGTAGGCTTGCTTTTCGTAAGCAACCTTGCAAGTACCCTTGCAAGTGCCTCTACTTCATTCATGTTTGATTTTATTTCCATTATCCATCCTCCTTAAGTGTGTCGCCGTGAAACTCAAAGTAGGGAGTCTCACCAACGTATGTATACTGACGAAGTATTTCTACCTCGTTAGGGTCTGCTTTATCAGGCGTAAAGTATATGCAGGTTGTTGCATCGAAAAGACGCACGCCAGCATCAAAGACAATCTCTACTGCCTTACTTGCGAGCGGGAATGCTGAGATGTCACCCTGATAAGGAGCTGCATGTCCATTAGAAAGTACGCCCGTGAGCATAGGTCCACCATAAAGGTCTGTACGTTCATGCTCTGCTCTATCCCTGATAACCTGAGCAACACCAACCATATCCTGCAAGGTAGCTGCACCGGCTTCAGCAATCACTACCCGCGTTACCAGGTCTCGCTCTTCAGCAGTTAAAACAAAAGCTGTAGAGTCTTCGGATGCCACAGGTACATAGAAAATTTCAGGCTCTGCTGGAACCTCAACCTCTACAGGAACTTCCTTGATAAGCTCAACAGGAACCTCTATGTAGGTAGTTACAGGCTCAATACATCTTTTAGCAATACATACAGAAATGATGTTTGTTGTAAGTACTGCTATTAGGCTGCCGATTAGTAACTGCTTCTGTCTCTGTTGCTGCCTTGCTCTTTCCTTCTTAAGAAGAGCTCTGTGTGTTTCATACGTCATTGTACTTGTCCTTTCTGTTCAGGCTGCTAACCTGCTTGTGTTTCTTTTACCTCACATTATTATTATAACGCAAAAGAGCACCACAGTATGCCACATTTTTATTAAGGGTCCTTAGGCTTTGAACTTTCCAACCACATCTGATATGCACCGTAGATTGTCTCAATGTCTGTCTCATCAATAGGTATGCCTACCTTTGCGAGTGCAGCATGAATTAGCTTAGGGTCAAAAGCAATGAGAGGGTATCTCTGGCAGCCGCCTTCAGGTGCATATGTACAATGACCTGTGTTATCAATAGCCGCCTTATACCAATTATTGCAGTATGTATGACAATCAGGGTTAACCACCATGATAGGACACTCACTGAAAAGCTTATTGCTGTAGTATGTGCACCAGGCTTTTACACGGTCTAGCAGCTCTGTTTCGAAGTCTACATACCCAAATGGGTAAAAATCAGTGAGGTCCAGGTCTTCCATAGGTGCTGTTACCTCAACAAGCTGCTGCCAAGCATGCAAAAATGCCTGTAAACGAATAGCCACAGCATACTTCTTATCAGCAGTCGCAAGCATCTTAATGTCTTTTTCAGAGAACATATCACTTTTCCTCCTTTAGGTATCCCTGTTTATCATACTTTGTTTTTGAGAGATACTCAGGTGGCACCTGCGTGACCTCTATATCCAGAATATCCTCAAAGTTAATATTGCGGCTAGTTAAATTACGAATAAGCTGGTCTATAACAATATCGCCAGCACCGCGGTCTACGCAAGACTCAGCATCTTTTAAGACTGAGCACACAGTAGTGTAGAATTCACGCAGACGCACAGTACCAAAATGAAACTTCTCATTAAGAGCTATAAAAGCAGCGAAGCAGTAGATAAACTGACAACGTTCGTTTAACTCTGCTACGTAATCTGCTGCAAGCTTAGCAGCCTCAGCTTTTTGTTGGGCATTTAAGGGAATGTGTGCTTTCATAACTTTGGGGCCTCCCTTCAAAAGCATTGTATTTAAGGTCTGTAGTTCCAAAAAGAGCTGCTACAAATCCGCGGCAAAGGTAGAGTATAGTATGAGGATAATGCTGCAGAAATATGCGCGCGTTACCTACGGCTGTCATCGTAGATGCTTCAAGCCAACGACCAACAGCCGCGCGTATCTTTTCTGCGTAGATAGGTGACATACCTGCAGCTTTCATACGCTCCTGTACACGTACAGTAAGGCATATCATTGGAAAAACTTCTGCAGAAAGACCAGGCTCCCGCTTCTTTTCAAGCAGGAGCTTAGCATAACAGTAGCAGCAAGCCTTTGCAAGGTCACTTTCAATACTGCTACCTAAAGGACTGTCAAAACCAGCGATGTAAGTATTAACTTTCATAGCGAGTTCTGCATCTGTAAAGTTCTTTTCGAAAACCCAGGACTTGTAGTGAAAGGCTTTTCGTCTCATAAAATGCCCTCCTGCCAAATATCATAGGCTTCCATCTTATCGAGCATTTCCTGTGGTGGCTGCTTCGGCTCTACATCAATATCTGTTTTGTCACGCCATGTTGGCTTGCATATTGCAACATCAACAGAAACAGGGACGCGGAATAACTTACGCTCTGTCTGCAACCATCTCCAGTAAGGAAGCAGCTCCTCAGCCTCTTCATCCTTGATAAGACCATTCAGTGAGTCATGTATCTGGAGGACTATCTTTGATTGGAAGTTGTTTGCACGCAAGAACTTGTAGATATCTACCATTCGAGATTTTGTAGAGCCAGCACTGGAACCCTGAATGATATAGTTAACGCAGGCATATTCACGACCACGCTCTGCATATACATATCTACCATCAATGGTACGTACGTAGCCGCGCTCTTTCATAACTTTATTTGCTGTCTTGATGAAGATATCCACTTCAGGAATGTTCTTCATGTAGCGGGCAATAATCGAGCGTGCTTCCTGTACAGACTTACCTGTCATGTTAGCAACCTTTTCAGCGCCAGCACCGTACGTAACTGCGAAACCTACAGATTTTGCATCACCACGCTGTTCTTTTGTAACAGCATCAATCGGAACACTATAAACGATTGAAGCTGTTGCTTTGTGGATATCGTGACCAGCATTAATCATCTCAAGCAGATAAGCTGCTCTACTGTAGTGTGCCAGAACGATTGCCTCCTGCGACTTAAAGTCAAAGTCGTAGAGGGTCCAACCAGGTTCTGATGTGAAGGCTGCACGTACGCGAGCATCTTTTCTACGAGGCATATTCTGCATTGATGGCGAGCTGATTGAAAAACGTCCTGTCTTTGCTTCAATAGTATTGAAGTTACAGTGCACACGGTTTTCTGCATCGGCCATGTCGTATATCTTAATGGCAAATGTATTCAGAAGCTTTGCAGAAGCTTTAAACTTCTGAATACTATCAATAATCGGTATGCCAAGGTTGCTGAGACGCTCCATCTCAAATTTATCAAGGCATGGATTACCTTTCGTTATACCTTTAGCCTTCATAGCTGCCGTCGGAGGATTGTACTTGATATGTTTACCATAGCCCATATCTGTAAGTACCTGTGCTATCTGTGTACCAGAGTTGATGTTGAACATGTGACCTGCCAGCGAGTAGATATGTTCCTCAGCTTCTGTAACTTCTTTTGTAAGTTCAGGAATAAGCACATCTTTATAGTCAGGATTTACTGTAATACCTGTGCGTTCTGCCCAATAAGCAATCTTACCTACCTGGCACTCCTTATTGTAGAGGTCTTCCCAACCAGGAACACTCAGCAGCAGCTGATATAGATACTCAAATATCATCAAAGCGTTCCAGGTATCACCGCCGTTGTAGTTCGTCATAAGCTCATGTGGTATCTGACGATAGTCTGTTATCTTCTGCATTGCTTTGTAGTTATTTAGCATGCGTTCAAACTGTAGAACAGCTTCATAGCACTTCTGTTCTCTCTTCTCAGCTTCTACCCAAGTATAAAGACCATCTGCTTCCTTAGCGATATCAAACAAGCTATGTGTGAATGCCTGGCCGCGAGCAATCTTGCTTGCATATAGTGTATCATGCAGGCGACCACGCATCTGAACATTACAGTTTGCAAGCATATGCAAGTCAAAGTTTGTATTATGTGCTGTCTTTTCGATGGTAGTATCAGAGAGCAGGTCAGAAAGCTTTCTGAACTCTCTGTAGCAGTTCTTCAGATTATCATAGATAATAAAAGAATGCTTACCATCACAGATAGACATACAGAAGGGTAAGTCATTCGGTATGTCTTTGCTTCCTGCCTTTACATAGCGCCTTACAAGAGATGCAGGCATCTTATTCGCCGGGAGCCCTGTCCAGTAAGTCTCAGTATCGAATGAGATGAACTTTCTTCCAGGCAGGAAGCTGAACTCTTTCGGTTCTACATGCGCCAGGACATAGTCTGCATTGCACTCTATGAACCTGTCGTCACCCTTAAAGGTTTGTGGATTGTACTCCTCGAAGTTTTTCGCTGTAACAGCGATTGCTGACTGTTTGCTCTGTATCATAACATAAGCCCTCCTTATAATAATATTATACTATAAAAGTGCTTTACAGTACACCGCTTTCTTTTCCGGTGCTTTCCTCTCCGGTATTGCATACGTAATAATAGCGAGGGACGCGTGAAGTGCCACCTACTACTATTCTCCTGATACGTTCTGCAGCAAGCAGGTCACTGATTACCAGTCGCACTTTTTCCTGAGTGAGTTGCGTTTCACTTGCAAGCATTGCATATGACATATGCTTTGCAACGCGGTTAGCATTAAGGCGCTGGATTGCTGCTAAGACAGCATCGCATTCAGTCGTCTCCGAAGTAATCGTAATCTGTGCCATTTATACTCACCTCCTTATACTCATCACTACCAGCAACTATCGTATAAAGCTGCTGTGTCTCGAGGTCCAAGCGATATACATGTATACCATTCTTTAACATAAGCTGTAAGCCCTGCGGTCGCTTATAGGCATCTGTAAAAACAACAGTTGCAATACCTGCATTTATTATCAAGGCACTGCACTGAATACACGGTGCCTTTGTGCAGAAAAGAAATGCACCATGACAATCCTGTGTGCACTTTGCTAGTGCATTAACTTCTGCATGTATGCACTTGTACTTATCACCAGCGGCACATAAGCATGCGAGCTTTCCTGCCCCGCCATTGACACCGATTGATAAAACCTGATTACCGTCACTGCTTACAATAATGGCAGCAACATGTCCTTCATGACACTTTGAAAGCTGTGAAAGCTGCTTTGCAAACTGCATAAAGATTACTGCTTTTTTCAGTTTCATTCTTTGAAACCTCCTTCATGTGTATTCATTGAAAGTGCAAGCACACGACTTGCAGCTAGGGCCTCAGGTGTTGTAAGTGCCTTTAGTATAGCCTCTTCAGAGAAGCCTGCGCGGCATAAGAAAGCCGCTGCATCAAGTATGTCACATAAATGTAATGTCGACTTTCTTGCGAGCTTTATTGCAGCTTCTACAACAGAGTCTGGTAAGCCTTGCGTAGGTATGCTATGCTTAAGTATCTTTGTTTCATAGAAACGCTGTTGGTATTCTACAAGGTTATCCTTCCATATGCCATGCATTTCCATCTGCGCTAAAAGATACAAGCGTATTGTCTTTGTGCGTTGAAAATAGGTTGGCGTGGAGAAAATGTGATACCAGCGAGGGGCCTTCTCAGGCGTGTTACGCTTACCTACTAGGCTATACTTCTTTGCACAATCTTTACAAAGTGGAATGACGTTCCAAGATGTAAAGAAACCGTTTAGGCTTGTAGGAAAGTACTTATGGCGTACCTCAATGTTGCCACCACATAAAGCGCAACCACCAAAGAAGTTGCAGCGATGTTGCCATTCAGCAGCAGTCATTGCAACACGTGGGGCAGTTGCAAGCGTGATGCGCCACTGCTTTTCATATTGTTCGGCATATTGGTAGAAGAGCTTTTTTGCTTCGACCTCTGAAAGGGGGTCCCCATCAAGGTATTTATCTACATATATGCTTGCATTGATACAGTCTTTACAAATACCTGCATCAATATATACAGGCCCTACATCTGTAGGTATCTTGCGTAGGCGTCGCTGCCCGGGTGCTAGGCGTACTTTACCACAGCGCTCGCAGGTCTCCCGGACAATGTACCCGACACCGTCAACTATCTTAGGCTGATAGGCTGCCCAGGAAACACCTTGCTTAAGCACTACATGATTTGCAGTATTCTTTGCAACAATCGCAGGCGCGCGTACCAATAGGTCCCCAAGCTTTGTACCCTCCATAAGAGGCTCAACATCTTGTCTATTAGTAAAGCGCGTCTGATTTGTTTCATGCTTACGTGCCGGCATCTGGTACTTCTACAGACATATCGGTGTCAAGTAAGTCTGTGCGTATCTCGATAATCGGTGTTGTTGCAGTATAGAAGCAGCTGCCATGCAATTTCTTAAGGTAAGCATTGTAGATTTCTGCCAACTGTGCCTCGGTGATATAATCATCACCGCGCTGCTTAAACCTTTCAAGAATGACATCATAGGCAGCATTTACGAAGAAAAGCTGTGCAGGACCACGCTGCTGTACAGCAGCATTCAGGAGCAGTACCTGCTGTTCATCCATAGGCTCAGTACCGCGTACAATTGGACCATAGATATCCTCACTTATCCAGCAGCGGTCCATGATTAAAACCTGCGCCGGTGTATCGAGCGCTTCAAGATACTCTTCGATAGTAGTAAAGCGCGTCGCATGGAAGTAGTGTACCGTACCATAGGCACTCAGTAGCTTAAGAATAAGGGCTGTTTTACCAGCACAGTCACAACCTTCTACAAGTATCGTCAGCATTTATTACCCTCCTTTGCAAACATAATGAGCGGGAAATCGGCACGAAGTATATCAGTAGGCGTTTTCTGTGTGATAGAAATACCACAGGCCATCTTACCTTCCTGGCACTTACCCTGCTGGCAAAAAGCACCACACTGGTCCGCCGGGAACATCTCAGGATGCAGGGCATAAAGCTGTTCCCAGATGCGCAGGAAGATGTAGCGTGTCTCAGCTGTATTTCTTCTACAAATACGCTGATGTATCATATGCTTCCACTGATATGGCAGAGCACTGATAATAAGAACGTTGCGGAGACCCTGCGGTGTCATATACCCACATGCATCATTATCGAGACCATGCTCGCGTGCTTTTGTGTAGGCATGCATTGCTTCTTTGCACGTACGCAGATAGTTACGTTCATAGTAGCCACCAGTGTCAGGTATTTTCAGGTCAGTATCCCAGTCAGCTGCCTCAGGATGTTGCGCATCCATTTCATAAACAGCATAGGGTACACAAAACTGGTCATAATCAGCATAGTCACTGTACTGCAGCGAACCTGACATGAAGTGTACATCATTCTGATGTCGCGTAATCTGTCCCAGAAACCTACGCGAGGCCCCAACAACGACGACGTTGATGAGACCAAGCTTCTGAAGGGTAGGATGCGGAAGGTCACCCATTGCCTTAATGAAAGAATCACTTGCAGGCTTGTTGTAGAGTGCCTTCACGTCATCAAGATTATTAAGTGTTTCGCCGCGCTGTGTAAGGCGCGCAGCGAAAGCTGTCATCTTACGAGACTCATCAAGGGCCTCAGGATTGACTATCCAAGTCTGTATCTGTTTCATCAGGGAACATCTCCTTTATGTAGTTTAGAATTAGCTGACGCTCTGCAGGCGTTTGTTTAGCTAACATACTCTTGAACTCTGACATAAGCATAATGCTTGCAATACCAATAGTTGTTGTATCTGCAGAAATCTGTGCTGTGGTGCACAGCTGTTCAGGGTCGTACACCACAGAGATTGTCTGCTTATGCTTTGGTGAAAAGCAACGCGGGAATGCTGAAGAGATTTTTACTATCATTCAGCAACCTCCGTGTCGCGTTTGTAATGCTCAGTATCTTCAAGGCGCTTCACATTGATTTCTGCCTTACGCAGATATGTATTGTAAAGGTCTTCAGCGGACATGCCTAAAGCAAGGCAGATGTTAAGTAAGAAGTGAATTACATCGATAAGCTCTTCCTGTGCTGCATAGGACGGAAAAGCAGCTGTCTTGTCATACTTCTTCCAATCCTTAAAACCGGGCAGTTCTACAAGGAACTCACCAAGCTCTACCTGTAGGTAGAGTGCGTGCTTGCGTATATACTCCACTGCCTCATCAACTGACATGCTCTCAAAGAAGTAGCCGCGCTGCTCCTGGGATGCACGCTGGATTGTGAGCATTTCCTGTAACATATCATTCTGCATAATTCCTCCTAAGAGATAACCAGGCGATTTGAGGTCTTTGCAGTAACTGTAGCGTCGTAAGCTTCAGGGAAATCACGCTGTAGTACATCCATGTCACAAGTTCTACGCGTGCTTCTACTCAGCTTAACAGTGTTGCTACGTGTTACCATTGTAGGCTTGCTATGCATCGCCTGGAATATCTTTGCATAGAGCTCCTTTTTAATGTTTTCCAGAGCCCTGATTTTCTCATTGAGTTCAAGGTACGCCTGGATTGCATTATCTGTTTTATCGCTGTTGTCAATTGTAGGTTTATCAGCACAGTCATCGGAGATTTCTGCTTCTGTAACGCGCTGTGCATCTACCGCCTGAAAATCTGGAGCTATAAGCTGCCTAACATTTATATTCCAGAACTTATCCGCAGCCGCCTTCATTCGCTCACACAACTCGGGGTCCTTCGGGAAGTAGTATGAAAACAGATGCTGGCCACCTACAAGGCATACGATATCGAAGCCAGGCAGGTCTGTAATCATCGTGTACCACGTTGCCTGACAAATGTAGTAGTAAGGTACAGGACCTACTTCCCATAGTTCCTTATTGTACGCCGATGTTGTCTTTATCTCGAGAATACCTGTAATGGTTTTTCTGTCATCTGACAGAACAAAGCCGTCGATGTTTGCAAGCATGTAAGGATGCTCGTTGCTCTTTAGTGATACAGGTATCTTGATAATCTGCTTGTTGTTACGCCGTGCCCATTCATATGCGATAGTGTCCTCGAGCAGATTGCCCCAGCGTGCAGGCTCAGACTGCAAGTGCTCAGCCCCTGTGTTAGGACTCGGCAGCTGACCTGTCTTGCTCATCCAGATGTCGTAAGCAGACTTCCAGGAACTCTCGCCAAGGATTGATGCAATATCGGAACCACCAATACCATGCGTACGCGCTGCTAACCAAGCCTCTTCATCAGCAACCTGAATATCTGCAGAATGCAATGAGCAGCTAGGCAACTGCTGCAGGTAGTAGGCCCAGGTATGCGCTGTATCCTGGTCTATACCTTTGCTCATAAAAATACTTATAAGCTCTTCTTTTGACTGCATTTATCTCGCCTCCTAAAGTTCTGTGTTCTTCAGTCGTGCATACCTCGTCTGCTCTATTTCCTGTGGTGTAGGCGGGTTGAGCAGAATACTTTCAAGGAATTCACGACCAACAGTTGTTTTGTAGTATGCTGAGCCATCTGAAGCTGGCTCAATAATAGAATTCTTAATAAGGAAAGGCAGTAGAGACCTTATCTCATCAGGGTCAAGACCTGTAGTATCTACGATTGCATTACGCGTGCAACGCTGATTTAACTGACAGAGAGCGGCAGCAACTTCAGTAATTTCCTTGGTTGCAATCGGAAGGGCTATGAAGCCTTCACGGAGATGCTGCATAGCAGCGTCAGATGTATCATTCGTCTCAAAGTCAGCAGCAGAGAACTTGTCGTAGTTAAGTGCGCGGGCGTCATAGATTGTATTCAGATACTTGAATACAAAATCTACATGCTCAGGCTTAACAATAACATGCTCACCGTCTTCTGTTGAGAACATACAGCAGGCAGTAGACACTGCTAAGCGTGCAAGCTTGATACGCTGGTCAGCAGCTTCTACAAGAGGTATGCGTGAAGAGTACTTTGCACCCATCTTACCAGCGCAATCCAAGATTGCTTCAACAGCTTCTGCTGTGAATTCTATATCATCTACGTGCCTTGACCAGGCCCACAAAACGCGCTTTTTACAAAGCTCGCTTGTGTATCTGTGCGGTACCTTCTCAAAGGAGTTTACCGCTCTATTGACAAGGTCCATAGGTACATCACCTGAGGCAACACCTATTGCAAAATCAAGTCTACGCACATCTTCAGCAGCGCCAATAAGCTTCAGTACTGCAATAACACCATAAGGCTCTGCCTTGAGCTGTCTACCCGAGCGTGGGTTCGATATGAATATCATACGCGTTCTTGCCAGAGTTTCGCCTGTAACGACTCCTGTCGCTTTTGCAATACCAGAAGAGCGCACATCAGACATCTTTGCAAGGTCATCTGTATTCATACCAGATAACTCATCGATAGTCAGTAAACCCCCATCGTTAAGAGGCATTGCTCCCCAGTTCAGCATCCAGGTTTCACCCATCTGCTTAATATTGTAGACAAGACCTGTACGTCGTGTAGACTCACCATTGAGAAGCTCGCCAGCACCATAGTGCTGCATGAGGCGTTCTACAAGCGTAGTCTTTGCCTGTCCAGAGTCACCTATGATAAGGCATTCACACCAGCCACGCTTTACGAGCTGTTCCTGGAACCTGAAGCTCAGTACTGAATGGTACACAAGGTCAGTTGCATAGGCAACAGGACGACGCTCCCAAACGTATGTTACATTGCGCTCAAGGTCTGTATGTATTTCGCGCATCTTATCTGCAACAGATTGACCTGCCGATGGCTGAAAAATACTGAGCTCTTTATAGATTTCAGGTGTCATTTCAAACTCATCTAATAGGTCCTTCTCAGGCAGGCACTCATCAAAGATATGCGTTGCCTGTTGGGTCTTTGGGTCTGCATGCATATAACCTGTAAAGGTATAACGCTTATTTGCCTGCACTTTGCTTGCTAAGGTATATGCTGTACGCGCACAATATTCTGCGCTGCCTGCAAAGCCAAAGGCAGTGTCTGCTTTTGGTACAAGCTGCACAAGTTCGAGGTTCTGGTATCCATCGTATGCTAGCTTTGCTGCCCTACACTTTGGACAAATACCAAGCATATCAAGCACAAGCACTTCCATCTTTGCCTTATCACAGTCTACAAGACGTAGCATGTCAGAGTCATTACTGGTAAACTGCTTCTCAGCCTGTTTTCTAAAGCGGAAGATACAGTTATTACACAGTTTCTTTTCCTCATCAAAGTATTCGCATGTAGCAGTGATAAGTGTGGGAACAATGTAAGGCGTTGTTACCTTACCAGCAACCAGCGCCGGAACGCGGATACGCTTACCAGTATACTGCGCCAGGGTACTCTGTATAAGTGGCACCTCAGGCACATTCTCATCCTCGGTAATTTTCACAAAAAGGTCTTTGAACTGCTTGGCTGTATAACCCTCTTTGACATGCAGGTCAGTGATATCATACTTTTCAGGCAGCTCAGCAGGCCAGTTGAGTCTGTAGAGTTCTACACTGCGGCGTAGATTGCGTATCATTTCTGTACAACCTTCATCGCCAGCAGCATCATGGTCAAATGCAAGGTATATGCGCTTCTTACGCTTCAGAAGCTTATACCAAGCAGGATTAAAGTTGTGTGCACCTGCTGTCATCGTGCACGTAGGGAACTTCCATATGCTTTCACATACAATCCTATCCCATTCACCTTCACACCAAACAATAGCTTCTACGCTGTCATTATAGAGGTGCTCAATACCATAGATGCGGTTTTCACCGAAAGCATTTCCAAGCTCATCAGTGTAGTTAACCATCTTGGACATATCCTCATAGGAATTCCAAGCGTATCTACGTATATTAACCAACTCATTAAATTCATCGTAGACAGGGATTGTTACGCGTGTGCCGTCCCAACCGATGCAGAAGTCTTTTATGGCTTCATCGGTAAGTCCCCTCTTCTTTCTGAGGACATCCCAGATGGGACCAGTAAGCTGTAAGAGAGCTGCATGATAACGAGCCGGCAAACCTGGGTCTATTGCCGGCCGCGTATCTCTGCTCTCAGGGCGAGGTATACCAAGTGCATCACCCAGTGCATACCAAGCAGTCTCTTTATCTACGTGGTTCATCTGCATGTAGTAGGTCATGACATTGCCTTTGGACCCACATGCATTACAGTAGTATGTACCCTTTGTAAGATTTACAGTAAATGAAGGACTCTTGTCTACACCGGATGCATGCAGCTCAGGAAAAGGGCACGTGCATTTTACTTCCATGCCATGCCGTGAATATGTCTCGCCGCGCTTATTGATTTCGTCGAGATAGAAGGCTTCATTATCGATAGATGAAAGAATACGATTGCAATAATCGCGCCATTTCACTAGTAACTACTCCTTCTCAAATCTCCTCTGCAGTTGTCTCGTCGATATGAGGTGTCTCTGCTACTGCCTTTGCGTCATCGTCAAGGTCAGCGCGTATCTGTGCCTCATTATACAGCTTGAAGAACTCAGTTGCAAGCTGCTGTTCTTCAGTTGTTGTAGGCGTATCGAGGGATGCCGTGATGATGAACCACTTCTGCTTACCCTTGGTTACCTGCTTACCGCTGAATGTGTAGGAGTAACACCAGATGCTGCGGCGCAGACTTCTTGCGATGCTCAGGAGCTTCTTGCCTTCATTGTAGTTTGTGCGAGAGAAAGAAACTACAACAGGCATAGGGTCATCCTCGAAGAAGCCCAGGAAGTTCATGTAGGCTGTACACTTAGGCTGCGCCTCCTTGCCAACCTTAGAGTTATCGAAGCAATTGCGGCGGCACTCCTTGCACAGCTTCTCTGTGTTATTACCATCAGCGCCGAAGCATGTACCCTTGACGCCATCGAAAGAGCGGCAGAACATGCGCTGTGTATCATCGTCGCGGTCAGGGTTCCACTCGATGTTAGAGTAGAATACCTTTATCGGAATGAAGCGCTTTCCTACAACACTTTCCTTTGTGAGGGAGTTAATGATATCACCCTCAGTAGCCTCACCGTCGGTGCGCTCCGGCGAAAGGGCATTAATAACCTTGATACGCGGAATGATAGTGTCTTCAGAGTGGGCCTCGTCAAAGCCCATGATAGGCTCATTATTAGCAGCTGCCTCAGTTACCTGTGTGTTCTGTGTGTTCATCAGCTGATTGTCTTCCATAGTTATTACCTCCTAAATGTTTCCCGATGATATCATCGTGTCTTTTATGTAAACAGCAAGTAAATCTGCTGTCACATTCATGCATACCTGTTCAAGTGCAAATTCTGCAGGAAGCTGCATGCAGCCCTGCTTTGCCCGCTTTGCATTGAACTCCTTTACTATGCGCTCTGTTTCACTAGGGCGATTAACAAGCGTAGTTATATTGCTGTAGAGCTGCACGCCTGTCGGGTCCTGTGCCATAATGTGTTTTACTGTACTAGGCGTTAAGCCGCTTACCAGGTGACCCTTTGTCCACTGCATTGCAACTGTTGCGTCTGCTGTCTCAAGGTTCTCCAGCAAGTCATAGATGCTCTGCCATTTGTCTACATTGGCCACTGTTCCATTTGACCCTACCCAGTTATTATCATGCCACTTTTTGTACCATTCACGCTCTACAGAGTTGTAAAGATACTCAGAGTCAGTGACAATGACAATATTATTGTCTTCAGGGCTAAGATGCTCTTTAGCATATGTTAGGGCTGCTATAAGGCCATTAAGCTCACCACGCTGAGATGTTGAGCTGTCTTCTACTGTAGCGTTAAACTCCATCTGACCATCTTCACGAACAGCAAAGGCAACGCCACAGCTCACGCACTCAGGCGTGCCGCCCCAACGACATGCACCATCAATACCTATCAGCATTGAGGTGCCCTCCTTTCTTAGTCAGTGTACACAGCAATCCCGCTGCCTTCACGGCGATAACCGAAAAAGCCTTTATTGAAAGCTGTATTGTAGATTTCCTCAAGGGATAACCTCTGAGGGTTTGCCAGAATGCTATAAACTTCACCAGCATAGATGCGATGAGAAAGACGCAGGTAACACGTTTCTTCATCGGGTTGCTCGGGAAGCTTATTCACTATCTGTACCTTGGGCATATTGCGTTCCTCCTTAAATGAATTCATGCCAGTGCATAGCAAAGAAGCTATCACCGCGACCCGTACCACCCAGCTTCTTGTTGGGATGCTGGATGCCTGCACGCTTCATATTGTGGCGTGCAATGTTTCTCAGTAACTTACGCATATACTCACCTCCTTAATCTACCTGCCCACGAATGCGCTTGAATATCGGACAGTTCAGACTATAGCCTGTAGAACCCTGCGCCTGAGAGAAACCGAAGCAGTCGATTTCAATAATCTTACCGATTATCTTTTCAGGATTTGTGAGATATGTACAGCGCTCAGCCTGTGTAAAGCCTGAACCGACATTACATGTGTAGAGCTTCTTATCAGGACCAAGAAAACCAACAGTTACGCCACCCAGCATTCCTGTAAAGTTTCCTGTACCTTCATAAACATCAATGACTTTACCAAGCCACTCTACAGTAGCTTTTATCTTCAGCCATTCCTTTTTCGGCGTTGCAGATACTACATAACTTGACTTGTAGTCTACAAGCATGAGTCCCTCGCCGCCTGACTTCCAGATGGGCCCTGCAAGCTGCTGCGCTTCCTGTTCATTGCGTACAATACCAAGAATAGGTAGTGCTGCTATATGCTTGCACTGTACAGGTGTTCTACTGTCCATAAGGCACTCACCATTAAGTGCATCAGCAGCAAGGCCACTAAGAGTTATTGCACCAGTATAGTCACCAAAAAGATTAGCAAGCATTGCTTTACGATAGATAGCCGCAACGGTATAAGCCCCGCGGTTATACGCAGGAATTTCCACCATATCAAAGCAGAGTGCTTTAACGCCTGTCTTATTCTGTGAACCAGAATTAAGGATTGAAGCAGTTGCCTGGCGTAAAGCGATATTATCTACAAAGTCGCCAAGTGCCACACACTCACAGTCATACATGAAGTTAGCTGGGAGCTTCTCAGCAATCTCCTGTTCTATCTCCTTTAAGCCAGTATCGCGATGACCACTGCGCGTATAAGTCTCTACATGTGTACCAAAGTTAAAGAACAGACGGCGATTACCATCAATCTTCTCAGTTGCAATATATGCACCTGTGAAATGCTCAGGAGCGAGACGCCCACGCATTATTCCTATCTTTGGGATAAAACCAGCGCCAAAGACATTGTTGAGTGTTGTTGTAGACACGCCACACTGAAAATCTTTAGTCATGAGACCCTCAGCAAGCCATGCAAGTGTCGGGTCCTTGTACTGAGAAATAAAGCCATTAGCATATTCAGCATCAGCATTGCTACCTGTTGCACCTTTTGAAAAGTAGTTAATAACTGCTTCAGGTGTAAACCGTGCTCTGTCAATAACTGACATAGTTGCTGCTCGGTTAAGCTTTGCACGCTTAAGTCCCGTAGTAATATAGGGATTGTATAAGTACTGCAAGAGCTCCTTGAAACCCTCAACCTTTGCATTTCGTCTAAGAATAGCCTCTCGCTCACGTACAGAGCTTGTCATGGAAATTTCTTCCAAGATATCGGCTATCTTTTCAAAGTCCATCTTATCTTCCTCCTTAACCTGTTAACAGGTTTTTCATATTTAAGAAAGGAGACTACTCTCCTAACTTACGACGTAAATATGCTCTGAATGTATCCTGTATACGTGAAACATTTGCAGAAGAAGTCTTGCATAAAACTGCAATATCCTTCGTTGAAATACTGAACTGATAAGCATACCAGGTTTGAATAACCTTTATTGCATTTCCTGTTTTAGGAAGCCTTGAAAGATACTCACGCGTAATCTCATAGATGCGCTCTACTGCAGTGATATCTTCTACATTCACAGCACTCGTTGCCATAGGTAACACCATTGGGTCTGTAAAATCTAGAAGTATTTCATGGTCATTACGCGTCTTTTCTTTTCTACGCACGCCATTGATTGCATTCTTAATGCAGGTACAAGCATATGTACTAAAGGCACTCTCACCGAAGATGTCAAAGGTTTCGATGGCTGTCCAGAGACCCTCAAAGGCTGCACTCTCACAATCAGGGTTATTGTAGACGCCACAGCGCCCCAACATGTAGTATATGAGATTTTTATGCTCGAGAATGAGCATGTCAATATCTTCCCGCGTCTTATTCGGTTTGTACAGAAGCTGTTCAGATGACACGCTTAGGGCCTCCTTACATTATATATTATATCATAAAAGTACTACACAGTGCACCATAAATCTTTCATTCAGAACAAGCAGACAGAACTGCTAAAACTTCTGAGATAGTTCGCGTAACAATGGCAATACCACCAGAGCGTATGATACAGTCTATCTTTGCAAGCTGCGGTGCTGAGGCCTTACCTATATTGTCTTTGAGCTCAAAAGCTACAAAGTGCCCCTGTATGCAGGCTAAGATGTCAGGTACGCCCGAAATTGTTTTTGCATCTTCACGGTTATACCAGACATATGGGAAGCACATATCAAGAAGCCACTTAACTTCGTTGAGTAGTTTAGCTTCCTCAGCATAAGGCTTGTCGAGCTGTGCACCATACTTGTTTTTACAGATTACAGTAAGTCGCGCGAGGCGCTCTGCAAATGTGCTACCTTCCATCTTTAGCCTCCAGTTTATGCATTGCAGCATCGCGGGATTGCAGGTGCTGTAAAATACCATAGGATATCTCGCGCTTATTCATGATGTTTTCATAAACAAGCTCATTTACAGTGTCCTCTGCAAGTAGTATATAATATAAGCAGTCATAGGGCTGAATAGCTATATGTCCTGCAATGCGCTCACAAGACTGCTTAAAGGCTTCCCAGGAGTCTGTAAGGCTATAGTAGATAGCTATATGACTTTCAGTGAAGTTCTTACCCATACCTACTGACAAAGGGTGACACAAAATAACCTGCGTTGTACCATGCTTAAAGCTTTCTACTATGGCTTCCTTGTCTGCTACAGAAACTTCACCGTTTAGCAGGCCATAGTGTATGCCGCGTGCAAAGAGCCATGCGGCTAAGTCGTTAAACTCCTGATGGTAATTTGCCCAGATGACATACTTCTCATGCCAACCATTCTTTTCAAAGATAGCCTGTACCATGCCAAGGCGCATTGCCGCGGCAGCACCAGGTACTCGATGAATAGTTGCAAGGCGTGGTACGTCAGGTAAATACTTTGCCTGCTCATTCTGTTTAATAGCCTCTGTATTAATAATGAAACCAGAAGCTATTTGCTGCAGCTTCGCACGGATACTTGTAGCCATGTCTACTGTGATATCCTTACCATCAAGCTGTACAGTCATATCCTTGCACAGCTTATCGTAGAATACACGTGACTCTCGCGGAAGTGTATACTTAAGTGGGATATACTTCTTCTGTGAAACAGGCATAACTTTCTGGTCTACGTAGATAGCATACTCATTAATGAGTGCTTCGAACTCAGCTTTACATTCAGGCTTTATAGCAAGCTTTTCATAGTTTGTATTTCTACTGTAGTTGTTGAAATACTTATCTACAAAAGCATAGCGTGCTGCAGGGAAAATACACGGGTCGATACAGCGCATCTGAACGTAATATTCTTGATACCCGTTAGGTGCAGGCGTTGCCGAGAGTAAGTAGAAATACTGCAAGGTCCAGGCATACTTCAGCATATACTTGCTTATCTGTGTTTTGTGACTTTTAAGTTTTGAGCTCTCATCGAAGAAGCCCATGTTGAAGTTCCACTTGCTTGTAAAGTCAGCAGAGCGGACTGCGAGTTCTACACTCATTATCAATACATTAGCTGTATTGTTTGTTAGACAGTGTGCTGCCTGCTGCTTTGTTGCATCATCCTTGTAATATGCTACAACAGAAAGTTCTGGAAATTCTTTTGCATCAGATAACCAGTCAGGAATGATGCTTGATGGTACGAAAACAATAGCCCGCTGTGTACGATGATTACGAATAGCTTCCAGTATAATCTGATAAGCCATGCGTGTTTTACCAGTACGCGTATCATAGAAAAAAGCATACCTACTGTTGACACGTGCTAAAGCGACGCCGCGTTTCTGATGCTCCCAAAGCTCTGTTGGAGAGTCTACTGGTGGTATTTCGCCATGCTTATAGGCATCTGAAAACTCGCGACGCCGCATCTCATCAGCGTAGAGCTGCTGAATGTTTAGAGGAAAATCATATATAGGCTTATCGCGGTAAAGAGCTAGCACTTCAGGTAAATGTCGGATTGAGCAGCAGTAAGTATCAGCCTTGCGCTGCTTTATGCAGAATTTAGGAATAACCTCTTCTGGAGTACCTACAGGCATTGTTAACGTGATAGCTACTTTGCTCACACTAATTCGTACATCAGACATCTGATACCTCCTTAAGGCTGCTGCAGCTTGCTGCGTACTTCCATCAGAATTTTACCAAGCATATTCTGACCAACACCGTTTACAGTTCCCCAGAACCGGTCACCCCAGTGATTACCTTCTTCAAGATGCTTGTCACCAGTAGCAATGAGAAGCTTTGCCAAGTCAGCATTCTGCTCAAATTTTGCAGAGACAACTGCATGCATGACTTCTACTTTAATAGCTTCCCAGTCTGCACGAAGCTCTACTGTCTTGCCAAGCTTCTTTGCTGCGGGAGCACTTATGGACATAAACTGTTCTCTACCTTTGTCTGTCGGAAGCTTCTGCGCCTGATAAGCAGCTTCTGCATTGAAGTACCTTCTGCCGTTGTAGATAAACGGGTATGCATAGAAGTTACTAAGAAAGTCGTAATAACCGCGAAATTCTGTAATGGCTGTTTTCGTCTTTGCAGCTTCTGCAATCTCTGCAGGTGATTTTGAAATGCTTGTTATGTACATAGCTACCTCCAGCAGTTTATTTATGGTCGGAGTGACAGGATTTGAACCTGCGGCCTCAACATCCCAAATGTCGCGCGCTACCAACTGCGCTACACCCCGTAAAAGAAAGGCCTGCGGTGGCAGTCAAGGTACGCACAACCACCGCAGGAAATATTATGCGCTGGACAGAGGTGAGGCACCGTCCAGCTGGGGAAATGCCGGAAAAGAGAGAACCGGCAATGGTGCTACTGGCGAGACTTGAACTCGCACGTCTGTAACAGTGGAACCTAAATCCACAGCGTCTGCCATTCCGCCACAGTAGCCTATTTAGCAGAGGGTAGGTCCTGCCCCTACTGGCACTTTAACTAGGTGAGATAAATGCCTAACTTCTTCTACGGCAGCGCCGTAGTTATACAGTTGTATATCTCGCGAAAGGTGCTACGAGATACTTTCTACACTTGAACCTAGCTGAGAATGCATGTCATATTGCCACGCTGCCTCTGCATTATGAAAGGAAGCTGCAGGCCGGTGTCGCACCTTGCATCTTGTGCTCTTCGTTTTTTTGAAGAGGGGCCCTCACTGCTCTACTGTTGAGCTACTGCAGCATTTTGTGCGTCTCTCCGCACTGTCACGCTGATACTGTAGGTACTGCTTGAACACCATAGCGTTATGTACGTCCACTCTACTGCGTGTACCTTTGCATTGCACCTTGATATCTGACTCATCGATGCAAGAGCGTCTTTGTTCAGTTCGCTGTGTGGTGCTGACTGCAAGAGTTGCACTTGCAAAAAGCTACTATCAGCATTCATCAGCGCCACCTCAGGATTGCAGCGCTGATAAGCAAGCTTGTAAGAACGGACAAGCTGTCGAAAGGAGGGTCGTTGAGGCTTTGCACCTCAGAGCCATGAAGCACAACCCATGTGCTACGCTGTGGCGTAAACAGCGTAGCGACGGAGGTAGATAACTTGCCGAATTACTCAGCGGCAGGAGTGGTATCAGCGTTGTTCGCAGAGTCGAGCAGCTTCTGGATATCGTCGATGCTTACCTGACCAGTAGTGATGAGGTTTGCGATAGTAGAAGCGTCTACCTTTGCGGGAGCCTTTGCACGACCAGCGCCAGGAGTGATGCCGAGGTTCTGCATTGCAGCAACTACAGCGTCGAGTCTTGCCTGTGCCTTGGTAGCGTCGCGGCCAGCCTTCTTTGTCTTGTACAGAACAGAGTTTGCATTGCGGTACTCTATCTTGAGCTGCTCTGCAGTCATCTGCTCTACAGGAATGCCAGAGTTTACGCCGCGGGTGCCGGTGCTTGCAGGAAGCTCATAGTCGAACGTGATTGTCTCGCCGGCCTTGATATCCTTATCAGCAGTAAAAGTCACAGAAATCTTTCTGGGCTTCTTCGGCTTCGCAGCCTTTGCAGTAGTCTCTGCGGGAGCAGCACTTTCAGCCTCAACTGTTGCAGCGCCGAGCTCCTCTTCCATAGTCTTCATTTCCTTCTCAGTCATGGTACTTGTCCTCCTTAAGATAGTTTGCACGTGTGTGCATTTAATGTACGTCTGAGACCCACCTGAGCGTCTTTCTTACTCTCTGTGTTTCTCACTATATATATTATAACATAAAAATCCTTCACGGGGGGCATATTTTTATTCAAGGCATAAATGGATGTAGCTACAGAATACTCTTCCTTTCCAATAAGATATCCATTGGGCCTGTATCCATCTTCCCCGGGTACCTTAGTACCTTAGGTACCTCAAAAACCCTCAAAACCTTAGGGCCTTAGCTCTAAAAATATTATACGTATAGCAACATGAAATCTGCTGCTTTTAGCCTTCTACTCTCCAGTCATAAACAGCCATAAGAATCTACAATCCATTCCTACCTTGAATAGTTCAGATTATTTATATTCTACTTATAGTTTATTTATATTCTTATTTATATTATAACAGTATTAGTGTGAAAAAGACCAAGACAAGCAAATTAGCCAAGAGGGTCATATCCATTCCTACTGAAGAAGAAACAGTAGAACAGTTCTATAGTAGTTTCGCAAACTATTCCTATTTCCGATTTTTTCTCTTATACGTATAATATTTTTAGAGCTAAGGCCCTAAGGTTTTGAGGGTTTTTTGAGGTACCTAAGGTACTAAGGTACCCGGGGCGCAGATAAGCAGGTGTGCCACCATAGTAGAGCTACGGTGGCACGGAGGACATATTAAAAGTGTAAGATAACTGTCGAAAACCTTGTATCCTGCTCCTGTGTTACAAAACCGTAGCTTCCAAAACCTGGAAAACTCTTGATAGAGCAAGCTACAACATTAGAGTAGGGCAGCGTCGCTGCGTCGCCGAAGTCCAGGGCAGCATAATCTTTCTGGCGTGTCAGCTTCGCTTCTTTCACACATGCCTGACCTTTGAGGAAGAAGAGCTGCTGCACCGTGTCATCAGGTAAATTAACCACGGCAGCGTCGCCGACTCCAGGTGTGAGTTCTACAGTAGTAGAAAAGTTTAAGCGTCCCATTAAGTGGCCTCCCCGGGGTCCTGCACCTCAGCCTCATAAGAAGCAATGAGTATCGTATTCGGGTCTTTGTAGGGTAGATTGAGCACGGCATCCATAGTGATGATAGCACCTTCTGCAGGAGCTTCAGTAAAGTTAACACCACATTTACCAAAGTCATATGCAGCAGAGTTACCTGCAACTATAGCCTTCTGGTCATAGCCTACACGCTGATATGCTTCCTGTGCAGACGTAATAGCATAGCCGTATGCAGGCCCTGTAGTATTGCCAGCACTATGACCACCTGTAATGCGCCAGTATTTTGCTGTAATAGCCTCAAAGTAATAGGTTGTATAGCCTGCTGTTGCTTGAACAGCCGTAGACCAAGTGCTACCATCATCAGAGTACTGCAGTGTGTATGTTTGTGAAGAATAGGAATAATATGGTGAAGAGCCTCTCCATGCGCACATTTTACCACAGCGGAAGTGGTCTAATGTAATACCTGCAGCATCATAGTAAATAATATTCGTGCCAAGACTATTGCTTGAATAGGAACCACCTGATGTGTATATACTTGGAGCGTGCCCCTGGCGTGTAGCTTGCCCATTTACATATTGAGCTGCTACCATATTAGACATAGGCAATGCAATGCAGGCGGCCTGCTTGTTGCTTACTGAGAAGCTAGGTACCTCCTGTGTAGCAAATACACCTGAGGCGTTTAGATACTCTACTTTAATGCATTTATTCCAGAGTGGTGACTTTGTTGGGTCAAAATTCTGGAAAGTAGCCTCGGAAAGTTCCCCATCAACGTATACTTTTGCACTCACAACTTCGTTTACATCAGGCAGCCAGTTCTTAATGCTTCCATCACCTGTTCCTACACTTATGCCTGTGTAGTTATACGCTGGTAAAATACTCTCATTAGGTAAAGGTACTGTACCAAGTCCAGGTAAAACAATGCTATGTGCAAAACCAAAATTATTACTGTCAGCATTATTTCTACAATTTAAGGCCTTAAGTGCATATGGAAAAGCAGCCCGTGTATACAGGTCATACGGGGCAGAAGTATTCCAACCAGATATATTTAACAGACCTGCTGTGCAGTTTTTTGCCGTTTTTGCATCAGCTGCATCGGGTGCATATGCTGGAGAGAAATAGAAAGTCTTTCCTCCAGGTAATGGAAGGGCTGCATCCATTGAAGTATTCCATGTATTACTTCTCCAGGCACCCGCAAGTGATGAAACAGCAGCAGGGTCATATAAAAACCCAAAAGGCTGTTCTGGGCGTACTGCTGTGAAGAACATATCAATGGTTACGATGAGTATATTTGTAGAAGTCTTGTTTACAACGATTGGATTGCCTTCGGCATCTACAAGCATAGCATGCGAAAGAAGCGTATTGCAGTATGTTGGGCCAATGCCAATTTCTGTTAAAGCGCCAACATAGCTTGTTGTTGCTGGGAAGGTAGCAGAGGCAGTAAAGTGCATATTTTCAAAGGTATAATCGCTTACGCGTGTCCACGAGATATCCATATCAAAGGCCTCTGCAAAAAGATACATTCGTGTATTTATATCAACAGTGCCTGTACCTGTACCGAGGTGAACGCCCGCAGGGCCTTTTGCCATGTCATAATATGGCGACTGGTAACCTGTTGAGCTCTGTGCTATTCCAGGAAAAGTACCATGTAAGCAAATCATGTTATAACGACGTGATGATGCCTGATTATATGCATAAGCTTCCTGGAGTAGCTGCCCATCTGCATCAAGAAGCTGCAGTTTATACTTGTTGTGGATTTTCAATCCAGGTGCGTTAAGTTTAATAGGTACACTCATAAATCCTCCTTACATTGGTACAATACCAATACCTTCGATTGTTGTGGTAATGTTGGTAATCTGTGCTGCTACTACGTTAAAGCATTCACTTTCTGTAGCAACTACTTTCTCACGCGCATCCTTAATTTCTACAGAGACCTGACGTAATGTTGGTGCTGTAACGCTGAAATGCTCACTGGCCTGCTGTGCTATTGTATAGATGGGCAAAATCTCTGTAGACATGCTTAATAGCTGCGGTGCAATAACACTAAAGTGCTCTTCAGCTTCAGCTGTCTGGAAGATTTCAAACTCATGCGAGAAGGGTTCAATAACAACCCAGCCACCAGCCTTCTCAAGCATATCAGGTACAAAAGCAGCAAAGCGAATATTCTTACCAGCAAAGGTCATTGTGAATGTTGCTTCAGCAGCTCGTGTAAAGGTAACTACGATTGTTTTATTGCTGCAGCTTACTGAGTCAATGCTCGGCATGTTTGCTGTTCCCGAGATACTCTCAACAAGATTGTAGTTATCAAGCACCTTAAGAGCAGCATTGCTGGTAATCGTGACCTGTGTCTTTTCAGCATTGATTGTCCAGGTGAAGCTGGGTTGCGGCGTTTCGTTAACCTTATCCATGCGCACTGCTGCATGGAATATTGGTGTTATGTCGGGGGCACATACGCTGAAACTTTCAGGTCTAAAGGCCATCTGAGAGTAAACTCTATCAGTAATATGCCAATAGGTACCCTCAGTAGTAGTGACTACAATACCCATGCGATAATCATTCAAGCGATGCAGCTGTATACCCTTAACAGCATTACTTGCATAGCTTCCTATATCCTCTGCAGCAAGCCAACGCTTACCTGTAGAAGTAACAGCATATGTACGGTAACGCACAGTGCCATTTTTCATTATATAGGCTACTACTACACCCTGGTCACTCTCTAAGTCAGCATAATCTTCTGGATAATAGCCGCGCTCTGCTGCACAGTATTTTACCTCAGAGTCAATAAGCTGATATTCTCCATCAGGGCCATATTGCCCATATAGAGCATCGCCGCAAACAGAGAATATCCAAGGTATCTCTTCAGTAGCTAGAGAGTAGATATTCTTTGCTTTATTCAGGGACCATGTGCCGTCAAACGTGATTGCAGCATCTGTAAAGCCGCGTTGCAACTTACCTACCAGCGTATAGGAGCCAGGGTCATCAACTGCCTCCGTTGTAGTCTCCCAAACACCACACTTGTCTGCCTGCTTTGCTACTACGAATACCCTAGACATTTCCGCGTCGCTGCTACTCTGATAACCGGCAACATCATAAATGTCTAGAGCAGAGGAGAATGCTTTTCTGTTCACTACAATAGCATCAGACTGTAGACCGCCGCTTGTATAAGATATCTTTTGCTGCCAAAGTATGCCTGTGAATGACTTTAGGTCATATATCTGTGTATCAAGCTTGACGCAGGAAGCAAGAGGCATATATGGATTATAGCGCCATTTCATAGAAACATATTGTAGATTGCAGTATGTCCATGTGTCCAACGTCTTTTTACGTCTGTTTGCAATGGGCAGTGACTCTACATAGGGCATGTCAACCTCGAGGTAGTTCTGCATATCCTCAGTGTCTTTTTCAAGAACATCTGCAGGCAGCATCTGTGACTCAAGATTTAAGGCTCTACCATAGATGCTTGTCAGATACTCAGCATCCTCAGGAAGTTCAGCAAGGTTTTCATCAGCATGGCCTGTTAGGTGATATTGCGTATTCTTTAGCCCAAGAATGCCTACGCCAAAGTTTTCTTCAGCCTCTGTATAGGGACTGACGACACTTGTATACTCAATGTCAACAATGGGTGCTATGCTACTTTGTGTGCGTGAAAGCATATAGCTATAACTGCCATCTTTATTCTTTGTGAAAGCATCCAGGTCTGTAGTGCTGTAGTTAAATGCACTAGAAGGTTCATCAACGCTCGGGGCATACCAAATAACACGTGTGTTGTCATTTGTTGAGAGCAGCGACTTGTTATAAGAAACGCCATAGAACTGCGATAAGCCTTCTTCAGCATCAAGATTAGAATAGTCAATAACAGTGGCAGGCTTAAGCGACTCAAAGGCTTCGAATGGTGTAACTACAAGCTTCTCAGTGTCATCCTCACCATAAGCAATATTTGCAACAGTTGCTGCACCGCTTATAACACCCTGGATTGTGTTCTTAGTTGTTTTTGAGATATATGCATACTTAAGAAGCTCGTGCTTTGTTTCATCCCATTCTACAGGTAGCTTATACTGCGCACAGAACTTTGTAAGAAAGTCTTTGTATGACATGTTCCGGTATACCGGGAGCGCCGGAATGTTCTTATTGAAGATAAGTGCAAGCTTATCGTCACCTGCCAGCGTTGCTGTGGTCCGGTCGTCATTGATTGTAATCTCTGTTGTGTAGAAGATACCAATGGTTTGCCATGGCGTCCATGTAGCATCTTTACGCAAAGCTGATACCTGTATCTTAAACTTCAGGTTAAGCTGAACACTATCATTCTGCAGTGGGTCGAAGATAGGGGCTTCTACATACTCCTGCCCCAGCAGTTTTCCAGTATACCTGTTGTACACTGTTAAAGTGCAGCTATTTGCACAGCAAGCATCAAACGGTGTATCTAGGCTATCAGTTAAATCTTCTGATATACTCCATGAAACTATCATAGAGTCATTATCAAAAGTAATAGTGTCTGTATCCGTGAAGTAGAAAATAACACGCGAGCGCACAGAGCGGTCCTGTAGGTTATATGCTGCAAAGTCTTCCGCTGTGTACTCCATGTTCTATACCACCTCCTTATTATAATATTATATGCTGAAAATATGCAGAAGATTACAAGCTATTCTGCCTCATATTCCCCTTTGATACTTACAGCATATATTGTGCAAGGTCTGCTTATATACATGTTCAAGACCATACGCTTTGTATAAGTATGTCTGTAATCTACAGGCACAGTAACATCAGCGAGTGCATACGCTTTGTTTGCTGCTTTGTAGTAGCTCTGCGCTGCTGGGATGGTAAAGTGCTGAAAGTACAGCTGCTCAGGTTCCTCATCATCAGGGTTCTGCATAGGAAATAGATTAAGCGTTACGTAGACTTTATGCCGCATAGGGTTATCATGCGGCTTTAAGATATCTGTATCATCATTGATAGCATACTTAATGCGTATGCGTAGCCGCGTAAATGACTTGTTAAGGTCATTGCAGGATGTAGTAAGCTGCGAAAGCTTATCGCCTGCATGTACAAGCGTATCATTTGTATGCGTAAGATAGCCACCGCCTGATGTAACCTTCCACTCAAGGATGCTTTTATTAAGCGTTTTTGTCCAAGCCATAGAACCTCCTACTGCTGAATTAAGCTGAAGGATACATCCTTCCAAATCCATGTCTTGGGATTATGATTACCGTAATGCAGCGTTGCAGGTATAGCACCAGCGTATATTCTGAAAACAGTTTTGTCTTCAAGGGACTCACCCATTGGAACATGTAGATAGAAGAACATTCCATCTATGTCCCAAATAGCCTTTAGCATTTCGTCATAGTCGTAGGCTGTGATTGCTGCATATGTAAAGTAGAACTTATACTTGCGTGCTACCATATCACCTACCATGTCTGCATTTGCAATACGTGATAGTGTGGATACTTTGTAGCGCTCTACCTTAAAGGATGTGGGGTTTTTCATCTGATACACAACGGTAGATTGCTCTACCGTTGGTTTGTCAGTTAACAGAAAAACATTGTTTGCCATTAGCGCCTCCTTGTCTCGCGTGCTTCTACTACACGCATACGCTTATTGAGTTCACGGATACCGTCATCATTTGCAATGAGGGTACCAACATAAACGGGTGTTCTGTTATCATCTTCCGTGGTTGACTGACTCTGAGAGATTGCCGGGATGATGCGCTGCAGGATTGTATCAGCCATCTGCCCAAAGTCTCTACTGTCAGACATCTCACGCTGCATATTTCGCTCATAGCGTTCATCAGCAAGACGCGTAGAGATACCACCATCGCGGATGCCCTGCACTGCTGCAAGCCTTTTCCACTCGCTAGAAGCTACAAGCATGCTTGCCATTGCAGCACCTATGTGCGCCGATACGTTGGGGTTCTCAAGTGGAATGATTGCCTCAGCGCGGTTCTGCTCAGCAATACGATAGAGGCCATCTTCAGCAAGGATGCCACCATTAGCATGTCCTGTAGTTTTTGCACCAGGCTTATACTCGATGTATCCAGCTGAGTTATAGTCAAGGTCATCAGTAGCTTGCAATGTTCCTTCATGCTTTAAGAAAGCTTCTAGTTGCTCTACGGCACTTTCCGGATTATTCGTATTATCTACTATATACCATGAACCGTTAAAATGCAACTTAACATCGTGGTCACTTGGTTCTACAACATTAAAGGAATCAACATAAACATCATTGCCATTTTTCATCTTAATGCCTGCACTGCTAATGCTCTTACGTGAGTAAGTTACACCATCCACAGTAACATCAGACATATCACCACTTCTGTTATCCTTACCTTTAAGTTTAACGCTACTAAGTGCACTTTGGGTATCTAGTGAAAGCTGAATACCTTCCATACCATTCTGTAGACCCTGCTCTATTGCAGCAGCAATAACAGAACCTAAACCATAAGCGTCATCAGAAAGTCCTGGCTGAGCACTCTTCATTGCTTCACGCCACTTATCGATAGTCTTTGTGAATACTGTTTCAGAGTCTGCAAAAGACTCTGCAGCAGCCTCATCAAGTTTCATGCCTGCAACTTTTTCATGCACAGCATCGCAATTCTTGATTGTATCTACAGTCCAGTCACCTGTCTCATCAGAGATTATACCAGTAGCAAGGGCATAATCATAGAGTATCTGATTAGGTATCTGGTCGAAGCTGAGCACAATAGTATCTACGTCATTCTGAACACTATCAACTTCTTCAGAGGTTAGACCAGAGAACTGTATCATTTCCCATGAAGCAAGCTTTGCGGTATCGATTGCATCACCTGCTGTGTTCTTCATGTTCTCAAAGCTTGCAAGATAGTTGTCAGGTAAGAACTGTGTAGCAGTATATGTACCGCCCCATTCTGTCTGTACCATTGTAGAGCCGCGCTGCTGCTGCCAGTTTATGATACCATTATCTTCATCAAGTCTTCCCGTCTTCTGAAGGAACTCCTTCATAGCTGGTGAAAGCTCATTGATGAGTTCTGGTACGTAGCTGTAGAGGCCTAGCAGTGTACTGTTACTGCTTGCCTTCTTAATAGTATCAGAGATATCAAAGGTTGTATAAAGGTCTCCGCGTGTTATCTTTACGCCGAGGTCTTCAAGGCCTTTAATAACTTCCGCGTTGCTATCTACAAGCTTATCATAGTCTGTAGTTAAGATGCGGTTGAAGCCCTGTGCTGCAAGTTCTCCAAGATTACTTGCTGTAGCAACCCAGCCTTCATCACCATACTCTGAGAAGGTAACACCTGCGATGCCTGTTTTTGTGATGTCACCAAGCTGGTTTGTAGTATCTGCTGTGATATTCCACGTTGCACCGTTAGCTATCTCACGATAACCATAGTCCTTGATTTCCTTACTTAGTGCAAGTAAACCATCATAGAGGGCATCATTGAAGTACTCACGGTTCGGGTCCATTTCAGCCAGCCAGTCTTCAATGGTTTTTTCACCACGAAGTATTGCACCATTTGTGATAGCAAGCTGTCCAGTAGTAGCATCATAATAGCCGAGGCCTTCACCAATATACTCTCTATCTACAAGCGTATCCTTCTTTGTTGCCGAGTAGATATCCTTATAACCAGCGAACAGCGATGCTGCCTCGCGGCTCATATTACCAAAGGCACTCTGATTTATGTCAAAGTATGCCTCTTTGATATTCTTATCAATGAAATCTGTATTAAGCTTCACGCCATCCTCAGACAGGTCAATACCTACTTCCTTTGAAAGCGTTTCGCGCTCTCTCTTAGATGTAGTATCATAGTCTATCAGAAGGTCACGCTCAGCGCCAGACTCCCCTGCTGTCTGTGCCTGTGCAAGAGTTACGCCATCTGTAGTTATTTCAATACCTGCAGAAGCCAATATCTGAAGGTCACTTGTAGATAGTGTGCTTACATCGATTAAGCTAGGCAGCGATACAGTCCAACCTGCAAGCTTATTTCTGAAGCTATCTAGCGCCTCATCTACCTTACCACCGACACTATCAAAAGATAAGCCGTAAGCAAATATCTTATCAGTGTCTAAGCCATCAATCTGCTTTGCAGCATCCTGTGTAGCTTTTGTAAGGTCTTCAAAGGAATATACAGTTAAGTCAAGGTAATCTGCAAGCATTTGCATATCCTTAACTACTGCAGAGCCAGCGCCTACTATAGAACCAAATGTAATACCAGTTGTATTCAGCTGCTCAGTAAGCAGATTTGCAATCTGCGGAGCAACCACATTATCCACAGCATACTGCTTGGAGAGCTCTTTATATATATCTGTGAGCGACTCATATGCGTCTACGCGAGCACTCTCTGACATTTTACTGAAGTCTATCTCGGTACCAGACATGAGGCTTAACAGCTGCTCACCAAGCGTGTGACTCTGCGCTGCCTGCTTCATTGCATACAAGTCAGAGTGTACATCCAGGTCAGAAAGCATCTCATTCATTGCTGCATCAATGGTATCATTATGCTGACCCATTGACTGCTGAATGATGTTTACCTCAGCGCCGAGGTATGCACTGTAGAGGCCCCGCAGTGCATCGAAGTTGCCTTCAGCATTTCCGATAGCAGCCTTGAAGTCATCTACACCTTCGCCCTCCCAGTAGCTAAAAGCCTCTCGCGCCTGCAAAGACATATCATTGAAGCTCTGGAACCCCTGCGTCCATGGGCCTCTACTGAAGACAGTTTCTCCATAAGCGGCACTCTTCAAAGCAGCATCGCTGAAAGCTGCTAAGGACTTAGCATATTCATTAAGCTCCTGAACTTCAAACCAGCTGAAGATTGAACCACCATAGGCCATCTTATCTTCATAGACACTGAAGGCCGTACGTATCTCATCGTCGCGTATTGCTGCTGCAGCATACTTACGCGCCTCGGCATCACTGTAGCCTTTGTCTATCATGTTATCATAGTAGCTGTGCTGTGCATCACGTACAGTACCAGAGTAGTTATGATAGTAGGAAAGTCCGCCATCAGCCATCATGAGTGAAGAACCAAGGCCACTTACAAGGCCACCTACAATACCACCTAATATAGCTCCAGGACCTGACCAAGACATCCCGGCAGCACCGATGCCTGCACCCGTTACAACGCTTTGTATAAGGGCACCTGCAATGCTTGAGCCTACTGTTGCAACAGCTTGCGTACCGATGCTGCTTACTGTCTGGCCGTGTGTACTCCACCAGTCATCGATTGCTGCTGTGCGCCCCATGTCTTTATTGACTTTCTTTGCAGCTTCTTCAGATAGCCCAAAAGAAGACATAAGGTAGTTTGCACTGCCTGTTTTTGCAACCTGCTGTATGCTTGACATTGTTGCATTATTTGCAACCCATTCAATAGCATACGAAATGATATCCATAGGCCCGATGCCTAGAACATCTGAGAAGAGGAATTTAACAGTATACTGTAAGCCTGTAAGAAGCTTACTACCTACTGTTTTCCCGAGCGTTTTCCAAAGGCCAGCATCATCAAGTGTTGTAAGGTTGCTTGCAACAACCTTTGCAAAGCTGTCTGCATTTGCAACACCTTTTGTTGAAGCTACTGCTGCATTTGCTGCTGCTGAGGCTGCGCGAGCACTCTGCAGACTCTCTGTGAAAGCCTTTACAGCATCTTCTGCTGGACCAAAGCGAACGGTATCTACAATATCCTCACCCTTAGCAAGCGTTTGTGCAGCCGTTAAGAGGTCGCTGCTGCTGTTGTAAAGCCTTGTAGTATTTGCTAGGTCATCAGCAACCTTGCCAAGTTCTGTCTGAACTTCTGCAATACGTGTACCATACTTAATGGCTTCATCAGGTGAAGCACTCTGCATAGCTTTCTCAAGTGTGCTAAGTTCACTGTTAAGCGCGTCCTGTTTTGCAAGCAGCGTACTCTTTGTTGCCTGCAGGTTGTCTAACTGTGCATCGAGTACTTTAGAGGCATCTTCAGCAGAGACCTTTAGTGAAGTAATAAGCTCTTCAGACGGTGAACCCTGTCCTGCTTTCTGCCACAAGTCTATGAAATCAGCAACACTCTCAGAGTTGCGTAGGTTTCTTGATGCTTCTACAGCTGCGTTATATATATCAACTTCATCTTTAGGAATATAATGCTGTAAGCGTACATTTGCACTGTTGACGCCTTCCTGACCTAAAGGTGCAAAGCCATTAAAGGTACCTGCCTTGCCTGTGATATTCTTAGAAGCCTGTCTAAAGACAGCATCCCAGGACTTATCAGGATTTGCTTCGGATAGACGTAATGCTTCATTGAGCGTCTCCTGATAGAGTTTCCGAGTCTCAGCATATTGTGCAAGAATATCATCTGCACCCTTCACAAGCTTGCTTAAGTCAGTATCACTTAATTCTGTCAGCTGCTTGTAGAGCTTATCAGAAGCATAATTATCAAGGACATGCGCCGCAGAGGTATTCTGAAAGCCTATATCCTGAAGCTGCATGCGGTTTAAGAGCACAGCAAAGTTGTCTTTTAAGAGGCGTGACTGCTCAGTAGAAAGCCCAAGCTCATCTACAAGGCTATCGACTGCCTTCATATAGGACTTTGAGAAGCCCATTGTTGTAGTTCCAGCCTTAGCTGTATAATCAATAAGCTCATCTAAGTTCTTTAGAATAGCATCGCTAGGTGCAGTAGCAACCTTAAACAGGTCTGAGGTATCGACATCTTTTAAGGCTTTCTTAAAGATATCTACAAGTCCATCATCCGCTCGCATACTTCTTATGATAGCCCGTGGAGAGTTCTTGAAGCTATCTAAGAATGTCAGGAAGTTATTACCTGCCTTTTGCGTACCTTTACCAAGGTTCTGCCAGAAGGTCTTAAAGTCATCACCAAGACCCTTGAAGAAAGTGCCAAAAGCATTATCATAAGCGCGTGATATATGCGTAGAATTCTGTACAGCATCTATCACGTCGTCAATGCCGGCAGCAGCCTGCGGAAGACCTGTAGTACTCAGTGGTATAGTGCCTATAGTGTCTCCTATGGCATCCGTCAGTGTTGAGATGCGCATACCAGCAAGGTTACCTGCATCATCAAAAGAAATACTACCGAAGCCAGTCAGTATACTATCACTGATAGCTGCCTCAGAAGCGTTAAGACCTGCCTGCATTGTTAAACGGTCTATTCTACTGTTAGCTGCCTCATTTGCGAGACGTTGCCATGCATCGACGCTGCTTGCAGTACTCTTTGTTGCTGTGGCTGTCTGTTCAGTTATCTTTAGCTGTTCTGTACCATTACTTGTGATAGCCGCAAGCTGGCGCTGTAATTCCGTACGCTGTGTTACAGCTTTGCTAAGCTCACTATCGATACTGTTCTGCTGCTGTATTAACTGTCGAACAACAGGATTATCGAGTGCTGGAATTCCGGCGCTGCCAGCCTGAGCCTGTGCCTCCGTGAGCTTCAGATTATTCTCAAGCTGTGCAGCTTCCAATCTACGTATTTCTTCTTCTACACTTGTAAGCTTATTCTGTACGCCAAGCTGTATCTGTCTCTGTGCATCAGCTAAAGCCTGTGCATTCGAGAGTTCCGGCGCTGCAGTGCTGTTAGGCTGCATATTTTGCAGGAAGTTGAGGTAACCTTCAGGTGTTGCAAACTGTAGAACACTATGCAGATTTGCAAGACGCCCATCAATCCTGTCTGCAAGCTCTACAATGTTGACTTGATTATTGGCTATCTGCCCTATAAGCTTACGTGCATCTTCAAAGATTTTCTGAGTATCACCAGTTGTCACATCACTGAGATGCTTAAGTGTAGACTGGAAGCCACGCAGGTAGTTTTCTATCTTTGACCCATCTGTAAAGAATGCATCGTGTACAGCATAACCCTGCTGCTGCAATGCTTTAAGAGCGTTTGGCAGTCGGTTTAGGTCTTCCTGTGCACGTAGATAAAGAGTACTCTGTGTACCGATAAGACTGTCTACATGTGTAATGAGGTCTTCAAGGAGGCCCCCTGGTCTATAGAAGTCTAACTCTGTAACGCCAGAAACATCAAGTGCACCGAGCTCATTGCTCTCGAGAAGCAGTGTACGCGCAAGCTTTTTATCCTCAGGAACTACGGGTGCCTGCTGACTGTAGCGTGTAAGTGTATTCCGGAGGTCCCTTAGTTCCAGAAGCAAATCGCGGCTGCGCTGCGGCTGGAAGTCGGCATTAAGTATCAGTTCCTGTGCTCTACGGAAGAACTTATTGACACTATCGCTTAGTCCAAAGTTTCTAGGTAGGCTACCTATAGGGGTGAGGCGCCGCAGTGCCGTTGTACCACCGATATTTTCACCGGACTGAAGGAGGGTGACAAGCTGGTCGCCTATATTAATGCCCTTATCCGTATTATGTGCAATCTGTAGAAGTACTTTCTGATATGTGCTTGCAAGGCCTTCAACCTCCTTGCGCATCTCATCTGTAACATCTACAAGGAGTGTAAGTGTAGTCCCCTGTAATGCAGACCACTGTCTTGTAAGTGGCTCTGCAAGGCTTTCAAGATACGCAGCACTTAACTCTACGTTTTCAATACCACCAATGTAAGTAGGTAGCTTGCCAAGACGCTCTGTTTCCATAGTATTGAACATCTCTGTAAGATGTTCGTCAAGCTCCTTTGGAACATGCGTGATAGAGACAAGTATCTTATTTGTATCAAGCGTTGCACTCTCAGTGCCAAGCTGATAGAAGAGGTTTGCATCATAGGCTTTGAGCTGCTGAAGTGCTTCACCATCTACAAGATATGCCTGGATAGCATTATCTGCTGCATCTTCTACGGCTTCATGTATGCCTTTGGTATCTACATATACTACATTTTGCTTGCGCATTACATCAGCAAGCTGCGCATAGTCATAGTGTCTTGAAGTACTCTTTACTTCAATAGGTAAACCTGTCTTATTACCTACAGGAACTTCACCAAGTGCATCAAGCTGTGCCTTAGTGTTCGTTACACTGTTATAAGCATTTAGGTCGCCTACTACTGGAACAACCTGGCCGATATCATTGAGACGCAGTTTCTCTATAACCTCACCGCGGAACTCATTAAAGAGTCTACGATGTGTCTTCTCAGGAAGTGTAAGATTTAGACTCTGTGCAATACTGGGTTCCAGCGCCGCAGCAAGTGTATCTGCAAAAGTACCTGCAAGACCTTTACCAGAGGCAAGCACGTCCATAGAACCTGCACCTGCAAAGAAGCCTGACTTCTTGAATAGAAGGAGAGCATTAGCGGGTAAGTCCTGTATCGCCTGTGTTGTTCTGCTAAAGGCGGTTTCTAAATCTGCAGAGATAATATCAGCAAGCTCTAAGTCCTGAAATGCTGCCTGCCGCCCTACAGTATTCTCATGTATATAGTCGAGAAGGGGCGCGTACTGCTGCGTGGTATGCATACTTGCTAACCAATCAGCATTACTTGCATTGTTGCCAGAGAGCATGCCTCTGTAGGTATAGAAGGCTTCTGTACGTGTAGCATCTACATGACTCGCCAGACGGTCATATGCATTTGCTATGCGTCCCTGACCTGTAAAGGCACCAGAGTTTACATACATATCAAGGAGGCGCTGTAATCCCTGTGCTTCCTGTGGAGTTGCCTGTGCAGCAATGAGATGCTCCATGCGTTCAGTAAAAGCTTCAAGGCTCTTACCACCATAACGTGCATTGCGTATCTCATTGAAAGTATTCTGGGCGAGTTCTACAAGGCGCCTGCTCTGTATTGTGTCTAAAGAGATATTTTCTGCTAGGTCTGATGCAACCTGTCGTGCGCTGCGCTGGAAAGTCTCTAAGACATCTACAGCATGCTCATCAGGTGTGAATTTATCCAGGGCAACATAACTACTAGAAATTTGACTAACAAGCTCATTAATAACGGGCTTTACCTGCAGCTTTAACTGCTCATTAAGCGCATTTGCTAGTGTTATGCTATCAAAGGCACCATTTGTGTCAATGAGCCTCTTAACGAGTGTAGAAAGACCAGAATAGAAGGGTTCATAGGCTTTAGGAATACTTTCAGCTATATACGCCTCTATTCCAGTATCAAGCCAAGAAAGCAGCTGCTTATTTGCTGTAGTTATGTCACTATGCAGAGTTTGTGCAAGGGCTTTTAGCTGCTCAGACCGTGGTAACTCAAGTATACCTTCTACAGCATCCTGTAGGTCATCGGGTGCTACTCTACTGATTGCATAGTCTATTGCCTGTGAAAAGGAAGATGGTGCAAAAGTTATTTCAGAGAAAGCGCTTGCACCAGAGGCAGTCTTACCTAGGAATGTAACAGCCTGTGTTGTATCCTGTACGGACTTTGCCATGTAGTCCGTCATTTTTGTAAGATATGTATTGATGTAAGTCTCAGTTGTCTCTGCCAGCATTCTTGCAATTTGCGGCTGGTCCTGTGCACTACCAAATGCTGCTGTGCTGATATAGTCAGCTAACTGTCGTATATCTTCCTCGAGCTGCTGCACATCAAGCAAGGCATTACCTGCTGTAGCATTAGCACTGATGCGCCCTACGCTACGCGAAGCATACAAACTTTCGGCACGTGCAGCAATATCAAGCGTATTACTGCGTATATCGCTAAGATAGCTAGTAACTGCTGTAAGAGGTACCTGCTGCGTAGCGAGTAGCGAGGTGCTTACAGACATAAAGTCTTTGATATGCTTACGAATATTTCCGAGGTCGCTGAAACCAAGAAACGTCTGCTGCTGGCTTGCAGCCAGATTGTCAAGGGATAGAGAGCTTGTAGCCTGTGCAACATTTTCAAAGATACTATTGAGTGCATGCTGTACTGTACTGCGTGCATCATCGAGACCCTGCTGCGCTGCGTTGCTTATTACATCGGGCAGAATATCGTAAAGTTTTGCAAAAGTACTCTGAAGACCTTCTTTACCAAGAATGGCCTCCTGGAGTAGACCAGCAGTGTATTCAAGCTCTTCCTCGGCACCGTCTACTAAGCCGCGTGCAGCAAGCTGTGCGTACGCCTGTTCATGTGCCTGCTCAGAAATGGCTGCAGTAAAGAGTGCCTGTGCATCATCACGCGTAAGGATTTTTCCTGTACTGAGCTGCTGTGTTATTTGCTTTGCTGTAGTCTCAAAAGCACTACGTATTGCTGTGTCCTGTGTTGCTGCTCTAAGCGTCTGTGCCTCAGCACCAAGATTTATGCTGCCAGCACCTTTTTCCCACTGACGCGAAATGTATGCTGTATTAGCACTGTCGCCTAGGTATGCTGCATTAAGAGCACCTGGTAAATCCTCTAAGTCGAGTTTCTGCAATGCATTCGTCTTAAAGGCCTCAAGATTATCTGAGATAAAGCTGAGAGCATTGATTGCAGACGAACGATATGCACCGCCATTAGAGAGTATACGATTTAGCACAAGAAGTGTTTTACTGTCAAGCTCCTGTGTGCTAGTAAGAATATTTGCCCCTAGGCTATGCAGTTCCTGTAGAATGTCTTTTGTGAAGGCTGTAACTGTAGACTCATCAAAGACATCAAGAAGAAGCTGCGGAAGCTCCTGCTCTACAGTTTTTAGTACCTTATCTACACTCAGTCTGTTTTCAGGTAAGCCGCTTGCATAACGAACCTGTGAAGAAACAGCATGCTTTGTATAGTTATTAACAGCCTCGATAAGCTGCTGCTGCCCACTCTCTACTTTATCAGCTAGCTTCTGTGCACGCTGCAGGAGAAGGTCATCTACACCATGCCCCTGCCAAGCAGATAGTGTGTCGTTGAATTTACGCGCCTCAGGTAGGACACTATCTGCTACTCTATCAAGTGCCTTGTTAAAATCTGCGCGTATCTTTGCTGTTGCATCAGTAAACGTATCAGAGACAACTGTACGCGTAGATACCTTTAAGGTATCCAGAGACTCTCTAACGTGCTTCTCAAGTGTAGCTATCTGGTGCTCAATCTCATCAGAGGACTGCATAAAGTGTTCCTGACCAGTAGACCTTGCCTGGCGTATACTGTATAAGCTATTGAGTTTACCAAAGCTCTTAGCATAGGTATCAAGTGCACTGCGCTGCTGCTCTATGGCTTCTACTACAGAAAGAAGGTCCAGCTTCTTTGCTGTCCTGCGTATATCATCGACGTCATCAAGTAACGTCTGAATGCGAGAGATAAGCGGTGCATTATATGTCTTGCCTGCCTGCAGGGCTTCTACAGATAGTCTATCTAAGCGGTTCTGTATGCCTGTAAACTGTGCATCGAACGTTGGAGCCACTAGGGCACTTTGTGGAGTATAGTAAGCGGAAACGTCTGTATCTGTAAGCAGCTTAGTAAGCTTCTTTTCGTAGCTGTCCCGCTGTGCTAGAAGCTGTGCATATACATTGCTATCTTTACGCGTAGCATATGTTTCTTCAAGCTGCTTGTAGATGGAAGATAACTGTGTATCAATACGCTGTACTTCCTGCGCCTTTGCAAAAGTATCAAGACGGTCAAGAATAGGGCTAGTAATATCGTCTGTTGCAATACCTAGCGTCTCTGCTGCCGCCGTAAGCTCTTTATTTGCTTTCTTTATAGTATTTTCAAGGGCAGTAACCTGCGAAGTAGAAACATCCATAACCTTTCTACTCAGAAGGTCTGCCGCATCATCTATAGACTGCGTAACCTTAGAAGTAGCTGCCTCATATTTTTCCTGTGCAGTCTTTGCTGTCTTTATGCCATCTTCTGCACCAGATGGACTTTTCTTTGGGCCTGTTGCAGACTGCTGCTTTTCTACTTCATCCTTATAGCGCTTCTTAAAGGCATGTGCCATGCTAAAAGAGAGCCCGGTAAGAAGAAGAGGTGTCCAGGACTTAAGTGCAGACAGTGTTGAGTCGCTATTATCATATACCTTATTCCAATCAAAAGAAGGCATAACAAGCTCTTCTTCAATATGTGCAGGAAAGATATACTGTAGTTTATCTACAAGTGCAGCAAGGTCTGGGAATGTGAGCTTATCGTTATAGGTAGTATCTGTATCTTCAGGTACCTTGTAAACCTCATCAAAAGATGCCAGCCAACTTTCAGAAGCTTTCTTTGCACTCTTCTTTGCTTTTTCCTGAATAACTTCAAACGCACCAATACCCTTGTTTGCAATGCTTTCAAAGGACTCATCAAAAGTACCCTCATACTCTTTAATAGCAGCATTATATTCATCCATCTGCTTCATGTACTCATCAAAGGCACTTTCAAAGTCAGAAGGAAGACCATCAGCTGTGGAAAGTCCAGCAAAGCTTTCAATAAGATTATCAAGTGCACCTGAGAGATAGAGCACTGCAGCACCACCTACAAGAATGCTACCTGTGAGTATCTTAAGACCGGTGCTTGCAGCAACAGAAGCAGGGAGTAGCTCTACCATACCAAGGTACGTCTTGCGTAAATGCACGACGAGCGTTGCTGCCATCTGCCCAACGTAACCAAAGGTGTGCCCTACTCTGTAGACAATATAAACACCGGCGCATACTTCAAAGACATCTTTAAGGTCGATGCCAAAGGTCTTAAGGATATCATTTGTGCCATTTAAGGTTTCACCGAGTGCGCGAATACCAAGAGTGAGTGTCGAAATGGAATAGTAGAAACCCTCAAAGAACATATCGACGAGGGGCTCACAAGTGATATAGAGTTCTTTACCAGCATCAATAAGCTCTCTAAAGTTGCCTACCAATGCAATAAGCTGTGTGCCAAAGCGACCTGTGCTATCAGCGCCAAGTACAAAGCTTCTGAACAAACCCGTACTACCCTGGTCTACTGCTATTGAACGATACTTATCAAGCTCATCACGTACTACGCGCAGCTTCTCTGAGAATGTATCGTAAATACCACTTGATGCAATATGCCCAATCATTAAGGCATTATCCTTAATGGAGTTAGTCATACCAGAAACTGTATTCGCTACGTCAGCAGCTGCACCTTTATAGCGCTTCTGTAGACCTGTGAGTATTGCTACTACAGAGTCATTTGCATCAAGCCACATGTTACCAAGATTTGCAATCTCAGTACCTGTAAGGTTCATCTCTTCTTTTAAGATGTCATAGATAGGAATGTTTGCGTTTGCTAGCTGTCTAACCTCTTCAGCAGCTAAGCGACCTTTAGTCAGTATCTGACCGAGAGCGGTTACTATGCGCTCCATATTCGCTTCAGATGCGCTAGTTGCAGCAGCTGCATCATTTATGGTTGTCATGACACTCTTTACTGAGCGAATATCTACGCCCATAGAAGCCATGAACTTTGAGAGGCCTACAGCACTCTCTGTTGTAAATGATGTATCAGCGGCTACCTGCTGCATTTCGCGTAGGTACTCAAGAGATTTGGCGGCTTTATCAGTGCCATCCATAAAGTACTGCATGGCAACCTGTGCGGTCTCCATATTCATTGAGAAAGAAGCTACAGCAGAAGCAGCCATACCAGCAGCATCAGCAATCCCGGTGAAAGTAGAATACAGCACTAAGCTACTAACAACGCTCTTAGTGCTGCGTATATTGCGTGTAATATCTTCCCAACGGGCTGCAAAGTTTTCTGCCTGTGCATCAAGCTCCTTAAAGACAGCGCTTGTTTTGCTGTTGGTTTGCTGTAGAGCTTTTGCATATTGTGTTGTATCAAGCGTTAAGCCGAGTCCAACAGAAACATTATTCGTTGCCATGCATATACCTCACTTATATTAAGAATGGTGCTTCATCAGCATACTCGCAAACAACTTGGTCATCTTTATCATTATGAACCGAGTTGCACTCTGCATGAATATCTGATAAGGCATTAAGGACAGTAGGAGTTGTGCGCCAGAAGCGTTTATCTGTCATTTGTAAAATGACCGTTCCTGTATAATACAGGAGCGGCCAATTCCATCCAGTTATTGCTTCTCTTACTCGGCTGCGTCTGGCGCCTCTGTGTTTTTTCCTGCTTCGTTATTCTGTGCCGGAACAAGGTCACGAAGGATTGCAGCAACTACAGCTGCATTTACCCCGCGCACATTTCTCAAAGTTACCTGAGCACCAAGCTTCGACTTTGATGTCTTATAGCCTGTAATTTCATCGTGCTCATTGTAAATTGCTGCATCGTGCATAGTACCAGCATACAGCAGGTTCAGGGTATCCTGATGTGTTGCCTTCGGTGTATTGAGCATTGCATCAAGCATCTCACTCAGAGGCTTGCCGCCGACGGTTACGTGCTCTACAGGAACTTCCTTACCCTCAACAGCAACTGTCTTGTCAACTTCTGCTGTTGCACCGCCGAGAATAAGCTTGAGAATATTATCGATGCTGCCATAGGTCTTTTCGAGTTCACAGAATGCATTCAGGTCATATACCAGGCGATATTCCATATCACCAAGGGTAATCTTAACGTCGTCAGCCTTGAAGGTTAGCGCCTTATTTACGGGTTTATTTTCCATTGTGGTCAGTCTCCTCTTCACATAGACTTAGTTGCTTACCGTACGAATTACGCCTCGGTAATGAGCAGTGCCTTCAGGTTGTCTACTGCCTTAGCAGTAACATCACCGTTAGCATCCGTAGTATCTGTGCAGCAGATAACGTCCTTGGAGAACCATGCTGCATACTTGCCGTCTTCCTTGATAGTGGAAGTCTTAGAGTCCTTCTTTGCCGCTGCGATGATATCATCGGAGTCAACAGCATAACGCCAGTTGTTGTCGCAGAGTCTCTTGGAGAAGTTACCTGTGATGGTAGGCGTATTCCAGTTAATGGAGTCGGCCTTAGTCTGGTTGTTCTCATCAGGAGAAGCGAACTTACCCTTGAGATACCAGAGCAGACGCGAAGCGCCGTTGGACTTCTTTACAGACATACCGCAGGCAACCCACGGAGGAGTATTCTCGGAGTTAGAAACTACGATACCATCAGCAGTATCTTCACCGAGCAGAATTGCTCTGTGCTCAGGCGGCAGGTCTGCAACGTTGAGCTCAAGAGTCATCGCGCCGAGCGTAGATGCAACCTCGTAAGGTCCATCATCTGCAAACAGCGTGTCGTTGGAAGAAGACGGGGAAAAGTTTGCCGTGATTGCACCGGTCAGTCTGATAGGCTCCTGGTAGAGGTCTTCAACCTTGCCATCAACGGACTTACCCAGCGGCACATCCTTCTCCTCGTCAAGCAGTGCATAGTATAGGTTTGTAAGACCTATTGCAACACCCTTAGCCATAAATTAGCCTCCTTAAAGTTAAAATTTCTTGGAAATCATCTTACAGCGAATATCTACTAACCGTTCACTAGACTGTACTGAGGTATCAGTCACGGCTACAGGTTGCTGCAGAAGCTCTGCATAAACATCAACATTCTCTGCTAAATGAATTATCCCGGTTGTATCTAAGTCAGCAAGACTCTTTTCAGGATAGTCAGGACTATCTGTCTGTAGATGACCGACAATCTGCTGACCAAGATGTAATGCACTTAAAACGCTCTTATTGCGGATGCGTATAAGAAAGTAGTGAACCTCAGCATCAACCTGGGCTGGTACGTAGGTACTTGCTGCTTCCTCGTAGATGCTTACACAATCTACTGGCGTCTTAGGCATTTGCGTAATGAAAAGGTCTACTGCCTGGACACGTTTAAGTTTGCTTGCAAGGTATTCAGCGAAGTATTCAAGTAACGTTTTCATTTAACATTCTCCTCTAGCTTCTGCTGAAAGTCACTAGCAAGCTGACGTGCTAGCTGCTCAGCTGTCATTGTTGCAGCTACTACGTTTGGTGCAGTTATAACTGCATTTACACTCTGACCTTTAATAAGGTCATAAGTAACCCTATCTGTTTCTGTATCATCAAAACTTAACAATGCCGGTTTATCATTAAGCGTAAGGTTTGCATATGCCTTATTAGCTGCTGTTGTAACCTGCTTGTTTATTTGCGAGAAAGCAGCTGTAATATCTCGCTTTTTATAGTTCATCATAAATACAAAACAGTTATAGACTTGCTTCCTTCATTGCCATCATAGTAAGCACCGATTTTGCGAATTTCATAGTGCTCATCGGGTGCCTCAGGAAAAACAATAAGGTCCTTTATGTTACAGTGTACATCTGGCTGAAGATAGAGCTGCTGTGAAGAATAATACGTATCGTTGTATTTATCGCGTATCTCTTTAACAGCATCTACTCTGTAGCAGAAAACCTTCTCGGGCTTCCCATATGTTTCATCACCAGCAGCATCACGCGTAAGAAATGGAATGCGCAGGATAGGAAAGCGTACCCATTCCTGTAGACTCTCGTACATATTACCTCCTAACGGTCGTTGGCCATCATATGCTTATCGAAAATCTTATCACAAGAATATTCAGGTACCGGGGGTGTGCCAGAGAAGCGTAGACGTTCTTCAGCTTTTTCTGCCTCAGCTGTAAAGTATGCAAGGCGGTCCTTAGTATCTTCAGACTGAGGACCGAGCGCACGCTTTGTAGCTTTGATAGCGTACATCGTGGCCGCCTGACGAAATAATGCCGCACGTAGCTGCAAGTCGTCAAGCTTACCATCGATTGTATATTTATCTACAAAGTAGAGTATCTCTGCATCTTCAAGGATGTGACCGTTTTCGCGTGTGTCTCCTATGACAAAGCGACAGTAGTCAAGACTGTTTTGTCCAGGATTTCCACCATACGTAAACGACATATAACCTCCTACTTGTGCAGTGTCAACCTTGGCTTTGTAGTTGACTCTTCAGGTACTGCGGCCGCCGAAGGCGCTTCCGTCTCGACGGCCGCAGCTTTGGGTGAAGAGGGGACTGCGGTTTCTACTGCACGAACAATCTTTCCTTCAGCAAGTTTTAAGCGCACATTGCGTATCTTTTCCTCAGGAACGATACTGCCCTTTGCATAAAAGACGCCGAAGCTTTTGAACTTGCGTAGTACAAGATATTCCATGCGCTTACTCCTTAGACAACGTCAGACAGGAAAGTACCCATGTCAGAGCAGATAATCCTCTGGTCGTAAGCTGCCTCGATTTCGAGACGCTCAGTACCCAGACCGAGCTGGTCCATCTTGATGCGGTTGATGCGCGTACCAAAGGCATTACCAGCACCTTCGAGGCCTGTCCAAGCGAAGATGTAACCAGCGGTAGGCTCCTTCAGAGAAGGTCTCTGTGTACGGTAACCTACAAGCATCTTGTTCTGGTAGATGAACTGTGTCTTGTCATTTGCTTCGGAGTAGTCGGGCGTCTGCTTGCCCGGATTAATGATACCCCAAGGGATGTAAATCTGCTCAACTTCGAAGAGCGAAGCGATGAGGTCGATTGTTACGATACCCTTCTGAGTATACTTGATGCGATCGATGATATCCTCATGGTTTTTGAGTGCATAGAAGATATCGGGAGACATGATGATGAAGTTCGGCTTCTTACCAGTTGAGCTTGCCATCTTCAGCATGATATCGTTGATAGTCTGAACAGGGTCAGAGGTGGGGTCAGAAAACTTCTTGAACTGGTTGCTGCTCGGAGTACCCGTAGTACCTGTCATGTCAGTACCCCAGACGCCAGTCTTGAAGAATGTATCTACGAAACGCCTCTCGCGGTTGAGGAGCATCTTACCTACAAGCCACTCAGTAGCATCGCGCTCGACGTTCAGCGGAGAGTCGTAGTTTACCTTCTCCTCCTGTGTAATATCATAGTGATAGGCATACTTTCTGCAGTAGTACGGGTCTTTCTGTGTAACATTGAAGTTACCACCAGCAGACTCAGCGCCCTGGCCTCTCTCCTGAACTTCATCTCTGAACATATCTTCCTTAGAATACTGGAAGTAGACATCAGAACGCTTCTGTACAGGAACTATCGGGAAGACCTTATCAGCAATGAATGCATCAGCATCCTGCTGATAGGCAACCGAGATGTTTGTTAACGCGCGGTCTATATGACCGCCATTGCTTAACTGCGGCATGTCTTATTTGTGCTCCTTTCTTAGATTTTATAGGGTGCGTCGAAAAGAACTACACCTACAAGGTCATCAACCTTTGTGCCGGTACTTACGAGCTGTCCCTGAGCAGTATCAGTAGCCTTGACTACCTTACCATCAGCAAACTTAACGTATGCACCTTCTGCGAGATTTGCTTCGCCAGCGATACACGGGTAAATACCCATAACGATGGTAGCCATCTGGTCGGCTCCCTCTGTGCCGTACTCTACAACGCCTGCAAAAGGCTTTGTACCGTCAGCCAGTTCAAGTCTACCGTCAGCACCCCACTGTACGCCGTAGTACTTTTCGATTTTTGCGGAGGTGTAGTATGCCTGCCGCTTTGTGATTGCTTCAAAAGCAGTAGTAGCCACGTTTACTCTCCTTTCACATAGTCAGCATAAACGCTTGCATTCTGCTCGCAGGCCATTGTGAAAGCCTTCTCAAAGGTGCATCCAGAATTTGCCGCCTGGATTTCCTTAGCGGACTTTTCGAGAATAGCATAAGCAGCCTCGCCAGAGGTGCTCTTCTTAAGCTGACCATCAGCATCAGAACCCTGCGGCTCCTTAGTAACATTCTTCTCGATTGCCTGTGCTGCCGCCGTCAGTACCTCAAACCCTGCAGGAGAGATAGACTTCAGAACTTCCTTAAGTTTAGTCTCGTCACAGGGGATAGACTTAACAGCTTCATAGCGCTGTGCAGCGACTGCCTGCTGGTCCTTTGCAACAAGTGCATCAAGCACCTCCTGCTGCTTCTTTACGAAAGCTGCGAGCTCAGGCGATGCAGACTTAAGCAGCTCATCAGCAGTAGCCGGCTTAGGCTCAGCAACAGGAAGACTCTTTTTCATGTCTTCAATAGTCTTACTGAGCTCATCGATTTTTGCATCCTTTGCGGCAAGCTGCTCTTCGAAATGCTTATTGATTACTTCGAGCGCAGGAGCCTCAAGAGACTTCGCAACCTCGTCAAATGTCATAGATGTAGGCATTTGGTTGTTCTCCTTTCGCTTTGTTAGTAGTATATTGGCACGTGAGTTCGCACCAATATTACAGAGTGCTACCTGCGTAAGGTCCAGGTCAATAATGCATGTGGACGCTGCAGGCATAATGGGTTCGTTGGGCATCTTCTCAACTCCATTCTAAATTATTATACGTATCTACAACCTGTTTATTACAGGAAGTAATAGGAACTTATGAGGAAAATTTATATTGGAACTCTCGTGCAGTAGCCCTCAATACTGAACATGTTATACGTTCCATCAAGAACTTTTGCATAAACGTCGGGGTCGGGAATATAGAAGCCTACCCACCAGCCTTCTGGCACTGTACCTTCAGGTATACCAAGGGCAGCCATCTTCTCTTTTGTAAACATGCAGCTCTCTATAAGCCAACCGCATTCAGTACCGCACTCATGCTCCTGATTAGCTACGCCGTGTGAAAGTACGTAGTTGTAAGCGGCTGCCTCAAGAACTTCTGTGGGCATTACGTCTCCCTGCCAGTCAAGCGGTGCTGTACCGTCTTCCTGTACAGTAACATTAGCAAAGCCAAAGACGAGCTTCTGTGGTGCATGCTCATCAGATGTAGCAGACTGGCCGAAGTTACGCATGACAACATCATACTCATCATCTTCACCCCAGCGACGCTGTCTGTGAACAGTCTTATTAACAGCTAGGCGAAAGCCAGTAACATCCTTCATAGGGTCTTTGTAGACACCCTTCCTAACAGGAATAATATCTACATCTCTGGTAAACGTAACGGGAATTGCTTCCATTGTGTCTCCTCCTTATGTATATGTCATGTCTGACATTTTATTGTCATTATCTACGCTATCCTGTATCTGTGAAGCCCCAGGTGCGCCACTAGCCTGACTACTTGTTGCTGTAAGTGTCTGTGCCATTTCACTTTCAGAGGTAGCTACGGGTGCATCAAGTAGACGCATAAAGGTATTGTAGAGTTCAAGGTTTGATGTTATGTCAAGACCAGCTGCACGCAGAAGTAATGCAACTTCCTTGAGTGTTGGCGGCTTGAGCGTGTCTGTTGTAATAGTAGGATATTCCTCAAGCGTCCAGTTGTTTAATGCAAAGAGTTGCGGTACAGCCTGCGAATTAAGAACAGCACAGATGCTATTTATAATGGCAGTAATAGAGCGTGTGAGCAGGTCCTGCTTCGTCTCAGAAAGAGCAAAAGAACCGGAACCAGAGTCACCAAGTAGAATAAGGTCAGAAAGCATTGTCATGGCAATGCGCGTCTCATGACGGTTGATAATCTGATTTGTGTCTAAGTTATTCTTACCCTCAGGACCAAGAAGCTTAAGCTCCCAGCCAAAAGGTAGGATAACACCGTGATTTGCATCCTGACGAATATCGCTAACAAGCTGCTGGGCCCAGTTCATAAGCGCTACCATTTCAGGGTTATTCTTATCAAAGAGAGGTGTAGACTCATCGGGGGAAAGTACAGGAATACCAGCAAGCGAGCGCTCTACACCTATACCTTCAAGCTCTTCAATGTACCGCTTGAAATACCATGAACGGTAGCAGCGTCGTAGTAAGCTTGTACCTTCAGGATTGCCACGTGTGCTATTAAGCCTGAAGAGAAGGTTACCTGCAATAGGTATCTCTACCTGCTTACCCTGTGCACCTACACGTGATGGGTCCTGTCTGAAGGCTGTTGCACGCCCTGTCTTTTCATCAAAAACCCAGGAGTCCAGGGTAGCCTGCGAGCGTATAGGCATTGACCGCCAGCCTATTTTACCATCAGAGTACTTGGAATGCAGCGTGGCGCGACTCTCAAGGGGGCCCCTGCGCACTTTGTAGAGTATCTCATGAAAGCTGAAGCCATAAGTGAGCATTGAAAGAACGTTGCAGATGAAGTCATCCCAGCTGTCTTCCATATCATTCATACAAGATGTAAGAAAGTCTGCAGCCTCTTTCGCCTGTGGTGTATTACCACTAGGAACAGCCTTCCAAGTTACGCTGCGTATCAGTGTTTCGATAAGATATAAAGAGGCGCCTACTACAGCATCATTCGACGCCATTTCCTGATAGACAGCACCTGCCTGTGGCCAGCGTAGGTCCGAGATAAACTCTTCATCGATAATACCTGAGGCCTCACGTAGGCCTACAATACCCACAGGATTTACTTTGACCCGATGGTTTGGTGAGCTCGCCTGCGGGGTCTCAGCAGACTTAGCTTTTGTAATATTTAAGCCAAATAGCTTCATACTTACCTCCTGTTTGACATAGCATTGTGCCAGTAAGAACCTGCTGCATGCATGTGACTCTGCATACCTGAAGACTCATCGGTCACGGGCTGTGAAAACAGAGCACTATTGATACGTGAAGGTGCACTGACAGGTATCGCTGTAGCAAAAGAGTTAAAAGCACCTGAGCAAGCATCTACAATGTCATCGTGTGCACCATTTGGAAAGGCTTCTAACTCAGAGAAGAGTTTATCGAGAAACCTACAACGAGTACTTATAAAGACGTTACCCTGCTGCATAGCCATCGCCAAGGGTCTAGCACGCTCTACCTTTGAAGTACTAGGTAGATTATCTGCAAAGTTATAGCCTGCTAGAGCCTTTTTATAAGCAGTAATCGTAAATACGCCAGATGAGCCACCTTCACGCTCCATGCGTACTGCACACGATGTTGTATCTGCCTCAGCTGTTCCTACAACGAGCTCCATAACATCTTCGACACCTTTCTGAACGCGTACGATGTCTTCAATGTAGTAATTTGCACCATCAAAGCTCATCTTTAAGCCGACTGTCCAGTCTGGGTCTGCCTTGGAATGTCCTTTGCGCTGTATGTACTTGGGGTCAATACTCGCAAGGTCCCAATATCTTACCTTTCTCCTTGCTGTAGGGAAAAGTTCTGGTTCCATAGGTATCAGCCAAGCAGTATCAAACACGTCACCTTTCTCGCGTATCTGCCAGTCACCATTTTCAAGCTGTGCGCGCGTAACATCATCAAGTTCTGCAAGAGACCTGCGATACTCTTCAGCATCCAGATATGGGTTATCACGTAAGCCAGATGCAAGAAAGACGCGGCGTGGAATTTCCAAACCTTCATTTGCAGCTTCGATATCTACAAAGAAACGCTGATAGTAAAAGTCACCGTAGGTACCACCAGGGTTAGCTGTTGCACGTATACGTAGAGGAGCTTTCATGCCTTTCTTTCTGCGTAGACGGGAATGTAGATATGTATACTGCTGCGGATTGATATGCGTAACTTCATCGAACCCGATGAACTGAAACTCAGCACCCTGGTATCTTAAGTGGTCATCTTTTGCATCAAGGTAACCAAAATTGAGCGTTGAGTTGTATTCTTTGAAGATATACTTCTTGTCTTTGTCTTTCCAAACTACTGAGCCATCTTCAAGAAAAGGGGCTAGCCACTGCTGCGAAAGAGGTATAAGTGCGGAAGGCAGCATGAGGTCTGCGAATGTCTTTCTAAAGAGGATTGCAGAGTAGTTTGGAACATCCATATACTGCAGTGCTGCAGCAAGGATAAAGACAGATTTACCACCGCCAGCAGCTCCACCATAGAGCATCTCATAAATATTATTCATGAGTAAGGCAGCTGTCTGCTTTGCTGTTGGCTTGATAGGTATATACTTGTTTATCTTAGGCGTCATAGCCTGCTGGAGTGCAAGCATCTCCGCCTCAGAGAGATTTTTTAAGTCCATGTCCCCTCATCACCTTTACTTGGTATCTTCAACGATTATCGTTGAGAAGCCAGCATTCTGTACGATACCTGCATAGTTCTGTGCTGCTTCTTTTGTTGAAAATGCACCAACCTGTACTCGATAAACCTTCTTAACAGTTGGCTGAAGACGCTTCTTGAAAGCCTGCCATTTAGCATCATTCCAACCGTCTTCGTTATTCCAACCAATAACCCCAGGGCATACCTTACCAGTAACGTCATAATGCCGCACCACATGGTCAGCATCTATGTTGTACTTATTCATAAGATACTTCACGAGTGCTACAAGATTTGTAATCTCAGCATCTGTGAAAGTATACTTAGGGTCATTCGGGTAGGTTATCTTACCTGTGGCATTATTGCTACACACCTCAATGCCTATTGAATTAGCATTCGTGCACTTGCCATAGAGCGTACCACCCTTGTTGGCATACTTGCTTCCGCCACAGTGCCATGTGTAGCGATTTGCAATATCTGGATTGTATTGTACAAGACTTGCATCATCTACAGTATAATCAGAGCTTACATTGTTTGCATCTGTAGCATACCAGCCTGCCAGGTTCGCAGCGCTGCCAACTTTGGAAGTAACACCAGCAGAATAGTGTACTACGATGTATTCTACCTTGCGTCCGGCAGCAATCGTTGTGTTACGTGTACCCGTCTTCTTTGTTATCTTCATAGTTCTTCCTTTCGTAATACTATACGAAATCATAATAGACCACAACATACTACTTGTCAGGATGCTCAAGGTCATCAATACGGTGATTGATTACCTTTATCTGCTCTTCTACAACTGGCATTCTTCTGGCAAAGTTATTATGTTCGCGTACTTCTTCCTCGAGCTTCTGAATGCGGTATGTAGTTAACTTGGCACTTGCAAGTATGCCCCCGATTGTACCAATAAGGGAGCCTAAGAGAGATGTTGCAGCTGCAATAACAGCACTTATATCAAAGTCCATGTAGCCTCCTTATCTAAACAGAACTTCTACAACAGTTTCAGAAATGCGCCGCAGAACTCTGTAGCCAGTAGCAGCCGTTGTTGCAATGCCTCCATCAGCCACAGTGCAGTAGGCACCAGGCTGGCATGTTCCATCATCACGAACACTGAGTACACCGAGCATGCCGACTGCTGACCATTCTTTACGTTCTGCACGTGATACGTATACCTGTGTAGCATCATAAGCAGGGTTCTGCTTCCAGCGGGTTCCTGTGTGCTCCGTACCCTGCTCATCTGTGTAAGTGAAGGACTCAGAAACATATCTACCGAAGGCATCCGTTACATAACGCTGCTGCCAATCCTCATCGCCATTACCAATAACTGAGGGCATACCAGAAATGATACCCAGTATGTAGGCATCAGTAGCTGTTGCAATGCGCAGCATTTTAGGCTTGTTTTCATCAAAGGTAACGAAGTATCCTACGCGGTCCTCATTATCAGGATTGCCATCAGCCCATTCGAAATACTCTGCATAGTCTGCACCTGTGCTAATTGTGGCATTTGTAGCATAAACAGAACCATTAAAGTCTATGCGGAATGCGTTTGAGAGTAGTGAAGCTGTAGTGCCTGTGCCATTTCCAACAACAAAGGCTGTGCCAGATGTACCAGTACGTGAACCATCTGCTGTCTTGTTATAATGACCCTGTACATGTTGACTATCTCCAGCTGCTGTCGTTCCTATCCCCTCTGCATGTGCAGCTGTACCAGAGGCAGTCGTTTGATCGCCCTCGGCATGTGCGTAATTAGCAGAAGCACCTGTTGATGCACCTTCAGCATGTGCGCCCATCCCAGAGGCAGTCGTTTTATAGCCCTCGGCATGAGAGAAGTCAGTAGAAGCTGTGGTGTAGTAACCTTCAGTATGTGTAGCACGTGCAGAAGAAACGGTGTAGTTTCCTTCTGCATGAGAGTTGTTTCCAAGTGCTAAGTTATCTGTACCCTCTACGTGAGAGTTGGAACCCTTTGCAAGCGAAAAACGCTTAGTTTTCCATGCAGAGATAATATCGGCAGCAGCTGTAGATTTATTGACAATAGTTGCTGCTAAAGTTTCACTAGAACCCTCGGCATGAGAGTATTCTCCAAAAGTAGTTGTCTTGCTGCCCTCCGTATGCGAGCGTACACCGTAGGCATAGGTTCCAGAGCCTTCGGCATGTCCGCCATATGCCATATTCTCCAATCCCTCTGCATGGGAAGCAGATCCAAGAGCTAGACAGTCGCGCCCCTCTACGTGTGCTCCAACTCCGCTAGCTAGCGAGAATTTTGCATTATTCCATGCTGTTACTATATCATCTATAGACGTAAATATAGTAATAGTATCAGGGCAAGTACTGCTACTGCGCCCCTCTATATGACTATAATCTTCGAGTGCTGTAGTCTTACCACCCTCTGCATGCGCATACTGCCCGGAAGCTACATTACCTTCATAGTCATTAAAGATTTCAGCACCATCGCCTGTACCAGCCTTACCTATCTGCGTAAGGTCTGTAATGTCTGCTGCCTTGTGCGTATGTGCAGCGGTTGCAAACTTTGCTTTGATAAGACCCCAGAGTGTACCAAGGCCTGTATTATCCATATAGTTTTTCATTTAGCCCTCCTTAGTAAAGCTCAATGATGTAGTGGCCTGCTTTTAGTGTATAGGCCCCTGAAGTATATACGCCCTTACCTGACGTACCTACGATTACCTGGCATGCATATGACTTATCTGGACCATACACGGCAGCGCGTGTATATGGCAGTGGCTGCTGACCTATAAGCTGATAAATAAGCGTAGGAGTACTAGCAGTCACAGCTGTATCAGCAGTGAAGTATTTATGCACAATATGCCTAGTTGCATCAGCATAGTTTTCATGTGCCAGGGCATACCAGGACATACCAGACATAACAACCTGTGCAGAGCTTCCACTTGTGTCAAGAGTAATGCCTGCGTGTGCTTTATATATCTTGCCCAGGGCATCTATAAAGAAGGCAAAAGGCAGCTGGCAGTCTACTAACTGATAAGTACTCTGGTAGCCTAAGACGCGCTTGCCAGGAAAGCAGCTACCAAAGACGATGAGTAAGCCACCTGGACTGCGATATTCAGTGTAGTTTATACCAGGTGGACCCCCAGTTACTGTATCAACAGGTATGCCAAGGCGTGTACGCGTAGCAGCATCAGGCACCTCATAAATACCTGGTGTGATAGTCAGCAGCGTGACATCATCACCGATTGTTTTCCATTCTACATTATCTTCAAAGAGTTTCGCAAGTTCACCAGCCCAGCCGCTTGCAAGCAAGAAATCAGCAAGGGGATGTGTTGATAATGTATCAGCATCACCACCTGAAAAAGGAATACTCTCTGGAAAGTCTTCGATATCAGCAGTCTTATGCTTGTGCTGTTTAGTAGCAAAGAAAGCTTTAATCTGCGACCAGAGAGCCCCTACGCCTTTATCATTAAGATAAAGTTTCATTCAGTTCCTCCTTATAAAGATGTGGCGCAGCACATTAAATGCTGCGCCACAGTGCTTGAGTATTAGACGCAGATAGCCTTGATTTCGTCCTCGGTCATAGCGACGAGGTCATCAGTGGCTATCTTTGTCATGACAGAGCCACTCCAGCGGTAGCAGCCCTCATCAGTAAGGTTGATGTAAATCTTACCCTTCTCAGGGGCAGCGCCGGTACCCCAGGTGTTCTCACCTGTAGCAGTGTAGATGAGATTGTCGGTAGTGTTGAAGTATGCATCACCGGTAGCGCACTCAGTCGGAGCAGTGTCTGTGATGTTCAGCAGTTCTACAACGTCATCAACATAAGAAGGCAGCTGCTCAGAAGGTACCTTACCAGTAGCGTCAAGGCTTGCAGCACCGTTTGCAACACCAACCTTAGCAACATCCAGCTTGGAAGTATCACTGGGGTGTACATGGTCTTCGCGTGCGAAGGCGGTAGAAGTACCTACAGAGGCACTCTCTGCATCCATCAGCGGGTCGGCTGTACCAGCTGTTGCATTCTCGAGACCCTCGAGCTTTTCCTTAAGCTCATCAGTAAAGTCGTTGGTGGACAGGTCCTTGCCGGCAACCTTTCTTACGAACAGTGCAGAAATCTGGCCCCACAGAGTACCAAGACCAGTCTTATCCATAAAGTTTCTCATTTGCAAATCTCCTTTATATCATCGTCAGACATCATTGAGATGCCTATATCTTCGAGGGTCATGTCACCAGAAAGCTCTGTACCCTCAATCGAAGGAAGGTCCTCGAGGGCCTCGTAGCTTGTCGCTCCGCCGCCACTGCCTCCACCGATTACTTTAAGCTTTCCTGTCTTGTCGTCATACTTAAGGGTCTTGCCATCAGGATTGACAATCTCCTTACCTATGTCTGTAAGGTCCCGCCCATGCCCCATAAAGAGGCCCATACGCATGCCACCAGCTCCATCAGGAATACGGGCTACGTATACGCGGGCAAGCTCCGAACCTTTCTCACTCATTTCTTATCTCCTTTGTCATTCTTGTTGCGTGCTGCATCTACAGCACTCTCACCGAGAATGTAGATAACCAGAGTGCCAATGGCTGAAATGAGTCCTGTAACCTGCTGCTGTGTCATTTCAGGTACCTGAAAGAAAGCAAGCATGGCAAGAACCACAGCAGCAATCGCTGCCCAGAACTTTCTACTGGACAGCTTTGTCTTCCAGTCAATCTTCATGCTTCTCGTCGTCTCCTTTCTTCTGCCATGCGGCGATGCGGCGTTCACGCTCTACTGTGTAGAAATCCTGCTGCTTATACCACGCCTGCCAGTCTCTATTGCCTCTTCCACGATTGCATTTAATGCAAGCAGGAATGATGTTATACTTTGTAGTATGTCCACCTCGGGATATCGGCACGAGATGGTCGCGGTCAAGCTTCGACGCGGCAGCGCGTCCCTCCGGTGCTCCACAATACGCACAGCTCGCTCTGAAATAAAGCATGCAAGCCTGCCAGTCCTGTAGACTGAATTCTGGTATTTCACCAGACCTGCACTTCTCCTTCGAAACAAACTTATTGTGGCGGCGCTTGTTACGAACTACACCACGCTTTATATTCACGCACTCCTTGCACTGTGCAGAGGGGAGCCCCGTCACACTTTGTGCATAAAAGTCGCTTATTGGTTTTTCTACACCACAGCACTTACACACTTTTCGCGGCATGTCATAGTGTAATACCAGCCTTTTCTCTTCACCCATAATTTACTTTGTCCCTTCGTCAGTACCCTGCACCACTACACGCTCAGTAGTTACTGTCTGCTTTTCTACACCTATGATTGACTTACCCAGGGCACCTGCTGCCGCCATGATTGAGAGTATCTCGTTGACATTAGCAGCCTCAGTACGATGACTTTCAGCAGAGGCATCTGCCGTCATCGCTGCCTGTCCTTCTACCTTTTCAGGTAATGTCTCTACAATGCGGCGCTCCTGCTCATTGGCAAGCTTCATAAGTGTTGCAAGCTCGTTAGGCTTCAGCGTTGCAGGGTCGAGGTAATCCAGTGCCTCAGTGACTTTAGCACGTAATATTCGCGCCTGGTCAAGCTGCTGCTTGTTCATCTCGCGAATAGCCTGTATCCGCTCATCAGCACTCGCAGCATCAGCATTGTTGCCCCAAGCTACAATACGCATTCTATACCGCCAGGTATTGGCTGCCTTAACGACGACTGCCGTCGAGACGCCACATTCCTTAGCGAGTTCAGCCCAGGAAGGTAATCTACCAGGGTAATGGTTACGATAAGTTGTCCATATCAGCCACTCAGCATCGCCTTCATCAGGCTGACGCTCATATACAGCCAGGCCTAAATCTGCCGCCTGCTCTACCCAGTCTTTTGCAACCGAGAGGGAATTTTGAAACTGGCGGGAGTCCTGTGACGCCGCGGCCTTTGCCTTTGCAGCCAATAACTCGGCTTTGCTGGCCTGCAGCGGGTCGTCTTCGATAAGGACTTCTACTGACTCTGTCTTCTCTTCACTCATACGTTCCCTCCTTATATTATATTATACGCGTGGGCATACCTATTTAATACAGCTGCCTGTAACTTTTGAATTTTTCGTGTTGTAGATGGCTTTAAGCTGATAGGCTGGGAGTGGGCGTCGCGGGGCTAAATAGAGCAAAAACACAGCTTAATTTGAGCTGCGATTTTTGACTTTTAAGCGGCTTGCTCCCAGGCCATTATTAGGGAGGAAAGGTAAAGATTATGGCAAAGAAAATTCTAGTAGCATGTGAAGAAAGCCAAGCAGTAACGATGGCTTTTAGAGCATTGGGTGCTGAAGCATTTAGCTGTGACATCCAGGAATGCTCTGGTGGTCATCCTGAATGGCACGCACAGCAGAACGTACTACCTATGCTTCAGGGTAACTGCTCCTTCAAAGTACTTACGGGTAAAGAGTATACAGTAGAGACATGGGACCTGATAGTAGCACATCCGCCATGCACATATCTTTCATCAGCAGGCAATGCCTGGTTTAGTGAAGAAAAGTATGGTGAAAAAGCTAGGGAACGCAAAGCTCTCAGAGAGGAAGCTATGGAGTTCTTTATGTCTTGCATCAATGCAAGCAGTATGCATATCTGCGTAGAAAACCCACTCGGATATCCTTGCAAAGCATATGGGCCAGCTACACAGATAATACAGCCATATATGTTTGGTGATGCCTATCGCAAGAGAACACTTCTATGGCTTAAAGGACTACCTATACTAAAGCCTACAGAGGTTCTGCCTCTTGAAATGGTAGACACCTATTGGTACCAGCTTGCATGGAATTACGATGCAGCTACGCGTAAGCGCATACGCAGCAAGACATTTCCTGGCATAGCAGAAGCAATGGCAAGCCAGTGGCTGCCGATTATATAAGGAGGTAAAAGTAAATGCATAACAAAAGTCCACCGTAGTAAGTCTAAAGTATCCACGGACATACAAGACAACAGTAATAGAAAGGAAAAGAACATGAGCAAGAATAAGAACGCACAGGCTACCAACACTCAGGACATCAACAAGGAGGATACCAATATGACTAAGGCAACCATGAACGCACAGGCTACCAACACTCAGAACATCAACAAGGAGGAAACTACTATGAACACAAATAAGGTTAACAACACTAACAACACTCAGGACACTAACAAGGAGGAAGTTACTATGAAGAACATGACAGTAGAAAGTGCGCAGGCATTCATCAATGAGCACATGAACAAGCCCATGACAATAGAAATTGCTGCGCAGATGGATGCAGCAAGAGCATTCCTGGCAGCACAGACAAACATTTCTGTAGATGCTATTAATGCTACAGTTGCAAAGAACGCAGGTACTACCCCGAAGGTTGCAAAGGCAGCAGTAGTAAGGCCTGCAAAGCCTGCAAAGAAGCAGGAAGCTGCTAAGCCTATGCGCCTGCATTCTGACATTGAAAAGATAAGCAAGACAGCTACTGAGCTGAGCATCAAGGCTCTTGCAGAAAAGTATCCGGTAGTAAAGGTACACGGTGTAATGTACAACACTTTACAGGAAGCAATCGAAGATGGAAGCCTGCTGCAGATGCTGAAAGACAGCGCTGATGTATACCATGCAGGAGACCTGCTTGCTCAGGTAAAGGTATTGAGGATTAACCTCAGCTCTAAAAAGACCAATATCAAGAAGGGTATCGGCACACACGGCAATACAGATGTTGAAATGCTGCGCATCGAAACGCTTGACACATTCCTGAATGGCTTGTATGCAGAGTTAGGCGGTGCTACTTCTCAGAACAAGTACTCCAGAGTATCTTCTGGAGACAAAGCTAAGTATGACCTGGATGATGATGACATCAAGAAGCTGATGGAGTGCGAAGACATTGCTGTGCTGACAGCATACTACAATAGCATTGCAAGCTTTAAGACAAAGAATGCTGCAAAGACTGTTCATAGAGACGGTACACTGAGTGGTTTCTGGTCCAATGCGGCTTTTGCACGCATTGAATATATGCAGTCAATGATTAACAGAAGACGTGAGATACTCAGAAAGGGTTCTTCGATGCTTGAACCGGTATACGCTGCAAAGCCGAAAGACTGGTATGATGCTGATGAAGAAGAAGAAGGTCAGGTATCTATGGTAGAACAGAAGGTTGCAGCATTCAAAGAGGCCCTTGTGCAGAATATGCTGGCAAAGAAGAAGACACAGAAGCTGTCTAAGGCAGATGAAGCGGCTATTGAAGCTGCTGTAAATGCTTACAAGATGACATTTGTAAAGTAAGGTGATAAAATGACAAGATGTAGAAGTCCGCCTAGTGCCAGTTTTCCTTGCAAAAAGCAAGTAAGCCTATATGGGCTAAATTCAAAAGTAAACTACTAATCACAGCCAAATTTTGACATGGAGGAAACTATTATGAAGGTAAACAAGGTTAACAATACTAACAACACTCAGGATACCATTATGGAGGGAACTACTATGAATGCAAACGTAAACAACACTAACAACACTATGAATAACACTATGGAGGAAACTACTATGACTACTATCACACTGAACAACAGCAATGCACAGGAGTTTGCAAGGGCTTTCGAAGATATTCTTCAGGCAAACTGCCTGTATGCTGAGAGCGACCAGCCTGAGGCATATGGTACACTGACAATAGGCCTTGATGATATCATGGTACCTGTGTGCCTTGATACAGCACTGGCTGTTGCACTGGAAGACATGATACAGAAGCTTACAAGTCTGACAGAAATGCCTACAAGTGACCTTACTGACTTCATGGAGATGATAACAGAACAGGAAGCTAAGCCCGCCTTTGATTTTGTAGCGTGGCTCTACTTTTACCTTCAGTATGTTAAGGAGCCTCAGCAGGTAACCTTTACAACAGCAAAGCGTGCACTCGTCATCGAGAAGCCTTTTAAGGTTCTTGGAGAAGCTCTGAAGGCAGTGTGCCAGCGGGTTATCGAAGACAGTGGCTGCACAGATATAAATGCTTTTGTAGCGCAGTATACTGGGCTCCTTACAAGGGAAGAGGCTACGGATAACTACGCTAGGGTATTTGTGCAGTTCAACATTGCTGACACAATCATTGATAACTGGCGTATCCCTTGCGGTCTTGTACTGCACGAAGGTGCTTTAACTGATGCTAAGCTTTCCATTGAAGCAGGTCTTGAAGGGTTCTTTGCAGCATCTACACCTGAAAAAGAGACAGATGGTGTAATAAAGCACTATACTGTAACACCTCAGACTGCTGCTGATGCTGTTGACAAGCTTATGGATGCTCTGGTAGCAGCCCATCCGGAGGCTTTTGCTGATTATGGTATGTTCGCTATAAGCCTCCATGGTCGTGACAGACAGAACAGATTTAAGTATGACACTGTTATGATGTATGTTGGCGGTCCGCAGGTTGAAAGCCTTACTCGTGCAATCACTGAGCATATCACAATATGCGGAGACGTGTATCCTATTGCTGAGGGCATCATTACAGAGGCAAAGGCGTATCCTAACGTTAAGGACTACCGTGAAATGACTGCACTGAGCAAGCTGCTGTCCTTTGCACTAACTACAAACATTACAGACATCGATATATCTGCAGCGAATATACACCTTGAGTTTAGTAACATGACACATCTGAACCAGATGATACTGAGCATTGTCGAGGGAATAGCTGATGATAACTGCTACACTGTGGACTATGCAAAGAAGATTGTAAAGCTGTAATGTGAAAGCAGGCAAAAAAAAAAA
>ERZ1026850.60-NODE-60-length-66922-cov-7.191260_pt1 | contig 66922 bp, 61 predicted proteins | sample MGYA00380155_ERZ1026850 | MGnify/ENA primary metagenome ERZ1026850 (study PRJEB33269, sample SAMEA4719791) | human gut metagenome | biome: human-associated habitat; feature: organic feature; material: feces | place: Cameroon | collected 2013-10 ... | reverse complement strand
CTCATGAAGAACACCGATCGGCAACGAAGACAGAAAACGGCCGTTCGACAGTGGAATCACACGAACGCAACCGATATGAACGACAGCAGATTGCGACATCCGATGACCGGAGGCATCCTCTCGCACGGCAGGGTCGTTCTCGGACCCATGTCGGGGTTCACTTCGTTGAGCTACAGGGCATTCATGGAACCCTTCGGCGTCGGAGCATCCGTGACGGAGATGGTCTCCGCCGCAGGCCTCGTCCACAACCCCGAGGGCTCGCTCCGCTTCGTGAAGGCGACCGGCATCGCGCCCACCGGCGTCCAATTATTCGGGGGAGATCCCGCCACCATGGCCGAAGGAGCCCTTTCGGCATTGGAATTGGAGCCTCGGACGGCATTCATCGACATCAACATGGGATGTCCCGTGAAGAAGGTCGTCCGCGTCGGTGCGGGATCCTCGCTGATGGACGACCCGCAGAGATGCAGAGCCGTGGTCAAAGCGGTGAAGGATGCCGTCGATGTCCCCGTGACCGCCAAGATACGTCTCGGCCATGATGATTCGCATATCAATTACGAAAAGATCATCGGAGAGCTCATCGCATCCGACATCGATACGCTAACCATCCACTCCCGCACCGTGGAGCAGCAGTACGCAGGGAAGGCGCGCCATGAGATGATAAGAGGACTGGGAGACAGCATCCCGGTTCCGCTGGTCGTCTCCGGGGACATCTACTCCCTCGGGGATGCGGTCGATGCTATGGAGACGACGTCCGCCGAAGGCGTCATGATCGCAAGAGGCGGGGTAGGGAACCCGTATCTCATCACGCAGATCTCGGAATACATCCGCACGGGGAAGGTCCTTCCGGAACCGTCGATGTCGCAGCAGGCCGCGTGGTGCCTGGAGCTCATGGACATGACCCTGGAGGAGATGGACGGCGAGATCGCCCTCGCCCGCATCAAGAGCCTGGCCCCGAAGTTCCTCTCGGGATGGAGATACAGCAGGGAATACCGCAGGGCGATAACCGACAGGGATGCCGGCATCGACAGCATCAGAGCCCTCCTGGAGAAGGTCCGCGAGGAGATGACGGACGTGCCTTTCCGCTCCTGCGGAGGATGGCCGCGCAACCCGCCTCAGGGACCGGACGGACAGTTATAACCGCGAGCAGCGTTCGGGGTCGCATGGACCTGTTCGAAATCACCCGGAAGGGCATACTCGAGAAGGAGGCGCCGCTGGCGAACCGCATGCGCCCCCGCACCCTCGACGAGGTGGTCGGACAGGAGCATATCATCGGCCCGGACTGCCTCCTATCCAGAGCGATACGCGCCGACCGCATCGGATCCCTCATATTCTACGGTCCCCCGGGAACAGGGAAGACCACCCTCGCACAGGTCATCGCCAACACCACCCATGCCAGATTCGTGCAGATCAACGCGACGACGGCGGGGAAGAAGGACATGGAAGATGCCGTTCAGAAGGCGAAGGACGCCCTCGGCATGGAGGAGCGCAGGACCATCCTGTTCGTCGACGAGATCCACAGATTCAACAAGGCGCAGCAGGACTTCCTGCTCCCGTTCGTCGAGGACGGGACGGTGACCCTCATCGGGGCCACCACCGAGAATCCGTACTTCGAGGTGAACCGCGCCCTGGTGTCGAGATCCAGGATATTCGAGTTGAATCCCCTCAACGCGGAGGACCTGGAGAAGCTGCTCCGCAGGGCCCTCGAGGACAAGGAGAGGGGACTCGGCGCTCTGAACGTCTCGGCCGACGACGATGCGATCGCATTCCTCGCCGACATCGCCAACGGGGATGCCCGTGCGGCGCTGAACGCGCTGGAGCTCGGAGCGCTCACCACGCAACCCGGTGACGACGGGGGGATCGTGATAACCCTCGATGTCGCATCCGAATGCATACAGAAGCGCGTCCTGAACTACGACCGCGAGGGGGACAACCACTACGACACGATCTCGGCGTTCATCAAGAGCATGCGCGGATCCGACCCGGATGCAGCCGTGTACTACCTGGCCAGGATGCTCTACGCCGGCGAGGATGTGAAGTTCATCGCCCGCAGGATAGTGATCTGCGCATCGGAGGACGTGGGCAACGCGGACCCCAACGCCCTGGTCGTAGCGGTCGCCGCGGCGCAGGCAGTGGAGCGGATAGGCATGCCGGAATCCCAGATCATACTATCCCAGGCGGCATCCTACGTGGCCTGCGCACCGAAGAGCAACGCCGCGTACGTGGCGATCTCCGATGCCATGACCTCGGTTAAGAACGAACCGACCGGCGGCATACCTCCATACCTGAAGGACGCCCATTTCAGCGGGGCGAGGGAGCTCGGCAGAGGCCTGACGTACAAGTATCCCCACGATTTCGACAACCACTACGTAGATCAGCAGTACCTCCCGGACGAGCTCCGCGGCAGGAGGTTCTACATCCCCTCGGACAACGGCTACGAGAAGGGCATCAGGATATGGCTCGAGAGGATCGGGAAGTATCCCAGGACGGGGGATCCCCGGAAGCGAAGAGGAATCCGATCACCGTTGAGTGTCATCTGCTGGAACACCTACTCTAACAGTGCTTTTCGATCCGGCAACATCTGTTCTCGGGTCTGCGATAATGCCGGAGGCCGCAAGATTACCCTACGTTGAACTCGAAAGTAACACTACATTCAGCCTGTAGTCGAGAGCCGGTAATCTGACAACGAAACCGAAGTCGGTATCGTCAGTCCCATGTCTTTCGAAATATCAGACAACTGCTTCTTGGGCTTCTCGATCATGACCGTGTCATGGTCCTTGAAGCACATCAGGGACTGCGAACATGTGATGACCTCAGTCATCGAATACGGTGTTCCTTTGAGGGATCCCCGCATCTTCAGATACAGGATCAGGGCGATGAAGTCGTTCAGGATCTTTCTGCGTACACGTTCCGCCGTCCATTTGCAGAGGGGCAGTAGGTTCAGATACTCTTTGGCGGTCTTGAAGACCGCCTCGATCTGGGTTCTGCCGAAATAGCGGTCCAGCATCTCCGCAGGAGTCTCGGGGATGCTGGATAGCAGAACGAAGAATCCGAATTTGTGCTTGTACCACGTCTTGTCCTTGTCGGTCAGACCGTTGAACTCATCCTCATGTGCGGTCACATACTGTCTGTAACCCCTGAGCGCATTGTCCTGATCCACATACACATACGCGTAGATCTCGGTCTCGAACACCTCGATCTTCCTGCGGATGCCGAAGTACATGTGCTTGTCCCTCACGAAATCGTATTTCCCATTGGACATCAACGGTTTGCAATCGTGATACAGGGTTTTGAACGGATATCCTTTCTTCGCAGGCATCCTCACCACGATGTTCCTCTCTGGAATCATCTCATCGCAGTCGACGTCGTCGACTGCCGCATCCTCGGACTGTGCGAGGTATGCCTGGATGAGCTCCTTGTTGGCATATCCGGCATCTAGGACGTACTCCGTGATCTCCACATCGATGCTGGCCTTCACGTTGTCCGTGAAGTTCTTCAGCGTGTTCAGATCCAGCACGTTTCCTGGAATCAGCTCGTACCACACCGGAAGCCCGGTGATCGAATCGATCACCAGCACCAACCTCATCTGGATCTCTGGAGAACCGGTCCCGTGGGAGCAGAGCGCATTGAACGGATTGTCGTCGATATCGTTCGGTAACGGTGTGGAGTCCATGTAGCAGGCACGTCCGAATCCGGGGACCGCCTTCTTCATGAACGTGGCGAATCCTTTGAAGAATGCAATCCTCACTGCGTCTGACCCCATCTCAGTGAAGTACGCCGTATCGCAACGAAGACTCCAGGATGGGACTTTCGGCGTGACATACGAGACGAACGATTTCTCGATGAACAGGTCGCAACGCGACCTGTCACCGTTCTTCATAATCGTATGGAAAAGGTGGCAGATGCATCTCTGATAGAGGCCATCATCCGGAAAAACACTTGCCAGAATAGGATCGAGGCCGGTGTTTTTCAGAAAGGACAGGAAAATGAACGCATCTCCGAACACGGTATGGATCCTGTCCTCAACATATAATTAATAGACATTTCCCTGAAAAACCCCTTGTTTGGGCTGTATAATCGGTCAAAATCGGTGGAAAATGAAGGAAAAACGTTAGAAACAGATGTTTTCGATGACTGGATCGAATGTAGTGCTACTTTTCAACTCGACCTAGGATTATTACAGTCGTTTTACGACCCCTATACACCGTTCATTGAATCCGGTCGAATGGAGGGGTGTGACCCTTGGAACATGCTTTCATTAGGGCCCTTAGGATTTCAGATCTCCTACTTTTGGAAGGAAAAAAGTAGTAAATTCACTACTTTTGGAAAGATAAAAGTAGTAACGATACTATAGTGACAGCATGGGCATGAAGCGCAAGATCACAGCGGATCTCCTCGAATGGAAGAACAATCCCGACAAGGTAGGTCTGCTCATAAAAGGTGCCAGACAGGTCGGAAAAACATACATCGTCGATGAATTCGGCAGGGAACAGTACGACTACTACGTGAAACTCGACATGAACATCGAGGAGGACCGCGCCGTCTTCAGCAGCATGTCAGCGGAATCCGTCATCAGAAGGATAAGCGCCAGGAATCTCTCCTTCAGAGTCGAAAAAGGCAGATCTCTGATCTTCATCGACGAGGTGCAGACGTGCCCCGATGCCATCCTTGCGATCAAATACCTCGTGACGGAGACGGAAGCGGACATAATCGCTTCCGGATCCATGCTGGGGATCGATCGCAATCCTCCCCGCTCCTACCCGGTAGGCTACGTACATGAGATCCGCATGTATCCGATGGATTTCGAGGAATACCTCTGGGCCATCGGCATGCCCGAAGAGGAAACGGACAGGATACGGGATCACGTCGGAACAGGGACGCCGTTCGATCCCGTCATCCTCCGCACGCTGAACGGCTATTTCCGCCAACACCTTATCGTGGGCGGAATGCCGAAGGTCGTCGCATCATCACTGGATAAATCCACGTACGCGGATGCCGTCAAAGCTCTGGACACATACATATCAGGCTGCAGGAACGATATCGATGCCTATGCGGATGCCAACATCCAGAACGATATACGCAAGCTCTTCGAGATCGTGCCGATAGAACTTTCCAAACCCAATAAGCGCCTGAGATACACGGACATCGACGACAGGACCAACGTCGGCATCCGCGAATACAGGGAACCGGTGGACTGGCTGGAGGGCGCGTGGATAGTCAACCTGTGCTACCGCATCCGGAACATCGAACGTCCTCTGAAGATGCATGCCAAGCACTCGATGTTCAAGATGTATCTTCTCGACACCGGGGTGCTCATAAGGATGCTCGGACAGGGAGCGATGGAAGCGATCTCCGACGATGACATCTCGATCAACGAAGGTGCCATAGCGGAGAATGCGGTATGCTCCATGCTCAGCAAATGCGGTATAACTCCGTTCTACTACGAGATAGCCAAGGAAGTCGAGATAGATTTCGTGGCCGAGTTCGGCAGGGACCTCTGCGCGATAGAAGTGAAATCGGGAAAGAACCGCAAAGCAAGGTCCCTCAAGAAGCTCATGGAGATGGACCAGGGCAGGAAGATCACGAGATGGATCAAATTCGAATACGGGAACATCATGAGAACGGATGACGGAGTGGAGCACTATCCTCTGTTCGCCGCCTCGTTCGCCGATTCCATGATCCCTCCGACGGCTGCCGTACCCAGGATGTACGGACGGCAAGCATCGGCGGCAGGCTACCAGACCCAGCGTTCAGGCTTGCGGGGAACACTCTAATATGCCACTTCCCGATGCACTCGTCGGTTTTTCAGATGAGCGGATGGACATACAGCAAATCCGGAGTCAATATCGACCAGAAATCCGAGGCGATCAAGGCCCTGGTTGACAAGGTCAGCTACAAGAGGGAAGGCATCGGACAGGCGGTGCGCATCTCCGGACTGTTCGCGAGCCTCATCGACTTCGGCGACAGATACATCACCCTCGCCACCGACGGCGTGGGATCGAAGCTGCTCATCGCCGAGGAGCTCGACAAGTGGGACACGGTCGGGATCGACTGCATCGCCATGAACGTCAACGACACCATCTGCGTCAACGCGACGCCCACCTCCTTCGTGGACTACATCGCCATCGACAAGCCCGAACCCCGCATCACCGAGGAGATCGGGATCGGACTCCAGAAAGGGGCCGAGCTCTCGGATATGGAGATCGTCGGCGGAGAGATCGCCGTCCTTCCCGAGATCATCAACGGAGTCGACCTCTCCGGAACCTGCATGGGATACGTCGAGAAGGACAGGATCATCACCGGCGAGACCTGCGCCGAGGGCGATCTCATCATCGGACTGAAATCATCCGGGATCCACTCCAACGGACTGACTCTGGCGAGGAAGGTCCTCGAGGCGAACAACATCGCATTGGAGGATCACGTCGAAGGAGTCAGCAGATCCATCGGGGAGGAGCTCCTCACCCCTACCGAGATCTATGTCAGGCAGGTGCTCGGCATCACCGCGAAGCACGAGGTCCACGGACTCGTGGACATCACAGGTGGCGGTCTCAGGAACATCCTGAGGATGAAGAAGGGCCTGAGATACGTCATCGACGACCCCATCGAGCCCGCACCCGTCTTCAAGGCGCTGCAGGAGATCGGAGAGATCGAGACCCAGGAGATCTACCAGACGCTCAACATGAGCATGGGATTCGCCATTATCGCCCCTGCTGACGAGGCCGAGACCATCGCGTCCGAGAACAGGAACGCGAAGATCGTCGGAAGGGTGGAGAAGGGTGCAGGGGTTCTGTACGCGCCCGACGACATCCTGTACGACCACTACTGAAACCTCCAGCGGGGTTTCGCCCCGCATTTTCCTTTTATATCGGCATACCGATACAGTTCCATGTCTCCTACGTTGGAAGAGGTGATGCAATCCAAGAGCATCACCAAGTACAGATTGTCGAAGGAGAGCGGCATACCTTGGGCCACCCTATCCGATATCTGCAACGGGAAGACCAACCTGGACAAGTGCGAAGCGGGAACGGTGAGAAGGCTTTCCCAAGCACTGGACATGACCATGGAGGAGATCCTCGACCTGGAGAACTGCACGGTAAGATCGACAGCGGCAGGAAAACCCATAGATCCGGACTACCTGGAGAGGGACCTTCCGCCACATCTAGACAAGTGCATAAACGATCTGAAGGACGCCGTCAACAGGAAGGAAAAGTACATCGATACATATCTCGACGACCTGTACGGTTCCATAAACAGTGCATACTGGGATGGAGAGATCTCCGAGGAGCAAGCCAGCTACATCCGTGACAAATATCTGGGATTATGACTGCTATGATAGACTTCACACCGTGCATCCGCGATTACAGAAGGACATACCGCGGTGCATCTGGCAAGAAGATCTGCGTGATCTATGAGGGGGAACGGTATCTCCTCAAGTTCCCTCCGCTACCGCCAGTGCGCCATTGGAACATGAACAGAGAGGAATCATATCTGAACAGCTGCTTCTCGGAACATGTCTGCTGCAAGGTCTTGGGTAATATCGGCCTGGATGTACAGAAAACGATGCTTGGAAGCTACACTACCGAAAGCGGTGTCACGAAAACCGTCGTGGCGTGCAAGGACTTTACAGATGATGAGCACACATTGGCATCCTTCGTCCAACTGAAGAACTCCTGCATAAACAGCGAATACAGCAATGGAACCGGGACCGAACTCGATGAAATCCTGGAGGCCATCGGAGAACAGACCTGGATAGATGCAGACGAACTGAGAAGATTCTTCTGGGACATGTTCATCGGTGACACCCTGATCGGGAACTTCGACCGTCACAACGACAACTGGGGATTCCTTCTGGATAGAGCAGGAAAAGCCGCCATCGCACCGATCTTCGATTGCGGCTCCTGCATGTATCCCCAACTCGAGATCTCGAAATACAGGGAAATCCTCGATGATAGGGCCGAAATCGACCTGAGGGTGTTCACCAGGCCGCTGTCGGTCATCAAGATCGACAACAAGCGCATCAACTACTTCGATTTCGTATCCTCGCTGAGCAATGAGGATTGCAACGATGCACTCCTGCGCATGTATCCGAGAATCGATATGCCTCGGATCTGCAAGATGATAGAGGACATGCCGGAGCTCTCCGACATCCAGAAGGAGTTCTACTGCACCATGCTCTGTGAACGCAAGGAGAAGATCCTGGATCGCAGCTATGAGGAGCTGACAGGACGATCATCGCCAGAGTCTCGCATACAACGCGCCGCAGACAGCTCCGAGCGCGGTGCATGTCTCCAGCGAGAATCCGCCGGGGGTGATGTCGAGGTTGTACTTCGGGATGGACATCACGTTCTTCGGGACCCCGTGGGGGCCGATCCCGAACAGCAGCGTTACGCTCTGACCGCGGGAGACCATCTCCACGGTCTCCGACAGGGTGATCTGCTTCTTGGCATCGGGTTTGCATGTGGTGAGCACGATCTCGCCGAGCTGGGGAGGGAATCCCTTGCCGGGATACGGGAAGCATTGGAAGCGGCCGCTCTCGGCCATCTCCATGAAGTTCTTGCCGTGTCCGCCGATGCTCGTGGTCCCTGCGACCCACTCCGCGATCTCCTTGGGCGTGCGGGCGTTCTCGGGGATCGGGAATCCGAACAGCGCCAGACCCATGTCGTAGGCCCTCGCCAGGTCCCCTGCACGGGCTATGACGCGCCTGTGGGGCTCCCTGAAGTTCTGGTCGTACGAGTTGTAGAGTCCGATCGTTATCCTGCCGCGTCCCATCTCATGTCCTCCTGCGTCCCACGATGGCGTAGAGGTCCCCGTCCATGAAGATATCGTACTGGGGATACTCCTTCTTGATCCGCTCGACCTCCGCGAGGACCTGCGACAGCGTGAGGTCGCTGGTCTTCACGTCGATGAAAATACGGTCAGGTTCCATCGGGACCCCCTATGAAGCTATGGAAGAAAAGTCATGGTGCCGTGAGCCGGGCTCGAACCAGCGACTTCAAGATCTTCAGTCTTGCACTCTCCCAACTGAGTTACCACGGCGTGAATCGCCCTTATGGAGGACCTGTTTATAAGGTTTGTGCGGGACCGGCGGTGCGCCGGCCCCGACTGGGTCACTGATCCTCGTCTCCGCCGTCATCGGGGACGGGCACGTAGTCGGGCGCGGGCTCCGAAGGGGCCGCATCCTCGATCTCCTGCTCCTGCTCCTCGGTCATGATGGGCTCGACGGCCACGACCTTGTCGCCGTCGCGCATGTCCATGATCCTGACACCCTTGGCGTTGCGGCCGGTCTCGCGGATCTCGTCGGTTTCGATGCGGATGATCTTGCCCGATGCTGACGTGAGCATGAGCTGGTCTCCGGGGTCGACCCTCCTGACGCACACCACTCTTCCGTTCCTCTCATCGGTCTTGATGGTGATGACGCCCTTCCCTCCGCGGCGGGTCTTCCTGTAGTCGTCCACATCGGAGATCTTGCCGTATCCGTTCTCGGACACCGTGAGGAGCCTGTCGCCGGCAGTCACGACCGCCATGGAGACCACGCGGTCGCCGTCGTTGAGGGTCATACCCTTGACCCCCATCGTATCCCTTCCCATGGCACGGACGTCGGACTCGTCGAACCTGACAGCCTGACCGTCGGCGGATGCGATGATGATCTGCTCGTCGCCGCTGGTGATATCGGTCTCGATGAGCTCGTCGCCCTCGTCCAGCTTGATCGCCTTGATGCCGCGTGCACGGACGTTGCCGTATGCGGCGAGGGACGTCTTCTTGATCAGCCCCTCGCGGGTGCAGAACACCAGGTACCTGTCCTCTGGGAATCCGGACGCGCAGATCGTGTTGACGACCTTCTCGCCCTCCTCCAGGTCGGACAGGAGGTTGACGATCGGCTTGCCCTTGGACTGCCTGCTGCCCTCGGGGATCCTGTATCCCTTGAGCCAATGCAGGCGGCCGTGGTTGGTGATGAACATCACGTAGTCGTGGGACGACGTCACGAACATCGAGGCCACGTGGTCCTCCTCCTTGGTCTGCATGGCCGTGAGGCCCACTCCTCCGCGGGACTGCTGACGGTAGGTGCTCAGCGGGATCCTCTTGATGTAGTTGTCAGCGGAGATCGTGATGACGACCTGCTCCCTCGGGATGAGGTCCTCCTCGTCCGAATCGATGGCGTTGGGGTCGATGACGGTCCTGCGGTCGTCGCCGTAGGTGTCCTCCATCTCCTTGAGCTCGTCCTTGATGATGCCCAGGACCCTCTCCTCGCGGGCGAGGATGTCCTTCAGGTCGTTCATCGTGACGATCAGGGCCTCGTACTCCTCGCGAAGGGAGGTGATCTCGAGCCCGGTCAGCTTCTGGAGCCTCATGTCCAGGATGGCCTTGGCCTGATCCGAATCGATGGAGAGCAGCTCCTGCAGACCCTGGTTGGCGGATTCCGCATCATCGGATGCGCGGATCAGCGCGATGGTCTGGTCCAGCATGTCCAGGGCCTTCATCAGACCCTCGAGTATATGGAAGCGCTTCTCGGCCTGCGCGAGATCGAACCTGGTCCTCCTGACGACGACATCCTTCCTGTGGTCGATGTAGTGGCCGATGAGGGCCTTCAGGCTCAGGGTGGTGGGCTTGTTGTCCACCAGTGCGATGTTGATGATGCCGTATGTGATCTCCATGTTGGTCTTCTTGAACAGGTTCTCGAGGACCACGTTGGCCAGGGCATCCTTGTGCAGCTCGATGACGATGCGCATACCGTGCCTGTCGGACTCGTCGCGGAGGTCGGTGATACCCTCGATCTCCTTGTTCTTGACACGGTCGGCGATCTGCTCGATGAGCATGGACTTGTTGACCTGGTAGGGGATCTCGTCGACGATGATCCTCTCCTTGCCGTTGCCCATCTCCTCGATGTGGGTGTTGGACCTGACCCTGAGCTTGCCGCGTCCCGTCTCGTAGGCGGAGCGGATGCCCGAGAGCCCGTAGATGGTTCCCCCGGTGGGGAAGTCGGGGCCCTTCACGAACTGCATCAGGTCCTCCAGGACGGCGTCCGGGTGGTCGATCTGATAGACGATGGCGTCGCACACCTCGCGGAGGTTGTGGGGCGGCATCTTCGTGGCCATTCCGACGGCGATACCGTCGGATCCGTTCACCAGGAGGTTCGGGAACTTGGAGGGCATGACCGAGGGCTCCTTCAGGGAGCCGTCGTAGTTGTCGACCATGTCGACGGTGTCCTTGTCCAGATCCGCCATCAGATCGCTGGCCATCTTGGTCAGCCTGGCCTCGGTGTAACGCATGGCCGCCGCGGAATCGCCGTCGACGGAACCGAAGTTACCCTGTCCGTCCACCATGGGATACCTCAGCGAGAAGGGCTGGGCCATCCTCACCATCGCATCGTATGCGGCGGAGTCTCCGTGGGGATGATACTTTCCCAAGACCTCTCCGACCACGGTCGCGGACTTCTTGTGGGGGCGGTTGTACTGCAGCCCCAGGTTGTTCATGGCGAACAGGATCTTCCTGTGGACCGGCTTCAGACCGTCGCGGACGTCCGGAAGGGCGCGTCCGACGATGACGCTCATGGAATAGTCGATGTAGGAGCGCTGCATCTCCTTCTCGATGGGCTGGATTATGAGTTTCCTCTCTCCGTCCATGATATCACACATCCAGGTTGATCACTTCGTGGGCATGCTCGATGATGAATTCGCGCCTGGGCTCCACATCGTCCCCCATGAGGACGGAGAACAGCTGGTCCGCAAGGATGCCGTCCTCGATCGTGACCTTCTTCATGATCCTGGTCTCGGGATTCATGGTGGTCTCCCACAGCTGCTGGGGGTTCATCTCTCCCAGACCCTTGTACCTCGAGACGTTCGCACCCTGTCCGAGCTCTGCGACGGCCGCGGCCATCTCGTCGTCGTTGTAGGCGTAGATCTGCTTCTTGCCCTTGTACACGCGATACAGGGGCGGCATGGCTATGTACACGTGCCCCGCCTCGATGAGGGACTTCATCTGCCTGTAGAACAGCGTGAGGAGCAGCGTTCCGATATGGGCTCCGTCCACATCGGCATCGGTCATGATGACGACGTTGTGGTAGCGGATCTTCTCGACGTCGAACTCCTTCCCTATGCCGCCGCCGATGGCGATGGCGAGGTTCTTGATCTCCTCGTGGTCCAGGAGCTTGTCCGGCCTGGCCTTCTCGACGTTGAGGATCTTGCCTCTCAGCGGGAGGATGGCCTGGAACTGCCTGTCCCTGCCCTGCTTGGCGCTTCCTCCTGCGGAGTCTCCCTCGACGATGTACAGCTCGCACTTCGACGGATCCCTCTCGGAGCAGTCGGCGAGCTTCCCGGGGAGGCTCGTCGTCTCGAGGACGCTCTTCCTCCTGGTGGCATCGCGGGCCTTCCTCGAGGCTTCGCGGGCCTCCAGGGCGATGATGTTCTTCTTGATGATCTGCTGTGCCACCTGCGGGTTCTCGAGCAGATACTCGGCGAACTTGTCGTTCATCAGGGCGGACACGGCGCCCTGTGCGGCGCTGCTTCCCAGTTTCGCCTTGGTCTGACCCTCGAACTGGGGGTCGGACATCCTGATGCTGACGATCGCGGTGAGCCCTTCACGGCAGTCGGCACCCTCGAGGGTCATGTCCTTGAGCAGGTTGTTGGCCTTGCCGTAGTCGTTGAGCGTCTTCGTGAGAGCGGTCCTGAATCCCGTGAGGTGCGTTCCCCCTTCGGGCGTGAAGATGGTGTTGACGAAGGAGTCGATCTCCTCGTTGTAGCCGTCGGTCCACTGCATCGCGATGTCGATCTGGATGCCGTTCTTCTCGCCGTTGAAGCGTATGGGGACGGGATGAATGGGCGTCTTGGACCTGTTGAGGTACTGGACGAACTCTGATACCCCGCCGTCGAAGTGGAACCTCTCCTTCTTCCCTGTGCGCCTGTCCTCGAAGTTTATTGTGGCCTCGGTGTTCAGGAACGCCTGGTTGCGGAACCTGTTCTGAAGGGTGGTGTAATCGAAGGTCGTGACCTCGAACATCGCGGGGTCGGGCCAGAACGTGATGGACGTCCCGTGCCTGTCGGAATCGCCGATGACCTCGACGGAGCCGTCGGGGACCCCGATCTTGTAGGATTGGCGGAAGCGCTTGCCCTCCCTGTCGATGACGGCCACGAGCTTCTCGGAGAGCGCGTTGACGACGGACACTCCGACACCGTGCAGTCCCCCGGAGACCTTGTAGCTGTTCTGATTGAACTTGCCGCCCGCGTGGAGGTCCGTGAGGCACATCTCCAATGCGGACTTCCCCTCGGCATGGTTCATGGCCGTAGGGATGCCCCTTCCGTTGTCGTTGACGGTGATTGAGCCGTCCTCGTTGATGATGACGTCCACCTCTGTGGCGAATCCCGCCATCACCTCGTCGATACCGTTGTCGACGACCTCGTAGACCATGTGGTGCAGACCGCGGGAATCGGTGGATCCGATGTACATCCCGGGTCTCTTCCTGACGGCTTCGAGACCGTGAAGGGCGACGATGGAATCCGCGCCGTAGTCCTCCTCGGCCTTCTCGTAGTTCCCATCCATTGCTATCAGACGGGCTAGTCCGTTTTCTTATATATACGCGCGCACGACGCGCATGCGCACGCGTGTAATAAAGAGAGGTCGGGCCTCGCGGTACATGTCGATGAACGCGTCGAGGCTCGCGAACGGCCAGTTCCGGAGGTATTGGACGTGCTCCATCCGCTCCGTGAGCACCGTGAATCCGAAATCCTCCTTGGAGGCGTCCGTATCGAAGTACGGCACGGCCTGCGAGATGACGGAACTGGGCATGGAGATGCCCCGGGCGGTCCGCGCCCCGGCGGCCTGGAACGGTTCAGCCGCCGAATGAGCCGGAGGTCCGGCCAATCCTTTTTAGGGACTCCCTCGGATATACGGACGAGTCACCATGAGCACCACAATGGAGCAGGCCCGCCGCGGAGAGGTCACGGACCTCATGCGCGCCATAGCCGAGAAGGAGGGCGTCAGCCCCGAGTTCGTACGCAACGGTATCGCCTCGGGTCGCATATGTGCCCCCCACAACCCCGTCCACGATGCGGAACCCGCCGCCATCGGCGAAGGTCTGTCCGTCAAGATCAACGTCAACCTCGGAACCTCCAGGGACATCGTGGACCTCGATTCCGAGCTCGAGAAGCTCCGTGTCGGACTACGCTACGGCGCCGACGCGGTCATGGACCTGAGCACCGGGGGGGACATCGATGCCATACGTGCCAGACTCCTGAAGGAATGCCCTGTGATGATGGGTTCCGTCCCGATCTACCAGACCGGGCTGACCGCAGCGAGGAGGAACGCCGTGGTCGAGATGACCGAGGACGACATCTTCAACGGCATCGAGAAGCACGCCAAGGACGGGATGGACTTCATGACCGTCCACTGCGGGATCACCCGCGAATCGGTCGCGTGGCTCCAGAAGAGCGGCCGCCTCATGGACGTCGTTTCCAGGGGAGGATCGTTCCTCACCGCATGGATCCTCCACAACGAGGAGGAGAACCCCCTCTACAAGAACTACGACTACCTGCTCGAGATGGCTCGCAAGTACGAGTTCACTCTGTCCCTCGGAGACGGATTCAGGCCCGGATGCATCGATGATGCTTCCGATCAGGCGCAGATCTCCGAGCTCATGACCCTCGGACATCTCGTCAAGCGCGCCAGGGCCGCCGGCGTCCAGAACATGGTCGAAGGCCCTGGACACGTCCCCCTGGACCAGGTCCCGATGAACATACAGCTCCAGAAGAGGCTCTGCGACGGGGCCCCGTTCTACGTTCTCGGACCCCTCGTCACCGACATCGCGCCCGGATACGACCATATCGTGGGCGCCATCGGAGGATCGGTCGCGGCTCAGGCCGGTGCCGACTTCCTCTGCTACCTGACCCCTGCGGAGCACCTGTCCCTCCCGGACGTCGACGATGTCAGGGAAGGCGTGATCGCCTCGAAGATCGCCGCCCACCTCGGCGACCTGTGCAGAGGGATCGGAAGGGAGAGGGATCAGCGCATGGCGAGGGCCAGGAAGGTCCTGGATTGGAACACCATGTACGACACCTGCATAGATCCGGAGAAGGCCCGCAGGTACAGATGCAGAGGCTGCACGGAGGAGAGCGAAGGATGCTCCATGTGCGGCGATGTATGCGCGATCAAGATCGTCAACACCTACATGAGCAAGGACGACAAGGGCGGACACGACTGCTGAGGTCGAAGAACAGGGAATGGAGCCACTGGAGGGGATCGAACCCCCGGCCTACGGTTTACGAAACCGCCGCTCTACCGCTGAGCCACAGTGGCAATGAAAGGTGCGATTGATTACTCCTATTTAACGAGTAAGATGGACCGATTGAGGGGCGCGTGAAGCCCCTCGATCCCTCTTGTATTGCGGGAAGAGGTCCCTGAAGACCACCGCATCCTTCTCGATCAGCGGCGATTCGCTGATGAACGTGCAGTCCTGCTTGGAATCCTGGAGGACGTGTGCCAGCATGGCCATGTCGGGCTCCTTGGCATCCAGCGGGAGGTGGGAGATCTCGCCCTTCTCCCCGTATTTGATGCAGCTGATATGGAAATGAGCGATCGGTCCGCAGAGGGAGAAGAACTCGTCGGTCAGATCCCTCATGTCGTCCTCGGTCCTGAGGCATCCATGTCCACGGGCATGGACATGGGCGACATCCAGAACGGGACGGACCCCGTCCACCGATTCCATGACCTGCGCGATCTCCTTCAGAGTGCCATATTGACCGAGCTTCCCCATGGTCTCCACGCCGAGGGTCACATCCTTTATGCCCTCGTCGTCGAGCATGTCCTTGCATCTCGACAGCCCTGCGACGACCGAATCGGTGGCCGTCTCGGGGGATTTCCCGTAGGATGCGGCATGGATCACGATGATGTACGCACCGAGATTGTGAGCCGCACGGGCGGTGCTCATGACCCACTCGATGCTCTTCTCGCGGGTCTCGGGATTGTCAGAGTTGAAGCTTATGAAATAAGGCGCATGGCAGCTCAGCCTGATGTCGAGCTCCTTCGCCTTTGCCCCGACCTCGAGGGCGCGCTCCGGCTTGATGCGGGCGCCACGGACGAACTCGACCTCGAGGGCGTCCAACCCTATGCTGCGGGTGTATTCCAACGCACCCTCAGGCGTCTTTCCGGCTGCGGGGTATCCCGCGGGTCCGAATCTCATGCACCGCGGAATGCAACCTGCTTATTATTCGGTATTGCCGATACGGACAGGCATGAAGCTGAAGCTCGATGTCTCCCTCGATCCCACCCTGGGATGCGGACAGGCGCACCGCTGGAGGAAATCCGGCGATGTCTGGGAGGGCGTCCTCGGGAACGAGATCGTCCGTCTGAAGCAGACGGAGGACGGCATGGACGTCGAGGGATGCGGGAGCGAATCGAGGATCCTGGATTACATGCGCTCCGGGGACGACCTGGAGGCCATCGTCTCCGAGATCTCCGAGAAGGACCCGTGCGTGGCTTCGCTGTCGGAGCGCTGCCCCGGCCTCCGCATCCTGAAGCAGGACGAGTGGGAATGCCTCGCGACATACCTCCTCGCGACGAATGCGAACGTCGCCAGGATCGGGAAGATGGTCGAATCCGTGTGCGACACCTTCGGAAGGGACCTGGGCGGAAGGCATGCCTTCCCCTCCCCGAGGGAGATCCTGGACAAGGCGGATCTCGTCTGCGGATGCAGGCTCGGATTCCGCGAACAACGCTTCATCGAGCTCGCGAGACGCGTCGAGAACGGGGAGATCGACCCCGAAGGGATAGGGGAACTGGACTACGACGGCTGCGTGAAGGCGCTGATCGGAATCAACGGCGTCGGTCCGAAGGTGGCCGACTGCGTGGCCCTGTTCGGATACGGTCATCTCGAAGCGTTCCCGGTGGATATCCGCATCTCCCATGTGATGGACAGGATGTACGGCGTGACCGGATCGTACAAGCGCGTCTCGGAATACGGACGCGAGAAGTTCGGAAGATACGCGGGATACGCCCAAGAGCTGCTCTACCACAGCGATCACATCTGAGTGGGATCGAAGTGGCATTTCGGAGGATACACCCCGGTCTGCTCCTTGTAGATGTATGCGAGAAGCCCGTTCTGCTTGGTCCGGCAGCAGATGCGGCACACCTCCGCGTTGTAGTCGGAGGTCCCGTCCACGATACGGGCGGCCGATTCCTTCACGTCGTTCAGGAAATCCTCGTACATGGGCGCGGAGGAGTACTCGCCGCCGCGCTTCTTGCTGAGATACTGTGAGATGGCGGCGTCCGTCACCCCGAACGTCTTGGCCACCCCGGCCTGGGACATGCCGTGGCCGGAGACGAGCTCGCACGCGAGCTCCCTGCGGACAAGAGGCAGTATCTGCCAGACGACGACTTCGCAGGGGATCTTCATTGACGATACCAATCGCGTATTTCCTATAAGACGCTTAAGGCCGTTAACTCATGGCCCCAGGTTCAGCTTCGAGTAGAACTCGGAGACGTCCCAGTCGTCGTCCTCCCTCTCCCTCTGGCTCTCGATCCTCACACCGACCAGCTGGGCGGTCTCCTTCATGACCCTGGATGCGCGATCGGAACCCTCGAACTCCTCGACCTTGGCGCCGGAGGCGCAGATCTTGCCCTTGAACGAACCGATGATGGACGTTCCGTGCATCACGACCGAGCGCGTGGAGCCGCAGTGGTTCTTGATCATATCCCTGAGATACAGGTTGAGATTGTCCTGGGAGTTGAGCACGAACGCCTCCGCGAAGCGCAGAGGCTCCTTGCCGATGTCCGAGGCCTTCATCCATCTGAGCGTCGGATCGTCCTCGGCGAAGAACCCCTTCTTAAGGTATCCCTCGTCCTCCAGCTCGGCCAGGATGCGGCGGATCTCCGCCATCCTGCATCCGGTGTCGAGGAACGACGCGAGGAGATCGGCGGTGAACGACCCGAAACCGTCGAAATGCCTGCGTGCGACCTCCTTGAGGGCCTCCATGCGGCCCATCCCGTTGTCCTTGACCTCGACATAGCGAGAATCATCCTGCTGACCTATCACGGATGCATGGACGAGCTCGGAGATCGCGTCCGAAGTGGCATCCTGAGAGTACGGCGAGTTGGATAGGATGTCCTTCTTCGATACGGGCTGATCGCGTCTCACCATCCCCAGAACGTTCTTCGCAGGCTCGCTGAGAGGTCCGGCCTTGGCCGCCCTGTACAGAGAGGCCGTCTCCGGGGATGCGTATCCGACGTATGCGGGCATCAGGGTGGTCTTGATCGCACCCGTCCCGTCCAGCTGCTTCTTCAGGGACGAACCGTCCCTGACACGGACGATCAGCTCCTGATCGCCCCTTATGTATCCTCTGGTCCTCAGCAGGTCGGCGGCATACATGACGCGGTCGGTCTTGGATATGCCCTGCCTCCTGATCGCCAGGGACAGCAGCAGCTCCTCGGGGACCGCCCAGGGCTCGAACCTGCCCTTGGCGTAGAAGCCGTTGATGAAATGGTATCCGTTCGTTCTCAGGATATCCGCCATGGACTCGTCCAGGTCGGCGGCGTCCTTGGTGAGGATCTCGCGGATGCGGACGATCTCCATGCCCTTCTGCCTGTAGAAACCCATCATCCCGTCTATCGCGTCCAGGGCCTCCGGCAGGAGGTCGGGCGAATCCAGGTCCATGCCGCGTATGTCGATGACACCGGCCATCTCCCACATCTCTATGGCGCCCACGACGGAATCGCCTCTGACGATGGGGTAGATCCACTTGTCGCCGTAGCGGGAGGTGATCTCCGCCCACTTCGATCCGATGTCCGGATCGCTCAGGGTGAGGATCCTCAGCGGGAAGTGCTGCTCGGGGATATCCGACATCAGCGATATCTCGTCGGACATGATCAGCATGGGGGATTGGCCCTCGCCGACCAGGATGGTCTCGGCGCCGACCTTCGGTGCCAGCTCCTCCGTCTGGTCTGCGGAGAGGCCGGTGATGAATCTCATGGATCCCGCAGGAACGGGGCCGTATCCGCGGATGGCCGCCCTAGTGAGCTCGGCGGCGGCATCCTCGCCGGGGTCCCCCGGCTCGTACAGGCAATAGGTGTTCTCGGTCCCCCAGTCCTCCTTGGTGTCGAAGGCGCGTATGACCTTCAGGGACCTGTCGACCCTCATGACCGCCTCCTTGGCGGCCTCCTTCTCCATGCCCGTGGCGGCGACTATCTGCCTGAGGGTCGCATGCCCGAGGCGTTCGATGGCCTCGATTATGCGCTCGTCCCCGGGCTGCGTCTCGTCGTTCCTGAAGGCCGCGAGACGGTCGCCGTCCTCCTTCAGCACGAATCTGACCCTTCCTCTGACGAATCTGCCCAGGAGGATCTCGCCAGTGCGCCTCATCTCCTGCCACTCGCGGAGGTCGAAGCCCTCCACCCTCTGATAGACGTCGAGCTCGCTCCCGGCGGAGCCGTAGAACTCGAAGTACTCGCGGATGGAGGAGAACCTCTCGCCCTTGGAGAGCCTGTAGCGCTCCACGGTCTCGTAGTCGAAGACGTTGTCCTTCCCGGCCTTGAGACGCATGTAGTCCAGCTTCAGCATGTACTGGTCGCTCTCGGAGATCAGGAACCTGCCCTTGACGACCTCCTCCTCGGCGCAGAGCGACTCGAGGGACGCCCTGGCATCGGATTCCTCCAGGGAGAGCGCGTATGCTATCTCCTGCAGGGTGGCGGGCGCGAAGCACTCCAGGTATCTCAGGATTATGCGATCGATCGCCTCGGTGCGGTCCACCTCGGGATACTCCGCCTTGGAGAAGAACCACCTGTTGTTGCCGGCGATGCCCGTCCTGGCTACGAGATACATGGACTCCAGCTTCCTGACGGACCTGAACGCCTTGTCCTCGCTTATCTCCAGATCCGTGGCGATCTGGGAGAGCGCGGTCCTGTCGCCCATGTGCGCGAGGACGGCCTCGTCCGTCTCGTTGAGCCTCCTGTCCTTGTGGGTGGCCGCGGCATAGTACGGGACCTCCGATGCTATCATGACATGCGTCTCGTCGAGGAACACGGTGCCCAGGGTCCCGTCGTTGATCAGGTCCCTGATCCACCCGTCCACGGTGGCCTTGTCCTCGTCGGAATAGGCGTAGACGTTCCTGCCCCTCTGCCTGATGGCCTGGAGCGGACCGGTTGCGGCCAGCAGCTTGGGGATGTCCTCCTTGCACATGGCTCTGGGAGGCTTCTGCGAATAGTACGGGATGATCTGATCCTCGGTGAACTCGAACTCGCTCACATCGCCCAGCGCCCTGTACAGGACCTTCCTGTGGAGCTCGCGGAGCAGCGCGGACCTGTCCTCCATGAGGACGATATCCGAGAATCCGGAGAGGATAGCCGAGTGTGCGAAGGGGGACGGCGTCCCCGTGAAGCGTATGGTAGAGACGGACATCTTCCCGGATTCGATCATGTCGAGGACGTAGCGGGCGTTCTTCACGTCCATGTCGTCCTCCAGGACCTCCCTGTAGGTCTCCTCTATGACGGGGACGTCCTCCATATCGCCCATGGCCTCGAGCAGATACGACGAGCGGACCTGCTGCCTGTTGACCGATATCGGGCGGCCCATGTAGTTCCTGAGGATCATGAAGCTGCGGGCGGCGGTGTGCCTGAACCTGAGCTTGAATATCTCGGAATCGCGGATGGCCTTCCTGAGGATGGGCTCCAGCTCGGAGGACCTCACCATCCCGGGAATGGTGGCGGGATCCAGCTTCCTGGGCAGCCCCAGCATGAAGCTGTCGTCGGAGATGGTGACCGAGACGTTGGATCCGATCATCCCCGTGATCCTGTAGGCGTACGCTCTGGAGAGGGCGTCGTTGACCCTGCGTCCGAACGGATAATGGAATACGAGCTTCTGATTGCCGGACGGGTCGATGTACTCCTCGATCGCCAGCCTGTGGTCGTCGGGGATGAATCCCGCGACGGCCTCCTGCTCTCTGAAATATGAGAGTATGCTCCTCGCGGACCCCTCGTCCACGTCGAAGTCCTTGGAGATGCCGGACACGGCGGGCTTGTCGGCCTCCGTTATCCTCTCCTCCATCTCGCCGCGGAACCTGGCGATGTCCATGGACAGGTCGAAGCTCCTCGGAAGCATCTCCCCGGCCCAGGAAGGCACGGTGGGCTTCCTCCCGCTGGCCTCCTTGACGTATGCGGTCATCCCCTTGGAGCGGACGAACTCGAACGAACGGCCTCCGAGGACGAAGACGTCCCTGGGAGACAGCCTCTCCACGAACTTCTCGGAGAGCTCCCCTGCGGTGGATCCGTGGTTGGTGACGACGCGGTAGTTAGCCTCCTCGGGGATCGTTCCCAGGTTCATGAAGTAGATCATCCTGGATCCCTTCTTCCTGCCGAACTGCTCGTCCTCCTCGTCGTACCATATCTTCGAGTAGACGCCTTCGAAGCTGTCCTTGCTCCCCAGGTACCTGAGCACCTGGTCGAAGCTCTCCCTCGAGAGGTTGCGGTAGCAGTAAGACCCTTTGACGAGGTCGTAGGCCTCCTCAGCCCCCCATTTGCGGTCGAGACTCATCCCCACGACGGTCTGCGAGAGGACGTCGAGGCAATTCTCAGGTATGCCGACCCTGTCGATGTCCCCGCGGTGGGCGGCTCTGCACAACACCGCGCATTCCACCAGATCGTCCGGGTCGAACACCAGGAGACGGCCCTTGGCCACCTTCCCGAAGCTGTGACCGCTCCTTCCGATCCTCTGCAGACCCTTGGCCACGGACTTGGGCGAACCGATCTGACAGACCAGGTCCACCGATCCGATGTCGATCCCCAGCTCCAGGGATGTCGAGGACACGACGCACTTGATCTCGCCGTGCTTGAGCCTCTCCTCCACGTCGAGCCTTATCTCCTTGCCCAGGGAGCTGTGGTGGACCTCGACGCTCTCGAGTCCCCTCTCCTTGAGCTTGTATACGACGCTCTCGGCTCCGGACCTCGTGTTGGTGAACACCAGAGTGGTCTCGTGCTGGTCGATGAGGTCCTTCAGCATGTCGTACATCATCGAATTGACGATGTCCGACGGGAGGGTGGTCATGTCCGCGGCGGGACAGATGACCTGCAGATCGAGCTTCTTCTTCGAGCCCGATTCTATGAGGGCGACGTCGCGGCAGGATCCGTCGGGATTGCATCCGACCAGATAGGCGGCGATCGCCTCTATCGGAGCGAGGGTCGCGGACAGCCCGATGCGGACGAAATCGTTCTCGCAATGGTTCCTGAGCCTCTCCAGCGTGAGGGACAGGAAGGCACCCCTCTTGGAATCGCAGATGTCGTGGATCTCATCGAGGATCACCCACTCGACCTTCTTGAACGCCTCGCTGAACTTCGGGGCGGAGAGGATGAGCGCCAGGCTCTCGGGGGTGGTGATGAGGATGTGGGGCGGATGGCGGACCATCTTCTGCCTCTCGTTCTGAGGGGTATCCCCGGAACGGACGGCCACACGGATGTCGGGGACGTTCATGCCCCGCTCCTCGGCCAGCTCGCGCATCTGCGCCAGAGGCTCGTTGAGGTTGCGGTTGACGTCGTTCGCCAGAGCCTTGAGCGGGGAGACGTAGATGCAGTAGACCCTCTCCTCCAGAGTGCCCTCCCTCGCATAACGGGTGAGCTCGTTGATGATGCTGGTGAACGCCGTGAGCGTCTTCCCCGATCCGGTGGGGGAGGAGACGAGCACGTTGCGCCTCTGATGGATGACGGGGATCGCCTTGGACTGCGGGATGGTCAGACCTTCGAAGCGTTCATCGAACCACGTGGAGATCAGAGGCTCCATCGTCGACATGACTTCTTGCTTCGTGTAGGTCCTATCCACTTTCTCCAGCATCTCAACCACAATCGTTAACTCCATGAACAGGACCGTAATAAGCGTTTCTTCGAGGAGTCGCGCGTCATAGTTATCTATCCGTCCCACGTTCTGATGATCATGAGATGCGACCTCGCCTCACGGACCCTCATCGCTTCGATGGCCATTCTGGCGATCGCATCGCTGATCATTCTCGCGCCCCCCGCGTCTGCGGACAAGCCGGTCGTTCCCGATGAACCGACGGTGACCGACTACACGATCTACGGATTCGTGTACAACGTGTCGGATCAGGTCAACATACCCATGGAGAACGTCAAGGTGCAGCTCCTGGATGCGGAGAAGAGCATCGTATTCGTCACATACACCGACGCCAACGGCAGATTCGAGTTCACCTACACAGAGGGGCAGGGCAAGTACCTCGCATTCGAGTACACCGGATACACCGTCAGAAGCCTTCCCGACTCGATGAAACTCTATGCGGAGGACATGTTCTCGTTCGACCTCACGGGGATCGAACCGGACCAGGACGGCAAATACGCCCTGACCACCGCCGATGATGCGTACCACACCATCGGCATGAGGGCTACCAACGGCATCCTGTTCGGATACGTCAAGGGGATCAAGGGCAGCAACACGTTCGATATCGAGAACGCTGAGGTCACGATGGTCTCGGACACCGGTCAGAGCTACAAGACCAGCACCAACTCGGACGGATACTTCGAGATGAAGGACATCCCCTACGGGACCTACACGGTGAGGGCGAGCTGCAACGGATTCGGAACCTCCGAACCCATCCAGGCGAGCACTGCCGATACGACGGGGATCGTCATCAGCCTCGTGGAGAACGAGTTCGGTATAGGGATCCTCGGAGGCCTCGACGCCCCTCATGCCATGATGGTCATCGGGATCCTGATCATCGGCGCCATCATCCTGCTGACCCTGATCGCGGTCCACAGGTCGAGGACGCCCGGATCCGACATCGTCATCGTCAACGACATGGAGGAGCTGGAGGAGGAAGAGGGGCTCAATCGCCCCTGATCAGGGACTTCCTGACGTTCTCGTACAGGCTGTTCCCCTCGGCATCCATCGCCACTATGAGCGGTCCGAGCCTCTCGGCGTCGAAGCTCCAGAGAGCCTCGGCCATCCCGAGATCGAGCCATTGGACGCCTCTGCACCTTCCGAGACCCTCCGCGAGCGATACGGCCGCACCGCCGGTGGCGGCGAGGTAGACGCATCCGCATTCCTTCATGGCCTCCGCGACCTCGGCGGACATGCCGCCCTTCCCTATTATCGCACGGATGCCGAAGGTTCTGATCATCTCGGGCTCGAGCCTGTTCATGCGCGCGGATGTCGTAGGACCTGCAGCGACGACGACCCGTCCGTCCTCGGTCTCCTTCATGATCGGCCCGCAGTGGTACAGGACGCAGCCGTCGAGCTCCGCGGGGGTGTCCTTCCCCTCGCGGGACAGCTTCAACGCACGGATGTGCGCCTCGTCCCTCCCGGTCACGATGGGGCCGGATACGAACACCGTGTCGCCCAGCTTCAGGGATCTGACCGCCGCATCGTTGAGAGGTGCCTGGAGAACGGTCAGAACATCGCCCCCTGGGCATAGTCGACGCCTTCCGCGGTCATCCTGGCGGATGCACGGCGGGTCGCCCAGCATCCGATGTTAACGGCCACAGGCAGGCTCGCGGTGTGGCAGTTGGCCTTCTTGATCCTGACTCCGAGACAGGTCGTGGCACCGCCGAGACCCATGGGCCCCAGACCAGAGGCGTTGAGCCTGACGAACAGCCTCTCCTCCATCTCCTTCAGAACGGGATCCGGGTTCTCCGCATCGAGGGGTATGGCCAACGCCATCTTCGCCATCTCGGTGCAGGTATCGGACATCCCGCCTATCCCGACGCCCACGATGGTGGGCGGACAGGGGCGGCCTCCGGCATCCAGGACGGCATCGACGATGAAGTCCTCGACGCCCTTGATCCCGTCCGCAGGATTCAGCATGCCCAAGCGGGTCATGTTCTCGGATCCGGCTCCCTTCGGCAGGACCGTGATCTCGGTGAAATCGTCGTCCGTGGGGATGTAATGGATGATCGGCATCCCGGGGCCGAGGTTCCTTCCGCCGTTCTCCCTCGTGATGGGGTCGACGGTGTTGGGGCGCAGCGGGATCTCCGCGGTGGCCCTCTCGACGCCCTTGGCGATCTCCCTGCCGATGGACGAATCGAATCTGCCGCGGACGTAGAATACAGGGACGCCCGTGTCCTGGCACATGGGCTTGCCCATATGCTCGGCCTTCTTCAGATTGTCCATGATGGCGCCGATCTGGGTGTACGCGACCGGGTTGGTCTCCCACATGCCGGCGGCCTCCAAGGCCCATCCGACGTCCTCAGGGATCTTGGTGTTCGCCAGACGGAGCAGGTTCACGACGACCTGATCGACCGGCTCGGGGAGCTTTATCATGAACGGTTGACAGGGGTCGCCGTATTTGTCTTCATCCCCGGACCTGACGTCCGGGAACGTAGTAGAGGACGTCCTCGACGCGGACGACCTTCACCGTCTCCCCTATCTCGGCATCGGCCGGGACCTTCAGATCCACCGTCGCATAGCTGCTGGGATCCAGGACCTGGATCTCGGCTCCGGAGCGGTTCACGACCGTGGCGTCGGCCAGATCGGACGACTTCTCATAGAGCTTGATGGCGGTCATGTCCGCACGGCGCACCGAACGGTCCCTGAAATCGGACAGGTCGACCAGTCTTCCGCCGTTCCCGTTGACACGAGTGAGAACGCAGTGCCTGCCCTGGAACACGACGACGTCCCCGGTCCTGTAGTCCGGGAGACGGACCAGATAGGTCAGACGGTACATGTCCTGCCCGTCGGTGGTCTGCCCTACGAGCTTCGGGGACTCCTTGGTCTCGGCGCAGAACGACTCCGCCAGCTCCTTCGCGAGGGATTTGCCCAATGCTATGGACGACAGATACACGTCCACCCCGCCGGTGACGAGCTCCATCTTCGTGATGAACAGCTGGCGGTTGTTGACCGCCTGCCTGGCGACGGAGTTCTCGGTCATGGCGAGCGCCTCCTCGCGGGTGGCGTCGTCCAGCTTCCCCGAGACGGTACGGATCTGCAGGATCGCCTCATAGTAGCTGCCCAGCTGCCTGGAGCAGCGCCTGCAGACCGTGTTCTTGATCCTGACGGTGGTGGACGCCTCCCCTTCGGCGGCATATCCCATGACGTCGCAGTCCGCATGGACGGTGACGGCGAACGCCCTGGGGTCCTGCCCCTCCACATAGGAGGATACGGAGACGATCTCCGCGCCCTTCACGGCCATCAGCGCATCGATCGCGGCATCCTGGATGGCGACCATGGGATCGCGCTTGACCCACCTTCCGCCGAAGTCGTACTCGCGGCAGTTGGTGCATACATGGAGGTCGACATGGTGGGGGAGGTCGACGAGCTGCCTTCCCGCCAGCCAGCAGTCGATGCAGAGCCCGTCGAGGGACTCCTCGCACTCGACGCCGCATTTGACGCAGAAGTTCACATCAACACCGCCTGAGCGTGCTTCACGCCGCCGATCACCATGACCGCGTCCGGGGAGACGAAGCCCTCGCGGATGGCGAGGTCGACGACCTCGTTCCCCACGAGATTGATGATCGTGGCGATCCCGAGCCTCTGGATGAAGGCCTCCTCCTCCAGGGACTCGCCCATGTAGAAGTCCTCGTGGACCGTGATCTTGGCCTGCCCCTCTCTGAACGTCTTCCCGAGTGTGTCCTCGTCGCAGGCCGCGACTATCCTCTCGTCCCCGTGCGTGTGCAACCTTACGTACATGTTCATGCCAGCTTGTAGATCCCCGAGGGGGTCTTGTAGATCTCTCCTGCGTCGCTGAGCTGCTTGAGCGCCCTCGTGACGTCGATATCGGCCAGCCCCTGGCTGGAACCGTGCTGAGTGAGCTCCTCGGAGGACAATCCGTCCGCTCCGAACTCCCTGAATATCTGACGGACCACGTCGATCTTGTTGCGGTCCTTCGAGCTTATGCCTGTGGCGATCTTGTCGATGTCGAATCCGCCGTCGTCGCTGCCTGCGATCCTGCGGAGATAGTCCTCCACCAGGTCGACCGCGCGGTTGGCATCCAGGTCGGTGACCACTCCGCTCAGCCTCATCTTCGCGGACGCCTCAGACAGACGGACGAACGCCTCCAGCTGCCTGGCCGTGATTGGAACGGAGTTCCCTCCGTTGCCCATGTTCCTGATCCTGAGGTAGCTCTCCTCGATGATCCTCATGGCATCGTCGGTCATGATGGGTGTGATCCTCTTCGAGTAGGCCACGTACTTCCTCAGCATCTCCTGCTCGTAGACGGGACGGATGTTGTCCGTCTTGTCGAGGATCTTCTCGGCATCGATGCCGGGGATCTTGTCCCCTTCGTGCATCATCCTGACCTGTCCGCGCTGATGCGCGTTCAGGATATGCTCGGTGATGGCCGTGTCCCTCTTCTTGTCCGGCTTGTCCGTCAGGACGAATATGAGATCGAAACGGGACATCAGCGCAGGAGGCAGGTCGATCTGGTCCGCGATCGGCGTGTCCTCCTCGAACCTCCCGTACTTCGGGTTAGCCGCGGCGAGCATGGAGCACCTGCACTGCAGGGTCGCTGTGATACCGGCCTTGGCGACGGAGATCCTCTGCGACTCCATGGCCTCGTGAAGGGACGAACGATCCTGGTCGGTCATCTTGTCCAGCTCATCGATGCAGGCCAATCCCTTGTCCGCGAGGACCAGCGCACCTGCCTCCAGGGTCCACCTTCCGTCTCCGAAGTCGTCCCTCACGGCGGCGGCCGTCAGTCCTGCGGCGGATGCCGATTTACCGGATGCATAGATTCCACGGGGCGCCAGGGCGCTCATGTACCTCAGCAGCTGGGATTTCGCGACTCCGGGGTCTCCGATGAGAAGGATGTGCATGTCTCCTCTCATGACGGTCCCGTCGTCCATCTCCTTGTGGCATCCTCCGAAGAGCTGCAGGGCGATGGCCCTCTTGACCGAATCCAATCCGTAGATCGACGGCGAGATCGAATGGACGACGTTCTCGAAGAGCTCCGGGTCCATGGACATCTCCAGGATCTTCTTCTCGTCCTCCTCGGTGATGACGATCTCGTCGTACTCGTGCTGCTCGAACTCCACGGAGATGACGTCGAGATAGATCTCAAACACCGTGGACTTGTCCCTCTCGTTCTTCTCGGCGGAACGGAGGATGCCGTTAAGGGTGACCCTGTTACCCGCGGTGACCTCTCCGGCGATGTCGTCCTCCACGTATCCCGTGATCCTCTCGGGCTGGGCTCCGCCCCTGAGCCCCTCGGGGCTCTCCTGGATCTCGATCTTCTGCGTATCGATGTAGACGGAGGCCTTCTCATCCAGGTTGAACCTCGTGGAGGCCTTGTTGCATCCCCCTTCGGGGTTGTTGCACATCAGAGGCTCCTTGAGTATCATACCGGGCTGTGCGACCCAGATCTCCGCCCCGCACCTGGCGCATCTGAAGAGGGCGTGGGTCATCCTCGGCCTGACGGTGGTGACCTTCCTGGCGAGACCTTCGACGGCCACGAGCTTGCGGAGGTGGTCCGCCCTCAGGTTGCGTATATCGACCTTCGCGTCCCTCGGGAGATTGAATATCCTGACGTTGATCTCCTCGCCGGGGCGGTTGATGTTGGGCACCAGGGACATGACGGTCCTGCGGGCGATCTCGAGACAGCGGTCCGGCTCATCGAGCACGAACATGGCGAAATCGACGCTCATCGCGTTGATATCCGCGTAATCGACCCTGACGCTCTTCTTCTGAGGGAAGTTGTCCGCGATGCATGAGATCATGATACGGTACTTGTCCCTGGAGAAGACGTCGTTCCATGCGGCCTGGATGTCCTCATCCTGATAATTGGAAGGCATCAGTCGACCTCCTTCAAGCGGCACTCGTCGTCGACCCACCAGACCCATCCGCCGCGATCGACGGAGACCTGGCCCTTGATGAGGCCTGCCTTCCTGTATTTCATGAACGTCTTGGCGAGATCGTCGGGACATCTGTACTGGAAAGCCTGTTCAAGCCTGTCGGTGGCCTCTCTGGTGGTGACCTTGTCATCGCCGAGGGCCTCCCATATCATTCCGAGAAGGTCGTCTGCGCCCATACGCCGGAACCATGTATGCATCCATGATAAACATTCCCAAACGGTGTTGGAGAACAGGCGTCCGGAGCGGGTTCGCACATGGCCGATGCCATCGGGACCGCGCCAATGGATCCCGCATGAGCCAGATGCTCCGGGATGGACCTACCGCTCCGGATTCCGAGGATGCGCGGTCAGGCGCCGTCCCCGTCGTCCTCTTCCCCGGGTTCGTGACCGAGGATGCCCTTCAGATACTCGTTCTGAACGGCGACGACCTCCGTGCTGTCCTTCGCCTTGGAGTAGTCCTCGAGCATGTTGCCGTTGAGCCTCATGAACTCCGGGGCCCAGTTGAATCTCCCGAGGAACTCGGAGGCCTGCTCCTTCTCCCCGAGGATGTACAGCGATGCCATGACCGCCTCGGCGCTGTTCAGCTCCATCGGGCGGCCCCAGTTGATGGGGTTCGATGCCAACAGGTACGGGAGGGCGCGCTCCTCGACCCTCTTGGCACGGGGGAACTGATCGATGTTGGTCCAGGTGAGGTCCATCACCACCAGGCCCTTGCGGGCGTGATGGATGTCCGCAGGCGAAAGGGCGCGATCGGAGAACGGCGAGAGCACGATGGAGCCGGAGGGGATCGCACGGAGGGTCTTGACCTCCTTCCCCAATCCGAACTTCATCATGCGCTTGGCGGTGCACTTCTTCGGATCGCATTGGCATTCGTCGTAGATCAGAACGGGGATCATGCGACGACCATGCTCTTGAGGGATTCCGGATCCTCGAGGTGGACCCTGACCCACTCCTTGACCTCGTTCATCGAGGCCACGTACTCGTGGAAGAGCTCCAGGTCGTCGGTGGCGGTGAACTCGGAACGCTGCTTGACCTGGGCGAGGATCTGCTTCCCCTTCCAGGGGGTCCTTCCGGACCACTCGTCGAAGGTGGGCTTGTCCATGTAGATGACGAAATCGTAGTCCTCGTCCTCCCTCAGGAAGTCCCTGTCCTTGAAATCCTTGGAGATCTGGCGCCTGATGTCCTCCCCGCTGTCGTACATCGAAGAGATCATGTCGCAGTCCATGATGTCCTTCTCGGGACCGGCGCTGTAAAGCTCGTAGCTGTCATCGTAGAGCTGCCTCGCGAAGTACTCGGCCATCTGGGAGGCGAAATCGTTCTTCTGCTCGACGAAGAGCACGCGGACCTTCGGTTTGGACTCCTTCTTCTTGAACATCTCTAGGACCTGACCGACCCGAGAACCCGACGCCGATAAATACCCTCGCAGAAGGGAAGGGTTTGCGCGATCCCCGCGGAGAGCGGGGACCGGGGTCACCAAGGCGGCTGGCCGTTATGGGACATCACATACGTGTTGTACTGCTTGGCCAAAGCGTACGAATCGTACATCCCGTAGAACCACAGGATGACCGACCCGACCCATGTGAACAGGGTGATGACCCCCAGCGCACTGCATAGAATCTGGGCAATGAGCAGCGCCACACCCTTGCCGGCTTTCCCGACATAGATGTGTCCGAGTCCGGTGATGAACAGGGACATCAGCAGCGCAAGGTCCTCAGACCTCTTGTTGTATGTCATTCCAGGGTCCACTGCGTCCGTGCGTACGGACGGGACTGCGGACTCCACTGGACTGTCCGCCACGATGCATCCGCATTCGGGACAGAACCGCCCGCCTTCGGGGATCTCCTTGCCGCAATTACGACAGTACATCTCGTTCCTCCAACCCTTCATGCAGACGATGTTATTTGAACCATGGATTGCCATTGCAACGATTGGATGATATGCATACAGGCGCTATCACCAAGGCGGTTGACCGTCGTGAGCGAACAGATACTCGTTGTACAGCTGCGCCAATTTGTACGAATCGTACATCCCATAGATCCACAACGCGAAGGCGATGACGAACGGAAATAGCAGAACAAACGTCAGAGCCCAGCAGGCGACCGCCGCTACTAGGAGCCCTATCCCCCTGCTGGTCTGATTCAGATAGATGTGCCCGAGTCCGGTGATCATAAACGACAGGATGAGCACCAGCCCCTCGGACTTCTTGTTCATCAGGATCTTCGTATTCGTGCTCGAACTGTGATTCGAATCTCCATTGCCCGGGGTCAACGGACCTCCGGAGGTCGAATATCCGCAGCTCGGGCAGAACCTCCCGCCTTCGGGGATCTTCTCTCCGCAATTCGGACAGAACATGGTCTCACTTGTGTAGACCATGGCTCTCATGTATATGATATATTTCCGTAGAATGCGAAACCGACCCGAGATCCTAAGATATGCGGCCGAAATGGACATTTGACATGCATCAACACGAAACGCTAACATTATTCTTTATAGTCTAAGCGTCTTAAAGTACATCATGGGAGACCTGATGTATTGTCCCCAATGCCGCGAGAACAGGATGACCACGATGGACATCAACTGGGTCATCTTCATCATCCTGATAATCTGCGGAGTCATACTGGGGCTAGTCTATCTGCTGTACTGCTACATGGAGAAGAAGAAGTGTCCGGTATGCGGGACCAACTCCAAGCTCATGGAGCCCCCTCATACCAATTTCCAGCAACCGCCGAGCAGTTGATCCGAAAGAGACATAGCTAGACCAAACCGGGCGGGTTCTTCGGGATCCGCCCCTCCTTACGATCATCTTCTGCATGGAATGGCTTATCATCAGGTCGGTCATACAAGAGATGCCACGGTGATGATCGTTTTTTGAGCCGATCGATGACGATAGACGGGCGAGCTGAGTGGCACATCATTCTCAACGAAATCCGTTAATACGGTCCTTCGAATGCTTTCAACATGCCTACGCTCCAAGTAGCCCTGGACCTCATGCAGCTGAACAGGGCCGTCATCATCGCCCGCGAAGCGGTAGAAGGGGGAGTCGATTGGATAGAGGCGGGAACGCCTCTGATCAAGAGCGAAGGAGCCGAAGCGGTCCGCACGCTCAGAAGGGAATTCCCCGGGAAGAAGATCATCGCCGACACCAAGACCATGGATACCGGGTCCTTCGAAGTCGAGATCATGGCCAAGGCCGGCGCTGACATCGTCACCGTGCTCGGTCTTGCCGATGATGCCACCATCGAGGAGGCCGTCATGGCCGGTCGCAAGTACGGCGCCGAAGTCATGGTTGACATGATCAACGTCCCCGACAGGGTCGAACGCGCCAAACGCGTGGAGGCCCTCGGAGCATCCTACATCTGCATGCACATGGGCATCGACACCCAGATGAGGGGGGAGGAGCCTCCGATAGATGTTCTGAAGAAGATCGTCGATGCCGTCTCCATCCCCGTCGCCGTCGCCGGCGGCATCACCGCGGAGAACGCGGGGGAGTATGTCGAAGCGGGAGCATCCGATGTCATCGTCGGAGGAGCGATCATCAAGACCGATAACATCACAGCGGCCGCACAGGACATCAAGAAGTCCATGAGCGGTGCGAAGGTCGACACGAACCTCGCGAAGAAGTACAGCGAGGAGGACCTCTTCGAAGCATTCGGAAGGGTGTCCACCTGCAACATATCCGATGCGTTCCACAAGCAGGGCGTCATGTTCGGCATCCTGCCCCAGTCCCTCGCCCACCGTCAGAAGATGGTCGGCAGGGCCCTGACCGTGCAGACCACCAGCGGCGATTGGGCGAAGCCCGTGGAGGCCATCGACCGCGCCAAGGAGGGGGATGTCCTCGTCGTGGATGTGGGTGGAGCACCTGTTGCGGTATGGGGCGAGCTCGCGACCCACTCGGCCATGGTCATGGGAGTCAAGGGCATCGTCATCGACGGAGCCATAAGGGACATCGACGACATCAGGGACCTCGGATTCCCCGCATTCTCCAGGACCGTCGCGCCATGCGCCGGCGAACCGAAGGGATACGGAGGGATCGGCATCGAGGTGACCGTCGGCGGACAGAGAGTCCGTACCGGCGATTGGATCGTCGGAGACGAGTGCGGACTCGTCGTGATCCCCAAGGAGGTCGCCGTGGAGGTCGCCAACAGGGCCCTCGACGTCCACGAGAGGGAGAACAGGACCAGGGAGGAGATCGAACGCGGATCCACCCTGTCCAAGGTGAACGAGCTCTCCAAGTGGGAGCCCGTGAACTGATCATGAATGGGTCCGGGAGGTCCCGGACCCTGTTTGTTTCTATTATTCTCAATAGCGGGTGCCGTTGAGCTCCTGGTCCAGGGCCTTGAGCCTCTCGATCCTGTCGGGGGTGGAGGGGTGGGTCCTGAACAGGTTCATCAGCCCCCTCGTGGCCTTCTTGCCGAAGGGCGAGGAGATCCACACGTTCTCGTACGACGGGTTGTCGTAGCTGTTGGAGGACGCGGTGCATCCGCCCTCGATCTTCATCAGGGCGTTGGCGAGGGCCATGGGCTTGCCGGTGAGCCTTCCGCCGGACTCGTCCGCCAGATACTCCCTGTTCCTAGAGACGCCGAGCTGGATGAGGGCGGCGGCGATCGGGAGCGTTATGTCCGCCAGGAGGGCGATCGCCAGAGACGCTCCGTTGCGTTCGTCGTTGAACATCGCGGACCATACCGCGATCCTCGTCACGTAGGCGACGACGGATGCCATGGTGGATGCCACGGACATCACGAGGATGTCCCTGTTCTTCACGTGGGACAGCTCGTGGGCCATGACGCCTGCAAGCTCGTCGTCGTTTAGCATGTTCATCAGCTGCCTCGTCGCGACGACCGCCGCGTTCTTGGGATTCCTTCCCGTTGCGAACGCATTGGGCATGGGGAGGTTCGATATCCCGACCTCCGGCATGGGCAGACCCGCCTTCTGGACCAGTTCCTCGACGATGCCGTAAAGCCTCGGCTCCTCCTCCCTCGTGACGATCTTGACCTTGTTCGCACTCAAGGCCATGTTCTTCGAGAAGAAGTAGGAGAAGATGTTGATGAGGACCGAGATCCCCAGCATCACGACGAGTCCCAGCATCCAATTGTTGAAGATACCGCCTACGAGGCTTCCGATGACCACCAGGATGGCGGTCAGCAATGCGAACATCGCGGCCGTTCTGAGACGCCAGTGCATGTTTATCACCTCGGATTTATTTGGACGTGTATATAATCCTGTCACAGACAGTTTCGATAGGAACGGTCAGACCTGCAGCTCCATCCCGACGTAGAAATCGTCGACCCCTTTCAGTCCGAAATGCGCCCGGAGGTTCGTCATCCCGTCGCGACCGACGCAGTGGTTCAGATGGAGGTCCCTGCAGCCGTACGCCTCGAACTCCGAGGCGTAGATCTCCGCGACGGGCTTCTTCCTCTTCTCCAGGAGGACCGCTCCTACGAACGTCTTCGCATCGCGGCCGAACCTGTCCCGGACGGCTCCCAACGGCAGACCGGGGCCGGTGCAGCCCCTGCCGCTGACGATCGTCAGACCCTTCCCCTCGATGACCAGGAACGACTCCCTCGAACCGTCCTGGGATGCGAGCTGGGGGGTCACCCATACCTTGGGTACGACCTCGATCCATCCGTCGATCGCATGAAGGACGGCCTTGGCCCTGTTCTCCTCGGACAGCCCGACCGAACGGGACAGCAGCCCCTTCCTTCCGGCATACACCCCTTCCGGAGCGTACACATCCACGGGCGACTCCCTCTCTTGGAGGAATCCGTTGATCCCCCTGCTGTTGTCGGGGCATCTCTGGGAGACGACCACGGCATCTATCGAAGCGGGATCGATCTCCAGATGCTCCATGTTGTGGAGCAGGTACCTGTCCCTGAGGCCCGTGTCGAAGAGGACCCTCTTCCCCTCGGATTCGACCAGGACGGAGAAGCCCTTGGCCCCTATCAGCGGGGTGTCCACCATCGCGCCCTCGTCATAAACGCAGAGAATTCTTGCCATTCCCTCACCTACCATACATCGATTCGGGGATATCCCCGCAGATCCTGTGGATGCTCTCCACGGGCACCTCCCCGTTGGCGAGCCATGCCTTCACCCTCTTGGGGACGGTCGTGACGGACATTATCGCTCCCGGCTTCGCGGGATCGTCGATGTAATCCGTCTCTATCATGAAGCGGTCCGTGCCCTTGGCCATCGCCTCGCGGACGTTCGTCTTCGAGGCCGGTATCGATGGCATCACGCCGCAGGTCTCCTCCGGCGTCACGAATGGCGGGGAGGAGTGCTTGACGACCATCCCCCTGTCCAATCCAGCCCTGTCCGCCAGCTCCGCCAGGGAGCGGTCGGTATCGGCCTCGGACTCGCAATGGATGATCACGGGGCAGTCGACCTCCTCGGCCAGTTCCATCCCGCGGAGCAGGACGCGGTTGGATGCGTCCCATATCTCCTCGGAAACAGGGAAATGGGGCCTTCCGATCTCGCCGATGGCCACCGCCTTGCCCTCGGACACGGCTTTCGCCGCATCCTCCATGCCGCGGATCAGCATGTCCTCCGCGGCTTCGAGTCCGTAGGCTTCGGCGAGAGGGATGATCAGGACCGGATACGGTCCGACCGCTATGTTGATCTTCAGAGAAGTCGCCTCGCGTGCCTTGCGCGCCAATCCGTATGTTATCCCATAGGATTCCGCGAAATCCTCGCCGCGGTGTATCTGCACCTCGGCATAAGGGAGCGTCACAAGGGTCAGTCCGGTCCCTCCGGCCGCCTCGTACTCCCTGAGCGCATCCACATTCCTCCCCGAAGGGGACATATGGATATGGTTGTCGTACACGGGCACCTTCTCGCTCATCGGACCTGAATCCTCCTGCCGTTGATAATAAGCGCGCACCGACACGCCCGCAACTCCGTTATATATGACCGTGCCCAATCGTTCGTGCGATGGATTCGAACTCCCGCTTCATGCTCAAGGCGTTCAAGAAGTACTATCGCACGGACGGCCCCCTCGTACCGGACAGGTTCGCCCGCAGGGAATTCGGATTCATGTTCTTCGACAAGAACTTCGTGCAGAGGCACCTCTCGTTCAGCACCCCCGAGGAGCTCCGCAGATACATGCAGGGCAATGTACCAGCGCACAGCTACTACTCGACCTCCTACTACCGCAAGCCCGATGCTCCGGTGATGGAGGACAAGGAATGGCTGGGTGCGGAGCTCATCTTCGACCTGGATGCGGACCACCTCGACGGCGCCAAGGAGATGACCTACGCGCAGATGATCACCCAGATCAGGTCCGAGATGATCAACCTCGTGGATTCCTTCCTCCTCGACGACCTGGGATTCTCCGAGGACCAGGTCCACATAACGTTCTCCGGAGGAAGGGGATACCACGCACACGTCCGCACCCCTGATGTCATGGAGCTTGGAACCCATGAGCGCAGGGAGCTCGTCGACTACATCACCGGGACCGGCCTCGACATAGACTGGGTCTTCCCGTACAACCGGGTCGCCACATCCAAGGTCGTCACCGGCAGCGGCATGCGCACCAACGTGGCCAAGGACAGATTGATCCCTCCGGCCGATGCGGGAGGATGGAAGAAGAGGATGCGCAGAGGCCTGATGGACGTCGTCAACGACTTCTGCGACGGCGACGGGAAGGAGCTCAAGAGGGAGTATCCCAGCATCAAGAAGAGCGACATCAAGACCGTCTTCAAGGCCCAGGAGGAGCTGAAGAAGGCCAGGACCGTCCTGTTCGACAAGAACAACATGGCCATGCTCTCCACCGCCACGCAGAACATGCTCGTCAAGATCATGAAGGAGGATGTGGCCTACCGCCTGTCGGGAGAGGTCGACGAACCCGTCACCGCCGACATCAAGAGGCTCATCCGTCTCCCCGGATCCGTCCACGGCAAGAGCGGCCTGAGGGTCACCCCCATAACGAGAGCGGAGCTCACGGACTTCGATCCCCTGCAGATGGCGGTTCCCGAAGCATACTCCGACGACCCCGTCAAGATCACGATGAGGAAGCCTGCGGAGCTCGATATGAAAGGAGAGCACTTCTCTCTGAAAGGAGAGACCGAGGTCCCCGAATTCGCAGCGGTGTTCCTCATAGGCAGGAAGATGGCCGATTACGGATTCGCATCCGAAGAATCGCAGAGAACGAAGCTATTTTGAACATCTGGCACATATGGAAGGACCCCTCGGGGACCATCCCTTTCTTTTCTATATAATAAAAGAAACGCGAGCAAATGCTTTATTAAGTGGTTGCGAATGCCGAAACCAAGGTAATCACTATGAAAGCATTCCGTGTCACTGGAACCTATGCAGACCCCAGGCAGATCAGGCAGCCCTTCTCCGTCGAGATGGCAGCCGAGGACGAGGCCGCGGTCAGAGAGAAGGCCGTCTCCACCATCGGCAGCAAGCACAAGCTGAAGAGGTGGCAGATCGACATCACCGATGTCTCCGAGATCCCCGCCGACCAGGTCGTCAACCACGTCGTGAAATACCAGATCGGTGAGTGATCGTGGACGACAACGAGCTCCGTCAGGCCCTGGCCCTGATGGAAGCCTACAAGGACAGAGTCGAGGCGTTGACTCGCCAGGTCCAGGTCCTGCGCATGTCCCTCGACGAGGTGTCCCTTGCCCTGGAGGCCGTCAAGGCGTTCAAGGATGCGAAGGAGGGGGACGAGATCATGGTCCCCGTCGGCGCGTCCTGCTACATACCCGTGAAGGTCACTGCAAACAGGACCGTCATCACGGGAGTCAGTTCCGGCATCTCCGTTCAGAAGACGTCGGACCAGTCCATCGACTATCTCGAGGGCAACACCGCGGAGATCTCCGAAGCCCTGAAGAAGTCCATGGAAGCACTCAACGAGGCCCAGCAGAGCCTCGCAACCATGTCCGATGCCGTACAGCAGGAATACGCTGCGAGACGCCAGGCGGGCGCAAACATCCAGTGAGGTCGGGATCATGTTCGAGTCTCTGAAAGCCAAGATGAAAGACCTCTTCTCGAAGGGCGAGAAGCTCAAGGAAGAGGATGTGTACAAGCATGAGGAGACCGAACAGATTCCGGCACCCCAGCCTCCCGTTCAGCCTTCGGAACCGAAGGTTGAGGAGGTGAAAGTCCCGGAGCCCGTCGCACAGCCGGAGCCCGAGGCCGCACCCGCACCTGCTCCCGCACCCCCGAAGGAGGAGCCGAAGCTCTCCAGGAAGGAGATGCTGAGGCTCAAGAAGCAGGAGAAGAAGGAGGCCAAGCACCACCGCGAGACCACCGAGGCCCCCGTCGGAGACTCTGGGAAGAGGATCAAGGAGGACCCCCTCGACGAGATCCTGAACGAGCTGGAGATCATCCTCCTCGAAGCAGACGTGGCGTATCCCGTCGTCGAGGAGATCAAGGCCGGCGTGCGCGAGAACCTGGTCGGGAAGAAGTACGACCGCTCCTACACCCTGGAACAAGTCGTGGAGCTCGCGATCAAGGACGCCGTCAGGGACGTCCTCAAGATAAACGAATTCGATTTCGACGGATGGCTCGCCAAGCAGGAGAGACCCACCGTCGTCATGTTCGTCGGCATCAACGGAACCGGGAAGACCACCGCCATCGCGAAGATCGCGAACCGTATCATGAAGAACGGGGAGACAGTGGTCCTCGCGGCCTGCGACACCTTCAGGGCGGGCGCCATCGAGCAGCTCACCTACCACTCCGAGAAGCTCGGGTGCAAGATCGTCAAGCAGGATCACGATGCGGATCCGTCGGCCGTCGCCTTCGATGCGATAGAGCACGCCAAATCCAAGAGGAAGGACGTGGTCCTCATCGACACCGCCGGCAGGATGCAGACCAACAACAACCTCATAGAGGAGATGAAGAAGATCGTCAGGGTCGCCAAACCCGATCTGAAGGTCTTCGTCGGCGATTCCCTCGCCGGCAACGATGCCATCGAGCAGGCCAAGGTCTTCGATGCCGCGGTCGGGATCGATGCGATCATCCTCACCAAGATCGACACGGATGCCAAGGGAGGTGCGGCGCTTTCCATCGCCCACACCATCAACAAGCCCATCGCATTCGTCTGCAACGGTCAGGAATACGACGATATCGTCAAGTTCGACACCGAATGGATGATCGACAGGCTCTTCAGCGACGAGTGATCACTGTAGACAGAGCCTGTGGATCAGGGTCGCGTAGACCTTCGCATCTATCACGATGTTCTCCACAGGCACGTGCTCGTTCGGTGCGTGGAGGGTCCCGCCTCCGTACTGCCATACGTAGGCGTCCAGTCCCTTCTGGCGGAAGAAATTGGCGCATGTTCCGCCTCCGATCCCTACTCCGACCGGTCTCTTCCCGAGAACGGATCCTATGGAATCCGCCAGCGCCTGGAAAGCCTCGTTGTCGGTGGACGAGGGTCTGCCCGCGTCATGCCTCTCGATGATCTCGATGCCTATCTTCGCACCTGTGGAACGCTCGTAGGAGGCTGCGATATCCTTCGCCATGGCGATGACGTCGTCGATAGGATACCTGGGCAGCAGGCGTATGTCCATGCAGAACTCGTCGTAACCGGGGATGGTGTTCACGTTCTCGACGGTCGCAGGCCTCTTGGTGGGCTCGAACGTGGATGTCCTCCCGACGAAGGACGGGTCCTCGTCGGAGAACGCCTCATGGAAAGATTCCATGAGATCCATCAGCAGGAGCGTCGAGACCTTGTAGGCGTTGATCCCGAATTCGGGCGTGGAGCCGTGGGTGGTCTTCCCTTCGATGGTGAAACGCAGCCACAGCATGCTCTTCTCGGCGACCTCGATGTTGCTTCCGTCACGGGAACCCCAGTCGGGGACCATTATCACATCGTCCTTGGTGAAATAGCCATGATCGAGGAGATATTCGATACCCATCTTGCTCGTGGTCTCCTCGTCCGCCACATAGGCTATGCCTATGGACATGCCTTCGAGCTCCTCGCCCAGGAACGGCCTGGAGGCGAACATCGAGGATATCACCGACTGACCGTTGTCCTCCGTCCCCCTTCCGTAGATGCTGCCGTCCTTCAGAACGCCCTCGAACGGAGGGGTGTCCCATTCCGCCGGGTCCCCTGCGGGGACGACATCGATGTGGGAGACGATCCACAGGGTGCCCTTCCTCTTCCCCTCCTTCCTCGCCAGGATGTTCGGTCTCATGACGGACGGATCCGTCTCGTCCGGAACATCGACCCTCATGACGGAATCGAACCCTGTGAGTTTGGATTGGAGATAGTCGGCCTTCTCCCCCTCTCCGACACCGCCGTTGACGGGTGCCAGGGCCGGATAGCGGATCATCCCGATCATCGTGGATATGATATCATCGGTGCTTCCGTCTATCTCTTTCAGTACGGCCTCGAGGGACTTCATACACCGTAATAGTCCGCAATGTTCTAATTTGTAGCGTTCGGAAGAAGGTGCAGGCCTCCCGTCCCCGAACAGGACGGGAGACCTCGTCGGAAATCGTTTGCGGATGGGAGGTGCGATCACTCGCGCTTCACGATCATCGTGACGGCATTTCCTCCGCCGAGGCAGAGGGTGGCGAGTCCGGTCTCCTTGTTCCTGTCCTGCAGGGCGTAGAGGAGGGTGGTGATGACACGGGCTCCGGAGCATCCGATGGGGTGTCCGAGGGCGACGGCTCCACCGTTGACGTTAAAGATCTCGTCGGGGACGTTCAGGTCCTTCTTGACGGCGCAGGATGCGGACGCGAAGGCCTCATTGTGCTCGAAGAGGTCGATGTCGTCGATGGTCATGCCGGCCTTCTCCAGGACGTGCCTGGTGGTGGGTATGGGGGCCTCCATGATGTACTCGGGCTTGACTCCCCTCTCTCCGTAGGCGACGATGGATGCCAAAGGCTTGCAGCCGTGCTCCTCGGCCCACTTCCTGGAGGTCACGACGAGAGCGGACGCTCCGTCGCTGAGCTGGGATGAGTTTCCGGCTGTGACGATCCCGTCCTTCTTGAAGACGGGCTTGAGCTTGCCGAGCCCCTCCATGGTAGTGTCCTCCCTGACCCCCTCATCGCTGTCGACGACGGTGTCGCCCTTCTTGGAGTGGATGGTGATGGGGAGGATCTCCTTCTTGAACTTGCCCTCCTTGGCGGCCTTGGCGGCTTTCAGGTGGGATTCCATGGACAGCCTGTCCGCATCCTCCCTGGTGACGTTGAACCTCTCGGCGACGATCTCGCCGGTGAATCCCATGTGCTGGTTGTTGAAGATGTCCCAGAGTCCGTCGTGGACCATGGAATCGACGACCGTCTGGTCGTTCATCCTGTATCCCCACCTGGCACCGGGCATGAGGTAGGGAGCGTTGGACATGCTCTCCATTCCTCCGACCACGAGGGCTTCGTACTGCTGGGCCTTGATGGCATCGGCGGCGAGCATGGCGGCCTTCATTCCGGATCCGCAGACCGCATTGACAGTGAAAGAACCGATCTCGATGGGAAGGCCTGCTCCGATGGCGGCCTGCCTGGCGGGGTTCTGACCGAGACCCGCTCCGAGAACGTTTCCCATGATACACTCCTGGATATCGGTGGGCTGAAGGCCGGCACGCGAGACCGCTTCCTTGACGACCATGGTTCCGAGCTCCGTGGCCTTGAATCCTGCGAGTGCCTTTCCGTATTTTCCTATAGGCGTCCTTACAGCGCTGATAATGACTGCTTCATCCATGGGATAATCCCTTCCGGACGCTTCCATGGTCGGACATTATAAAAGATTGTCGATGGTCATATACGACCATTGACGAACTCAACAGGTTGCATCAAACCCATCCTCTTCAGAGGCTTGGAGAGATGGCGTCTCGCAGCGGTAGGCGGTTCGTACCATCCGGGAACGATGTTCCTGCGAACAGGGACCGTCACAGGCTCGTACGAGACGGTCTTGCATTTCTTGCACTTGTACTTCCCGTTGTTTCCGGTGGATTTCATCGTCCTGGAGCAGATGGGGCATACGGGATTGGACACCTTCCGATACTCCTGAATGGTGGAGATCACATGGATCTTCTCCAGATTCAATGTCCGGGGTTCATCTCTGAGCTCGCCGACGACCTCGACGACATCTCCCGGATCCAACCAATCCACAGCGAATCTGAATTCCTTGGAGGGTTCGTACGCCGCACAGGTGATCCTGCCGTATTTCGTATCGATATCGATGAAGACGTGACCTCCTTCAATGTGCTTCACATGCGAAACCACGGTTCCCCCGATGATATACGATTGATTGGGAACGAGAGGTCCTCTGTAATTCCTTATGATATGGTCGTCCGTACCCTGGTTGGTCAGGAAGACCATCCATCTGTCCAGAGGCTCGGTGGATATCATCTTCGATGCCTCGATGAGATCCTCCTCGGAATCCCCACGGAGTCCGTACATCACGGGACACGGTGTGGAAGGCACCATCGCGACCTTGTTGAAACGATCCTCCCAGGAATTGAAGGTCGACGGGTAGGAATGATCCATATCCCTTATGGTCGATGGATCAAAAATGCGTTCAGTACCCCATCTCTCCTGAGGACGATAGGCGAGAAGCTCGAAAGTCGTATCCCTAGGCCTCCATGCCATTCCGCAGGTGCATCCGATGAGACCGCGCCCGCAACCGATCTCGTACGTCGATCCGGAGATTCTCCTTATCTCCGGATCCACGATCCCGCGGTTCAGGATCGTTCTCACTCCCCTCCAATAGAATTCCTGAGAGGGTTTGATATGGGATATCAGAAGACCGGGGTCGGCCTCCTTCTCGTGATACCTCTCTATCAGAGGGATGATTCTGGATCTCATCATCTCGGGATCGGGCTCCCATTCGGTCTGATCATCGAAGCAGCGTATCTCACGGTCGCCGATCATACCGATGAATCTACTCCTGCCGGTTCCATGACCAAATCTCATGACGAGAGCACCGTTTCCACGGGTCTTCCATGGAGTCGCAGGGTTCAGACGGACGAGACGCGGATTGCCGATGAGATCGAGGTCATCGAATTCCCTGATGATCTCGGTCGCAAGGAACGTCGTGCAGTTCCCGTGCATCGAATCGGTATCATCCACAGCCACGTACATCCTGATCGCATCCCTTATTGGATGATCGATAGTTATGTCCTTCGAGACTGGTCAGCATCTCGACGAAGAATATGCTTCCGTCTTCCGAGAAAGAGCCTTTCAGACCGTAGTACCCGAGATCCACAGGAGACAGTCTGGAGAAGCATCTGATCTGACTGTCGACCGTATCGATATAGAATGTGAAACCGTTGGATGATCCGCGGATGTCGTGGACGATACCCGTGATATCATAATTCTCGTCTTCTTCACCTTCCGAGAACGTTACGAAGAGGACCACTACGAGGACAACGGCCAATCCGACTGCGGCATATCTTTTCGATGACATGCCGGATGTCTGTGTTCATCTGGAATAAAAAGAAGGGGTGTGCATGCAGAGCTGCGGACCGTCTTCCGATTCGCTATCCCCCCCACCCCTCCATTTCCACTGGAAACGGAAAAAGGGGAATGGGTGTTTTCAGAAAGCGGTTCCGAGCACGTAGAGAATGCCGACGAAAGCAACGATTCCGAGCACACAAGCACCGATTACAAGCCAACCTTTCATTTTTGATACCCCTTTTTGCAGGTTGAACCAACAATATCATTCAGATATAAAAACGAAAATCAGAGCTGTTCGGCGAGAACCAAAAAAAACTTCAATTTCCAGTGGAAATCGGATTCATCGATACTGTTATAAATGAAATATCGTTCAGTGGAAATAGCGGTGGTTCCATTGGAAAACGAGGATAACATATTCACTCAATATGTCAAGACGAGACACAAGCTGGTGAAGAATTCCAAGATCCTCCAGACCACATACATTCCCGATAAACTTCCACATAGGAAGGACAAAATCGATTCGATCGTTGAGATCATCGCTCCTGCATTGGGCGGAGACAAACCATCCAACATTCTCATCGTAGGAAAGACAGGAACCGGGAAAACGGCTGTGATGAACTTCATCGGAAAGGAATTGAAAAAAGCCGATCCGAATGAGAACAACATCTGCTTCATCTATGTGAATTGCGAAGTGAATGATACTCCATATGGAATCTTGTATAGTATTTCGAATCAGATCATCAAGGATATCAACAACAAGATTCCATTCACGGGATGGAGTCTCGATAAGATCCTCTCGACTTTGACCGAGATCATCGATAGAGAGAACAAGATCTTCATCGTGGTTCTGGATGAGATCGATAGATCTATCCAGAAGAACGGAGATGATATCTTCTATTATCTCACTACGATCAACGAGGTCCTTCAGAGTTCCAGGGTTTCGATCATCGGAATCACGAACAATGCGAAATTCACAGAACTCCTCAGTCCGAAGATCAAGAGCAGATTGGGAGAGGAGAAACTCGTTTTCCCTCCCTATAATGTAGAACAATTACAGGATATCCTTTACAACAGAGCTTCACTCGCTTTCGATGATGGAATCCTCGATGATGATGTCATTCCATATTGCGCTGCTCTCTCTGCTCAGGAAATGGGGGATGCTAGAAGAGCATTGGAGCTTCTTAGGATTTCTGCAGAGATTGCAGAGAGAAACGGAGACAGCAAGGTCACTTCTGCTCATGTTCGTTCCGCTAGAAGTAAGATCGAGGTCGATGCGATCGTCGAAGTCATCAAGACTCTCACGATACAATCTAAGATCCTTCTCATGGGTATCATCAAGAACAGTGAGAAGGGTCTCACAACGATGACGACCGGAGATGCTTATTCTTCTTACAAATCGGTTTGCGAATGCATCGGTCAATCCATCCTCACACAGAGGAGGATCACCGGTCTAATCCAAGAATTGGATATGCTCGGTGTCGTTCATGCGAGGATCAAATCCAATGGAAGGACCGGTCGTACGAAGGAGATCGAACTCTGCATTCCCAAGGATATTATCGAGATGGTGAAATCCGACGAACTTTTCACGGAATACAAGCCTCCCAAGCAGACGACTCTGATATGAGCATACCCCTTTCTGAGTTCCAGTGGAAATGAAGGGGTGGGGGGGTTGGAATTATTCCTTCTTCCATTCCCTGCACTTGGATACGTTCCTCTCGGTGTTCGAGACGAATCTGTAGACCGCGAGAGCGTCTATCAGTATCAGGAAGCTGAAGACCAGGACGATCTCCATGATCAGAGAGGGAAGGCTGTTAGGGACATGGGAAACGTGGTTGTTCCCGTTCATGATCAGCTTGATGATACCCATCCAGGGGATTTCCAGGATAGGCACGGATCTGATATCATCCATGGCGATGAGATGACTGATGATACCTGTAGACTGATCGAATGTGATATTGGTCACAGGATTGTCGCCCATGGTCAGGAATCCGCTGTTCTTTGTAAGGGTATCAAGAACAACTGTTGCTCTTTTTTCGTTTACTTGAATCCAGAGTATGCCTTTTAGATTGGTATAGTCTTGATAGTCTTCTCTACCATCTACTATACAACCCCAATCCTTGTATCCGGCTAAATCCGATGAAGACCATTTTCCGGTGCTTTCGTTGTAATCCAACCAGACTATGGCACGATGGATCACCGGGTTCTGACTGGAATCCCTGTTGTAGATTATGACAGATCCGTAGTCCCCGAATGTCTTCTTCCCCGTAATGGTCCCCTTCACGTAGCTGACGATATCCTGTTTGGAGGGATCGGCGACGACCACGATATCCCCGGTGTCGATAACCCCTATCTCGGAGCGTTCGTTGTCATGCTGCATGCTCTCTGATACGACGGAGCTGAAGGGGAGCGAGAAACCCGTGTAGACGACCAGAGCACCGTATCCGCCGATGATTATGATGGCGAACACGCCGATGATGGTGACGAGCGTCCTGGTCTCTTTGTTCACGCTTCTTGATGACACTTTAAGATATTTTACGTTAAGGGATGCTGGCTGCAAAATCTCCTCAGTATCGGCGGCTGCCGCGGGATTCCGGAAACGCCTATATATCATTCTTCTGCAATGCATCCGCCATGGACAGACCCAGCAATGACGAGTATTTCATGGAGATGGCCCGTCTGGTATCGACCAGATCCACCTGTCTGAGGAGGAAGGTCGGAGCCGTCATCGTCAAGGACAAGAGGGTTCTCTCCACCGGATACAACGGTTCTCCCAAGGGCACCCGCCACTGCGAGGAGATGGGATGCATCAGAGAGCAAATGAACATACCGTCTGGCACTAGGCACGAGCTGTGCAGAGGCGTCCATGCCGAGCAGAACGCCGTCACGCAGGCGGCGTACTTCGGCGTGAGCGTCAACGGCGCTACGATCTACACCACGACGTTCCCCTGCTCGATGTGTGCCAAGATCCTCATCAATGCCGGGATAAAGGAGATCGTCTACGATGAGGGATACATCGACGACCTCTCCCATCAGCTTCTCAAGGAGACCGACGTTATTATCCGCGAATATCATCCAACGGATTGATCTCCACCCGCCCTGTATTTTATATGCTGAGTGCTGGCCCCCTTTTAAAGGGAAGGGGGTTAGCATTAAGTATAGCAAAAAGATACGAACCACAGGGTCGGGGAGTGTTGAATTTGAGCCGAACTGACATACTTTCGGAAATAAAGAAAGCGGAGGCGGATGCTGACGCCAAGGTCGCTCAGGCCGAGGCCGGCAAGAAGTCCGCCATCGCCGAATCTCGCAGAGATTCTGTGAAGAAGATTCAGGACGCTGAGGCTCAGATGCGCAGCTCTTACGAGTCCGCGATCGCCAAGGAGAAGGAAGCGCTCAATGCGAAGCGCGAGTCCATGCTTGCTGCAGGCAGGAATGAGGCCGCCTCCATCGAGTCCTCCTCCGAGGCGAAAATGCAGGAAGTCAAAGATTTTCTCAATAAAGAATTCGAGAGGACCCTAAATGTCACTTCCTGAGTCGATGAGTAGGATTGTGATCGTGGGTGCCAAATCTCACATCGACGAGGTCATTGAGGCCATCTATGATGTGAAGGCCATCCACCTGATCGATCATACCGTCGGCGCGGATGATGGTTTCGCACTCGGAACACCCCGTCCGTACTCGCCCAAAGCATCCGAGAGGCTGCTGAAGGTGCGTGCGATGGAGAAGGGGCTCGGGATCTCCAAGAAATTGAAGACCCAGGCCATTTCCGAGGACGAAATCAAGAGCCAGATATCATCTGACAGCGTCGAGCTTGTCGAGAAGGAGATAACCGCCGTCTTCGACAAGAGGAATGATCTCAATCAGAGAATCACCGAGTTAAACGCTACGAAGAAGAATCTTGAGCTTCTTTCCGACATACCGATCGACGTGGAACTCTATTCCGGGTACAGGAGCATCTGCTCCATGGTCGGAACCGTTGCCGAGGACCCCACGTCCGCCCTTTCCGGTGTGGACTGCGAGGTCTTCTCCTCCTTCGACAAGAAGAAAGGCAACGTGATCGCCGTGTTCGCCAAGGCCACGGACAAGGACAAAGTCCAGTCCATCCTGTCCGAGCACGGTTTCTCCGAGATTTCCGTCCCGAACGACACCGGTTCCGCAACCGCCGCCCTCACCAGGACGGACCGCGAGATCGAGGCCGCTCAGGCCGAGCTGGAGAATGTCTCGAAAGAGCTGGAGAACCTTCTTGAGAAACACAAGGACTTCCTCAGCGCTTCAGACGAAGAGCTTTCCATCGAGATCCAGAAGGGAGAGATCCCCGTGAGGATCGCGAACAGCGAGTACACCTTCGTGATCGACGCGTGGGTTCCTGAGACCAAGGCCGACTCCGTCAAGACGGAGATCGAGTCGAGGGTCGAAGGAGTCTACGTCGAGGTTCAGGAGACCCGCGGCAGGAAGCTCGAGGAGTCTGAGAAGGCTGAGCCGAGGTTCAAAGACGCTCCGACGAAGTTCAACAATGGAGCAGTCGTGAAGGAGTTCGAGTATCCGACCAAGCTCGTGTCGGTACCCAAGTATCAGGAGATTGACCCTTCCATCCTGATCGCTATATTCCTTCCGATGTTCTTCGGACTGATGGTCGGAGATGTGGGATACGCCATCCCGTTCATTATCCTGGGTGCATACGGCCTCAAGGTTACGCATCACAAGGACTGGCGTGCTATCGCTACTGTGCTCTTCTTCGGAGGAATTTGGGCATTCATCTTCGGTTTCTTCTTCTTTGGAGAAGCCTTGGGAATGCACTTCGTCGGAGAAGGCCATCTGGATGTCGAATGGACCTGGGAGAAGATCTTCACCCAGGTGTTCGGAGTCGAGAACTTCGATCTCGCTTCCGTGTTCACCTTCCTTCCCTACGAAGTCGGTGTCGGAAAGCTTCACGAGGTCGGATTCCTGCTCAAGCTGTCCGTGTACATCGGTATCGTTCACCTCATGATCGGATACCTGTGCGCACTGTATAACAAATCCATCCAGCACGATTTCAAGCATGGATTCATGGAGAAGGGAGGCTGGATCTTCGGATTCCTCGGTCTCGTCTTCGTGTGCTACGCGCTTGCGATGGTCCTTATCTACAGCGACAGCTACGGATTCGGAGACGTTCTACCCTTCCTCGCGATCGGTCTCGTCTTCATTGTCATCGAAGTAGCGATGAACATCAAACACGAGGGTATCCAGGCCGTTCTCGAACTGCCCGGTATCATCGGTAACATCCTTTCCTATACACGTTTGGCCGCGATCGGAATGTCCAAGGCCGGTATGGCTCTGGCATTCAACTACATCGCCATCGAGATGATCGGACTCGGACTCGGAGGAGTCGCCGGTTTCATTATCGGACTGCTCCTCTTCGTGTTCCTGCACCTGATGATCTGGACCCTTGCCATCCTTTCGGCGGGTCTCCACGGACTCAGGTTGCAGTTCGTCGAGCTCATGGCCAAATTCTTCGAGGGCGGCGGAGTAGAATACAGCCCGCTCAAGATCAAACGCGAAAAAACCGTTTCAGCCAAAGAAAAAGCAACTAAAGAGGTATGAAAATGGCAGAGGGAATTGGAATTGGACTCATCGCAATCGGAGCTGGACTTGCCGTCGGACTCACCGGACTCGGTGCTGGAATGGCCGAGAAAGATGTCGGAGCCGCAGCCGTCGGAGCTATCACCGAGGACCAGTCTCTCTTCGGAAAGGCAATGATCTTCATGGTTCTCCCCGAGACCATCGTCATCTTCGGACTGGTTATCGCTATCCTCGGAATCTTCGTCGCAACTGGTTACATCGAGTGATTAGGCCAAGAGGAATCCTCATGGCACTATCGAATGTAACTCAGGAGATCCTCGCGGATGCCGACGCCAAGGCGGCGGCCATCAGGGCCGAGGCCGATGCGGAGATCGCAAAGATCAACGCCGACGCGGATGCAAGGATCGCCGAGTTGAAGGACAAAGAGGACAAGAGGCTCAAAGAAGCAATTGAGTCCCTCAACCGCCAGGAGATCTCGAGCGCCGAGCTCGAGAGCAAGAAGATCGTGCTGGCGAAGAAGAAGGAGCTGCTGACCGAGGCCTTCGATGGCATGCTCTCCCAGCTGGAGAACGCCTCCAGCGACGAGAAGCTGAAGCACTACAAGGCAATGGTCCAGGTCGCCACGGGCATCATCGACAAGCCCAAGGCTCTCATGTCCGAGAAAGACGACTTCACCGCAGCCGAGCTGGGTGTGACCGCCGTCTGCAAGGACGCGAGGATCTCCTCCGGCCTCATCCTCCAGAGCGAGGACGGATCCGTCGAGATCGACATGCAGTACTCCACTCTCCTTCAGTCCATCTGGGACCGCGAGATCAAGGCAGTGTCCGACATCCTGTTCGGGTGAGACCTATGTTCAACCGCAGCGGAAGAGCAGGAAACTACGCGTACACCGTATCCAGGGTGAAGGCCAAGAAGGCCCTGCTCCTCAAGGATGAGGACTACAACAAGATGCTGCAGATGAGCATCCCCGAGATCTCCCGCTACATCAGCGAGTCCGGTTATCAGAAGGAGATGGCCGACCTCGCCGGGAGGATCGAGGGAATCGACCTCGTCGAGCATGCTACCTACGTCAACATGGCGAAGGTGTTCAGCAGCATCCTCAAGGCCTCTCAGGGTGAACTCAATACTATGGTTGCAGCATATCTCGAGAAGTGGGACATCTGGAACCTGAAGGTTATCCTCCGCGGGAAATCATATGGTCTGGGCGCCGAGGAGATCAGGGAGGACCTGGTCCCCGCAGGCAGCCTCGATGCCGAGTCTCTGGAGAAGCTGATCGCCCTCGACAACGCGGACGACATAATCGCCAACTACTGCAAGATGGAGCATGTGACGATCCCCCAGGACATCCTCTCCGCCTACAAGGCGAGCGGGAACCTCGGGGAGATCGAGGACTATCTTGACAAGTTCCACTATGTGAGGCTCCTGAAGAGCATCGACCCCTCGTCGAGGCCCACCAGGATGTTCCAGGACTATGTCAGGACCGAGATCGACGTCAGGAACCTCGAGACGATCCTCAAGCTGAAGGCCGAAGGGATCTACGGCGAGGCTGTGATGAAGTACGTCATCCCGGGTGGAAGGCAGATCGACCACAGGTATGCGACTCAGCTCGCCAATGCCGAGACGATCGCCGCCGCGGCATCCGATCTGTCCCAGCTCGACTTCTACGACATCATCAAGGAGCTCGTGGAGGCCGAGAAGGTCAGCATCAGGGATGTCGTCACCGAGATGAAGAAGTACGAGATCGCCGAGGCGAAGAAGTTCTCGCACATGTACCCCCTGTCCGTCGTCCCCATCCTGGATTACATGATCCACAAGGAGATCGAGGTCGGCAACATCAGGACCATCTCCAGAGGCATCGAGAGCGGTCTGGACACTGAGACTATCAAAGGGCTTCTGGTGATCTGATGGAGATAGCAGTGATCGGCAGCGACGAGTTCGTACTCGGATTCAGGCTCGCCGGAATCAGACGTGTCTTCGTCGCTGACAAAGACAACTACCAGGACAAAATGCTGGAGGCGATGTCCCAGCCCAACATAGGTATCCTCGCAGTCGATGCGAAGGACCTCGACAATCTCTCTTTCGCCGTCAGGCACAAGGTCATGGATTCGATCCAGCCCGTCGTCGTGCCCGTCGGCGGAGACCAGAGCGATCTCCGCGAGAAGGTCAAGAGAGCGATTGGCGTTGACTTATACAAATCAGAGGATGAATAAATGAGCACTGAAGGTGTAATCTACAGGGTCGCCGGACCCGTGGTGACTGCCACCGGTATCTCCCCCAAGATGTACGATGTCGTGCACGTCGGGAACGAGCAGCTGATGGGAGAGGTCATCAAAATCATCGGCGATTACTCCATCATCCAGGTCTACGAGGACACGTCCGGTATCAAACCCGGCGAGCCCGTCACGAACACGGGGAAGCCCCTGTCCGTCGAGCTCGGTCCCGGTCTCCTGACCTCCGTTTACGACGGAATCCAGAGGCCGCTCCCCGTTCTCAGGGACAAGATGGGAGACTTCATCTACCGTGGAGTCTCCGCACCTGGACTGGATCACGAGAAGAAATGGGACTTCGTTCCCACCGCGAAGGTCGGAGACGAGGTCTCCGCCGGACAGGTACTCGGTACCGTCCAGGAAGGCCCCATGGTCCACAAGATCATGGTTCCCATCGACATCAAGAAGGGAAAGATCGACTCGATCAAGAGCGGATCCTTCACCGTCGACGAGACTATCGCCGTCATCGACGGCAAGGATGTCTGCATGGTCCAGTACTGGCCCGTCCGTGTTCCCAGGCCCGTCGCCGAGAAGTACCAGCCCGATGTCCCGCTGATCACCGGACTCAGGGTCCTGGACACCATGTTCCCCCTCGCGAAGGGAGGAGCGGCGGCCATCCCCGGTGCGTTCGGTACCGGAAAGACCGTCACCCAGCAGTCCCTCGCCAAGTACTCCGATGCAGAGGTCGTCGTCTACATCGGATGCGGAGAGCGTGGAAACGAGATGACCGAGGTTCTGACCGAGTTCCCCGAGCTGGTGGACCCCAGGACCGGAGAGTCCCTGATGAAGAGGACCGTCCTGATCGCCAACACGTCCAACATGCCTGTGGCGGCCCGTGAGGCGTCCGTCTACACCGGTATGACCATCGCGGAGTACTTCCGTGACATGGGACACAACGTCGCTCTGATGGCCGACTCCACCTCCAGGTGGGCGGAGGCCATGCGTGAGATCTCCTCCAGGCTCGAAGAGATGCCCGGAGAAGAGGGATACCCTGCGTACCTCGCGGGACGTCTCTCTGAGTTCTACGAGCGTGCGTGCCGTGCGAAGACCCTCTGCGGCGACGACGGATCCATCTCCGTCATCGGAGCCGTCTCTCCTCCCGGAGGAGACCTGTCCGAGCCCGTCACGCAGAACACCCTCCGTATCGTCCGCGTCTTCTGGGCGCTGGACACCAAGCTGAGGGAGAGGCGTCACTTCCCCACCATCAACTGGCTGACCTCATACACCATGTACGACAAGCAGCTGGTCAACTGGTACAAGCAGAACGTCGCCGAGGACTTCCCCGCTCTCAGGGCGTGGGCAATGAAGATCCTCCAGAAGGAGTCCGAGCTGCAGGAGGTCGTTCAGATGGTCGGTTCCGACTCTCTGCCCGACGAGCAGAAGATCACCCTCGAGGTCGCCAAGATGATCCGTGAGATCTTCCTCCAGCAGAACGCGTACCACCCCGTCGACTGCTACAGCCCCCTCGAGAGGCAGCACGTCATGATGACCCTCATCAAGAAGTACTCCGACCTCGCCGACAAGGCCCTGGCAGCAGGCGTCCAGGTCGACAAGATCGCGTACCTCCCCGTCAGGACCAGGTTCAACCAGGCCAAGTACGAGGAGAACGTCGACGCCGAGCTCAAAGCCGTCGCCGAGGACATGGACAAGCAGTTCGCAGAGCTGGGAGTGTGATTTGAGATGGCAGACATTTCCAAAGAGTACAAGACGATCTCCCAGATCGCGGGTCCTCTGGTGTACGTCAAGAACACCGAGCCCGTCGGATACTACGAGATGGTCAACATCAGGCTCTCCGACGGAACCATGAGAAGGGGACAGGTCCTCGACTCGTCCGACGACCTCGTCGTCGTCCAGGTCTTCGAGGGAACCTCCGGTATCGACAGGGACGCATCGGTGCGCTTCCTCGGCGAGACCATGAAGATGCCCGTTTCCAAGGACATGCTGGGCAGGGTCCTCTCCGGAGCCGGAGAGCCTCTGGACGGCGGTGCCAAGATCGTGCCCGAGAAGGAGCTCGACATCACCGGAGCGGCCATCAACCCCTGGGCAAGGGACAGCCCTTCAGACTTCATCCAGACCGGAATCTCCACCATCGATGGAATGAACACCCTGGTCAGGGGTCAGAAGCTGCCTATCTTCTCCCAGTCCGGTCTCCCGCACAACGAGATCGCTCTTCAGATCGCCAGGCAGGCGAAGGTCCGCGGAGAGAACGAGGAGTTCGCCGTCGTGTTCATCGCCATGGGTATCACCAACGAAGAGAAGCAGATGTTCATGAAGGAGTTCGAGAGGACCGGCGCTCTGAAGAACGCCGTGGTCTTCCTGAACCTCGCCGACGACCCTGCTGTCGAGCGTACCCTCACTCCCCGTCTCGGTCTCACCACCGCGGAGTACATGGCGTTCGACCTGGGCATGCAGGTGCTGGTCATCATGACCGACATCACGAACTACTGCGAGGCGCTCCGTCAGATCGGAGCCGCCCGTGAGGAAGTGCCCGGAAGGCGCGGTTACCCCGGATACATGTACACCGACCTCGCACAGCTGTACGAGCGTGCCGGAAGGATCAAGGGCAAGAAGGGATCCATCACTCAGATCCCCATCCTCTCCATGCCCGGAGGGGACATCACCCACCCGATCCCCGACCTGTCCGGATACATCACCGAGGGACAGATCGTTCTGTCCATGGAGCTGCACAGGAACGGCATCTACCCGCCCGTCAACGTCTCCTCATCCCTGTCCAGGCTGATGGGAGGCGGAACCGGAAAGGGCAAGACCCGTGAGGACCACAAGGGAGTCTCCGATCAGCTGTACGCCTCGTACGCCGAGGGTAAGGACCTCCGTGGTCTGGTCGCCATCGTCGGAAAGGACTCCCTCTCCGCCAAGGACAGGAAGCTCCTGGACTTCGCCGACCTCTTCGAGGACCGCATCGTCCGTCAGGGAATCGACGAGGACCGCTCCATCGAGGAGACCCTGGACATCGCCTGGGAGATCTTCACCGAGCTCGACCTCGATCAGCTGACCAGGATCGACCGCAAGTACATCGAGAAGTACCTGCCGAAGAAGTGATCCGATGTCTGCACACGATGTCACCCCCAACCGTTCCGTCCTCCTGGACCTGAAGAGGAGGATCAAGCTGACCCAGGGAGGATACAAGATCCTCAAGATGAAGAGGGACGGCCTGATCATCGAGTTCTTCGAGGTCCTCGAGAAGGCCAGGAAGATGCGCGAGGGCGTCTCCTCCGACTACGAGTCGGCAATGGAGAAGATCACCATCGCCAGAGCGGTCGAGGGAGAGATCGCCGTGAAGAGCGCGGCGTACGCCCTGAAGGCAGACCCGCAGGTGAAGCTCGGAAGCAAGAGCATCATGGGAATGATGGTCCCGAAGGTAGAGGCAGAGCAGATCCACACCAAGATGACCGATAAGGGCTACGGTGTGATCTCGACCTCCGCCTACATCGAGGATGCCGCGGCAGCGTTCGAGAAGCTTCTCGACACGCTCGTTCGCGCCGCCGAGGTGGAGACCACCATGAAGAAGCTGCTCGATGAGATCGAGAAGACCAAGAGGCGTGTCAACGCTCTGGAGTTCAAGATCATCCCCGAGCTCAAGGAGTCGGAGAGGTTCGTCAAGTTCCGTCTCGAAGAGATGGACCGTGAGAACACCACCCGTCTCAAGCACCTGAAGAAGAAGGGAGCTGTAGAGGAATGAAGTCGATGGAGGAGCGCGTCGCGGAGATCCGCGACGACCCGGTCAAGCTGAAGCGGGCTTTCACCGCCATATGGGTGGTCGCCTACGGCATGCTGATGCTGGGTGCGTTCCTCATCATCGCTGTTCTTCTCAGCGCCTACCTCTGATCAAACGCCCTTTCCTCCCGCGTATGCGGGAGGAGGGGGTCTTAACCCATTCTCCCTCGGGTCGCCCCTTTTCCGGCACCGATTCAGCGTCTTTCATCCTCCCGGGGCTTGCTCTCGCGTGTCTTTTGCGCAGATGAATTTCGATTTTTTATTCCGAGATTAATACTAAATAGAATATCGTGTTACTCTGGACGAAAAGATGAAACCCGAATGCAGTAAAGCGGGTACCTCCAAGTTCAGAGAGACGCTCCGTAAGAGCGCCAAGACGAAGATTCTCGTGATCATCCTGGGCATCGTCGGTGTGATCGTCGCTGCCACATTCTCGATAGTCATGGGTTCGTACGCGATCTCGCCCGCTGAGGCGTTCGGGGCGATATGGGACAGGATCGTCGGCAACCCCGCCGCGGATAAGACCATAGACCACATAGTGGTAAATCTCCGTCTGCCCAGGATCCTAAGCGCCGTCGTCTGCGGTTTCGCGCTCGCGGTATGCGGTGTGGCGATGCAGAGCATGCTGAAGAACCCGCTCGCAGACCCTTACACCATGGGGATATCCTCCGGAGCCAGTTTCGGAGCGGCGATCGCATTGATCCTCGGGATCGAGGTGATTGCCGGCGGAGGTGTCATCATCAACGCCTTCGTGTTCGCGCTCATCCCCTCCTTCGTCATCCTGTTCCTCAGCAAGTTCAGGAAGGCGACACCCACCATGATGGTTCTCTGCGGAATCGCCGTGATGTATATGTTCAACGCGCTGACGCAGCTCTTCATGCTCATCGCCGACCCGGATGATATGGCGGCGGTATACCAGTGGACCGTCGGTTCCATCGACGGTGTGGATTACGGCAAATTGATGCTGATGCTGCCTGTCGTCATGGCAGGCTCGTTGTACATCATGTACGCCGCGAACCAGCTGAATGTGATGGGGATCGGCGACGAGAGTGCCAAGACGTTGGGTATCAACGTCGACAGGAAGAGGCTGATCTTCCTGATCGTCATCGCGTTGGTCGCAGCCTCCGTGGTCAGTTTCACTGGTGTGATCGGTTTCATCGGCTTGGTGGCGCCCCATATGCTCAGAACCATCATCGGTTCGGACAACAAGTATCTGATCCCTGCAGCAGGGGTGTTCGGTTCTCTCATCCTTGTGGTCTCCGATATCGTCTCCAGGTTCATCGCCGATCCGATCATCCTGCCTGTCGGTGTGATCACATCCTGCATAGGAGGGCCTCTGTTCCTCTATCTCGTCATGCGCAACAGCAGGGAGGTGTGGTCTTGACCGACGTCAGGTTCGAGAACGTCACCTTCGGCTATGGGGACGAGCCCGTATTCGAGGATGTGAACATCGATTTCTGCGGTTCGGGGCTGACCTGCATCCTCGGACCCAACGGGGTCGGGAAGACGACCCTGGTCAAGTGCATCAACAAGCTGCTCAAGCCAAAGTCCGGAGGGGTGCTCGTCGACGGCACGGATGTTCAGACGCTGAGCCTCCCGGAACTGGCGAGGATCATGGCCTTCGTCCCAAATTCCTCCACAAGCGTCTTCTCCATGAGCGTCGCGGAGGCGATCCTCATCGGGAGGCATCCCAGAGCGGGATGGACCACTTCCGAGAAGGATATCGAGGTCGTGGACGAAACGATCCGTCTCCTGGGATTGGAGGAGTACTCGGACAGGGACATCCGTGAGCTCAGCGCAGGACAGCTCCAGAGGGTCCTGATCGCCCGCGGTCTGGTCCAGGAACCGGAGATCCTGATCCTGGACGAACCCACATCGAATCTCGACGTCAGGTACCAGATGGATGTCATGAGGTTCCTCAAGGACTACGCACGGGAGAAGGGGATCCTGGTGCTGATGGTCTGTCACGATCTCAACATAACCGCGGCCTATGCCGACCGTGTGGTGCTGATGCACAACGGCGGCATTTTCGCCGACGGGAAGGCATCCGATGTCCTCACGGAAGAGAACATCGAAACGGTTTACAGAGTAAAGGCGAAGGTGATGGAGATAGAGGGAACCTATCACATCGCTCTTCTACCGGAATGAGGTGATCGAATGGATAAGAAGATGCAGATCGCAGCGATCGTGGTGGTCGTCATAGCCATCGCGGCGGTCGCTGCGGTCATGATGCAGGACAAGGACGGAGGTTCGGACGAACCTGCCAACGGCAAGCTCGTGGGCAAGGTCGTCGACGAGAAGGACTTCCCTAACACCGACTCCAGACTGTGGGTGTACGGCAACGCCAATGAGGATGACAGGATCGACGAGAAGGACGTCGAATTCATCCAGAAGGTCATCGACGGAAAGGAGAAATCCACCAGGCTCGCCGATGCGAACGCCGACGGAGTCGTCGACTCCCGTGATATCGAGTATCTCAAAGCCATCATCAAGGCTTCCGAGAATCAGAAGGATGAGATCGATGTCTATTACATCGACAGCTACTTCACGATCTCCAAGGTCTCCTGGCCCGTCAAGAACATCGCCACCACGTACTGCTCCGGGCTCTACACCGCAGCAGTCACCGGCATCGTCGACAAGATCGTCCTGGCCGACGAAACGATCAAGAACTACTGGTCCTGCGTGGACAAGAAGGTCATCAACGCCGCCGGACTCCTCGGCAGCACCGAGTCCCCCAACTACGAGGAGATGATGAAGAGCAAGTACAAGCTCGACGTCTACGTTCCCGGATACTGCGACTCGAATGCCGACCTGCAGAACGCCAAGAAGCTCAACCCCGTCGGCATCGATGTCATGTACATGAACACCTCGGACAACTCGGGCGTCGATTATCCCAACGAGTACATCGACCGCTCCATCGTGATGTTCGGGTTCCTCCTCCAGGGCAACCTCGAGACCACTTACAAGTACCTCGACTGGCACGACAAGTACGTCACCCTGATGGAGGACGCTGTCAAGAACATGCAGGACAAGGACAAGTCCGCCCTCATGATGTCGAGATCCTCCTTCAGCTACAGCGAGACCGGGAAGATCTCCATCACCGGGAAGAACAACACGAACCTCATCCACGCGGAGTGGGCGGGGGTGTACGCGCTGGGTCAGCACGGATACGAGATGCTGAACAAGAACTATCAGAATCTCACCAAGGAGCAGATCCTCACTCTCATCGACGGGCAGAAGCAGCCTGCGATGTACATCATCGACAACGAGCACGACGGACTCCGCGGTCAGCGCATGCTCACCGAGACCATAGTCGCCAACGCGAAGGAGCTCTCCGGAGCGAAGACGCCCGTCCACTACCTCGGTATGGCGAGGGAGGCCGGGAACAGCCCTATGTACGTGATCGAGATGGCGTTCTATCAGAACATCATGTATCCCGATCTCTACAAGGATGCGAAGGAGAAGGTCGATTACAAGACCCTCTTCGACGAGTTCTTTCAGATGTTCCTGCCCAACATCTACGAGGACAAGGCTCTGTACGAGAAGGTCGAACCCGGATACAATGGACTCATCGACCACTTCTTCCTCGACTACGGCCTTTACAAGGCATAAACCCTGAAAACCCTGGCTTCGACAGCCGCCCCAATGCGTACAGGCATACGCGATTGCGAGCAGCTGTCGAAGTTAGGTGCATTCGACCACTCGGGAACAGATGACGGAACGATGGAGGAGCATCGCCTCACTGTCCCGCATCGTTCCTGCCCACCTTCTCGGCCCAGCTTCCGTCTATGCAGAATGCCGCATACAGGGGCACGCTGTAGAGGCCCCCTTCGTACCTGTAGTTCTTGGATGAGATCCGTATGGACGATCTGGGCGAGTACTTCTGACGCAGTTTCCTCAGACTCTTGGAATCCGTACGGTCACCTGATTTGACCTCTATCGGAACGACCTCTCCGTCGGCATCCTGGAACAGGAAGTCCACCTCCGTGTTCTGGTCGGGGTTCCAATAATATGTGTTCAGACCATTGGCTGAAAGGGATTGGGCAACATAGTTCTCCGCCATCACCCCTCTGAATCTGTCCCCCGCTCTGCCCGATACCACCGTCTTGAATGGGACCTCGGCCTTGGAGCACAGCATCCCGGTGTCCGCCATGAACAGTCTGAAGGAAGAACTGTTCACGAATCCCGACAGGGGGGCCGTAGGCTCCGTGACCATGTCGACGCGGTTCACCATCCTTGCCGCCACCAGCCGGTCCACCGACGTGGAGTACTGGGATGAACGTCCGCCCTTGGCGATCTTGCCGTATTGGAACTTCAGATTGTCCTTCATCAGCTGCGATGTCATGCTGTTCCATGCACGGAGCGTCCGGACGACGGTATCGGAGGAACCGGCATGCTTGGATATATCGCCGATGAGACTGTCATTGAGTCCTCTCTGAACAGCCATAACCATGTTGGGATCCCCGGTGTCCACAAAGGAGGATATCGCTTCCGGCATTCCTCCGACGGCTAGATACTCGCGGTACAACTCCAATGCGGAGTCATGCAGCGGCATCTCGGACATGTCGTTGAAATGCTTGCGGATCGAATCTGTCAATGCCTTCCTGCCCGTGGCCCATGCATACTCCTCCAGATCCATCGGATTCATTTGGATCTGCTCCACGGTTCCGACGGGGAAGGAGCGTTTCGACGTGTCCGATCCGTTCTGCCCGCTGTCGCCCGCTATCAGTCCCAACAGGCTTCCGGTGGTGATTATTGGTTGCTCCGGCATCTCTTCTCTGAAGTATTTCAGGGACGTCACGGCGCGACCGCATTCCTGGATCTCGTCGAAAAGGATGAGAGTGTCTTCGTTGATAGTCTCCTGTGAATACGCGGAGAGCTCCTTGATCAATCTGCGGGGGTCGAGATCCCCATCGAATATCCTGTGGAGCTCGATGGATTCCTGGAAGTTGAACAGAACATAGCTCCCGTAATTCTCTCTGGCAAACTTCGTTGCAGAGTACGTCTTTCCGACCTGTCTGGGGCCCATGATCATCAGGGGCTTCCTGTCGTCTGAATCGTCCCATGTCTTCATCCGGGAGTAGATCTTCCTCTGCATAGGATTGAGACGGTTGTATTGATATTAAATGTATTCTAAATACATTTTTTATTAATAAAAAGTGTGTTGTAAATACATTTTTATCAAATATCATACAACCTATCATCACTCCAGACTCACCGTCGGATGAACAAACTTCCAATGCACGCAGGCGCGTTCATTCTGCAGGAGCCGGACTTCACATGTTCGACGGATGCGACATCGTGGTCGTCTGTCCAAATCCCATCGGCGGACGCATGATGCTAAACGATTGCTGCATGTGTACTGGCAAACTGCTCGTTCGGGCGGACATCTTTGGAAATGATCGGTCTCGGGATGATTTAAAATTCCGAATTGGAATTTTAAAAGAATTTTAATATCGGTTCCATGGTAAACATATTGTTACCATGGCTGTCGAAACCGAGAGTGTCGAATACAAGGAAAGCACAACAGAGCTCGAGGATGGCATCCTGGCATTGACCGCCATGCTCAACAAGAATGGATACGGGAAGGTCATCTTCGGTGCAAAGGACAATGGTTCCGTAGTAGGCCAGGATGTGGGCAAAAACACACTCAAGAGCATTTCGCAACACATCCACAATTTCGTAGAGCCCAGAGTGATACCGACCATCGACATCACGGAGCTGGATAACGGGAAGGGTGTGATCACGGTAACGGCTTCTGGATTGAACAGACCGTATGCATACAAGAACAGCATCTACATCCGTTTCGGAGAAGAGAACAAAAAGGTCCCCATAACCGAGTTGAGACGTATGTTTCAGAGCTATTCCGATCTTCTCAAAGATACGATAGCTTTCCGTCAAGACCTTACATTCAACGGTCTTGTAGGGCGTCTCCGCTCAAGGGGACTTCACGTAGAGGACGACCAAAAACTGTATGACAATTATGAATTGATGCGTTCTGACGGTAAGTTCAACATCCAGGCCGAACTCCTGTCGGATCAGAACAAGGTGCCGCTGACCGCGGTGGTCTTTGATGGGAAGGACAGGACGGCGATATCCATCCGCAAGGATTTCTCCGGACGCAATCTTTTCGACGAATTGGAACAGGTTCAGATGTTCGCAGAATCCATCAACGAAAACAGAGTAACTATGGATGGTCTCGTAAGGAAGGAGACACAGCAGTTCATGATGGATTCGTTCAGGGAAGCATGGGTGAATGCCTGTGTTCATAACACTTGGACCTTGGGAATTCCTCCCACCGTACAATTCTTCTCGGACAGAGTGGAGATAATCTCCAATGGTACCATACCATATACGCAGACCGCAGAGGAATTCTTCAATGGACGGAGCATGCCTATAAACGAATCTCTGATGCGTATTTTCATTGCTGCAGGCATCAGTGAACATACCGGGCACGGAATACCCGTGATCGTGAAAGAGTACGGACGCGAAGCTTTCGAAATCACCGGTGGAACTGTAAAAGTCATACTCAAGTATAACTTTGAAAGGACAGGAACCACAGTACAAGAATCGTTTGTAAACATCGATTCGGATACAACTAGGATTCTGCAATTCCTCTCGAAGAATCCTAAAAGCACGATATCCGAACTGTCCGATGCGATAGGCATCAAAAAAGGAACCCTCGGAAAAAAGATGGTCGAACTTCAGAACGAGGGTATGTTGCTGAGGGAAGGATCTAAGAAAACAGGTTCGTGGAAGGTAACACAGAGCATTCCTTCCCAGTGAGGATGCACGAATTCGATTTGCGATGCATCTCTCATGTGCGAGGAGCGGCCCCCGACATCAGATCGGGGGCCGTTTCTCGGCCGTCAGGAATGACGGCTCTTCGCCGTGCATCCGTGTACACATGAGGATGCGGTTCCGCACTGGGCTGCGTCCCCCTCGATAGCTTCATCCTGGGCGTTCTTGCGGATCTCCTCTTCCTCGAGGACCCTGTAAGCCACCTTCCCGACCAGCGTCTGCGGGAAGCTGTCCCTGAATTCGATCTCCCTCGGAAGAGCGTACTTCGCGATGTTCTTCCTGGCGTGTTCCATGAGCTCCGCCTCGATCTCCTTCGACGGTTCGATCCCCTTCTTTAGCATGACGAAGACCTTCACGCGCTGCTGCCTGATTGGATCGGGAACCCCGATGACGCAGCTCATATGCACCTTGTCGTGGGAATCGAAGACGTTCTCCAATTGCGACGGATACACGTTGTATCCGTTGGTGATGATCATCCTCTTGAGGAGCTGCTTGAAGTAGACGAAGCCGTCCTTGTCCATCACGCCCAGGTCCCCGGTGTGCACCCACTTCATGCCGTCGGGATGCTGCTTCAGGGTGTTCGCGTTCTCCTCCTCGTGACCGTTGTAGCCGAGCATGACCGTGGGTCCGGCGACGCATATCTCGCCGGTCGCTCCGTATTCGAGCTCGTCGCAGGTCCCGGGCTTCACGATCTTGTAGTACATGTCCGGGAGAGGGATCCCGATCGAACCCTCCTTGAACCGGTGGGCGGGCGTGAGGCAGGATGCCGTGACGCATTCCGTCGTCCCGTACCCCTCTCTGACCTGCACAGGGGAGTTGTGTTCGTCCAGGTAGCGGTCCATCTTCCTCTTCAGCTCCACCGACAGGCTGTCTCCTCCGGAGAAGACCCCTTTGAGGAACGACAGGTCCGCCTTCTTCATCTTGGGCATGCGGATCAGCGCCTCGAACAGGGCGGGGACTCCCGCGATGTAGTTGCACCTGTACTTCAGCATCAGCTTGACGTAGCTGTCGGGCGTGAAACGGGGCACCAGGATGCAGTTCCCTCCTTGGCAGAGGGAGGTGTGGATCGAGATCCCGAGGCCGAACCCGTGGAATATCGGCATGACGGCCAGCATCTTGTCTCCCGGATTGTATCCCGGATTGACGCTGACGATCTGCTTGGCCAGGGCGTTGAAGTTGTAGCTGCTCAGGCATATGCCCTTGCTGACTCCCGTGGTCCCTCCCGAATAGAGGATGACGGACGTTCCATGGGAATCGGCATCGTCCCTGTACGATCCGGTGTACGCTCTTCCGGATTCCAGGAAGTCGTTCCACAGGATGATGTCCGCCTCCGGCGGGATCTTCTCGTGCTTCCTCCCCTCGGTCATGTTGTAGCCGAAGCGGACGACAGGTCCGACCTCGTCCTTGATGGAGGTGATGAGGAGCTTGTCCAGCGCGATCTCCTTCCTGACGTTCTTGAACTTCCCGTAGAACTGATCGAGGGTCACCACCAGCTTCGATTCGGATTCCGAGACGAAGTGCTCGATCTCCTTCTCGCTGGAGAGCGGGTGGATCATGTTCGCCACCGCTCCGATCATGTTCACGGCGTAGAACATCGTCACGCCCTGGGGGCAGTTCGGAAGGGCGATGGAGACCTTGTCTCCTTTGGAGATGCCGTTGGCGCGCAGGGCCCTGGCGCATTCCCCGATCTTCTCCAGAAGGCGGGCGTAGCTCGTCCTCCTGCCGAAGAATACGTAGGCGCAGAGATTCGGGTGCTCCTTCGCGGTCCTCTCGACCATGGCGGCCATGGAGCAGTCAGGGTATTCTAGATGCGTAGGGAGGTTTCCCGACGAATTCAGCCAAGGAGTCTTCATGTGACAGTCAAAGCTCAATCTTATCCCCCATGGGAATATCAAGTAGTTCGGGTTTGGAAAGGATGTTCTGCAGGACTTCCAGGGAGCGGGCGAAGTACATCCCGTCCGCTATGCGTTCGTCCAGGGTGATCCCTGCGCTGACGACCCTGCGTATCTCGCGGGTGCCGTCCTCGCGGAAGACCTCTACGGAATGGACCGGACCGATGGTCACTGCGATAGAGTTGGTTCCGTAATTGTTCAGATGATGGTAGATGCTCGGGCATCCTATGGATCCCAGGTTCGAAAGGAGGACGGTGCAGAAGTTCGGGTCCCCCTTCGTGACGGACTTCGGGGCCTTGCCGTAGAAATCCAGTATCTTGACGATCCTTGCGAGGACCATCAGCAGCGGACGCGGGATCCTCGCCAGGGAATCGAGGGTCTTGTCGACGCCGTAGGAATCCGATCCCCTGACCTTGTTCACGGATCCGGTGATCTCATCGGTGACCTTGCGGAGGCACCAGTCGTCATCGACCTCCGTGATGATCAGGGATTCGCGGCTCCCGTCCTCGAAGTCCCTGCGGGCGATGAAGGCCATCGTGGTCTTGTGACGCATGTACATCCTGCGTCCGGAGACGTAGATGTTCAGATCGGGACGGAGCTGTATGAGGCGGGCGACGCCCATGATGATGCAATGGAAGAACTTGGTGCGGTTCTCGGATTCCTCCGCGTTCCGTTCCTCGATGAAATCCATGAGGGCGGTGACGTCGAACTCGTAGTTCACGAAAACTTCGGCGTCGGTGCGCTTGTCCATGAGGTGGGGCATGATCGCATGCAACCCGTCGACATCGCGGAGCCAATATGCGTCGCGACGGTCGCCCCAGCGTTTCCTGCGCTCGTTCATTGGTTCTTGTTCAACCCCAGGTGAACCGACTTCTACCATTAGTTTGAAACCACCTCGGATTCACCTCTCGGGATGAATTCGTCCCATTCAGTTTCAAACCCTTTTCCACTGGGATACGCGTTCCAGTTCATAATTTCTACTCATCATGGTGCATCATCCCGTAACTCGTAAAGCGAATCCGATCATCCCCATCCCCGAGGACTTCGAATATCGGTTCTCAAAAGGTGCCCGCAGTCCAGACTTCAACCATGGGATAGAATCGACGGTACAGAAGAATTCGACCGTTGTGTAAGCAATAGTGTTTCGGAACTCAGGTCCCTCTTCAGCAATCCAGATCGAATCGTATGGAATTCGCCATCACACATCTCATGGACTGCATGATCGACCGAAATTTCATGGCATCTAAAATAGACTTCTGAGACGTTTTATTCGTCTCTCTTGAAAAATAAATTCAAATATAAATATTATAATGTCATACTATGATGGTTGATTTCTCTGTTCAGAATTTCGGACCGTTCCGCGAACGCGCCGTCCTGAGCATGGAGCCCGCACCCATATCCGATGATGAATACTCTATACAGGACACACCTGCATTAAAGAACGGACTACTCAAATCCGCTGTGATCTTCGGTGCGAACGCTTCCGGCAAAACCTTCCTCGTTGATGCCATAGGATGTCTCAAGGAGATTGTCGACAACGCCAGGCCCGAAGGCGACCCTCTGCCCGGATACATCCCCTTCGCCCTTTCCCAGGAAACAGTATCGGAGCCCACATCCATGGAATTGCGCATGGTGATCGATGACGTCCTCTACACCTACACGATCTCGTACAATGAAAGATGCATCGTTTCTGAGACGCTGTTCCACTCTCCGAACGGTCGCAAGGCACTGATATTCAGAAGAGGAGATGACAACAAAGGCATCGATCCGGATGTGTTCGCAAAGGTATCCTCAGCGACAACCTACCTGTACATGGCTACCGACTACAACGACAGATTATGCGGTGCGGTACTCAGGGAGATAAGGAAGATCTCCGTCATCTATCAGGGCCGGGAGCAGGATACCCGTAGTCCATTCATGCTTGCTCAGAACGACCCGGAGATAAAGGGCATGATGCTGTCCGCACTCGACGCGGCGGATCTCGGCATCCGCGATTTCTACGGAGAGGACCGCATCGTAGGCTCTTACATCCCCAAGCACAACCCTTCAGGCGGGGAGGTCGTCAGGAAGATCACCGACATCCGTCTTCTCCATGGATTCCGGAATGCAGACGTCCAGGATATGGCGTTTCCGATATCGATGGAATCCAACGGTACCATAGAGATGTTCTCGATCATGGGTCCGATAAGCTCTGCATTGAAGGACGGGGGTACCGTCATCATCGATGAGTTCGGATCTGACCTCCACCCTCTGCTCTCCAGATGGCTGGTCGGACTCTTCAACACAGAGGCTAACACCAACGGTGCCCAACTCATCGCCAACACACACGACATCTCCCTTATGGACATCCGCGAACTGTTCAGACGCGACCAGATCTGGTTCACCTCCAAAGACCGCGGAAACGGGGAGGCGACCCTGTACAGTCTTGCCCAGATCAAAGGGATCAGGAAGAAAAGCGACATACGTGATGATTATCTCATGGGTCGTTTCAGTGCGATTCCGTCCGTCATCGGGGTAAGCAAGCTATGACACGCAGAGGATGTCGTGTACCCATCGAACGCAGAAAGGCCGTAGAGATTCTTGTTGTGGAAGGATCGTCAGAGAAGGTCTATTTTGACAGTCTCGTCCGTCTGGGAGATACGGATGTTGCTGTCAGGACCGTGAACTGTCACGGAGGGGACATCAAAAGCGTTCGCCATGTATGTGAGAGCATGATGGAGGCGGGAGGACGGATGCAAGGTGACTTCATAGGTGTCGTGATCGACGTGGACAACACGACCAAAGATGAGATGTTGGGATTCATAAGATGGTGCGAGGAAAGAAAGATCGAGGTCTATATCTCAAATCCATCCTTCGAGGTATTCCTGCTGATGCATTACACCGATGTACCGTCAAGCATATCTCAACATGATATGGAGGATTCGTTGGGGAGGCTTCAGGGGAGGAAGTACGATAAGGCCAAGGGAATAGGCATCTCTGATGGATCCGTCAAAGCCGCACTGGCAAGGGCGGACAAGGCACTACCGCCTAAATCCGAAATGATATCATGTCTCGAACGTCCCGGAACCACCACAGTACATAGGCTCGTCAGGAAGATTGCATTGAGATTCGAGTGATCACACCAAGCATGCGTGAATTGCGAACTTTGGAAGTGACGCAGTGAATCCGAACGGTTCCAACTGCGACGTCCACGACTAAGCCTAAGATGAACGGAGATCTAGCACTACACCGTTCATCGTGCCCGAGTGCGGGGCGATTCGACCATCAGACCGGGTCGGGGTGGCAGGCCCACCCGCGGTTCAAGATATTCCTGGCTGCGTTGATGTCGCGGTCGATGATGAGACCGCAGCCGGGGCAGTTATGCACCCTCACGCTCAGGTCCTTCTTCACGACGCGTCCGCATCCCGAGCATATCTGCGACGTTCCTCTCGGATCCACCAGTGCGATCCCGCGGCGAGCGCTTGCAGCCACCTCCGCGATCCTGGTGCGTATCCTCCCTATGGAGGCGTCGTTGTACTGGTTCGTCATCCTCCTCGAACGGGACCTGGACCTCAGCTGTTCCACGCTGAGGTCCTCCATG